>Ga0209677_100644_pt1 | contig 18509 bp, 13 predicted proteins | sample AraplaCvi_mCL_r2_2_FD_184285 | JGI IMG/M metagenome (GOLD analysis project Ga0209677, IMG submission 184285) | Arabidopsis root microbial communities from North Carolina, USA - plate scrape CL_Cvi_mCL_r2 (SPAdes) (version 2) | ecosystem: Host-associated > Plants > Roots > Endosphere | place: USA... | reverse complement strand
CAGCGAGAACGCAGTGCGCGCATTCACCCCGATCGCCATGGTGACGAACGTCACGCCGACGACGACCCAGCCGTAGAAGAAGGGCAGCCGCATCGATGTTGTTTCTCTCCCGGTTGTCCCTTCGCATCATGCGCGGCAGCGCGGGTCAAGGGATTTTCTTGCTGCACGGTTGCCTCGACATCGTCATTCCGGGACATCGCGAAGCGATGGGCCCGGAATCCATAACCACCGGCCAGTGTGCGTCCGGCGCGCCTGTCAACGAGTGAGCATAAACACGTCCGCCTGTGGTTATGAATTCCGGGCTCGCGCTTCGCGCGCCCCGGAATGACACCGTGTATTAGGCGGCCGATCCGTGCATGACCTCGCCTTCTCGCGGCGCAGCTCGCGTCCGAGGTTTTCGCTTCGAAATCGCCCTCTGAATCGAAAGGGCGCAGGGAAGGCCGGGTACCAGCTGATACCCGCGGTCCGCGTGCAGCAAAAAAGCACGCGGCAGAACCACAGGTTCAGCCGAATATCCGGCCTTCCCCGCGCGGTGGTTTGACGGCTTATACGTGCTCTCCTCGGGGACCGGCTCTCTTGCCCCCGTCACTCGCAATGCACCAAGGAGCATTACGAACTTAGCGCCAGCACCGGGGCGCCAGGACCACACGATTTCACCGACACATCGATGTTGTTCGTCCGCCTGATGAGATCAAGCTGCAACGCCGACATGTCCACCGCTCCCCGCACTCCACGTATCGTGACGATCGCGCGTACGCCCCTTTTCGATGAGGCGGGATGCGCGAGATGATCGTCGTGATTTGCCCGACGAGGCAAGCGCCCGCGCCTGCGACAGAATGGCACGACGGGCAATTTACGCAGAGCTGAGATGCGTTGTCATGCGTAAAGCGCATCCACAATGTACTTCGTTGTCTCTGCAAATGTAAGGCGCTTATCAGTTCTCCGCTGTCATCGCCCGGCTTGACCGGGCGATCCAGTATTCCAGAGGCGGTCATGATTCATCGAGAGGCCGCTGCGTACTGGATCGCCCGCCGTCGCGGGCGATGACGACTGTGGGAGGCGATAGTCCGCGCCAACTCGCACCATCGACTCGCGCTCGTGAGGGCACTTTTGCAGTAGGCGACCGACCATCCGGCGACTACGGTCCCCGCCGCTTCCAATGCTCCGCATTGACCGCCCCCACCGGCGCTTCGCCCTTGATGATCGCAGCAACCTGGCGCACGGTCTCGGCGGCCTGATGCTCGATCGCCTGCGGGGTCAGGCCGCCGATATGCGGTGTGGCGATGACGTTCGGAAGTGCCGCAAGCTCCGGCGACGGCATCTGGTCGGGCGCGCGGCCGACATCCATCGCGGCACCGGCGATGCGTCCCTCACGCAATGCGGTAGCCAACGCCGCCTCGTCGACCAGATTGCCGCGCGACAGGTTGATGAAGAATGCATGCGACTGCATCCGCGCCAGCGCCGCCTGCCCGATCAGATTTTCCGTCTGCTCATTGGCGATGGCGAGACAGACGACATAGTCGGCGCGCGCCAGCAACTCGTCGAGCGCGACATGCGCGATATCTGGCTCATCGATGCTGGCGAAGGGATCGGCGACCAGCACCTCCATGCCGAGCGCCTTTGCGAGCCGCGCCAGATGTCGCCCGATGCTGCCATAGCCGATGATGCCGATGAGGCTGCCGGCCAACTGCCGCCCCATCACCACGTCAGGCTTGCGCCCCGCGTGATAGTCCGCTGTCGCGCGCGAGACGCCGCGCGACAGATCGACCATGAATCCCAGTGCAAGCTCGGCTACCGCCGGCACAAAACCAGGCGACGCGCGCGTCACCAGCACGCCTTGGGCCGACGCGGCGGCGACGTCGACGTTACGGATGTCGACCGCGCAGCGCACGAAGGCGCGCAGCTTCGGAAGCTGCGGGAAGATCTCTCCCCTGCCCTCGGTGACGCGATCGGCCACGATGATGTCGACATCCCTCGCGGCCGCGACGAGGCCGTTTGCATCGAGCGGCGCGTCCGCCTCATGCAGGATCACCTCAGCCTGCGCCTGCAGACCCTTCAGGCTGCGCTCGCCGTAATATTGCCGGCGGAACTCCGGCGTGTGAGTCAGGAGCACCTTCATGAGCTGTTTCCTTCAATACCCAAGCGCGCGCGGCAAGGCGGTGCTGAGCGCCGGCACGAACGCCACCACCAGGAGACACAGGAACAACAGGCCGAGATAGCCCATGATCGGCTTGATGGTCTGCTCGACCGGCACCTTGCCGATCAGGCAGGCGCCATAGAGCCCGAGGCCCAGCGGTGGCGCAAAAAGGCCGATGCCCATCGCGATGACAAGCACCACGCCGAAATGCAGGGGATCGATGCCGAGTTTCACCGCGACCGGCAGCAACAACGGCCCGAAGATGATCAGCGCGGCGGCACCTTCCAGCACCGAGCCCATCACGATCAGCACCGCGATCGAAAGCAGCATGAACAGCCAGACGCCGTGGCTTTGCGACAGCGACAGCATGAGGTCGCCGACCGCATGCGGCACCTGCTGCAGGGTCAGGATGAAGGCGAGCGACTGCGCGGCGGCGACGATGAACAGAACCAGCCCCGAGCGGGTCGCAGCGTGGACAAGGCTCTGCGCCGTCGATTTGAGATTGAGCTCGCGGAACACGACGCCGCCGACCACCAGCGCATAGAGCGCGGCGAAGGCGGAAATCTCAGTGGCGGTCGCAAAGCCGAACTTGAAGCCGGCAAAGATCAGCACGATCAGCCCGAGCGAAGCGATGGCGCCGCTCCAGAGACCCGCGACCGGTACCGGCTGCGGCGCGTCGGATGCCACCGGTCGCCGGCCAAACAGGATGCAGACGGTGATCAGCGCCAGCGCCATCAATCCCGCCGGCAACAGCCCCGCAACGAACAGGCCGCCGATCGAGAGATTGGCGACGAAGCCGAGGATGATCAGGTTGATGCAGGGCGGAATCGTCTCCGCCATCACCGCGGAGGCCGCGAGCAGCGCCACCGCCCCGCCCGGGTTCTGCCTGGCGCGCCGTGCCGCCGGGATCAGCACCGAACCGACCGCGGCGACATCGGCCATCTTCGAGCCTGAGATGCCCGAGAACAGCACCATCGACGTCACCATCACGACGTTGAGGCCGCCGCGCATGTGTCCGACCGCGCGCTGCAAGAGCTCGATCAGCCGCACCGACATGCCGTTGGCTTCCATGAGATAGCCGACCAGGATGAAGAACGGGATCGCCAGCAGCACGAAATTATCGATGCCGCGCGCCATCTGCTGCGCAAAGATGACACCGGGCAGCGTGCCTTCCACCCAGATGAAGATCAGTGCGGCCAGCGCCAGCGCAAAGCCGATCGGCAGGCCGCCAAACAGCGTGACGAAAAAGCCGATCAGCATCAGCACGCCGGACGACGGCACCGTGTCGGGGCTGAGATAATCCCAGGCGAGATAGAGGCCGGCGATCAGCGCGGTGACGATCACGCCCGCGATCATGTGCTTGAGGTCTCGCGTGCGAAGGATGTCGAGCGCGAAGGCGGTCATGAACACGGCCCCGACGCCCATCGGATAGAAGGTCAATTCGAGCGGCAGCCCCGAGCCGGTGGTCTGCCCCGCCGTCAGTGCGCCGAGCTTGAGCGCGTTGAATGCAACGGTCGCCGAGACGAGCACGATGAGCACCGCGCTGAGGGCATCGACCACGGGGCGGATTTTCGCCGGCAGCTCGTCGGCGAAGAAGGCGACGCCAAGATTTTCGCTGCGCGCGAGCGCGCTCGCCGCACCGAAGAAGCTCGAGCCGACCATCAGCCCACGCGCGACGTCGTCGGACCATTCGACCGGCGCGTTGAACAGGAAGCGCGCCAGCACCGAGCCGCAGACCACGATGAGGTCGGCGAGCAGCAGCAGCGCCGCGATCGCGTCGCTCGCGAGCAGCAATGCGCCGATGACGCCGTGCCGGGCGGGTGGCGCGATGGCGTCGGCGGTCATGTCGGACTGCCGCGGTTGGAAGAGGCGTTGGTCCAGCAATCTTTCTGCAGCCATCCTTCGAGACGCCCGCCTGCAGCGGGCTCCTCAGGGACTTGAGCACTTTCTGGCCGTGGAGGTAGATAGCTGTCACACCACACACGCTGATCATGCCCCGCGAAGGCGGGGCATCCAGTACGCCGCGGCCTATCGGTCAGTACGAACGTCTCTGGAATACTGGATCGCCCGCCTGCGCGGGCGATGACAGTTCGGGGTGTGGATGCTAGTCGAGGCCGACTCACGATAGCCTCACGCCGGCGTCGCACGGATCAGCTCCACCACCGGCTTCGCCTCGGGCCGCGCCTTGATGAAATTGTCGGTCTGCGGCGCGACGCGCTTGCGGAATGCCTCGCGGTCGCATTCGACCACGGAAACACCCTTCTCCGCCAAAGCCGCGAGCGCGTCCTTCTCGACCGCGAGCCCGTGCGCACGCGTGTCGACCGCGGCCTTCTTCGCCGCGTCGATGAAGCCCTCGCGCAGCTTCGGATCCATGCGGGTGGAGGTCGTCTCGCTGAAATAGATCGCGAGCGGCGAGAAATTGTGCTGAGTCAGCGCGTAATTCTTCGCGGTCTCGAAGAACTTGCTGGCGAGAATGGTCGGCGGGTCATGCTCCAGCCCGTCGAGCACGCCGGCCTGCAGCGCCGTGTAGATCTCGCCGAAGGCGAGCGGCGTCGCAGCCGCGCCCATCAGGCGCAGGCATTCGGTGATGATCGGATTGGGCAGCGTCCTGATCTTGAGGCCGGAAAGATCATCCGGCGTCTCGACCTTCTTCCTAGCCAGCACGCTGCGTGAACCGAAATTATAGGCCCAGGCGATGATGCGGATGTTGGCGCCCTTGAGCAGCGCGTCCTCGATCGGCTTGGCGGCGCCGGCGTCGAATGCCTTGGTCTGCTGCGGGAAGCTCGAGAAGAGATAACCGAGGTCGAAGGTTCCAACCAGCGGCACCAGATTGGCCGAGATCGACGAGCCCGACACCATCATGTCGATGACGCCGAGCTTGACCGAGTTGATGACGTCGATCTCCTGCCCCAGCTGATTGTCGGGAAAGAAGGCGACGTCGACGGTCTCGCCAAGCCCGTTCGCCTTCAGGCTCTTCACCAGATTGTCGTAGTAGACCCGGCCATTGGCGAATTTCGGATCGTTCGGCAGCGAGGACGAGCATTTCAGCTTCAAGGTCGCGGCGTGCGCGCGGCCGATGATCGCGGGGCTCGCCGCGAGCCAGGACGCGGCGGCCGCCGACGATCTGATGATGGCACGGCGGCTGACAGGCGCTGAGGTCATGGCGTTTCCCCGGTTCTTGTTTGTTGGCGCCGCGCTTCGTGCTGCGGCTGCTTGTCGCGCGACTGTAGGGGTAAAGCGGCGCTGCAGGCAAGGCTCGCTTCAAGGCCCGGCGAGCACGTGACTCTCATGGCCGAAATAGGCGCGCTCGAGCCGGTGCGGCAGATCGCCCTCATTCGTGGAGGCCTGCAGAACGATATGGCCCTGTACCAGCGCATAGACGCGATCGGCACAGCGCAGCGCCTTCTCCAAGAGCTGCTCGACCAGCAGCACCGCGGTACCCTGCTTGCGGAGCCGGTCGATCACATCGAGCACGCGGTCGACCAGCACCGGCGACAGGCCGGCCGACGGCTCGTCCAGCATCAAGAGACGCGGCTGCCGCACCAGGCCTTGCGCCACCGTCAGCATCTGCTGCTGCCCGCCCGACAGCGCGCCGCCGCGCTCATGACGCTTGGCGGCGATCTCCGGAAAGAACGACAGCGCCTGCTCGACGCGCGCTATCCGCTCGCCGCGCGGCAGATCGTAGGCCGCAAGCAGGAGATTGTCCGTCACCGACATCTGCGTGAACACGCGATGGCCCTCGATGACATGCACCAGCCCAGCGCGCGCCGCCTCGCGCGGTGTGGTGTTGCTGATGTCGCGGCCGTCGAAGCGAACCTGCCCGGCGTTGACCGGCAACAGGCCGGACAATGCGCGGAGCAAGGTGGTCTTGCCGGCGCCGTTCGGGCCGAGCAGCGCCACCACCTCGCCGGCCGATATCGACATGTCGATGCCGTGCAGCACGCGGATCTTGCCGTAACCGGATTCGAGCGCGCGCACGGTGAGCAGCGCATCAACCGCCGAGGTAAGCACTGACGACCTCCCTGTGGACGCGGATTTCGGCCGGCGTGCCGGCGGCGAGCGTGCGGCCGAGATTGAGCACGGTGACCTCATCGCAGATGTCGAAGATCAGATCGGCATGGTGCTCGACCAACAGCACGCCGGTGCCGCGCGCGGCGATGGCGCGGATCAGCTCGGCCAGCCGCGCGATCTCGTCATTGGAGAGGCCGGCGGCCGGCTCGTCGAGCAGCAGCATGTCGGGGTCGAGCATCAGCGCACGCGCGATCTCGACGAAGCGGAGCTCGCTGTGCTGCAGCCGGTCGGCGCGGACCTCACTGACGACGTCGAGGCCGACCACGCCGAGCAGCGCGCGCGCCTTCGCCGTGAGCGCGTGCTCGTCGCGCCGGCTGCGCGGCAGCGACAGCATCGCCTCGGCGAAGCTCGCGCGGCCGTCGACCGTGCCGCCGATCATGACGTTCTCCAACACCGAGGCTTCCCCGATCACGCGGGGGGTCTGGAAGGTGCGGGCAATGCCGCATGTGGCGCGCAGCGCGGGCCGGCCCGGCGGCAGCGCCGCATCGCCGAGCGTCATGGTGCCGGCCTTGGCGGCGTAGTAGCCGGAGATCACGTTCAAGGTCGTGGTCTTGCCAGAGCCGTTCGGGCCGATCAGGCCGTGGATCTGGCCGGGCGCGACGTCGAGATCGAGGCCGTCGATGGCACGGACATTGCCGAACGACAGCGCGATGCCGCGCAGCCTGAGCGTCTTACCGCCACTACGGCCGCGCATGATATCGGCGAGCGCCGATGGCCTCGGCAGGATGGCACGGTTGGCCGCGAGCGGCCGGCGATTGCGGACGTCGAGCAGCGCCGCGATGCCGCCGGGCATGACCAGCACGATCAGCAACAGCAGCACCGCATAGAGGAAAGTGGACCACGCCGCCAATGGCGCCGCCACCTCCGGCAGGATGGTGAGGATGATGGTGCCGAGCAGCGGGCCGAGAATCGAGCCGCGGCCGCCGATCAGGATGGCGATGAAGAACAGCACCGAGAGATCGAAGGTGAAGGCATCCGGCGTAATGTAGGTCTGCAGGCTCGCGAACAGCCCGCCGGCGACGCCGGCGCAGGCGCCCGCGAGCAGGAAGATCGCGATCAGCAGCGCCTGTTTGGAAATGCCTGCGGATTCGGCCGCCACTTCGGCGTCGCGCAGCGCGATCAGCGCGCGGCCGAAGCGGCTGTGGCCGACATTGGCGCTGATCCAGGTGGTGAGCGCGGCAAAACCGGTGCAGAGCGCGTAGAAGCCTGTGGCCGTGTCGAAGGGATGCGGAAATTCGGGTCCCGCGATGCCGATGCCGCCCCCGGTGACGCTCTGCCAGGCCAGCGCGATCTGCGTGACGATGGTGGCGAAGCCGAGGGTGGACATCGCGAAATAGAAGGTGCGCAGCCGCAGCGCCGGCAGGCCGACGACGACGCCGAAGATGGCGCCGACGATCGCCGCGACCGGCAGCGCTGCAAACACCGGCAGCGGCGGCATCACATTGCCGGCAACTAATACGCTGGTGGTGTAGGCGCCGAGCGTCAGCAGCGCGACATAGCCGATCGCCAGATGCCCGGCAAAGCCGACCACGAGGTTGAGGCCGGAGACCAGCACCCAGTAGATCGCCATCCGGGTGCCGATCAGCACCCAATAATCATTGCTGACGAAGGGCAGCACGACGGCCGCCAGCAGGATGCCGAGGAATGGCGCCAGCCGCGCCCAGGCAAGGGACGCAGGCCGAGCCTCCTTCGGAGCGGAGGTCGCGGTCATCATCGCCATCACACCCTCCGCGCGGTGGCGGCGCCGAACAGCCCTTGCGGTGCCGCGAGCAGCACCACGATGAACAGCGTGAACACCGCGACGGAGGAGAAGATGCCGCCAACCAGGAAGTTCGCGGCCTGCTGGAACAGGCCGAGCGCCAGCCCACCGGCGATGGCGCCGCGGTTGTTGCCGAGCCCGCCGAGCGCAACCGGCACGAAGCCGTAGAAGTTCAACAGCGCACCATTGGCGAAGAAGGCAAGCAAGAGCTGCCCGCCAGAGAAGCCGGCGATGCCGCCGACGATGCCTGCGAGCGCGTAGCTCGCGATGCGCAGATTGCGCTCGGGCAGGCCCAGCGCGCGGGCGGCAAAATTGTCCTCCGCGATGGCCAGAAACGCGCGGCCGACCAGAGTGCGGCGATAGAGAACTTCGAGGCCAACGATGGTGACGGCGCAGGCAACGACCGGCAGCCAGAATCTCTCGTCAAATACGCCGCTGCCGAACCCGACCAGGCGCGGGAACGGCTGCGGCTCGGTGCCCCATTTGATGGCCGCGACCTGCTGGATCATCAGCGCGAGCGCCAGCGTCGAGAGCACGTAGAGATGCTGATCGAGATTTTTCAGCACCGGGCGCACCGCGACGAATTCGGTGATGATGCCGATGACCGCGCAACAGACCAGCGTCAGCGCGAAGCCCACGATCGCAGGCAGCCCCATCTTCAGCGTGAAGAGCGAGCCGAACACGCCGCCGAGCATAGCGAGCTGGCCCGCGGTGAAGCTCATCACCCGCGAGGTCGAGAACATCGTGTTGTAGGTGACGCCGACGAGCGCATAGATCGCGCCCGCCGCCAGCCCGGAAGCGATGATCGAGGCCAGCATGCGCGCCGCCCCTCGGCCCAACGTCAACTATAGCCCGGCGCCAGCGCGAAGGTGCCGTTCTTCGCGGTCGAGGCCTCCGACATCACGATCTCCTCGGTCGGATAGCCGTTGTGCTGGGTCGGGGTGAAGGTGTAGTTGCCGAAATAGCCGGGATATTTGTTCAAGCCATTGAGATAGGCGATGATGCCGGCCGACTCCGTCCCACCGCTGGCCTCGACAGCCTTGGCGAACAGCTCGATCGCATCGATACCGCCGGCGATCCACCAGAGCAGCGTGTCGTTGAGCCCAACGCCGGCCTTGGTCAGGCGATCGACCAGCTCCTCGCTCTTGGGCGGCAGCTTGCCGGAGGCATCATAGCTGCAGCTCTTGTAGCCGATGGCGTAGACCTTCTTCCAGTTCTCCGGCTTCTCGACCAGGCCCGCCAGCTCGCCCGACGCCAGCGACGGATGGCCTGCGAAGGGCACGTCCCAGTTCATCGCGGCGCGGGTGTTGAACATGCGCGCTTCCATGCCGGTGGTGACGCTCCACACCACGATCACCTCGGCGCCGGCGTTCTTCGCCCGCAGCATATCGGGCGTCATGTCCGGCTGGGTCGCGTCGATATTGGCCTGATAAACGACATCGGCGCCGTCCTTCTTGAATGCTGCGACCGAGGCGCCGACCGCTGTGACGCCATAGCCGGTGGTGTCGCCGATCACGGCGACCTTCTTCACCTTCAGCACCTTGAGACAATAGTTGCGCACCGCGTCGTCCCACTGGCTGTTCGACGGCGCCATGCGGAACGCGTTCGGATATTTGGTCGGATCGATCAGGCTCTCGACCACGCATGGATGGATGTCCGGCATCTTGGCGCGCGCCATGATCGGCGTGGTGGCCAGCGCCTCGCCGGAATTGAACGGGCCCCAGATGCCGTGCACCTTGACCTGGCTGATCATCTCTTGCGTCGCGTTGACCGCCTTGGTCGGATCGCCCTGCGTATCGCGCATCACGATCTCGATCTTGCGACCCTTGACGCCGCCGGCCGCATTGATCGCCTTGACCGAGAAGTCGACGCCGCGATTGAAGCCGATGGTCGGCGCTGAGCTCGGCCCGGTCATGGCGGCGAGGCAGCCGATCCTGATTGGCTCGGTCTGCGCGAGCGCAGGCATTGGGAAAGACAACGAGGCCGCACCGAGCGCACCGGCACCACCCACCAACAGCTCGCGACGCGAAACCGCCATGACATTCTCCCCTTCGTTTCCCAACCCGGCGTCCGTCTTGTCACGTCATGCGCTTTTTCACGTCATGCCATGCGCGAACGTCCGGTGGACGACGCTCGGCTCTCGCGGCCATAGTTCGTCGTCGCGCGGTGAGTTGAACCCGACGCGCGGGGAATGTCCAGAGGCTTGCGTGCGTGAGCGGTGTGCCGCTCACGCCGGCGCGGCACCATTCAACGAGGCTGCGCGCTGTCGATCGTAGTCCGGCTTCTCCATTGGCACCGCCTGTGGATTGCCGAGATCGCGCACCTGCAACCGGTAGGTCTCGCGCGCCGAGGCCGCCGCGACCGCAGCGACGATCGTGATCGCAAAGGTGATCGCGCCGATGGTGAGCGGGATGTGCGCGGCCCCCGGGGGCGCGACGGCGGCGAACAAAGCCGGCAGCAGCGCGGTGATCGTGGTGCCGGTGTTCTGCGCGATCGCCATCGCCGAGACCCGCGAGCGGGTCTGGAACAGCTCGGGATAGAAGCTCGGAAATACCGCGTTGTAGCCCTGGTAGACCAGGCCCCACATCAGGATCGACAGCCCAATCGCGAGCGGGACGTCCTTGATGCTGATGGCATGGAGATAACCAAACGCGAGCAGGCCTGAACCGAGCGCGCCGACGATGATCGGCGGCCGGCGTCCGATTCGATCGGACAAGCTGCCGATGACCGGAATGATCAGCACCGCGGCGATGTTGCCGAGCACGGGAATCCAGAGATAGACGTCCTTGGCGAAGCCGATGCCGTAGGCCGGCTGCACCGCATAGGCCGCACCGAAGATGGTCGCGACCACGGGGATCACATTCATCAGCGCCATGCAGACGACGCGCAACATGTCGCGCCAGCTGGTCTTGAAGGCCTGCACGACCGGCGCCCTCGGCACCCGGCCTTGCTCTTCCTCTGCGGCGAAGGCCGGCGTCTCCTCGACCTCGCGGCGGATGATGTAGCCGGCGATGATGACGAAGAAGCTCGCCAGGAACGGCACGCGCCAGCCCCAGCTCACGAAGGCGTCCTGCGACATGTAGGCCGCGATGGGTAAGAACACGGCAGCCGCGAGAATTTGTCCGGCCTGCACGCCCTGCAGCGCGAAGCTTGCATAGAAGCCGCGCCGGCCGAACGGCGCATGCTCGAGCACCATCGAGCTCGCGCCTGAGATTTCGCCCGCCACCGCAAAGCCCTGGATCAGGCGGAGCACCACGAGCAGCACCGGCGCGGCGACGCCGATCTGCTGATAGGTCGGCAGCAGCCCGACCGCCATGGTCGAGAGGCCCATCAGGAACAGGCAGACCAGCAGCACGGTCTTGCGGCCATGGGTGTCGCCGAAATGGCCGAGCACGAAGGCGCCGATCGGCCGCGCCACATAGCCGACGCCATAGGTTGCAAGCGAGGCGACGATCGCGGCGGTCGGATTGCCGGAGGGGAAGAACAGCTGCGGGAAGACCAGCGACGCCGCGGTCGCGTAGATGAAGAAGTCATAATATTCGAGCGCCGACCCGATCCATCCGCTCGCCGCCGCCTTGCGCGACTGGCTTGCGCCATGCGCCGTCCGCACCGCCGCGATGCCCATGTGACGTCCTCCCCCCGATGATTTCCTCCCCGGAACGCTCGTTTGGTGGCGTCACGCGGGTGCATTTGTCACGGAAGTTAGCAGACGGCATCGCGACGGCAAGGCGTGTTTTCACGGCTGTCGCGGAATAACTACGCGGTATCGCGTGCAGCAATACGACGCTCTAGCGGCATCGTCATTGCGAGCGAAGCGAAGCAATCCAGAGCTTCACCACAGGCTGGATTGCTTCGTCGCTCCGCTCCTCGCAATGACCGCGTTGTCGAGCGAGGCGTGAACTCACACCCACTCCATCTCCTTGATCTGGGCGGAGGCGGCCTGGGCGATCAGCTTGCCGAGCGCGGCGAAGTCGCGCTTGCGCGGGGAGGTCTTGCGATAGGCGAGGCCCACGACGCGGCGCGGCTCGGGATCGGAGAAGCGCATCAGCTTGATGTTGCCGCGCCGGCATTCCAGATCGACCGACAGCTCCGGCAAGAGCGTCATGCCGAGCCCGTTCGCGACCATCTGCACGATGGTCGAAAGGTTGGAGGCACCGAAGGTGTCGATGTTGTCGACGCGGCGCAGGTTGCAGAACGACAGCGCCTGATCGCGCAGGCAGTGCCCCTCCTCCAAGAGCAGCAGCCGGTCCTGCTGCAGCAGCTCCGGCGTGGCGCGGACGCGGTTTGCCGCGATGTGCCGTGCCTTCGGCAGCGCCAGCAGGAAGCGGTCGCTGAACAGCTTGATGGTCTCGACATCGGGGTGCTCGACCGGCAGCGCCAGCAGCAGCAGATCGAGCTCGCCGCCCAGCAATTCCTCGATCAGGTTCTGAGTCTGCGTCTCTCGCAGATGCAGATCGAGCTGGGGATATTTGTCGCGCACCAGCGGCAGTGCCGCGGGGAGCACGTAGGGCGCAAGCGTCGGGATCACGCCGAGATGCAGCGCGCCGGCCAGCATGCCGCGCTGGCGATGCGCGGTATCGACGATGTCGCGAACATCAGCCAGCACGCGCTCGGCGCGCGCGGCGATCTCGCGACCCGCCTCGGTCAGGATCACACCCTTGCGGCTGCGCTCCAGAAGCTGCACGCCGAGCGTCTTCTCCAGCTCCTGGATCTGCATCGACAGCGCCGGCTGCGTCACCGCGCAGTGTGCCGCGGCCTTCCCGAAATGCGAAAGCCGCGCCACGGAATCGAAATATCGCAGCTGCTTGAGAGAGATGTTCATGATCAGATTTTCTTATCCTACTCGCAGGTTAATACGATTGGACCTGATCGGCAATCCCCCATAGCGTCCATCGTGCGCTCCAAACAGCGTCAGGCGTTGCGCTGACGTTGCGGGAGTTGCGCTGAACCGTCGGCCTCGAGAGGCGTCGGGATATGGAAGTGTTCGTCGCGTGAGTCGCCGCGATGCGGGACGCACGCGATCGCAACAGTCGCAAAACGGCCGCCGGGGTTCCCCACCGGCGGCCGTTTCGCGTTTGATTGAGCTGGACTACGCCGCGGCGGCGGTCTCATGCGCCGCGTGGAACGCGTAGACGTCCATGCGCAGCACGCCATAATTGGCGCTGTTGTGCAAACGTTCGGCGTGAGCCCCCTCGCCGGCGGCCCCGAGCGCAGCAAACAGCGGCAGAAAGTGCTCGTCGGTCGGATGATTCTTGACCGCGAATGGTGCAAGGCTGCGATAGTCGAGCAGATCATCGACGCGGCCCGTGAGCGCCGCCTCATGCACCCAATCGGCGAACGCATCGACCCAGGGCAGCGCGGGTGCATTCAGCTCGGGCCGCCGCGTCCGGAACTCGGCGAGATTGTGGGTGAAGCTGCCGCTGCCAATGATCAGCACGCCCTCGTCGCGCAGCGGCGCCAACGCGCGGCCCAGCGCGAGATGGTGCTTCGGCCCGCGCTCGGTCTGGATCGAGAGCTGCAGCACCGGAATGTCGGCCTCCGGATACATCAAGAGCAGCGGCACCCAGGCGCCGTGATCAAGACCGCGGGTGCGGTCGATCGCGGTCGGAAGGCCGGCAGCCGCGAGCCGCGCCGCGATCCCTTGCGCGAGCTCGGGCGTGCCGGGGGCGGGATAGCGCAGCTCATAGAGCGCGCGCGGAAAGCCGTAGAAATCGTAGATGGTCTCATTGCTGGTAACGGCATTGACCTCCGGCTCCGCCGTCTCCCAATGCGCCGAGATCACCAGGATGGCCTTAGGCCGCGGCAGGCTGCGGCCGAGATCGATCAGGAACTGCCGGGCCGGCGTGTCCGTCAGCGGCAGCATCGGCGACCCGTGCGACACGAACAGGCTCGGCAGTGTCATGTTCAATCCTCCGGTCAAGAGGTCAATGCGCGCTGCGCAGTTCGCCTGCAAGAGCGGTCCGCGGCGCGCGCAAGGCATAGGCGCCGTCACCGAGCAGTGCCTGCACCAGCAGCGCGATGGTCCAGAACGCCGGATACTCCCAGCCGCCATGCGGATTGTTGAAGAAGAAGCCGGCCGCGCCGTGCACGGTGACGATAGCGCCGAGCAGGATCGGGGTAGCTGCCAGCGCGACCCAGCGGGTGAAGAGCCCAAGGATGAGCACGACGCCGGCCAGGATCTCCGCCGCCATCACCACGTAGGCAAGCTCGGGCGGCAGCCCGATGCTGCCGAAGAATTTTGCGGTCCCCGCAGGCGTGAACACGAACAGTTTCAGGCTGGCATGGGTCAGGAACAAGCCACCGAGGGTGAGGCGAAGCAGGAGCGCGGCATAAGGCGCAGTGCGGGAATCGATCATCGCAAACTCCGAAAAGAGATATTTCCCATCCCTATGGATCATTTCCTGTCAGGCGATAATCCGCTATCTGGGAAAGACAGCTCAAACCAAGAGAGTGAAATCGTCCATGCTTGACCGCCTGACCGGAATGGAGGTCTTCGTCCGGGTGGCTGGCGCCGGGAGCCTGTCGGGCGCGGCCCGGGCCTTGGGGCTGTCGCAGACCATGGTGACCAAACATCTCGCCGCGCTCGAAGCACGGCTCGGCACTCGGCTGTTTCACCGCACCACGCGCCGCCTGACCATCACCGAAGCCGGCCGCCGCTATCTGGACTCGACCGAGCGGCTGCTCGCCGACATCGAGGCCGCTGATGCGGCGGTGGCGGCCGATCGGGTCGAGCCGCGCGGGCTGCTGCGGCTCAATGTGCCGCTCGTGTTCGGTGTCAGGCAGATCGCGCCGCGGCTGGCGGCGTTTGCCGCGCGCTATCCCGGCGTCACCGTCGAGCTCGGCCTCAATGACCGGCTGGTCGATCTCGCCGAGGAAGGCTGGGATCTGGCGATCCGGATCGGCGCGCTACGCGATTCCAGCCTGGTGGCGCGGCGGCTCGCCCGTTGCCGCATGGTGATCTGCGCGGCCCCCTCCTATCTCGCTGCGCAGGGCACGCCGCGCACCAGCGCCGATCTCGCCAGCCACAATTGCCTCGGCTACACGCTCGCCCAAGCCGGCGCCGGCCGCTGGCGGATCGGCGGACGCGACGCGGTCGATGTCGCCGTCAGCGGCAATCTGCGCGCCAACAATGGCGATGCGTTGCTGGCGGCGGCGCTGGCCGGCCAGGGAATCGTGTATCAGCCGACCTTCATCGTCGCCGACGCGCTCCGTAGCGGTGAACTGGTGCCGATCACGCTGGAATTGCCGCCGTCCGACCAGCTTGCCGTCTACGCGGTCTATCTGCCCGACCGCACGCCATCGGCGAAAGTGCGCGCCTTCATCGCTTTCATCGCCGACGCCTTCGCGCCTGAACCGCCCTGGGACCATGGCCTTGCGTGAGCGGGCGAATTGCTCTTGTTTGCGACTATCGTAGGGACACGCACGTGGCTTGCGGCTCGCTCTGTGTAAACCTCGCCCCGCTTGCGGGGAGAGGTCGGATTGCATCGAAGATGCAATCCGGGTGAGGGGGATACAGGTCCAACCACCTACACAGAGCGAGCGTCTGCCCCTCACCCCAACCCTCTCCCCGTAAGAACGGGGAGAGGGAGCGCACCGATCTCTGGGCGAGCATTCGCAAATGACTTCGTGGCGCTTTATGCCTGCTTTGTACGGCGACCTGCGAAGACCGGAGAGAATGCGATGACTGATCAGACATCCGGTACAGGCAAGCGGCTCTGGCCGTTGCTGCGCTCGCTGCAGGGCTACAGCGCGGCATCGCTGCCATCAGACCTGATCGCGGGGCTGACGCTTGCCGCGATCGCGATCCCCGAGCAGATGGCGACCAGCAAGCTCGGCGGCCTCGCGCCCGAGCTCGGCTTCTTCGCCTTCATCGCCGGCTCGCTCGGCTTTGCGCTTTGCGGCGCCAACCGCTTCCTGTCCTGCGGCGCCGACTCGACGATCACGCCGATCTTCGCCGGCGGGCTGGCGCTGCTCGCGACCACCGGCTCACCGGACTATCAGGCGCTGGCCGGCGCGCTGGCGCTTCTTGTCGGCATCATGCTGATGGGCAGCGGCGTGTTCAAGCTCGGCGGCATCGCCAATCTGCTGTCGCAGCCGGTCACCGTCGGCTTCCTCGCCGGCATCTCGGTGCACATCATCGTCTCGCAGCTCCCCGGCGTGCTCGGCCTGCCGCCGCCGCACGGCCCGACGCTCGAACGCATCGCGACGCTGGCGCGGCACGTCGGCGAGGCCAACCTCTACACGGTCGTGATCGGCCTCGGCGTGCTCGCGGTGGTCTCATTGTCCGAACGCATCAGCGCCCGGATTCCCGGCGCGCTGATCGCCCTGGTCGGGGCCACATTGCTGGTGGTCGCGGCGGATCTGGAACACAAGGGCGTGCAGGTGGTCGGCAGCCTCAAGGATACCCCGCACGGCTTCATTCCATCACTACCGATCATAGCCCCGGAGCAATGGGCCAAGCTGATCCCGCTCGCCTTCCTGATAGCCATTGTGGTGATGGTGCAGACCGCCGCGACCACGCGCTCGTTTCCATCAGATCCGGACAGGCCCGCGGATGTCGATCACGACTTTCTCGGCGTCGGCGCCGGCAGCCTGCTCGCCGGCCTGTTCGGCGCGTTCCCGGTCAATGCCAGCCCGCCGCGCACCGGCATCGTGGTCGAGACCGGCGGACGATCGCAGGCCTCAAGCCTGATCGCGGCAGCGATCGTGCTGGTGCTGCTCGCCTTCGGCGCGACCCTGCTCGCGCATGTGCCAGACGCCGCGCTCGGCGGCGTGCTGCTGTTCGTGGCGCTGCGCATCATCCGCGTCGCACAGATCGCGCGGATCTATCGCCAGACGCGCGCCGAATTCCTGCTGATCGTGGCGACCGCAGCCGCCATCGTGGTGCTGCCGATCGAGCAGGGCGTCGCGCTCGGTATCGCCCTGTCGCTCATGCACGGCATCTGGAGCACGACGCGAACACATCTCGTGCTGTTCGAGCGCGTGCCGGGCACGACGATCTGGTGGCCAGCACATCCGCACATTTCCGGCGAGACCATCGACGACATCGTGGTGGTCGGCTTCCAGGCCCCGCTCAGCTTCCTCAACGCGGCGACCTTCCGCGCCGACCTGCAGGACGTCCTGCAGGCCAAGGCGCCGCGGCTGCTGGTGTTAGAGGCCGGCGGCATTCCCGAGATCGACTTCACGGCGGCAGAGGCGCTGGGCGAGTTGATCAAGGTCTGCCGAGACCGCCACGTCACCTTCGCGGTGGCCCGGCTGGAGTCCCTGCGCGCGCAGGCCGCGTTCGAACGCTTCGGCCTCTATGACCTGCTGCCGCGGGATCACGTCTTCCGCAGCGTGGATGAAGCGGTGCGGAGGCTTGCGCCGGCGGCAAAGGCTCATCAGAGCGAGGATAAATAAATAGCTTGATCGTAGCCTGCCGTCGTTCGCTGCGGGATACGAACTAACAGTCAAGCCACACGGGCGCTGCACCCTCTCCCCTTGTGGGAGAGGGTGGCGAAATCGAGCGAAGCGAGATTGCGCCGGGTGAGGGGTTTGTCTCCGCGGATAGCGCTCCCTCACCCGGATCACTGCCGCGTTCCGCGTCGGTGATCCACCCTCTCCCACAAGGGGAGAGGGTGCATCGAATTTGCCGCGCGAGCACGCTTCAGCTCATCAGGGCGCGCTCTCACCTATTCAAGCACTATTTATCACGCCGCCGGCACGATCTTGCCGGGGTTGAAGATGTTCTGCGGATCGAGCGCGCGCTTGATCGCACGCATCGCATCCAGCGCTTCCGCGCCGAGCTCGGCTTTGAGATATTTCTGCTTGCCCTGCCCGATGCCGTGCTCGCCGGTGCAGGTGCCGCCCATCGCCTGCGCGCGCTCGACCAGGCGATGCATGAACTCCTCGCCACGCTTCATCTCGTCGGCATCATCGAGATCGCACAGCAGCGAGCAATGGAAATTGCCGTCTCCGACATGGCCGACGATCGGCGATGTGAGGTTGAGCCTGATCAAATCCTCTTCGGTTTCGGTGACACAGTCAGCCAAGCGTGAGATCGGCACGCAGACGTCGGTCGCGACCACGCCGGCGCCGGGCCGGATCGCCTTGACCGACCAATAGGCATCGTGCCGTGCCTGCCAGAGCTTGGTGCGATCCTCCGGCCGCGTGGTCCAGGTGAACTCGCCGCCGCCGCATTCTTTCGCGATCTCGGCGAAATTCTTCGACTGCTCGGCGACCTCGGCTTCGCTGCCATGGAATTCCAGCAGCAGCAGCGGCGTCTCCGGCAGCGTGAGCTTCGAATAGGCGTTGCAGGCCTTCACCTGCGCGGCGTTGAGAAGCTCGATACGCGCCATCGGAATGCCGGTCTGGATCGCGAGGATGGTAGCCTGGCAAGCGCCGCCGACGGTCTCGAACGAGCAGGCCGCCGCGGCGATCGTCTCCGGGATGCCGCGCAGGCGGATCGTCAGCTCGCAGATGATGCCGAGCGTGCCCTCGGCGCCGATGAAGAGATGGGTGAGGTCATAGCCGGCGGCGGATTTCTTGGCGCGCGTGCCTGTC
>Ga0209677_100643_pt1 | contig 18518 bp, 14 predicted proteins | sample AraplaCvi_mCL_r2_2_FD_184285 | JGI IMG/M metagenome (GOLD analysis project Ga0209677, IMG submission 184285) | Arabidopsis root microbial communities from North Carolina, USA - plate scrape CL_Cvi_mCL_r2 (SPAdes) (version 2) | ecosystem: Host-associated > Plants > Roots > Endosphere | place: USA... | reverse complement strand
GCATCGCGTAGCATGTCGAGCGCGTGTTTGGGAGCCTCCGCGTCGGTGATGACAGTCGATATCCGCGACAGCGGACAAACCACCAGGCTGCCGCGCGGGGTGAATTTGGAGCTGTCGGCCAGCACCACCAGCCTGTCGGCGCGCTTGATCAGCTTGGTCTCGGCACGGGCGATCAAGGGATCGCCTTCGATCACGCCGAGCGGGCCGATCGAGATCGCGCTCATGAACATGCGCGAGGCCGAATAATGCTGAATCGCGTCCTCCTCGAACGGCGACACGATCAGCTTCTGCTCGCGATAGACCTCTCCGCCCGGCAAAGCGACGCGACAGTTCGAATGGTGGATCAACGTCTCGGCCAATGGATAGGAATTGGTGAGAACCTTGAGGCGGCGCTCGCGCAGGAATTCGCCCATCTGGAACGTCGTGGTGCCGCCATTGATGATGATAGCATCGCCGTCACTGCACAGCGCGACCGCGGCGCGGGCGATGGCCCGCTTGGCGGCGACATTGAGCGTCTTGCTGATTTCGAAGGAGCGGGTCGCCAGCGCCGGCGTATCGCCTGCTCCCGTCGGCGAAGTGGGCATCGCCTCCAATCCGCCACGCACCCGCGTTGCCGAACCCATCTCGGCAAGCCGGGTAAAGTCACGCCGGACAGAAGCCTCAGACGCGCCGGTGGCGCGGCAAACATCGGCAACACGCACCAGCGGCTGCTGCTTCAGCATCCTCTTGATTAGTTGCCAGCGCTCGCGTTCGTGCACGGCCCTGTTCCTCCCAATCCCCCTAGCTAGTCATGAAGTTCGAGAGCGGTCAACGCTAAACCTCCAGTTTCGTCCAAGATCGATCACGCTGCACAGCAACATCGATCACGCGGTGATTGACCGTGATCGATTGCGATACTATCGTCCCATGCAACCAGAGATCAGGGAGGACAGGTTTCATGACCAAGGCTGCGGCAGCGCCGCTTCCCGATCTCTGGAACGATGCCCATGCGGCGGAGCTGGATGAGCCGGGCCTGCTGCTCTATCGCTCCAACCTGCTCGGCAGCGATCTTCGCATCACAAACTTCGGCGGCGGCAACACCTCGGCCAAGCTCATCATGACCGATCCGCTGACCCGAGAGCCGGTCACCGTGCTGTGGGTCAAGGGCTCCGGCGGCGATCTCGGCTCGATGAAGCGCGATGGCTTCTCCACGCTCTATCTCGACAAGCTGCAAAGCCTGAAACAACTCTATCGCGGCATCGCCCATGAAGACGAGATGGTGGCGCTGTTCAATCACTGCACCTTCAACCTCAATCCGCGCGCGACCTCGATCGACACCGCTTTGCATGGCTTCGTGCCGCACCCTCATGTCGATCATGTTCATGCCGACGCTGTGATCGCCATCGCCGCCTGTGCCAACGCGGAGGAGCTGACGAAACAAGTGTTCGGCGGCGCGATCGGCTTCCTGCCCTGGCAACGGCCGGGTTTCGACCTCGGCCTCAAGCTCGGCGCGATGGCGACCGAGCATCCCGAATATGTCGGCGTCGTGCTCGGCGGACACGGCCTGTTCACATGGGGACCGACATCGAAATCGGCGTATCAAACCACGCTGCGCATCATCCAGCAGGCCGCCGATTGGCTCGCTGAGCACGAAAAACAGCCCGCGTTCGGCGGTGCAGCTTGCGATGCCGCCGCGCCCGAGACGCGCGGCACTGTTGCGGCAGCGCTGATGCCGCTGATCCGCGGCAAGATCTCGCGCCACGAGCGCAAGGTCGGGCATTTCACCGACGCGCCCGAAGTGCTTGAGTTCGTCAATTCACGCGCGCTGGATCAACTGGCGCCGCTGGGTACGTCCTGTCCCGATCACTTCCTGCGCACCAAGATCCGTCCTTTGGTGCTGCCCTATGACGGCGACATGGAGAAACTCGTCAGTTCGCTGGATGCACTGCTCGATGCCTATCGCGCCGATTATTCCGCCTATTATCAACGTTGCAAGCGGCCCGATTCGCCTGCGATGCGCGATCCCAATGCGGTGATCTACCTGGTGCCGGGCGTCGGCATGTTCTCCTTCGCTAAGGACAAGGCGACGGCGCGCATCGCCTCGGAGTTTTACATCAACGCCATCAACGTCATGCGTGGTGCCTCCGGCGTCAGCACCTATGTCGGCCTACCGGAACAGGAAGCCTTCGACATCGAATATTGGCTGCTCGAAGAGGCCAAGCTGCAGCGCATGCCAAAGCCGAAAGCACTGGCTGGAAGGATCGCCTATATCACTGGCGGCGCCGGCGGAATTGGCGGCGCTACGGCGCAACGGCTGCTCCACGAAGGCGCCTGCGTGGTGCTGGCCGACATCGACCATGAGGCGCTCGACGCGCGCGTCGAGTCGATCGTGCAACGCTTCGGCCGCGACAGCGCCGTCGGCATCCGACTGGACGTGACCGACGAGGCGAGCGTGGCCGCAAGCTTCACGCAGTCCATTCTCGCTTATGGCGGCATGGATATCGTGGTCTCCAATGCCGGCATCGCCACCGCCTCGCCGGTCGAGGACACCAGCCTGGCGCTTTGGCAGAAAAACATGGACGTGCTCGCCACCGGCTATTTCCTGGTGGCGCGCGAGGCGTTCCGGCTGATGCAACGTCAGCAAAGCGGCGGCGCGATCGTGTTCATCGCCTCCAAGAACGGTCTCGCCGCCTCGGCCGGCGCGTCCGCCTATTGCGCGGCCAAGGCGTCGGAAATCCATCTGGCGCGCTGCCTCGCGCTCGAAGGCGCGCCGCACGGCATCCGCGTCAACACCGTCAATCCGGATGCGGTGCTGCGCGGCTCCAGGATCTGGGCTGGCGAGTGGCGCAAGCAACGAGCCGCCTCCAACAAGGTGTCGGAAGACGAGCTCGAAGAGGTCTATCGCCAGCGATCGATGCTGAAGCTCCCCGTCTTGCCGGAGGACATCGCCGAGGGCGTCTATTTCTTTGCCAGCGACCTCTCGGCCAAGTCAACCGGCAACATCCTCAATATCGACGCCGGCAATGCGCAGTCCTTCACGCGGTGAGACGCCAATCGCAGGGCAACGGGCATGACCGGCTTTTTCATCAGCGATGATTTTCTCCAAAGCGAGAATGCAACGCGAAGAGCCCCGCTGGACGAGGATTATGCGGCGTTGTCGTGCACGCTCGCGCGCCGCGGCATTGACGCTGAGGCGCTGACACGAAGCGTCATGGGGTTCGGCGTTGCCATCCCGACCTGGGGCGTCGGCACCGGCGGCACGCGTTTTGCGCGCTTTCCCGGCCCCGGCGAACCACGCCATGTGTTCGACAAGCTGGAGGATTGCGCCACCATCCACCGTCTGGCGCGGGCGACCCCGACGCTGTCGCCGCATTTTCCCTGGGACACGACCAGCGACTACGCCGCCTTGCGGGATGTCGCCGCTGCTTACGGCCTCGCGTTCGACGCGGTGAATTCGAACACCTTTCAGGATCAGCCGAACCAGAGCCATTCCTACAAGTTCGGTTCGCTCTCGCATGTTGATCGCGCGGTGCGTGCCCAGGCGGTCGCGCACAACATCGACTGCATCGCCGTCGGGCAAAAGCTCGGCTCCAAGGCGCTCACGGTGTGGATCGCCGACGGCTCCAATTTCGCCGGCCAATCGAACTTGACGCTGGCGCTCGATCGCTATCTCGAGTCGATGGCTGAAATCTACGCGGCCCTGCCTGTCGATTGGCGGGTGTTTCTCGAGCATAAGCTGTATGAGCCGGCGTTCTATTCGACCGTGATCGCCGATTGGGGAACCAGCCTTGCGGCTGCGCAAGAGCTCGGGCCGAAGGCGCAATGTCTGGTCGATCTCGGCCACCACGCGCCCAACGTCAATATCGAGCAGATCGTCGCCCGCCTCATCCGCTTCGGCAAGCTCGGCGGCTTTCACTTCAACGATTCGAAATATGGCGACGACGATCTCGACGCCGGATCGGTCGAACCGTTCCGCCTGTTTCTGGTGTTCAACGAGCTGATCGACGCAGAGCTGCGCGGGGCAAAGGGCTTCGCACCGGCCTATATGCTGGACCAGTCCCACAACGTCACCGATCCGATCGAGAGCCTGCTGCAATCGGCGATCGAATTGCAGCGCGCCTATGCCCAGGCGCTGATCGTCGACCGCCCGGCTCTGGCCACGGCGCAAGCGGCCAACGATGCGCTCGGCGCCCACCTCGAGCTCAAACGCGCCTTTACCACCGACGTGTCGCCGATCCTGGCCATGGCGAGATTGCGCGCCGGCGGCGCCATCACGCCGATCGAGACCTATCGCGCCTCGAACTATCGCAAGCACAAGGCCAGCGAGCGGCCGCCGGTGGCCGGAACCTCGGCCGGGATTGTGTGAGAAGCAAGCTCAATAGCGACGTCTCATCGCCATTTGAAGGCTGCCGTGAGGAAATCCGGTGTGCCGCCGCACGCCTCACACAGGCTGAGCAGCTCGGGCTCTGCAAGTGACTGGTGAATGCCGGTCCGCACCAGCAGCGTCGACAACCCCATCGCCTTGCCGCCGCACACATCATGTTCTGGACTGTCACCGATCATGACGGTGCGCGCGCCGACATTGCTTGCTGCAAGAGCCAGCGCGTGGCGGAAGAACGCGCTGTGGGGCTTGCCGATGTAGTCGACCCGGCCGCCAAGATCCTCATAGATCCCTGCGATCGCGCCCGGCGCCGGAACGAGCTCGCCGTCCCGGATCATGGTGATGTCGGGATTGACGCAGATCGCCGGCACGCCGGCCTGCGCCGCCGCTTGTAGCTGTGCACGATAAGCCTCCAGCGAGGTCCTTGGTGCGTCCGAGCCGGCAAAGACCAGGAACGCGGCGTCAGCCGGCCGGGCCACCAGGTCGAATTCATCGGACGAAAAGGCATAGCGATCGCCGCTGCGGCCAATCACGCAGGTCGGCGCCCCCGTTGTAAACTTCGGACCGAGACCGCCGCTGCGCACCAGCTGGAGTCCGACCTCGCCAGAGCTCACGACACGGAAATGGGAGCCGGAAAATCCCAGCTTCTTGAGCCGGGCCAGGTTGTCCGAAGCGTCCTTGCCCGAGTTCGTCAGGACAATGACGTCGCGCCCGCCAGAGCCAATCCTGGCCAAGCCTTCGATCGCGCCGGGATAGGCTGCGACGCCATCATGCAGCACGCCATATTGGTCGACGAGGTAGAGATCGAACTGATCCGCGATATCGCGCAGGCCGTCGATCCGCTTCATGATGACGATCCCGTTGCGAGCGCACGACCCGCAAGGCGGGCGACACCGACGGCAGCTTCGTCGTTCGCAGAGACCACCACGGGGACGCCAAGAGCCACGGCGCGGATGCGGCGCCAGACCTCATTCGCAGCACCACCGCCGACAGTGGCAACGCCTGTCAGCTTCGGGCCGCCGAGCTCGGACAGACGTCGGTAGCCCAGCGCTTCGATGCGTGCGATGCCTTCGAACAGTCCCTGCAGAAACACCGCATCGTCGTCCGGACGCGGCGTCAGCCGCGACGCGAGCGCTGGATCGTTGATCGGAAAGCGCTCACCGGAGGCCGGCAGTGGATAGTAGTCGAGACCCGTGCTGACGCTTGGATCGATCCGCGCACTGAGCTCGCGCAGCTGTTCCGACGAGAAGAACTGCGCGAGAACAGCGCCTCCGGAATTGGAGGCACCACCCGCCAGCCAGAGGTCGCCGATGCGATGGCTGTAGATGCCATATTCCGGCGCGAATAGCGGCACTTCGCTCGCAAGCTTCAGGACCAATGTCGAGCCCAACGACGTGACGGCATCTCCCGGTTTTGCAGCGCCGGTTGCCATGAAGGCTGCGCATCCGTCGGTCATCCCGGCGACAACGAAGGCTTTGGTCGATAGCCCAAATCGCCGCGACGCCTCCATTGACACTTGGCCGATGATGATTCCGGCCGCGACGACTGCAGGGAGCTTTGAGGTCTCAACGCCGGCGGCCGAAATCCAGTCAGGCCATCGCCGGCCGACCGGATCATAACCGGTCTTCAGCGCGTTGCTTTCGTCACTGACATCGAAGCGTCCGGTGAACTGCGCAGCGATCCAATCGGCCTGGTGCAGAACTCTCGCGGTGCCAGCCGTCCGCAACAGACGCATCGCGCGCGCCAGCGGCGACGTCGCACCGTGGACAGCGGCGTGGGGCGGTGCGACGCGTTCGACCGCATCGATGTCGGCCCCATCAGCGCGATCGTTGTAAAGGCTGCCGGCCGAAACCGGGATGCCACGCTCGTTGATCCCGATCAACGTCCCCGAGGTGCCGTCGACGGCCAGCGCGCCCACCCGCGAAAGTTCAATCATCGATGCGAGCCGAGTCATCGCATCGCTCAGCCCGCGCGCCCAGACCGACGCGTCCTGGGTGATCCGCTGGCCGTCGCGTTGCGCAGCCGGCATCGCTGCAGTCGCAACAGCGACAACCTTCGCGGCGTGATCGATCGCAGCAATCCGCACCCCTGAAGTGCCGACATCAATACCAAGAACAAGATCGCTCATGACGTCCTCGCATCGAGCGACTGCCGATATTTCTCCGCATCCCAGTTCAGCAATTGCGCTTCGTCGTTCGCACTTAGCGGCGAGATCGGATCATCGCTCCCGAGGCGACTGGTGACATCGGCGAGACAGCGGATCAGCGCGCGAGCGCCCGGCGTCGCCGTCTCGTGCACGAGAACTCCGGCGCCGGGCACCACGATCAGCGGAACGCCAGTACGACCGCATCGTCGCGCCGCATCAATTGCGCGTTCTCCTGCTTCGGTCGTCACAATGCCGGGGCCGAGAAAGACGACGTGATCCGGATAGAGCGATCCAAGCCGGGCAGCGGCGAGATTGATCGGGTCGGTCGCAATCGCATGGCTGCTGTCGTCATCTCCAATTGCATAGCCATCGCCCGCGACGGCTTCCAATGCCTTGCGATCTGGCCCCGTGACTGCGCGCGGCATGCGGGCGAGGCGCTGCGAGACGTCAGCGCGCAGCCGCGCCGCCTCGGCGACGCTGTCGGCCGCCACCACCAATCCGTGCTTGCCGAGCACCACGACGTTGGTCCCGGCCGCAAGATGCTCGGCCATGGCCCGCCCCAGCGATGCGCCCGGGCGAACGTAGGGAACGAAGCTCCATTTCAGCCCCGACAATGGCGCAGTAAGCCGCTCGGCCGCGTCAGACAGGCATGCGGTGGCAATCGTCTCGACGCAATGCACATGCACCACGACCCGCTGCGGCATCACCGCATGCAGAGTGGTTTCGATCGAGGGGCGCAACGCCAGATCCGTGAGATCGCGGCGCACGAATGGTTCGCAGGTCTCGCAGGCGGGATCGCCGGCCGCGAGCCCCTCGAGCACCGCGGCGACGTCGATCGGAATCAGGATCGGCCGCTCCATCGCCTCTGCCATCCAGGTGCCGCTCGCCTTGACCCACATCACGCCATCACGCTTGAGCGAGATGTTGCCGCCCGGTCCCTGAATGACCAGCGGGTCTCGCCCGAGCCGCGCCGCAAGCGCGAGCAGGTCATGCATCTCGGACTCGTCTGTATCCGTCACGCCGATTTCGCCCTCGTGAACATCCAGTCGGAAAAGGCCTGCTTTTGACCAGGCGTGAGATGGAGCCCGTGCTTGGTCCGCCGCTCCAAAATATCCTCAGGCGTCGCGGCCCATTCCTCAATTTGCAGGAATTCTGCCTCGCGTTGATAGAATGCACCACCGAAATGACGCCCGAGGTCACCGCGCGTCCGCACGCCATCGAGCAGTCGGTGAACGCGAGTCCCATAGAGCCGCGCATAATGAATAAGCACCTCGCGCGGCAGGTCCGGATAGTCGCGGCCAAGGTGGGCTGCGAACGCATCGAAGTCGGCCAGCGCGATATCACCACCGGGCAATGCGGCGCCAGCCGTCCACGGGCCCGCCATGCCGGGAAAGTAGGGCTTCAATCTCTCGAGCGCGTGCTCCGACAATTTGCGGAAGGTCGTGATCTTGCCGCCGAACACCGACAGGATCGGCGCGGCCCCATCGGCATCGTTGAGCTCGAAGACATAATCGCGCGTGACCGCCGACGGGTTCTCGGCATTGTCGTCGAACAGCGGTCGGACGCCTGAAAACGAGTAGATGACGTCGGCACGCGTGAGCTGGCGCACGCAATAGCGATTGACGGCACGAAGCAGGTAGGAAATCTCGTCCTCGCTGGCCACGACACGATCGGCCTCGCCGCTATAGGGGATATCCGTGGTGCCGATCAGGCACAGATCGTCCTGATAGGGATTGACGAAGATCACCCGGCGGTCGTCATTCTGGAACAGATAAGCGTGGGGCCCGTCCCAGAATTTCGGCACCACGATATGGCTGCCCTTGACGAGGCGAACGCGGTGGCCCGCGTTCAGCCCCGCATTGCGCCGGAGCACATCCTCGACCCACGGGCCTGCAGCGTTCACGATGGCACGGGCAGAGACAATGCTGAGGACGCCGGCCTGGTCGCGCAGCTCGGCACGCCAGATTCCGCCCTCGCGGCGCGCCGAGACCAGCGCCGTCCGCGTCAGGATCTGCGCGCGACGGGCCGCTGCGTCAAGCGCGTTGAGCACGACGAGCCGCGCATCATCAACCCAGCAATCCGAATATTCGAAGCCGGTCCCAAATTCCGACTTCAGCGCCCTGCCCGCGAGCTCGCTGGACAGATCGAGGCGCCGCGATTTCGGCAGCAGCTTTCGGCCACCGAGATGATCGTACAACATCAGCCCGAGCCGGATCAGCCACGCCGGGCGCTGTTCGCGCGAATGCGGCAACACGAAACGCAGCGGCCAGATGATATGCGGCGCGGCGCGGAGCAGCACTTCCCGCTCGATCAGCGCTTCGCGAACCAGGCGGAATTCATAATACTCCAGATAGCGCAGGCCGCCGTGCACCAGCTTCCCGGACCTCGAGCTCGTTCCCTGGGCCAGATCGTCCTTCTCGCATAACAGCACGCTGAGGCCACGGCCGGCCGCATCGCGGGCGATGCCTGCGCCGTTGACGCCGCCGCCGACGACGAGAAGATCGACCGGATCAGTTGACATCACGCGCTTGCGATCTTCTTCGCCGACTTGGACGGCGGATCCTGCACGCCATAGCTGCCGAACGCGGCCGCCGTCTCCTTGATCTCGGCCTCGCCGAGCAGGACGGGTCCGCCGATCGCCAAGGTGAGATAATATTGCCGGGCGATGGTCTCGAGCTCGACTGCGAGCCACATCGCCTTGTCGAGCGATGTCCCGACCGCGATCATGCCGTGGTTGGCCAGCAGGCACGCGGTGCGGCCTTCCAGTGCCTCCAGCGCGTAGTCCGACAGTTCCTTGGTGCCGAAGCGGGCATAGCCGGCGACGCGCACGTTCATGCCGCCGAAAGCCGCCATCATGTAGTGGCAGGCCGGGATTTCCTTGCGCGCGATCGCCAGCACCGTGGAATAGGTCGCGTGGGTGTGCACGATACCGCCGACCTCGGGCCGCGCTTTCATGATGTCGAGATGAAACCGCCATTCGGTCGATGGCTTCAAGGGTCCTTCCCACGATCCATACTCGCCGTTGATCGGCATCGCGGCGACCATTTCGGGCGTCATGATGTCATATGGCGTCGCCGACGGTGAGATCAGCATGGTGTCGCCGTGCCGGGCCGAGATGTTGCCCGACGTGCCCTGGTTCAAGCCGGAGGCATTCATCCAGCGGCATTTGTCGATGATCGCTTTCCGTAACTGCAGTTCGGTGTCATCCATGGTCAGCTCCTGACAGCTCAGCAAAGGTGATGGAGGGATTCTCCGTTCAGATATCGCTGCACCTCCAGCGCCGCCGCCCGTGCCGCGATCCTGACGGTCTTGACGGAGGCGCCCGCGATATGCGGGGTCAGCGTGACGTTTGGCAACTGCAACAGCGGCCAATCCGGCGGAACCGGCTCCACGGCGAAAGTCTCGATGGCAGCACCGCGCAAATGATCAGTGGCGAGCGCGTCATATAAGGCCTGGTAGTCGACCAACGGCCCCCGCGCGGTGTTGATGAAGAAGCTGCCCGGCTTCATCGCCGCGAACTGTGCCGCGCCGATCATGCCTCGCGTTTCCTCTGTCACGCGCGGATGCAGGCTGACCACGTCGGATTGCGCCAGCAGGCGGTCGAGCCCGACCTGCTCGACGCCGTCATTAAGGTCTTCGACCGACAGCTGAACATAGGGATCGCACACCAGGACGCGGCAGCCGAATGCCTTGAGCAGCCGCACCACGCGCGCACCGACGTGGCCATAGCCGATGACGCCCACCGTCATCTCGGACAGTTCGTCGCCCGTCAGGTCAGCCCGGTACAGGTCGCCGCGCCACTCGCCTCGCCGCAACGAATCGTGCCCGCGCGTGATCAGGCGGGTTTGCGAGAGGATGGCGCCGATGGTGAACTCCGCGACCGCGCTGGCATTGCGTCCGGGCGTGTTGACGACCTGGATGCCGCGCGCGCGGGCCGCAGTGACGTCGATGTTGACGGGCCCACCGCGGGACACCGCAACGAGTTTAAGGCCTGGCAGGCGATCCATCATTGCGGCCGACAAGGGCGCGAGATGAGTCACCAGGATCGGAGCGTCACCGATGAATGCAATGATATCGTCGGGCTGCCCCATATATTCCTTCAACCCATCCATGCCCGCTTTGGCATAGCCGTGCTCCATCGGCTCGTCGGGCCATGGCTGCTCGAGCGAGCGGATGGCGAGTGCATCACCGCAGACATCCCGTAGCGCCTCCTCGAACAGGCGCGGCAGCATGAATCGATCTCCGATGATGGCCACTGACTGCGTCATGGGTTCGCCTCCCTTGCGTCAGCCAGGGCAGCCCAGACCGGGGGCATGGCTTCACGAACAGAACGGTAGATCGGGAAAAGCTTGTCGTAGAGCCCGCGGCGTCCAGGATCGGGTTCGATCGAAGGCCCGAGCGTCGGCATGACCCATTGGTCCGCGCAAGCCGCAAGGCTCGCATAGTGGCCGAGACTGATCGCTCCAATCATGGCTGCGCCCGCAGCTCCTGTTTCCTCGCGCATCACGCGCCGCACCGACGCACCGAGAATATCGGCGAAAATCTGCAATAGGCTCGACGATCGCGCTGCGCCGCCGGTGACGCGAATCTCGCGAGGGATTTTTCCCATCACGCTGTAGCAATCGCGAGCGGCAAGGCCCAGCCCCTCATAGATCGCGCGAACGAGACCGGCGAAGGTGGTATTGGTCGATAGCCCGATGAACTGCGCGCGCGCATCTGCATTCATGAAGGGACCGCGTTCACCGGCCTGCAGGATGTAGGGATGATACAGCGCGCTACCTGGCAAAGCTGCGGCGACATGCGCGTCGACGCCGGCCAGGAGCGCCTGACGGCTTGTGTCGATCCCGGCCATGGCACAGGCCTGCCGGGCCATCTCGATCGCCCAGTCGATATTGACGGTCCCAGCCATGTTGGACTGGATCTGCGCGTACAGGTCGGGTCCGGGCAACGGCATGGTGTAGCCCGAACAGGCCGGGTTGAGCGCCACCGCGTCGGCACCGACGCTCATCCGCATATGCATCCCGGTCGATCCGAGAATGGAGCAGCCGACCTCGCCGCCGACGTCATGGAGCCCTCCTCCGATCGCCGAACAGACGACATCGACATAGCCGAGCACCACGGGCAGGCCGCTCGGCAGACCCGTGGCGGCCGCCGCAGCAGCGGTGAGACGGTGATACGTCTCCGCACCATCCACAATCTCGGGTAATAGGCCGGCATGTCGCGCGATCCCAAGTCGCTCGCCGATAGAGGGTGCATAGCTTCGGCTGCGAAAGTCGCCATAGGTGAAGACGGCTTCCGAAGGGTCGACCGCGCGAACGCCGGTCAGCTTGAAATAGAGCCAGTCCTTGCAATGCAGGGCAGTCGCGGCCCGTTCGAGGCGCTCCGGCTGATGCTGCTGCAGCCAGGCCAGCTGGATCGATTGCTGGCAGGCGTTCAGGCCGGTGCCGGTGGTCGCGTAGTGCACGGCGTGGTCCGGTCCTGCGACGAAGCGCGCCGCCATCTCGGCCGCCCGCGAGTCCAGCCAGATCAACCCGTCGCCGATCGGCTCGCCATCGGCATCGATCAGCCAGCAACCATCCCCCTGACCGGTGACAGCCAGACCCGCCACGCGCTCCACCAGATCGGGGACGACGGCGGCGAGATCGCAAAGCGTCTGCCTGGCATCTTCCCAGGTCCGCAGCATGTCCTGCTCGACGCATCCCCGCCCGAACCGGGTGTAGGAATTCGGGCGCGACGCCATCCCGACCTGCGTTCCGTCGCGCGTGAACGCCACGGATTTGATAACCGAGGTGCCGGCATCGAGACCGATGATGAGATCGCGTGTCATGCGGCGCGCGCTCCGTGCGCCAGCGCGACGGTGGTGTCGGAATCAAAGATATGAAGGTCCTGCGCTCGCACACCGTAAGGCACGCTCTCTCCGATCGCCGCCCTCACCCGCGCATGCGAGACCGCGACCAGCAGCTTGCCGGCCACCGCCATCGCGATGTGGCTCTGGTCGCCGAGCCATTGGTTGGAGATGACACGCGCCGTCTCGGCGCTGCCGTTGCCCAGGGCGACACGGTGCGGACGAACGCCGATCACGACCTTGCGCCGGTTGCCGATCGCCTGCCGCACCTCCGGTGCCAGCTCATTGTCGCCGAAGCCGAAGCTCGGGCCGTTGTCGAGCTCGAATGTGGTGCGACCGGCGTCGCGGACCACAGATGCGTCGAACACGTTCATGGGCGGCTCGCCGATGAAGGTGGCAACATAGAGATTAGCGGGCTTTTCCTTCAGAACATGCTGGGGCGCGAACTGCTGCAGCACGCCGCCTTCCATGACGGCGATCCGGTCGGCCAGCGCATTAGCCTCGGTCTGATCATGCGTCACGAAGATCGAGGTCATCGCCCGGTCCTTGAGCAGGCGCTTGAGCCGGCCGCGCAGCACGGCACGCAACTGCGGCTCGAGCTGTCCCATCGGTTCGTCCAGCACATAGAGCGCAGCATCGCGCACCAAGGCCCGCGCCAATGACGCCCGTTGCTGCTGGCCGCCGGAGATCGCATTGGGATAGCGGTCGAGGATCGGCTCGATTTCCACCAGCGCAGCCACCTCCTGTACGCGCCGCGAAACCTCACTCGCGGACAGCCGGCCGCGCTTCAGGGCGAAGGCGATGTTCTCCCGTACGGTCAACGGCGGATAGAGCGAATAGCCTTCGAAGGCCATGGCGACGTTGCGCGCGGCCGGCGCCAGACGCTCGATCCGCCGGTTCGCCAGCGAGATCTCGCCCGCGCTGACCGCTTCGAACCCCGCGACCATGCGCAGTGTCGAGGTCTTGCCGCATCCGGACGAGCCGAGCAGCGCGACGATTTCGCCGCGCTCGACGTCCATGCTGAGCGCCTTGACCGCATGGACGGCGGACCGGCCGCGCGGGTGATAGATCTTGTCAACGGTGCGAAGTGATAGCGATGCGCTCATGAGCCACCTCCCCGTTCTCGGCCGGAATGAAGCGCCGTCCGCTCTCGCGCTCGAACAACAGCAAGGCATCGCGATCGATCGCTACGTGCGCGGGTCCCGTCCGCCGCGGCTCATCGCGGTCGCCGGCTTCTGAGGCCAGCAGCTCCTCGCCGCCTTGCATCGTGAGCAGCAGCACCGATTTCTCGTTCAACGGCGTCACAGCCACCAGCTCCACGGCAACCGTGCCGGGCGCCGGCGCCTCGACGAGACGCAGCGTTTCCGGCCGCAGTCCGAGCAAATAGCGGCCGCCCGCCGCGGTCGAATAGCCTGCGGGCAACCTGATCCGCGAACCGCCGAGGCGGATCTCAGGCGCACCGTCCACCAGCTGCGGCGCGACCCCGATCAGGTTGAGTGTCGGGTCGCCGAACAGCCGCGCCACACCGACATTGACCGGCTCGGCGTAGATGCGCGCCGGCGTATCACATTGGGCGATCTGACCATCCAGCAGGACGGCAACACGGTCCCCCAGCGCCATCGCCTCCTTGAAGTCCTGCGTCACGTAGAGCACGGTCGAGCCGACGCGCTTCAGCAATGCCGGCAGCTCCAGCCGCATTTCGTATCGGAGCTTGGCATCGACATTACGCAAGGGATCATCGAGCAGCAGAATATCGGGATCGGCGACCAGTGCCCGCGCCAGCGCGGTGCGCTGCTTCTGGCCATTGGACAATTCACGCGGCGAATGGCCGAGCACATGGCCGATCTTGAGAAGTTGCGCGACCGCCTCGACCTTGCGCGAGATCTCGCCCGCGTTCGTCTTCCGCGCTGTCAATGCGCTTGCAATGTTCTCGCGCGCCGTCATGTGCGGAAACAGCGCAAAATTCTGGAAGGCCATCCCGATGCCGCGCTTGTCCGGCGGGCTGCCCGACGCGTCGCGGCCGCGCAGGCTGATCGTCCCAGCGTCCGGTGGATAGATTCCCGCGAGCAGGCGCAACAGCACGGTCTTGCCGGTCCCCGAGGGCCCGAACAGGGTGACGATCTCGCCCCTCTCGACGCTCAAGGACAGCCCCTTCAGGACCGGGTCGTCCTTGAAGGTCTTGTGAAGATTTCTGATCTCGATCTGTGCCATATCATTCTACGCCATGTCAGCCCTTGACGGCTCCCAGCGACAGGCCTTCGACCAGCCAGCGCTGCGCATAGAGCGCGAGCAGCAATGTCGGCGTGACCGAGAGCACGATGGCTGCCGCCACCTGGCCATACTGAATGCCGGAGGCAGTCACGAACGCCAGCGCCCCGACCGTCACCGGCTGCTTGTCGGCCGAGGCCAGCACCAGCGCGAACACGAAGTTGTTCCAGCAGAAGATGAAGGACAATAGCCCCGCCGCCGCAATGCCCGGTCCGGCCAGCGGCACGGCGATCTTGAAGAAGGTTCGCAGCCAGGAGTGACCGGCGATGCGATAGGCATTCTCGATGTCGGGCGAGATATCTTCGAAATAGCCCCGCACGATCCAGAGGATCAGCGGCAGCGCGATCAGTTGATAGACCCAGATCAGGCCGGCATAGGTATCGACCAGACCGAGCTCCTGAAAATAGAGCGACAGCGGCAGCAGCACCAAGAGCGGCGGCGCGAAGCGAAACGACAGCAGCGTGAATGCGATGTCCTCGCTGAGCCAGAACTTGAACCGGGCGAAGGCATAGGCCGCCGGCACGCCGAGGATCAGTGCCAGCACCACGGCGCAGGTCGACAGGAGCACGCTGTTGCCGAGGTTGCGCATGAAGGCGATGTCGAGTGAGCCGGCGCTGGTCAGCAGATGGCCGCTGATCAGCGCTTTGTAGTTGTCCAGTGTCGGAACGAAGGAGAGACTCGGCGGAATGCGCAGGATCTGCTCGTTGGTCTGGAACGACATCAGCAGAATCCAGACGATCGGGAACAGGAAGAAGATCACGATCAATGTCAGCAGCACGGCGCGGAGGATGCGTTCGACGATCGAGCTACGGTCCATTTTGTCTGCTCCTCATGCCGAGGCGTGGCTGCGTTCGCGCAGACGCAGCCAGTTCTTGATGAAGAAATGCGAGAGGACGTAGGTGATCAGCCAGAGCACCACCAGCAGCGCCGCCGATTTTCCGACGTTGGTGTACTGGTAGAACTCCAGATAGGCGCGGACCTGAAACACCAGCAGCGTGTTGCCGGGCCCGCCTTGCGTCATCGCGTAGATGATATCGAACTGCTGGATGGAATCGAGCAGCCGGAACAGGCTCGCCGTGATGATGTAGGGCGACAGCATCGGCAACGTGATCCGGAAAAACACGAACAGCCGGGGAACACCGTCCAGGGCGGCCGCCTCGAACGGCTGCTGCGGCAGCGAGCGCAACCCGGCCAGCAGCAGCACCATCATGAACGGGGTGTAGACCCAGACATCGACCAGGACGACGGTGAACAAGGCCGTGGACGGGCTGGAAGCCCACCTGAAATCTGACACGCCGGCGAGGCTGACGAGATAAGACAGGATGCCGAAATTCGGGTTCGTCATCAGCTTCCACATCAGCGAGGCGATCGCCGGCGCGGTCATCAGCGGCAGCAGCAGCAGGACCGAGATCAGGTTGTTGAGCCTGGTCTGCCGCTGCAGCAGCAGCGCGATGATCAATCCGAACACCAGCTCCACGCCGACGGTGATGGCGGTGTAGCGCAAGGAGATGCTGACGGTGTTCCAGAACTCGGAATCATACAGCAGGTTGGTGTAGTTGCCGAACCAGATGAAGCCCTTCAGCGCAGGCAGGTTCAGCCGAAATCGCAGCGCCGAATAATAGAGCGCGGTGACGAACGGAATCAGGATGCCGATGCAGACCAGCAGCGCCGGCAGGCTGAGCAGGTAGGGAAGCCACTCGACCGGACGGCGATCGACGACGCGAATGGGCTCGTCAATGGGCTGTGACGTCATGAAGGAGTCTCCGATGCCCGACCCTCGCGGGTCGGGCGGAGCAGGTATTAAGGGAACTCAGCCGCGGCGAATGCCTAGCCGAGGCCGGCTTCCCGCAGTTGCTTGTCGATGCTCGCGGCCAGCTGATCCAGGCCCTCGCCGACCTGCACTTCCTTGGCGACCATCTTCTGCAGCGTTTCCGCCCATTGGGTGGTGACGTCGAAGAACAGCGGCTGCGCGGTGAAGTAGATCTTCGCGCCCGGTGCCGAGACGTCATGCTGCTCGAGATAGCCGGGATAGGATTTGGCGATACGGTCGCGGAACTCTTGATCCTTCCAGACCGAGGCCCGGACCGGATTGACGAAGTCCATCTTGCGCGCGCCGAACAGATCGTGTTCCACCGACGTCGCCCATTGCATGAACTTCCAGGCGGCGTCCTTCTTCTTCGAGAAGCTGGACATCGCCAGCGACCAGATCCAGACGTTCGGCGTCGGAGCTTTTGCCGCGGGGTTGGCAGCGAACGGGGCATACCCCAGATTGCCCTTCTCCTTGTTGTCACCGCCGTTCTCGAAATAGCCGAGAATGTCGGCGTCGAAGATCATAGCGGAGGCGCCGGCGCCGAGATCAGTGCCGACCTGATACCAGGTGTAGGTGGACCAGTTCTTCGGACCGGACTCCCGGATCATGTCCACCCACTGCTGGTGGAACGCCTTCGAGCCCGCAGAATTCATCGCCGCCTTGAGCTTGCCGCCATTGACCGTGAAATCCTTCTCGCCGAAATTGGCGTATCCCGAAAGGAAGCCGGGATGGATCGTCGCCCAAGAGCGCGATCCGCGGACGCCGACGCCATAGGGCCCGCCGAGATCCTTGGTCAACTTGGCGGCGGTCTCCTTCAACTCGCCAAGATTTTTCGGAACGCTGACCTTGGCCTTGTCGAACATCGTCCGATTGTAGGTCAGATTATTCAGCTCGTAGCCCCAGGGAATGCACCATTGCTTGGCATCCGCCGAGCCGAGCTCGCCGCCGGGCACACCATTCCAGGCGGTCGACGCGCGCAAGCCGGGCAGCACGTCGTCCCAGGCGAAATTCGGGTTCGTCTTCTTCGGATCCTTGATGTACTCGTTGAGATCGACCACCCATCCGGCCGGACCATAAGTCCAGGTCATGTAGGCGCCGGTCATGAAGGCATCATACTGATCGGACTTCGACGACAACGCCGCCGTCACCTTGTCGAAATAGACGTCCTCGGGGAAGACATCGTAGCTGACCTCGATGCCGGTCAGCTTCTTGAAGTTCTCGAGATCGGCGATCATCGCATCGGCATAGGGATGCTTGTTGAGCAACAGCTTGATGGCCGTGCCCTTCTGCGCCTGCCAGTCGTAATCGGCGGCCATCGCCTCGACCAGCGAGGACCCGAGCAGCAGATTGGCGGTTGCCGCGGTGACGCCGAGATGGGCGGCGCCGCGCATCAGATCCCGACGGCTGAGACGGCCAGCCGCATAGGCGTCGAACAGAGCCTTAATTCTGTCTGTCATGTTTCACTCCCCTTGCTTTTTTCTGCATTTTGACGCGACGGCCTTTGCCGTTCTTTTTGTCGGGAACAACCGTGCTCCGCTCATCGACGAGACGGCGCGCGGTGAGTTCATCAGTGATCAGCCCTTTCAAAAGTCCGCTGGCCAATGCTGCGCGGATGCCGGCAACCTTGCTCGGCCCGCCTGCGATCGCCACGATGTAGCGGCCGCGCAGATCTCGCGGCGACAGCGAGATCGACCGGCCGGACAATTCGGTTTCGACGATCCTGCCGGCGGCGTCGAAGAAATGCCCGAGCATCTCGCCGGCGACACCGGCACGCTCGAGCTCGGCGACTTCGTCCGGCCGGATCATCCCGGTCTGCACCAGCGAGCCGCTCGGACGTGCCTCGCCGATGCCGACCAGCATCAGGTCGGCCTGCCGCGCCAGATCGAACACCGCTGAGACGCCGAGCTGCGCGAGCAGCACGGCGCGATCCGCCGCACTGTTGGCATAGAGCGGCACCGGCATCAGATAGGCTTCGCTGTCGGTCCGCTCGGCAATGAGATGGATGACATCGAACGGGCTCGCCGAGAATTTCCGCGTCAGGCCGCCGAGCAGCGAGACGAACTTCACCTCGGATGTCGGCATCGTCGGC
>Ga0209677_100642_pt1 | contig 18518 bp, 20 predicted proteins | sample AraplaCvi_mCL_r2_2_FD_184285 | JGI IMG/M metagenome (GOLD analysis project Ga0209677, IMG submission 184285) | Arabidopsis root microbial communities from North Carolina, USA - plate scrape CL_Cvi_mCL_r2 (SPAdes) (version 2) | ecosystem: Host-associated > Plants > Roots > Endosphere | place: USA... | reverse complement strand
CCTGCTGGTCTGCCGCGTCGGCGCGTTCGCACTCACCGATAGCAGCGATGTTCTCGCGCTCGGACTTGGCGTGCTGCTGAAGGGGCTGTTCGCGGCCCGGTATTTCGGCGCGCTCCATGGCGGCGACTTGAAGGCACAACCATGACGGCCAAGACGGCCGGCATGTTCCGGTCGCTGCGAAGCTTCAATTATCGGGTCTGGGCCGCCGGCGCGTTCGTCTCCAACGTCGGCACATGGATGCAGCGCACCGCCCAGACCTGGCTGGTGCTGATGCAGCTGACGCAGCACAATGCCTCCGCCGTTGGCCTCGTGATGGCGCTGCAGTACGGGCCACAGCTCCTGCTTCTGCCTCTGACCGGATACGTCGCCGATCACTTCAATCAGCGCCGGCTCTTGATCGCCACGCAGGCGACGATGGGCGCGTTTGCGCTCATCCTCGGTCTGCTCACCGTGACCGGTTTCGTCCAGCTCTGGCAGGTTGACGTGTTCGCGTTCCTGTTCGGCTGCGCGGCGGCGTTCGATGCGCCGGTGCGCCAGACCTTCGTCGCCGAGCTGGTCGGGGACAATGATTTGCCGAACGCGATCGCGCTCAACTCGACATCGTTCAACGCCGCGCGGATGATCGGCCCTGCAATTGCCGGCGTGGTGATCGCCGCCTTCGGCACCGGCTGGGCCTTCCTGATCAACGGCGCGTCCTTCATGGCCGTACTGGCTTCGCTTGCCCTGCTCCGCGCCGCCGAGCTGCGTCCGAACGCGCGCGCGCAGCACGCCAAGGGAGACGTCATCGGGAGTCTCACCGGCGGTTTCCGCTACGTATGGTCGCGCTCTGATCTGAAGGCCATCCTGATCATGCTGGCGCTGATCGGCACCTTCGGATTGAACTTCCAGATCTTCGTCTCGACCATGGCCATCAAGGTGTTTCACAGCGACGCGCGCGGCTATGGCCTGTTGTCCTCGATCATGGCCGTCGGCACGGTCGCTGGCGCCTTGATCAACGCCAGCCAACACAGGCCGAGATTCGGCGCGCTGCTGGCCGGCGCCGGCCTGTTCGGGATCGGCTGCACACTGGCCGCGCTCGCGCCAACCATCTGGCTATTTGGCGCCGCGCTCGCGCTCATCGGCGTCGCCGCCCTGATGTTCACCAACACCACCAACAGCCTGATGCAGCTTGCCACCGAGCCCGCCATGCGCGGCCGGGTGATGGCACTGCGCGTCGGCGTCGCGCTCGGCGGCACGCCGATCGGCGCCCCGATCGTCGGCTGGGTGGCCGACGATTTCGGGCCGCGCTGGGCGCTGGGCGTCGGTGCGGCCTCGGGATTTGCCGCAGCACTCGTTGCGATCGCAGCGATGCGGGCGCCGCAGCGTCCGTGATCTTACATGGCAGGCTCGACCGCGCCGCCGCTCGCGGCCCAGTCCTTGAACGCGCCGACGTTGTAGACCTTCTCGTAGCCGAGATCCTTCAGCGTCTTGCCTGACAGGGCCGAGCGCCCGCCCGAGGCGCAATACAGGATCACGGTCTTGTCCTTCGCGAAGTTCTTGTCGTGATAGGGCGAGTCCGGATCGGCGCGGAATTCGAGCATGCCGCGCGAGACATGCACCGCGCCCGCCACCTTGCCGCTCTTGTCGACCTCCGGAGCATCGCGCACGTCCACTACAAGCACGTTACCCTCAGCGATCATGTCGCGCGCCTCCGCGGGCGTGATTTTCGGCACCGCTGCATTGGCTGCCGCCAGCATCTCCTTGACGCTCGATGACATCGCAAACCCTCCACCTTTGACGTCCGTGGCCGCCCGCGCATCACCGATGGTGAACGGCTGACTGAGAACATAGCCCCCGGCGAGGCCGCAGTCCCGTCGCCCTGACTATCTAACGCGGATTTTGATATCGTCCGTATAATGGACGTATATCCAACATTCATCAATTTATTGGACAGCCTGATCATCTTCGGCCATTAATTCCACATGGCCCCCGTGACCCGACCAAAGCCGACCGTCGTTTCCCTCACGTCAGCCGAGGCGATTCTCGCCGAAAGCGCTGGGGACACGGCCTTCGCGACCACGCTGGCCAAGGGGCTCGTCGTGCTGGAGGCGTTCAAGGCCGGCTCCCGCCTGCTCGGCAACATGGAGATCTCGGTCCGCACCGGCATCCCGCGGCCAACGGTGGCGCGGCTGACCCACACGCTCGCCGAGCTTGGCTACCTCCATTACGATCGCGATCTCGCCAAATACCGCGTCGGCGTCCGTGCGTTGCACATGGCGCATCCGCTGCTCGCCGACATGCCGTTCCGCCAGCTCGCCCGCCCCTTGATGCAGGAGTTCGCGCAAAGCGTCCGCGGCACGGTCTCGATCGGCGTGCTCGATGGCACCGCGATGGTCTATGTCGAGACCGCACGCTCGGGCGACGTCGGTCCGCACACGCCCGACATCGGCATGCCTATCCCGGTGGCTCCGACAGCGATGGGCCGCGCCGCGGCAGCGATCCTGCCCGCCGCTGATGGCGCCGCGCTGGATGCACGCTTGCGAGCCGAGGACGCCGAGCTGTGGAGCGATTTCGGCGACCTCTACCGCAAGGGGCTGGCGCAATGCGCTGACCAAGGCTTCTGCACCTGTTTCGGCGAATACATGGCCTCGATCCACGCTGTGGCTGCGCCGCTGTTCTATGCACCCGGCCCTAAGCGCGCCTTCGCCATCAACTGCGGCATCCCCGCCTTCCGCCTCAACTCCGGCCAGCTCGAGGCCGAGATCGGACCGCGCATCCGCGCGCTGGCCGGCAGCATCCGTGCCCTCATCAATGAGGACGAGCCAGTGATCATCAGGCGCGAGCCGCAGCCGGCGACATTCGCCGACGTCCACGGAGACAGTTAAGTACCAATGTCCGGTCCGCTTGCAGGCTTGAAGGTCCTCGACATCGCAACCATCATCGCGGCGCCGTTTGCCGCGACGCTGTTGGCCGATTACGGCGCGGACGTGCTCAAGATCGAGATGCCCGGCCAGGGCGATGGCGTGCGCACGTTTCCGCCGTTCAAGGACGGCAAGCCGCTGTGGTGGAAGACGGCAAATCGCAACAAGCAATTCGCCACTCTCGATCTGCGCACGCCGGATGGTCTTGCGCTGTTCAAGCAGCTGCTGCCGCGCTTCGACGTGCTGATCGAGAACTTTCGCCCCGGCACGCTCGATCGTTGGGGCCTGTCGAAGGAGGTGCTGTGGTCGATCCAGCCGCGCCTCGTCATCCTCCGCGCCACCGCCTTCGGCCAGGACGGCCCCTACAGGGACCGGCCGGGCTTTGCCCGCATCTTCGAGGCAATGGGCGGGCTCACCTACATCACCGGCGAGGCCGATGGCGAGCCGACGCATCCGGGCTACCCGATCGGTGACGCGATCGGCGGCGTGTTCGGTGCGCTCGGCGTGCTGGCGGCGCTGTGGAAGCGCGCCCGCGATCCCAACGCGCCGGGCGAGGAGATCGATCTGGCGCTGACGGAAGCAGTGTTCCGCCTGCTCGACGTGCTGCCGGTCGAGCACGACCAGCTCGGTTTTTCGCGCAGCCGCATCGGCAACGCCAACGGCTATTCGGCGCCGGCTGCGGTCTATCGCACCCGCGACGATCGTTGGGTGACGTTGGCCGGCTCAACCAATGCGCTCTATGCGGCGAATTGCCGGGCGATCGACCGGCCCGACCTGATCGACGATCTGCGCTTCTCTTCGAATGCGCTGCGCGTGCAGCACGCCGCCGAGCTCAACGCGATCTTCTCCGCCTGGTGCGCCGAGCACGATCTCGACGAGGTGGTCACGCGCTTCACGCAAGCAAAGGGCACGATCGCGCCGATCTATGCGATCGATCAGATCGCCAATGATCCACAGGCAAGAGCGCGCGAGATGATCACGCGCGTGCCTGATCGCCACTTCGGCTCGGTCGCGGTGGCGAACGTGGTGCCGCGTTTCACGACCGATCCCGCCGAGCTGCGCCACACCGCCGGCGACATCGGCCAGGACAACCGCGATGTCTATCAGGGATGGCTCGGCCTCTCCGAGCTGGAATTGGAAGAGCTCGCCCGCAGAAAGGTGATCTGACGGTAATCCGACGTCGGCGCCAACAACGACAACAAGGGCGCTGATCAACAACGATACGAACAAAACAAGGGATGGCAACGATGGGACACTCAGGCGATAGCGCAGCAGGCGATCCGCGGCGGGCATGGCTGATCGTCGGCATGATGGTCCTGTTCATGCTGATCAACTTCGCCGACAAATCCGTCATCGGCCTCGCCGCAGGTCCGATCATCAAGGATCTGCATCTCACCAACGAGCAGTTCGGCCAGATCGGCAGCGCCTTCTTCCTGCTGTTCTCGATTTCGGCCGCCGGCGTCGGCTTCATCGTCAACCGCGTCCCGACCAGGCTGGTACTGGCGGTGATGGCATTGATCTGGGCGGTGACGCAGCTTCCGATGCTTGGCGTGGTGTCGCTGCCGATGCTGCTCGCAAGCCGTATCGTGCTCGGCGCCGGCGAGGGGCCGGCCTTCCCGGTCGCGCTGCACGCCGTCTACAAATGGTTTCCGGACGACCGCCGCGCCTTTCCGACCAGCTTCGTCTCGATCGGCGGCCCGCTCGGCATCGGGCTTGCCGCGCCATTGCTGACCTGGATCATCCTGGACTTCGGCTGGCATATGGCCTTCGGCTTTCTCGGCCTGGTCGGCTTCGTCTGGGTCGCGATCTGGATCGTGCTCGGCAAGGAAGGGCCGCTCGACGCGCATCATGTCGAGGCCGGCGCCAACGGTTTGGAGCACGTGCCCTATGCGGCGCTGCTGACGTCGCGGACCTTCATCGGCGTGACGCTGGCGGGCTTCTCGGCCTACTGGGCCGTCACCCTGGCGGTGGTCTGGCTGCCCTCCTTCCTGGTCAAGGCCGGCGGCTACTCACCGACCGCAACGGGATGGATCGTGATGCTGCCGCCGCTGTTGCAGGCCTGCCTGTCGCCGACCCTCGGCTTCCTCTCGCAGCGGCTGCTGGCGCGCGGCGTCTCCAGCCGGGTGTCGCGCGGCATGCTGACCTGCTTCTGCGTGATGCTGGCGGGCACCGCGATGCTGCTGCTGTCGAAATCCGACAGCGAACTCGCACAGATTCCGCTTGTCATGATCGCCTTCGCCGTCGGCAGCGTCACCTACGCGCTCGGCCCGCCCCTGATCGGCGAAATCAGCCCGGTGCAACAGCGCGGCGCCATGCTCGGCATCTGCAACGGCACCTTCACGCTGGCCGGCCTGATCGCACCCTGGCTGATGGGACATATCGTCGATGTCGGCGCCAATCCCGCGCAAGGCTTCCGCGACGGCTTCATGTTCGCTGGCCTCTTGATCGTCGTCGGCGGCGCGCTCGCGATGATCCTGATCAATCCGAACGGTGATCTCGAGCGCTTCCGGCGGCGCGAGTCCGGCGTCGCCGGAGAGAACGTCCCGGCACTGCAGGCGTAGGCGCCTGGCGGGAGGAACGTGATGACGACGCCTGCAATCACGCGCCGCCCCCAGCTTGGGATCGCCGCTGTGGCCCCGACGTCGGCGCTTGCCTCCGCGGCGCGCGCTGACAATGGCTATCCCTCACGCCTGGTGCGCCTGATCCCGTCATACGGCGCCGGCGACATCTCGCTGCGCAGTCTCGTCGGTAATCAACAAGGAACAACACGATGAGAGAGAGAATTTTCACGCTCGCCGCTGCGTCGGTGCTTACAGCCGCGCTGTCGGTCGCGGCCGCCGCCGCCGGGAAGAAGTACGATACTGGTGCCAGCGATACCGAGATCAAGATCGGACAGACCGTACCGCTAAGCGGCCCCGCTTCGGCCTATGCCACCGTCGGCAAGGCGCAGGCCGCCTATATGAAGATGATCAACGACCAGGGCGGCGTGAACGGCCGCAAGATCAATTTGATCCAGTATGATGACGCCTACTCGCCGCCGAAGACGGTCGAGCAGGTGCGCAAGCTGGTCGAGAGCGACGAGGTGCTGCTGACGTTCCAGATCATCGGCACTGCGCCGAACGCGGCGGTCGAGAAATATCTCAACGCCAGGAAGGTGCCGCAGCTATTCGCCGCCACCGGTGCCGCGCGCTTCACCGATCCAAAGCATTTTCCCTGGACCATGGGCTTCAACCCGAACTACTTCGTCGAGGGCCGCATCTACGGGCAATACATCCTCAAGGAGTATCCGAACGCCAAGGTCGGTGTGCTCTATCAGAACGACGATCTCGGCAAGGACTATCTCGCCGGCCTCAAGGCCGGACTCGGCGACAAGGCCGCCGGCATGATCGTCGCGGAAATATCCTACGAGCTGTCCGATCCGACCATCGATTCCCAGATCCTGAAAATCAAGGACGCCGGCGCCGACCTCATCTTCAGCGCCTCGACGCCGAAGCAGGCGGCGCAGGCGATCAAGAAGATCGCCGAGCTCGGCTGGCACCCCATCCACATCGTCGACATCAACGCCAACTCGATGAACGCGACCTTGAAGCCGGCCGGCATCGAGAATGCCAAGGGCCTGATCAGCGTCGGCTACGTCAAGGACCCAAGCGAGCCGGCCTGGAAGGACGATGCGGGCGTGAAGGAATATCTCGCCTTCATGGAAAGGTATTTCCCCGACGGCGACAAGGGCTCGAACTTCAACGTCTATGGCTACATCACCGCCGAGCTGATGGTGAAGGTGCTGCAGCAATGCGGCGACGACCTGACGCGCGAGAACGTGCTGAAGCAGGCGACCATGCTCGACCATGTCGCGCTCGGCATGCTGCTGCCCGGCATCACCATCACGACGACGCCTGCCGACTATCGCGTCAACAAGCAGCTGCAGATGATCCAGTTCGACGGCGAGCGCTGGCAGAACATCGGCGGCATCATCACCGATGCGGGGAGCGAGTAGGACGAGCCGCACCGATAAGGAGCTTCTTGCTGTAGCCCGCATGAGCGTCAGCGATATGCGGGACCCAAGATCCCCGGATGTCGCTGCGCTCATCCGGGCTACGCTCCATAGCCGGACTGCATTGATGAAGTTCGGAAGAATCGTCTAGCGGACGATTCCGGCGAGGAAGAGATCGATCGCCTGCTCGCCCCGGCGCTCGATTTCGCTCGCCGAGACGCCCCAGCGCGGCAGATGGCCATCGATCGCCATGCGCGCAAAGCCATAGACCAGCGCGCGGCCGGCGATCTGGACTGCCTTCAGATCGACGGGCTTGAGCCGACCGCTCGCCTGGGCCTGTTCCAGCGTGCGGCTGGTCATCGCGATCAGCGCGGCATTGTCGGCGGACAGTGCCTGGGCTCCATCATGATCGAAATAGCGGCCCGTCGAGATGATCTCGAAATGCGCCGGGTTGCCTAGCGCCCAGCGCAGATAGGCCCGTCCGAGCTGTCTGAACTGCAGCACCGGATCGTCCGCAGGCGCTTCCGCCAGCGCGGCCGCGATCTCGGCGTGGAAACGACGCTGCGCCTCCTCAGCGACCGCCGTCATCAGCGCGTCGCGGCTCGCGAAATGCCGAAACGGTGCGCCAGGCGAGACGCCCGCGCGCCGCGCAGCCTCCCGCACGCTGATGTCGTCAGCGCCGCCCTCCGCAGCCAGCCGCAGCGCCGCCTCCACCAGCACGCGCCGAAGATCGCCGTGATGATAGGGCTTGGCCTGGGCTTGCCGCGAACGCGATTTTGCACGCGCGGCCTTTGCGGGTCGGGACATCGGCCGCACCTTATCATCACCCGATCGTGAATGTAAGCATCGATTACACCGTTGACCGAATATACCAAGTCGAATGTAACTGGTGATTACATAAGCACAGGAGCAACCGCGCATGACCACGCCCAGACGAGACTGGTTCGAAGGCTATCGCCTCCTCTCCTTGCTGACGCTGTTTTTGATCGCGCTTTGCCTGTGGCTCGCGGGCATGCGCCACTTCGACACCGAAGGTGCGCGCATGGTGATTCGCTTCACCGCGCGCAGCTCACTGTTGCTCTTTAGCCTGGCCTTTTCAGCCGCAGCCCTGAGGCGCCTTTGGCCGAATGGCTGGACACGATGGCAGTTGCGCAATCGTCGGCAGTTCGGACTCGCCTTCGCAGCCTCACACGGCCTGCATGCGCTGGCGCTGATGGCGTTCGCACGCCTTGATCCTATGGCCTTCGCAGCCGCCACCAGCCTCGCCTCCTATCTGTTCGGCGGGATCGGTTATGCCTTCATCGTGGCCATGACCGTCACCTCGTTCGACCGCAGCGCCGCCGCGCTCGGCCAACGCGGCTTTCGGTTGCTCCACCGCATCGGTGGCTATTACCTGCTAGTGCAATTCAGCGTGTCGTTCGGGATGCGTATCCCTGGCATGCCGAACTACGCCCTGTTCCTGATCCCGCTCGCCGCCACCTTGGTTCTCCGGATCGCTGCGTTCATGGCGGCGCGGGTCACGAGCAGCGCAAATCGGCCGGACGCGACCGTGACGCGCTGACGTTCAATGGCTCGCTCGGCCGTCGTGGCATCGATGACGGCTTGTCGTCCCAGGCGGGACGGCGGAGCTGTGGCCAGCGAGCAAGGCACCCTCGGCTCTCAACCCACACTCTCCGCACCTTGGGTCAGCCAATCCGACCGTGTCTGAGATGCCCCATTAGTGCGCAGGGTCGGACTGGTCTGTGATCAGATGAAACACGCGGCCGAGCCGGCGCTGCACGGCCATCACGGCGCGGTCGATGTCGCTGATCAGGCTGTCGCCGAGGATGACATGAGGGATTTCCCAGTTCCGGCCTTCGTGCACATGCGGCAGGCCGTGGACACCCGGCACCAGCGCTGTCTCGCAGCCGGGCTGCTCGCGGATTGCGTCTTCCACGAGCCGCGTCAGCTCGTCGTGGCTCTTTCCGATCGTCGTCATCGCGCCTCGTCAGAAAAGCTGAGCGCCTGCGGAAGGTATCCAGCGCCGGGCAGCTGCGAATGCTGCGACGCCGCAGCATCCAGTTCAAGAATCTACATTAGAATACAATCCTTGAGGGCTGCAGAGATACGGTGAGGTCGCGGAAGCCGAAGAGACGGAATGAATTTGCCGTGCTTACAAGTTGCAGGCGCTCGGTTTTCGGCAGCAGCCGATGCGAGACAATAGCGCAAGAAGAAAGGATAGGCTCTCAGTTCTTCACGACGGGCGATGAGGCCACCATCCGTTCGGCGCGATCAGGGCGTTCCCCCTCTTGCGCGGCACGAGCATTAGCAAACGCCGGCTTAATTTTCCGTCTCGACCTCTGCCCCCGCAGTTCTACGGGCTGAGGATCTAACACATTCTTATCGCCGATAAGGAAACCTTGCGGTGACAAGCATGCGGCGAGACTGGACGTGCGACTGCCGCCTGCCTTGGATTTCGGGATCCGAACGAGCGCGAACCGTGCAGCATCCAGGACAGCTCCAGCCAGAACAATCCATCATCGCCGAGCTCGAGGAGGCCGTGCGCAGCGGCTCCTCAGAGAAGCGCATCAACACCCTTCGCGAAGTCACCAGCCTCTTCCTGCATGGCGGCGAGCAGCTGAGCGAGGAGCAGATCAGGGTCTTCGATCATGTGCTGTGCATGCTGGTGTCGCGGGTCGAGACCCGTGCCCGCGCCGAGCTCAGCAAATGCCTGTCGCCGCTCGACTACGCGCCGATCGACGTGATCCAGCGGCTGGCCCGCGATGATGAAATCGCGGTCGCCCGCGACGTGCTGGCCCATTCCAGCCGCGTGACCGAGAGCACACTGGTCGAGGTCGCCGCCACCAAGGGCCAGGAGCACCTGATGGCGCTGTCAGGGCGCGCCAACCTGACCGAGGCCGTCACCGACATCATCGTCGACCGCGGCGAGAACCGGGTGATCCGCAAGCTCGCCGGCAACGCCACCGCCCGCTTCTCCGAGACCGGTTATTCAGGAATGGTGGTGCGGGCCGAGGCCGACGACGAGCTGACCCAGATTCTCGGCATGCGGGTCGATCTGCCCGCCAAGCACCTGCGCGAGCTGCTGCAGCGGGCGACCGATGCGGTGCGCACCCGGTTGCTGGCGAACGCTCCGTCGGATCTGCGCGACGAGATCACGCGCGTGCTGAAGACCTTCACCGACGCCGCGCGTGGCGACGGCTTCTCGGGGCGCGACTTCTCCGTGGCCGAAGAGGCGGTGAAGCGGATGAAGGGCTTGAACGAGCTGAACGACACCTCGCTGGTCTGGTTCGCGGAAGCCAAGCGCTTTTCCGAGATCGCCGCAGCGCTCGGCCTGCTCAACAATGTGCCGACCGGCATAATCGCGAAGGTGCTGGAAGGCCCGCGGGCCGATCTGGTGTTGATCCCCTGCAAATCGGCCGGGCTGAAATGGTCGACGGTGGAGAAGATCCTCTGGCACCGCCCGGTCAAGCACGGCATCGACAGCGGAACGCTCAAGCTCGCCGAGAGGGACTACGGCCGGCTGTCGCTCGACACCGCCCAGCGCACGCTGCGCTTCTGGCTGCTGCACAATAAGATCGGGAAGTGAGTGATCGCAGCGGTCGTTCATCCCGAACAGCAGCCGCATGAAGGATGCGGCCGCACAGAGGACAATACCCGCGGCAGCGACTGAACTTATTTCGCAGGTGCGCTTTGTCCGTTCGACGAAGCCTGCAAATCATTGTGCGCGCCCGCCGGCAAGACGTCCATCACGAACACCGACACCTTTTCGCTCGGACCGTAAGGTCCGGGAACGTCCTGCTTCACCGGCGACAGACTTTGCAGGTATGCAGCGATGGCAAGTGCATCCGCTCTGGTCAGCTGTGCGTAAGCTCGCCACGGCATCACCGGCGCCAGTATGCGGCCGTCCGGTCGTCGGCCACTGGTGATCGCGATTGCGATCTGGTCACGCGTCCACGAGCCGAGCCCGGTCTCCTTGTCGGACGTCAGGTTGCGGCCGACAAAGACACCCTGCCCCGGAATGGCAAAGCCGACATCGGAGCCGCCCAGAAACCTGGTCAGATCAGGACGTCCGAGCAGGTGGCCCGGCGTGTGGCAATCGGTGCATCCGCCGAACGTGACGAGATATTTTCCGCGATCAAGCTCGGCGTCTTCGGCTCTCGCGACATCGGTGATCCAGCACCAAAGCGCCAGGCATGTGATCAGGCTCCAACAACCACGCCACGCCTCGCGACGCTTTCCATTGCGCAACGCCATCTCGGTTATTCTCCGCATCCGTCTCCACATGATCGTGGTGACCTGCGCAGCTCCGTAGCCGTTCCGGCTTCGCTGGTATTGTAAGAAGCCGACTTGCGTTACAGGCGTAACGTGACGGCGACAGCCGCGGGCGAATGTCCGACTTATACAATATGAATGGCGCAAGGCTGTTATATCTGTCCGTCATGGACACGGCGCGGATGCCCGACAACCGGCTGCAGGCGCAGCGCTGCCGGGCAAGCCGCCGAACCCAGCGCAAGCCGCATCGGCCCTCGAGGTGCAAGTGTTGAACTTCATGTTCTTTACGCCGCATCCCGGCATCGCCGACGTAGTCGATGCGATCTGGGATGTCGACTTGCCTGATCCGGAGCTGGCCGGATCCGTCTCCTTCAAGGTATTGCCGGCGGCTTCACCGACCTTGTGCATCCACTACCGCGCTCCGGCAGGATCGGACCAACGCATCAATCCCGGAAACTGCCGGCAAAGGATCACGGGTGTCCAGACGCGGACGATCACGATACGTCCCACCGGACCGGTCGGCGCCATCATCATTCATCTGAAGCCGGAGGCGGCATGGTCCTTGACCGGTTGCGGCCTGCGGGAGTTTACCGACGCCAACATCGGGCTCCGTGATCTGTTCAGCCCGAGCGTCACATCACGGCTCGAAGACATGTTAAGCGAGGCGAGGGGCGGCTTCGAGCGATCACAGGTGGTGCAGCATTTTTTGCTAAGCCGAATCCGCAGGGATCTCTCCGATTCACTGGTACGTCACGCCGTGCTGGGAATCCTGCGCGATCCCAGCCGCTCGCAGCGATCGCTGGCGTCACATCTCGACATCAGCGAACGACAACTGTCGCGGCGCTTTCATGCCATGGTTGGGACCGGCGTGAAGCGATTTGCCCGGATCGCCCGTTTCGGAAAGGCCGTTGCGAAGCGGCGACGAGGCGTGAGCTGGTCCCAGATAAGCTATGCCTGCGGCTACAGCGATCAGTCTCATCTGGTTCACGACTTCAAGCTGATCACTGGCTGTTCGCCTGATGGTTTGCTGAAAGCTGTCTCGCAGCCAAGATACTACGAGCTGAATGCCGCACTCGCCGTGTCCGGCTTTTCCAATACCTTCATCGTCGAGCCGCGCTAGCTTTGCCGGCACGACAGTCCCGCATCGCGCGGCTGGGTGATGCAGGAGCAAAGCAGAACGATGGCAACCATTTCTCCCACCGTCATTACGGACGGCGAAATTCTGGTTGAGAAGGACGTTCCAATACCGCTGATCGACGGGCACGTTCTCTACTGCAATGTTTTCCGCCCGAGGCATGCGCGCCACAACGTCCCGCCGATCCTTGCCTTTACCCCCTACGGCAAGGACTCCGACGTCGCGGTGGACTTCAAGAGGTATTGGGATTTCGTTCTGCGCGACCATCCCGAGGTGGTGCGAGGCGATTCCGACGGCAGGTATCTGACCTGGGAAGTCCCCGACCCGCAGCGTTGGGTGCCGGACGGCTACGCGATCGTGGTCGTCGACGCGCGCGGCACGGGAAAGTCGCCCGGCTTCTACGAGATGATGTCACCGCTGCAGACGCGCGATCTGTCCGACGCGATCGCGTGGGCGGGTGTCCAGCACTGGTCGAATGGAAAGGTCGGACTTCTCGGGGTGTCGTATCTGGCCGTCAAGCAATGGCAGGTGGCTGCGCTGCAGCCGCCGCATCTTGTCGCAATGATTCCGTGGGAAGGCCTGTTCGATCATTATCGGGACTTCTATCGTCACGGCGGCATCCTTTCCTCGGCCTTCCTGAAATTGCTGTGGGACACCCAGATCGCTGTGAACCAGAACGGCAACGGCGCGAGCCCCTATCGCGACCGATTTACCCGGCAGCGATCGACGGGAGCGGAACTCGATCCAAAACTGCTCGCGGGTAACCTGTCGAATGTTCTGCTTGCCGGGCAGGAGCATGCGCTCGACGATGCATATTTCAAGGCGCGCACGCCGGTCGCGTCCCGCATCATCACGCCCTTTCTGTCGGCCGGCAATTGGGGCGGGCTCGGCCTGCACCTGCGCGGCAACATCACCGGCTTCACCGATGCGGCCGCGCCCGAGAAATGGCTCGAGCTGCACACGGACACGCATTTTGCCTCGATGTATCTACCGGAGGCGGTCGCATTGCAGAAGCGCTTCTTCGCCAGCTTCCTGAAGGACGAGCCCAACGGCTTCCGCGAGGAGCCGCCGGTCCTGCTGACGATCCGTGACCCGCGCGGGCTCTATCGGCGCAAGGCAGACAGATGGCCATTGCCGCAGACACGGTGGGACAGCTACTACCTGGACGCCACGACGATGGCGATGTCGCAGGATCGCGCGATGGAATCGTCATCGGCCGCCTACGTCGCACGCGAGAAGGAGATCACGTTCCTCACCGCGCCGTTCACAGCAGATGCCGAGTTCACCGGCCCGGTTGCTGCGAAATTGTTCGTATCATCCTCGACCGCCGACATGGACATCTTCGTCACCCTACGCGCCTTCGATCCTGACGGAACCGAGGTGACCTTTGTCGGCGCGAATGACCCACGAGCCCCGGTATCGCAGGGCTGGCTGCGCGCCTCGCAGCGCAAGATCGATCCTGCCCGGTCGACGCTGTATCGCCCGTACCATCCCCATGATGAGATCGCGAAGTTGCAGCCGGACCGGATTTACGAGGCCGATATCGAGATATGGCCGACCAGCATCGTCTGCCCCGCCGGTTACCGGCTGGGATTGACGATCGGCGGCAAGGACTTCGAACGCCCGGGGACGGAGGGCCTCATGAAAGGATCTGGCCTGTTTCTGCACGACGACCCGCACGACTGCCCCGAGGCCGAATTCGGCGGAATCAACCGCATCCACACCGGCGCAGAATACAAAAGCCGTCTCATTCTGCCGCATATTCCCTGAGCACGGCACGCAAAGGCCCTCTCCCGCGAGGAGAGAGGGCCGGTCTTGCAGTGCGCCCGGACGCCCGGGGACTAGTTCTTCGACTTGTCGACCAGCGCGCCCTTCTTGATCCACGGCATCATGTCGCGCAGGCGGGCGCCGACCTCCTCGATCGGGTGCTGGGCGAGCTTGGCGCGGGTGGCCTTGAACGACGACTGGTTCACCTTGTTCTCCAGCATCCAGTCGCGCGCAAAGCGGCCGGACTGGATGTCGTCCAGAACCTTCTTCATCTCTTTCTTGGTTTCAGCCGTAACAATGCGCGGGCCGGTGACATATTCGCCGTACTCGGCGGTGTTGGAGATCGAGTAGTTCATGTTGGCGATGCCGCCTTCATAGATCAGGTCGACGATCAGCTTCACCTCGTGCAGGCACTCGAAATAGGCCATCTCCGGCGCATAGCCTGCCTCGACCAGCGTCTCGTAGCCGGCCTTGATCAGCTCGACCAGGCCGCCGCACAGCACCGCCTGCTCGCCGAACAGATCGGTCTCGCACTCTTCCTTGAAGGTAGTCTCGATGATGCCGGCGCGGCCGCCGCCGATCGCCGACGCGTAGGACAGGCCGAGATCGTGGGCGTTGCCGGAGGCATCCTTGGCGATCGCGATCAGGCAGGGCACGCCGCCGCCGCGCTGATATTCGGAGCGGACCGTGTGGCCGGGCCCCTTCGGCGCGATCATCAGCACGTCGAGATCGGCGCGCGGATCGAGCAAGTTGAAATGCACGTTGAGGCCGTGGGCGAAGACGAGTGCAGCGCCCTTCTTCATGTTGTCGTGCAGGTGCTCGCGATAGATGTCGCCCTGCAGCTCGTCCGGCGCGAGCACCATCACCAGATCGCCCCATTTGGCGGCCTCGGCGACGTCCATCACCTTGAAGCCGGCGGCTTCGGCCTTCTTGACCGAGGCCGAGTCCTTGCGCAGCGCGATCACCACGTCCTTGACGCCGGAATCCTTCAGGTTCAGCGCATGGGCGTGGCCCTGGGCACCATAGCCGACGATGACGACCTTCTTGCCCTTGATCAGGTTCAGGTCGGCGTCGCGATCGTAGTAAACACGCATAGTCGTTTCCTCTTCGAGTGGCCGGAATTGGCTGAAAGTCCGTTACAGGTGAAATGCAGGCGAGGACCGCCAGCAAAAATTCGGGCGATGTCTAGAGCATTTTCGCCCATGTGTGAAACCCCCATCTCGCATGGCGAACCGCACTCTCATGCGTCCATGAATACGGGATACAGCGAGGCGAGTAGCAACACCGCCATCACAATGTTGAAAGAACGCACCGCGCGCTCGGATGAGAGGACCGGCCGCAGCGCGGTGCCGAACAGGGTCCAGGTGACGGTCGAGCCGATGCCCATCAGGAAGCTGATCACGGTCTGGATCATGATGTTGAACGGAAAGCTCGCAATGGCCGCATAGGCGGTGATAGTGCCGATCACCATCACCCAGCCCTTGGCGTTGACCCACTGGAAGATCGCAGCGCCCCAGAACGTCATCGGACGGCGCTCTCCGCCCTCGCCCGCCCTGACCGGCCCGGACATCGCGATCGCGACCGCAAGATAGATCAGGTAGGCGGCGCCGAGATATTTCAGGATGGTCTGCAGCACGGGATAATTGATGAACACGGCCGCCAGCCCGAAGCCGACGGCGGCGACCATGAAGGCGAATCCGAAGGTGACGCCCATGATGTGCGGCACCGTGCGGCGGAATCCATGGGTGACGCCCGACGACAGCAGCATGACGTTGTTCGGCCCCGGCGTGAACGACATCACGAAGGCAAACATCACGAAGGCGAGCAGCAGCTGTTGCGACATGGCACTCACGCGGCCTCCGCCGGCTTCTGCGCCAGATAGGTGCCGTGCAGCGGCGCGTGGGTGTCGGCCGACAGCAAGGTGAAGCCGGCCTCGGTCAGCATCCGCTCCATCACCCAGGCGAAGGTGGAGTTCTCGTCGCGCATATGCGTGATCACGCTTTGGCGGTCGAAATCATGATTGCCGATGTTGAAATCCGCCCACTGCTCGACGCTGCGCTCGGTGCCGTCGGGCATGCCGGTATAAACGATGTCACGCAAATAGAAGGTCGCACCCGGCTTCAGCGCGGCGAAGATGCGCGCCAGCGCCACCGCCTTCCAGAAATCCGGCAAATGATGCAGCGTGAACTCGCTGACGATCAGGTCATAGGAGTTCGGCTCGTAAGCGAACGACAAGAGCCCCGCCGGCTGGGTACGCACCACGGAGCGGCGATCGCGCGTGTAGATCTCGGTCAGCGCCAGCATCGCCGGCGAGATGTCGATGGCGTCGACTTCGGCGCCCATCAGCGCCGCCTCGCAGGCCAGCACGCCATTGCCGCAGCCGATGTCGGCGACGCGCCAGCCGCGCTTCACGCCGAGCATCGCGAGCGCCGCACGCGCCCGCTTGTCGGCGTCGTCGCCTGCGCCATAGATCGAAGCGACGGCGTTATCCAGCCCGATCCGGCTCCGCTCGTTGTAGTACCAGTCGCGCGCCAGCATGAGCTACATCCCTTCCGGCCCTCGTCCGATGGCGGCGACGCCGGTTCTGGACACCTCGACCAGACCGAGCGGCCGCATCAGCTCGATGAACTGATCGATCTTGCCGGTGTTGCCGGTGATCTCGAACACGAAGCTCTCGGTCGAGGCATCGATCACCCGCGCCCGGAAGGCGTCCGCCATTCGCAGCGCCTCGACCCGATGCTCGCCGGTGCCGTGCACCTTGACCATCGCGAGCTCGCGCTCGATGGCGCGGCCGGACAAGGTCATGTCGACGACGCGGTAGACCGGGATCATGCGGTCGAGCTGGTGCTTGATCTGCTCGATCACCATCGGCGTGCCCGTGGTGACGATGGTGATGCGCGAGAGATGCTTCTGGCTCTCGGTCTCCGAGACCGTGAGGCTCTCGATGTTGTAGCCGCGCCCCGAGAACAGGCCGATCACGCGCGCGAGCACGCCGGGCTCGTTCTGCACCAGGATCGCGAGCGTATGGGTTTCGTTCGGATCGCGGCGGTCTTCGATGAAATAGGCCGATGCGGGCTGTGTCATTGCTGTCCCCTCATTCCTCTATCGTCATGCCCCGCGGAGGCGGGGCATCCAGTACACACCGGCGGTCGTGTGGATCACGACGGCCGCGGCGTGCTGGATCGCCCGGTCAAGCCGGGCGATGACACTGTGTTTGTTGCGAGTAGGTGCCCTCATGACACGACCACCCTCTCGGCCGCCGCACCCTGCATGACCCACGTCCTGAACAGATCGAAATCGATATTGCCGCCGCTCAGCACGAGGCCGACGCGCTTGCCGGCAAGCTTCGTCTTCTCCTGCAGCGCAGCGGCGAGCGGCGCGGCACCAGCGCCTTCCGCCACATTGTGCGTGTCGGTCCAGTAGGCCCGGATCGCGGCGGCGATCTCCTCGTCCGTCACCTGCACGATGCGCGAGACGCCCTTCAGCATGATCGCGAGCGCCTCCGCGTCAGGGCTGCGGGTGGCCATGCCGTCGGCGCGGGTGTCGGCGCTGTTGGTCGTCACCACCGTCCTTGCTGCAAAAGACAGCGCGTAGGACGGCGCCAGCGTCGACTGCACGCCGACGATCTCGGTCTTGAGGCCCAGCAGGTCGCGCGCCAGCACGCAGCCGCAGATGCCGGAGCCCTGCCCGATCGGCACGTAGAGAATGTCGAGGTCAGGCGCCGAGCGGAACAGCTCGAGCGCATAGGTGGCGACGCCACACACGATGTCCGGGTGAAACGACGGCACCATGTGCAGGCCGTCGCGTGCGGCGCGGGCGATCGCCTCCTCGCGCGCCTCCTGGAAGTCGCTGCCATGCTCGACCAGATCGGCGCCGAACGCCGCCATTGCTCGGTTCTTCTCGACTGAGTTGCCTGATGGCACATAGATCGTCACGGGCAGGCCGTGGCGGCGGCCGGCAAAGGCGATGCTCTGGCCGTGATTGCCGCGCGTCGCCGAGATCAGCCCGCGCGTCTCGGGCTGCGTGCGCTTCAGCCGGTCGACATAAACAAGCCCGCCACGCACCTTGAAGGCGCCGGCCGGCGTGTGGTTCTCGTGCTTGACCACGACATGCGTGCCGAGCCGCTGGGCGAGCAACGGCCAAGCGTGCGTCGGCGTTTCCGGCACGGCGGAGGCGACGAGCGTGTGGGCTTGCTCGAGGTCGACGAGGCTGAACATCGTCACCTCCTCCGCTCGTCATGCCTGCGGAAGCGGGCATCCAGTACTCCGTGCCGGCTCGCTTCAAGCTGAGACGCCGCGGCGTACTGGATCGCCCGGTCAAGCCGGGCGATGACAGCGAAATGAAAGGACCAGTTCGCGACCATGATGCGACCTCACACCAGCGCCTTGCCGCTGGCGAAGAAGGCGGCGGGATCGGAGGCCTCGGTCGGCAGGATCATCTCATTATGCGCCTT
>Ga0209677_100641_pt1 | contig 18536 bp, 18 predicted proteins | sample AraplaCvi_mCL_r2_2_FD_184285 | JGI IMG/M metagenome (GOLD analysis project Ga0209677, IMG submission 184285) | Arabidopsis root microbial communities from North Carolina, USA - plate scrape CL_Cvi_mCL_r2 (SPAdes) (version 2) | ecosystem: Host-associated > Plants > Roots > Endosphere | place: USA... | reverse complement strand
GCGGATGTTGCTGGCGGCGACACCCTCGCGCACGGTCGTGCCGAGCTGCTCGGCCTTGCGCCGGAACGCGGTCGTCGCCTGCGCCGGATTGGCCGCGCCATCGCGCCGCGAGACCACGCCGCCGGGGCAGGTCTCGGCCACCGCCGGCACGAGGCGCCGCAACTCAGCCGCGTCGATCAGCTCTTCATGGGTGAAGCCGAGGGCATTCAGCTCGGCGACACGCGCGCGGCAGACCGCAAGCTCCTCCTCGTTCTCGGCGACCAGGACCTGACCGTAGCTCTCAAAGCTGCAATCGTCATCGAGCAGATCGGTGATCTTTTCCCATATGCCCATCGAGCGGATCGAGAGCGGGATTTCGGGGATGTGCCGCGCAAGCTGGCGCACGCCGCCGGCATTGACGCCGGAGGCATGGCGCCCTGCATAGTCCTTCTCGATCAGCACCGGCTTCAGGCCGGCGAGGCAGAGATGCAGCGCGGTCGAGCATCCGTGGATGCCGCCACCGACGACGATCGCATCCACGTTTGTCGTCATCCGCGCACCACCGCCTTGACGTCGGCCTCGCTCTTCGGAACGGCGGCAAGCTCGGCCAGCGTGATCGGCTTGACCGGCGCGCGCAGCCGGTAATATCCGATCTCCTGCGGGGTCTTCCCGCGCGCCTGCGCCATCAACTCGGTGACGGTGAGGCCGCAGAGCCGACCCTGGCACGGGCCCATGCCGGTGCGGCGATAGGCCTTGAGCTGGTTCGGCCCGGTCGCGCCGATCGCGACGGAATCGAGAACGTCCTTTGCGGTGACCTCCTCGCAGCGGCAGACGATGGTATCGCCCGAGGGAATGCGGAACTGCGGCGCCGGGCGGAACAGCGTATCGAGAAAGACGCGGCCGCGTTCAGCCTTGGCAAGATCGGCGCGCAGCGTAGCCATTGGCGCGAGTTTCGAAGCCGCCGCCGGCGCCAATGCTTCCACCGCCGCGCGCGCCGCGATGCGGCCCCGGACCACCGCGGCGTTGGCTCCGCCGATGCCGGCACCGTCACCGGCGATCGCAATGCCCGCGACCGATGAATTGCCGCTTCCATCGAGGACCGGCGACCAGCACAGTTGCAAGTCATCCCAGCGATGCTCGACGCCGGCCGACATCGCGAGATTAACGTTGGGCACGACGCCCTGATGCAGCAACAGGAGATCGGCAGGGATAGTCTCGCGCTTGCCGCCCGCGACATAGCTCACGTTCGCAAGCTGACCGTCACCGGCTGCTGAGAGCTCGGTGACGCCGGAGACGACCTGCACCTTTGCCTTCACTTCGCGCATCATCGACAAGCCCTTGCTGAAATAGGGCGAGGTCAGGAAGGCGAAGGCGTGAGGCAGCGCGGCGAAATAATTGCCGCGCTCGGTGGTGTCGAGGATGCGGTCGATCCGGCCGCCAAGCCGCAGAATCTGCGCGGCGAGCAGCCAGAGCAGCGGCCCCTGCCCTGCGATCACGGTGCGCCCGTCAGGCACCAGCGCCGACGATTTCAGCATGGTCTGCGCGGCGCCTGCGGTCATCACGCCGGGCAGCGTCCAGCCGGGGATCGGAAACGGCCGCTCCAGCGCGCCGGTGGCCAGGATCACGCGCTTGGCCTTGACGAAGGCCGAGGCGCCGCCGACGGAGACAGCGATGTCGAGATTGCGGTCGAGGCTCCAGACGGTGGCACGATGAATGACCTCGGCATTGCTCGCGCGCAGCGACTGCACGAGCTCCGCGCCGACCCAGTAGTCGGCGCCGAGCTGGTTGCGGTCGGTCACGGGCGTCGAGGCGATGGCGCGAAACACCTGGCCGCCCGGACCGATGTTTTCATCGAGCAGCAGCGTCGACAGGCCGGCCTCGGCGGATGTCGCCGCGGCAGCAAGGCCCGCGGGCCCGGCTCCGATCACCACCACGTCGTAGTCTTCGCGCTTGGGAGCCATGGTCATTTTCCGATCTCCCGCTTGCCCTTCTGGATCTCGATCTGCATGCCCTCGGCGACGGGGATGAGACAGCCCTGCCGGTTGCCGACGCCGTCGATGGTGACGAGGCAGTCGAAGCAGACGCCCATCATGCAATAGGGCAGCCGTGGCGCACCGCTGACGGCAGTCGACCGGCGCACGTCTTGACTGGAGGCCAGCAGCGCGGCGGAGACGGTGTCGCCCTGACGCGCCGCGACGGCAACGCCGTCGACGAAGATCTGCACCTGTGGCCGCTTGTCCTGTTCGGATCGTTTGAACATCTTGCTCCTTCAATATCTCTAGTAGCCGCTGTTGTTCGCCGCGCCCGCGCCGCCAAAGCGGCTGGCGGAAAACGCACCGACCAGCTCGGGCTCGAGCGCGCCCTGCGCGACCATGCGCGCGATCTCGAAGGCGTGGTTGGAGGCGAGCGTCACGCCGGAATGGCAGCAGGCGACGAAGGCACCGGGATGCGTCTCCGACTGGTCGTAGATCGGAAAGCCATCCTGCGGCATGACACGGATGCCGGCCCAGCTCCTGACCACGTTGAGCCGCGACAGATGCGGGAACATGCGCTGGGCGCGATCGGTCATCACGGCGCTGATCGAGTGCTTCAGCGCGCGGTCGTCGAGCTCGTCCTCCTTGCTGTCGCCGATCATCACCGTGCCCTCGTCGGTCTGACGAATCGTCGTCAGCGGATGCGGCAGGAACGGCATGGTGCGTTCGGTCACCACGATCTGGCCGCGGGTCGGCCCCATCGGCGCATAAAGACCCACCATCGGCGCCAGCGTCTGGTTGGCATTGCCGGCAGCCAGCACGATCTTGGCGGCGCGGAGCTCGCCCTTCGGCGTGGTCAGGCGGAATTCGCCGCCGCTCTTGCTGATCGCCGAGACCGGGCGCTCCGGGAAATAGTCGATGCCGAACGCCTTGAAGCCGGTGTGGAAGGCGCGGAACGTACGCAGCGAATTAACGTGGCCGTCGAGCGGACAATAGCTGCCACCCGAGACTTCCGGCCCGATCAGCGGCAGGGATTTCTTCACGTCAGACGCGGACAGCATCTCCATCTTGTAGTCGGCCGCGCCGGTCTGGTTGTGCATGCGCTTGACCAACTCGGTGCGCTGGCCGAATTCGTCGTCGCCGAGCGTCAGATGAAAGCCGCCATTCTGCTGGAGGGCGACGTCGAGCCCGGTCTGCTGCTTCAGCTCCGAGGCGAGCCGGCCCCACGCTTGTGATGCCTGCACGGTCCAGACCGTGTAGGCGGGCATGCCGAGCCCTTTGCTCTGGACCCAGACCAGCGCGAAATTCGCACGCGAGGCACGCTTGGTAATGTCGCCTTCGTCGAGCACGGCGACGCGCTTGCCGAGCCGTCCGAGGCCCCAGGCAATGGCGGAGCCGAGCAGTCCGCCGCCGACGACGGCGACGTCGTAATCCGTTCGCATAGATTCTCCTATCGTCCCGTATCGCCCTTGCCGGCGAGCACACGGTCGAGCCCGTAGAAGCGGTCGAGCAGAATGAGGGCGGTCATGGTGATCGCGATCACGCAGGCCGAGACCGACGTCACCAGCGGATCGATGTTGTCCTGGATATAAAGGAACATGCGCACGGGCAACGTTTCGGTCCCCGGTGCAGCAAGGAAGACGGTCATGGTGAGATCGTCGAAGGACTGGATGAAGGCGAGCGCCCAGCCGCTGATGACGCCGGGCAGGATCAGTGGAAGCGTCACGCGGCGGAACAGCGTCCAGCCGCCGGCGCCGAGCGAGACAGCCGCCATCTCGACCGTGCGGTCCATGCCCGTTGCGGCCGCCAGCGTCAGCCGCAGCGCGAACGGGAACACGATGATGACGTGCGCGATGATCAGCGCGGCAAAACTGCCGCCAAGGCCAGCCGAGGTGAAGAAACGCAGGAAGGCGATGCCGAGCACGACATGGGGGATCATCAGCGGCGACAGGAAAAGCGCGGCGAGCGCGTCGCGGCCGCGGAAACGATACCGCGCGATCGCGAGTGCCGCCGGCACAGCGAACAGCAGCGCGACAAAGGACGACAGCGCCCCCAATCCGAGGCTGACCCAGAAGGCGTGGATGAATTCGGGATAGTTGCCGATCGCCCTGAACCAGCGCAGCGAGAAGCCGTTGGTCGGCAGCGAGAGGAAGCCCTCGGGCGTGAAGGCGACGAGACAGACCACGAGGATCGGCGCCACCATCACGATGACGAAGATGGTGTGGAAGATCAGCGCGAGCGGGCCGTTCCGTCTCATCGGAACACCTCGGCATAGCGGCGCTCGATCAGCGCGTTGCTGCCGACGACGATCAGAACCAGCGCGACAAGCAGGAGCGTCGCGACCGCGGCACCGAGTGGCCAGTTCAGCGTGTTGAGGAATTCGTCATAGGCAAGCGTCGCCGCGACCTTGAGCCGGCGGCCGCCGATGATCGCGGGCGTCGCAAACGCACTGGCCGAGAGCGAGAACACGATGATCGCGCCCGACAGCACGCCCGGCATGATCTGCGGCATGATGATTCGGCGGATCGTGGTGATCGGGCCGGCGCCGAGCGACATCGCGGCATTCTCGATCTGCGGATCGAGTCGCTGCAGCGCCGCCCACACCGACAGCACCATGAACGGCATCATGACATGCGCTAGTGCGATGACCATGCCGGTCTCGGTGAACATGAAGGGAATGGGCGAGCGGATCACGCCTGCCGACATCAGCAGCTTGTTGACGAGGCCGTTGTTGCCGCCGAACAGCAGCGCCCAGCCGAGCGTGCGCGCCACCACGGAGATCAGCAGCGGCCCGAGAATGACCAGCAGGAAGATACTCTTCCAGCGGCCGTCCATTCGGTTGAGAATGTAGGCCTCAGGTGCGCCGAGCAATGCGGTAAGCAGCGTGGTCAGGATCGCGATCCGAAAGGTCCGCCAGAACATCTCGGCGTAATACGGATCGGTTGCGATCTCATGCCAGTTCTTGAGGATGAAGACCGGCTCGATGCCCTTGTACTGGCCCCAGTCGTGGAACGACAGCATCACCGTCATCGCCAGCGGAATCATCAGCACGCCGACGAACAGCATCAGGGCCGGCGCCGTCAGCGCCCAGGGCGCACGTGCGTTGCGCTCGTCGGCGGCCGTGCTCATGCGGAAGCTCCGCCGCGCACGCTCATGTCCTCCGGACGCCAGGCAAGACGAACGGCCTCGCCTTCGGCCGGCTGCTTCTCGCCGTCATTCTGCCGGATCACGATCGCCGGACCGCACTCGCTCTCGCACTGGAACAGCCAGTGATTGCCCTGGAAGATGCGCGTGACGATCCTGGCGCTGAGACCGGTATCGCCAAAGCCGATCCGCTCGGGTCGAATGCTGACGGTCACGGAGCCGCTGAGACCAGCCGGCGCCGGCGCGCTCCAGGAGCCCGCCGTCACCCGCGCTTGCGCGGCGGTCCGATCGATCGTCGCGGCAAAATCGTTGGTCTTGCCCAGGAACTGCGAGACGAAGGCCGAGGCCGGCCGCTCATAGGTTTCCTCGGGCGAGCCGATCTGCTCGATCTTGCCCTGGCTCATCACCACGATGCGGTCGGACAGCGACATTGCCTCGTTCTGGTCGTGGGTGACGAGAATCGTAGTGGTGCCGATAGTACGCTGGATCTGGCGCAGCTCGATCTGCATCTCCTCGCGCAGCTTGGCGTCGAGATTCGACAGCGGCTCGTCGAGCAGGAGCACGCTCGGCTTGATCACCAGCGCGCGCGCCAGCGCCACGCGCTGCTGCTGGCCACCGGACATCCGGCGCGGATGGCGGTCCTCGTAGCCGGCGAGGCCGACCATCGCGAGCGCGGCGCGAACACGATCGACCCGCTCGCCGCGCGAGACTTTCCGCATCTCCAGACCAAAAGCGACATTCTCCGCCGCGGTCATGTGGGGAAACAGCGCATAGCTCTGGAACACGATGCCGAGCCCGCGTTTGGCTGGATGGATCGCGGTCAGGTCCTTGTCCTCCAGGCGGATCGCGCCGCGCGTGGGATCGAGGAATCCCGCGATCATCTGCAGGGTCGTCGTCTTGCCGCAGCCGGACGGGCCGAGGAAGGAGATGAACTCCCCCTTCCCCACCGACAGGCTGAAGTCGTCGACCACAGTCTGTGCGCCGAACTGCTTGGCGACCCGATCAAGCTCGAGATAGGCCATGACGCTGTCTCCGCTACGAACGATCAGATCAACGCTCGACCTCGCGGTTCCAGCGCTTGGTCCACTCCTCGCGCTTCTCGTTGATGACGGTCCAATCCGGATTATAGAGCTTCGGCGCGCGCTCGCCGATCGGCGCCATCTTGCCGAACTCCGGCGGGATCACCAAAGATTTCAGCACCGGGCCGTAGCCGTACTCCTTCAGCATCACGAGCTGGATCTTGGAATCGAGCAGCGTCTTGATGAAGCTGCCTGCCAGCGGCGAGGCGTTGGGCTTGGTGATCGGACAGGCCGTCGTCAGCAACGTCGCTGCGCCCTCCTTCGGATAGACGAAGTCGACAGGGAAACCGGTGTTGGCGAAGCTCTGCACGCGACCGGTGCCCCACACTGCGATCACCGCCTGGCCGGACTGGAACAGCTCGGTCATCTTGCCCGGCGACGGCTCGTAGGCGAGCACGTTCGGATTGATCTGCTCCTTGAAGATCTTGAAGCCGGAATCGACGTTGGTCTCGCCGCCGCCGTTCATCTTCGACAGCATCACCAGCGCTTCGAGGCCATAGGTGTTGTTGATCGGCGGGATCACGAGCTGCTTGGCGTATTTCGTGTCCTTCAGGTCGTTCCACGAGGTCGGGGGCGCCCAGCCCTTCTCGGCGAACACCTTGGTGTTGTACATCAGCCCGGTGGCGACGATGCCGATCGCGACCGCGCGGTCGTCCTTGAAGCGGGCGGTGTCGTACAGATCGGCCGGCAGGCCGTCGAGCTTGCCGCAGAAGCCGAGCTGGATCGCCTGATACATCGGACCGTCATCGACGATGGCGACGTCGATCTGCTGGTTACCCTTCTGCGCCTGGAGCTTTGCCAGCGTGTCGGTGGAGTTGCCGGCGACGTACTCGACCTTGACCCCGTTCTCCTTCTCGAAGGCCGGGATCACCTCGTCCCGGATGGTCTTCTCGAACGAGCCGCCGTAGCCGGCGACATAGAGCGTTTTCTGCTGGGCCGAGGCGGCCGATGGGGCGGCAAGAAGGGCTGCGATGCTGACCGCTGTCAGAAGGCGAAGAGTCTTCATGTGGTCCGATCTCCATACCGGAATGAGGTGACGTGCCGACAAATCTCCGACTGAGGCGCCTTCCGCATTCCCTTCCGCGCAAAACCTCTCCGGACAGGGCTCCGGCCCCTGCTCAGTGGGTTTGGCGCGATCTGGAGGTTTGAACCCCTCCAATCTGCCGAAAAAGCGGGCTGTCTCCAGTCCTGATGAAAAAGATCGCAAACCTATACTTCCATCGTCCAATGAATAATGGCACCCTCTGCATGCCGAAATGTTATGAATGGAAATCAGGATGGCCCGGATCAATTCGCGGCAGGTGGAAGCCTTCCGGGCGACAATGCTGACCGGCAGCGTCACCGAGGCGGCCGCGCTGATGACCGTGACGCAGCCGGCGGTCAGCCGGCTGCTGCGCGACCTCCAGGCGCTGTTGAAGATGGAGCTGTTCGAGCGGCGCGGCACCGGCCTCGTGCCGACCGCAGCAGCAATGGCGCTCTATACTGAAGTGGAGCGCTCCTTCGTCGGCCTCGAACGCATCACCGCGGCGGCCGAAGAAATCCGCGGCCGACGCACCGGCTCGCTGCGGATTGCAGCTCTTCCGGCACTGTCGAACGGCTATCTGCCGCGGCTCACCGGGCATTTTTTGAAAGAGCGGCCCAACCTGAACCTCGCCTTCTTCGGCGTGATCTCGCCCATCGTGGTCGACTGGGTGCTGAACAATCAGTGCGACGTCGGCTTTGCCGAGGTGCCGATCGCGCATTCCGGTCTGCCGAGCCAGAAGCTGCCGGCGCCCGCGCGCGTCGCAGTGCTGCCGACAGGCCATCGGCTCACGGAAAAGGAAGTTCTGGAACCGCGCGATTTCGAGGGCGAGACCTTCATCTCGCTGTCGGCGGGATCGTCGAGCCGGCACCTCGTCGACCAGATCTTCCATCGTCACGATGTCCGCCGCGTGCTGCGGGTCGAGACCGCGCTGTCGGAGATCATGTGCGGCATGGTGTCATCGGGGCTGGGCGTCGCGATCTGCGATCCCTTCACCGCGCAGGAATTTTCCACCCGCGGCGTCGTCGTGCGCCGCTTCCTGCCGCGCATCGACTTCGAATTCTCCGCGGTGTTTCCGGCGCAACGCAGCCCCTCGCCGGTGGCGCTGGATCTGGTCGAGACCATGCGCAAGGCGCTCGTCGAATTCGACGAGCCCGCTCTCAGCCGTTGAACGCGGCCTGCGCCTCCGGCAGGTCCCAGATCTTGCCGATCGCCGCGGTGCCGGCTGCGGTTATCGCCGCTTCGTCGGCGCCGAGATAGCGCCCGGCGTCGATCAGCATGCGGCCATCGACCATGACCTGATCGATATTGGCGCGGTTGGCGAGCGCGATCAGCGCGCGGCGCGGATCGAACAGCGGCTGCAGATGTGGATGGGTGAGATCGACGACGGTAAGGTCAGCCGTCGCACCCGGCGCGATCCGGCCGAGATCCGGCCGCTTGATCACGTCGGCGGCAACAGCCGTGTTCGCCTCGATCAATTCGGGCGAGTTGGCGACATCGGCGCGCTGCGACGTGATCTTGGAGATCAGCGAGGCGGCATTGAGCTCGCCGAGCAGGTCCATGTTATAGCCGTCGGTGCCGACCACGGTGCGGACGCCGTGCTCGGCGAAGCGGCTGAAGGCGGCAGTGACGCCGGCACGCGCGAACACGCGGGGGCAATTCAGCACGGTCATGCCGCGCGCCGCCATCAGCTTGAGATCGTCATCGCTGCTGAACATGCAATGCGCCGCCATCAGATCGGGGGCGAGCAGGCCGAGCCAGTCCAGATATTGCGCTGGGGTGCGGCCGCCATAGCGCTTGCCGATGGTCTCGACCTCGGCGCGGCTCTGCGCCATGTGCGTCGTGATGGGAACGCCGAGTTCGCGCGCCCGCGTCGCACAAGCCCTCAGCAGGTTGGGGCCGCAGGTGTCGGTCGCGTGCGGGCTCATCGCAAGGCCGATGCGGCCGTCGCCGCGATTGTTCCAGCGTTGATAGAGCGCGTCCCACGTCGCCATGTCGGCGGCACCGTCATCGCCGGAATACTGAACGACACCATCGGGGCCCGCCTTGGCGTCGGACGTCGAGAACAGATAGGGCGCGCCGTAGAAGCGGATGCCCATCTCCTCGGCAGCATCGAACATCTCCGGGATCGAATTGCGGAACGGCTCCATCACGGTGGTGGCGCCGCCCTTGAGGAGTTGAAGGATGCCAAGCCGCGCGACCGCCATTCGCTCTTCCGCCGACAGGATCTCGGCGCCGCGCTTGGTCAGCGGCAGCAGCACCGTATAGACGATGCTCTGGTTGTTCTTGCGGCCGTTGCCGTCCTCGCTGTGGCTGCGCGCCACCGCTTCAGAGAAGCAGTGATTGTGCAGATTGAGCAGGCCCGGCAGCACGAAGCGGCCGGGTCGATCATAAACCAAGTCCGCGCGCGGTCTGTCGCGCGTGATGGCGGCGATCTTTTTGCCTTCGACCAGGACCCAATGGTCGCACAGCACATCCTGCGCGCCGTCCTTCCGTGACAGCACATAGCTGCCGAAGATTGCGATGGTGCTCATGCGGGGCGTACGTTCCAGAAGACGGCGGTGCCGTCGAGAATGCCGGTGATGGCTTTGCGATAGGCAGTCGGCTGCTTGTACAGGCCGATCGGAATATAGGGGATTTCCTCGAACGCCACCGCCTGGATCTCGCGGCAGATGCGCTGCTGCTCGGCGAGCTCGGAGGCCGCCAGCCACTGGCTGCGCAAGGGTCCCATCCTCTCGCTCGCATACCAGCCGGCGACCTTGCCTTCGCCGCGGATGTTGGTGTTGCCGGCCGGGTTGAGCCAGTCGATGCCCTGCCAGTTGCCGACCGCGGCGCTCCAGCCGCCCTGCCCGATCGGGTCCTTCTTGAGCTGGCGCTGCAGCACGACGGCGAAATCGAGCCCGGCATATTCGACGTTCATGCCGGCCTTGCGCAGGCTGTCGACGGCGATCTCGCCGAGCGGCTTTTGCGCCAGCGAGTTGGTGGGGACGAGGAGCACGATCTTCTCGCCATTGTAGCCGGCGGCCTTGAGGTCAGCCTTGACCTTGTCGTAGTTGCGCGGCCCGCGGAACACGTCGAGACCGACGTCGCTCGCCATCGGCGTCCCCGGGGCGAAATAGCCGATCGGCGAGACCTGGAAAGCCGGATCGGTGCCCGCCACCGCTGTCATGAACGCGGACTGGTCGATCGCACCCAGCAGCGCGCGGCGGATGGCGGGATTGTCAAACGGCGGCTGCAGATGATTAAGCCGCAGCATGCAGGCGTAGCCGCGGGGATCGAGGATCCGCGTCTCGATGTCGCCGGCGGCCTTGACGATCGGCAACAGATCGTGCGGCGTCGTTTCCTGCCAGTCCTGCTCGCCGGTCTGGAGCGCGGCGACGCCGGTGCCGGCGTCAGGCGTCGTGGTCCAGACCACGCGATCGTAGTGTACGATCTTCGGCCCCGCGGTCCAATCCGGCTTGCCGTCGGTCCGCGGCTGATAGCGCTCGAATTTGGCATAGGCGTTGCGGGCGCCCTGCACGCGCTCATCGGCGAGATAGCGGAACGGGCCGCTGCCGATCACTTCGGTCAGCGGCTTGAACGGGTCCTGGCTCGCCAGCCGCTCCGGCATCATGAAACATGGATTGATCGCGGCCTTGCCGAGCGCCTGCGGCAGCAGCGGGAACGGACGCTTGAGACGGAAACGGATGGTGCGGTCGTCCGCAGCCGAGAGCTCCGCGGTCGCATCCACCAGCTCGCCGCCAAAACCGTCGCGCGCCGCCCAGCGGCGGATGCTGGCGACGCAGTCGCGCGCGAGCACACGTTCGCCATCGTGCCAGAACAGGCCATCGCGCAAGCTGAGGTCCCATTGCAGCAGATCGCCGGACATGGCGTGGCCCGACAGCATCTGCGGCGAAACCTGGAGCGAGGAGCTCATGCCGTAGAGCGTGTCGTAGACCATGAAACCGTGGTTTCGCGACACCTGAGCGGTCGAATAGATGGGATCGACGAATGCGAGATCGATAACGGGAATGAAGCGCAGTGTGGATTGCGATTCAGCACGGACGACGCCCGGCAGCGACAGCGCCGGCACTGCGGCGGCAGCCTTGAGGAGCGAGCGGCGGGAAATAGGCATGACAAGAGGCTCCTGAAGGATCTTAGATGTTCAACAAGACGGCGCCGATCGCGGCCGCGACCGCCTGCTGCGCAGGCTCGATCACGGGCACGCCGATGGCTTCCGCAATCGCCGCGCGGTGCGACGCCATGCCGGCACAGCCCATCACCACGACGTCGGCGCGGCATTGGGTGACGAGCGCGCGGCCGGCCTCGATCAATCGTCCGCGGATATCGGCACCCGCCGTCTCCGCCGCGCTCGCGCCGACCGACCAGCTGCCGGCGTAGCGGCTGTCGACACCCATCACCCGCGCCATGCGCTGCTGGCGGCGGATGCTTGAGGGCGACAACGCGATGACGCCAAAGCGCTCGCCGAGCATCAGTGCGCGAAAGATGCCGCATTCGGCGATGCCCAGCACCGGGCGTCCACCGGCGGCCTCGCGCACCGCATGCAGGCCGGGATCGCTGAAGCAGGCGAGCACGAAGGCATCCGCATCGTCACACGTGACGCGATTGACCAGCGGCATCACCACACTGTCGGCATCGCGCTGCGAGCTGATGCCTGGCGGCCCCTCGGCAAGTCCGACCACCTCGATGTCAGGCCCGCCGGCGATGCGCAGCGGTGCGACTGCCTCGTCTATCGCTGCCGTCACCGACGCCGACGAATTGGGGTTGATGACGAGGATACGGCGACGGCTCATGGCGTGGCTCAACGGTTGGCCGCCTCGTGGCGCAGGAAGTTTTCCGCGATTTTCTCGCCGGTGGTGATCCAGACGTCCGGGCACGACTTTGCGTAGGTCAAGAACTCGCGGAGCAGGCGCAGCCGCATCGGACGGCCGCTGCATTGCGGATGCAGCACGGTCGTCACCAACGCGCCCCAGTCTCTGGTCTCATCGAGCTCGTCCTTCCAGATCGACAACACGTGCTCCTTCGGGAAGATAGAGCGCGGGCTGAAGCGCGCGGAGAGGCCGTGCATCCAGTCGTCATAGCTCGCGGTCACCGGCAGCTCGATCGTGCCCGGCTTGCCGTCTGCGAGGCGATGGCGATAGGGCCGCACATCGTCGCGGAACGAGGATGTGTAGACGATGCCGTGCCGTACCAGCGCGAGCCGCAGCTCTTCCGTGAACTCACCGTAAGGCGCGCGATAGCCGGTCGGCCTGACGCCGAGCCGGCGCTTCAGCGCCTCGAAGCCGCGCTCCAGCTCTTCCTCGATCCAGGGATCGCCGGGATCTGGCAAGAGATGATGATAGCCGTGATGGCCGATCTCGTGGCCGGCCTTGAGGATCGACTCGGCCATCGCCGGATGCGCGTCGACCGACCATCCCGTGACGAAGAACGTCGCCTTGAGATCGAGCTGGTCGAGCAGCTCCAGCAGCTTCGGCGTGCCGACGCGTGCCTCATAGCCGCCATAGCTCATGGTGATGAGCCGCTGCGCATGTACGGCGTCCTTGCTGGTCCACGCGCTCTCCGCGTCGACGTCGAACGACAGGAACATCGCCGATCTGTACGGCTTCGGCCACGGATATTCCGGCGCGGGATCTGCGGTGTTGGCCGGGATGAGCGGAATGCTCTGGAGTGCTTTACTGTCCAGCATTGATGGTCGCCTTCTCGAGTGCGTTGTCAGTCAGTTTCCACTTGGCGAGCAGGGTCTTGTAGGTGCCGTCGGCGATCAGCGCATCGACCGCCTCCAGCATGGCCTGCTGCAGTGCCTTTTCCTTGATCGGAATGGCAATGCCGACGAACTGCGACGCAATCGTCGTTCCGACCGGCGTGTAGGCGCCGGGCTCGAGCTCCATGATGTAGGGCAGCGTCTCGTTGCCCTGCACGGCGGCGTCGATACGGCCCTGCTTGAGCTGGGTGCGGGCATCGGCCGATCCGTCGGTGCCGACGAAGACGACCGGATTGCTGCCGCAGCTCTTCTCGCTCCAGGCATTGATCATGGCCGGGAACATGGTACGGCGGCTGGCGCCGACCTTTTTGCCGCAGAATGCGGCCATGTCCTTGAACTCCGCCGCGCGCGACTGCTGCACGAAGAAGTGCGGGCCAGTCCGCAGATAGTCGATGAAGGTCGCGGTCTCGTGCCGGCTGGCATAGTCGGTAAAGCCGGAGAGGATCGCATCGACACGGCCGGTCGAGATCGACGGCATGAACTGGTCGAAGCTGGTCTCCTGCCATTCGATCTTGAGACCCAGCTTCTTGCCGATGGCCTCGCCGAGATCGATGTCGAATCCGGACAGCGTGTTGGTGGCGGGATCGCGGAACTCCATCGGCGGATAGTTCGGCACCAGCGCGACCTTGATGCTGCCGCGCTTCGCGATCTCAGCCGGCAGCTCGATCGCAACAGCCGAAACGGTCATGACGCCAAACAGCGCCGCCGCAACCAACAATCTCTTCATCAACACGCCCCCATTGTTAGATCACTGCCGAAAGAAATGCCTTGGTGCGCTCCTCGCGCGGCGCGCCCAACACGTCCGACGCGCGCCCCTGCTCGACGATCGCGCCCTGGTCCATGTAGACGACCCGATCGGCGACCTCGCGGGCGAAGCCGAGCTCGTGCGTCACCACCATCATGGTCATGCCGCTCTTCGCCAGCTCCTTCATGACCGCGAGCACCTCGCCGACGAGTTCAGGATCGAGCGCGCTGGTCGGCTCGTCGAACAGCATCAGCATCGGCTTCATCGCGAGCGCCCGCGCAATGGCGACGCGCTGCTGCTGGCCGCCGGAGAGCTGCGCGGGATAGGAGCCGGCCTTGGCCGACAATCCGACGCGCCGAAGCAGCTCAAGCGCCTCGGCCCGCACCTCGTCAGATCTACGGCCCTGCACCTGGAGCGGCCCTTCGGTGACGTTTTCGAGCGCCGTCTTGTGCGGAAACAGATTGAAGCGCTGGAACACCATGCCGGTCTTCAACCGTTGCCGCCCGATCGCCCGCTCGTTAAGCCGATGGAGCCTGCCGCCATGCTCGCGCACGCCGAGGAGCTCGCCGTCGAGCCAGATGCCGCCAGCATCGATCGCGGCAAGCTGGTTGATGCAGCGGAGCAGCGTGGTCTTGCCGGACCCGGAGGCACCGATCAGGCACATCACCTCGCCGGGCCAGACGTCCAGCGACACATTTCTGAGAGCCTGGAACTCCCCAAAGTTCTTGGTGACGGAGCGGATCGCGACAAGCGGCTTTGTCATCGGCCGAACTGCAATGTGCCGCGCGCGAAGCGGCGTTCGAGCAGCATCTGGAGCGGCGTCAGGACCGAGACCACGAGCAGGTACCAGAGCCCGGCGACGATCAGGAGTTCGATCACGCGGGAATTGGCGTAGTAGATGTTCTCGGCGTTGTGCAGCAGTTCCGGATACTGGATTACGCTCGCGAGCGAGGTCGCCTTGACCATGCCAATGAACTCGTTGCCGAGCGGCGGGATCACCACGCGCATCGCCTGCGGCAGGACGATCCGCCGCAGCGCGCGCAGCCGCCCCATGCCGATCGCCTGCGCCGCCTCATACTGCCCGATGTCGACCGACAGCATGCCGGCGCGCATCACTTCCGACGTATAGGCGCCCTGGTTGATGCCGAGCCCGAGCAGCGCGGCGAGGAACGGCGTCATGACGTCGACGGCCCGCGCGCTCCACAGGCCGGGAATCCCGATGGTCGGAAACACCAGTGCGAGATTGAACCACAGCAAGAGTTGCAGGATCAGCGGCGTGCCGCGGAACAGCCAGGTGTAGCCGGCCGCGACGGTCTTCAGCACCGGATTGGGCGACAGCCGCATGACCGCCACGACTATGCCGAGGAAGATGCCGAGCGCCATCGCCAGCACCGCCATCACCATGGTGTTGACGATCCCCTCGATAATGACCTTTGCGGTCAGGAAGCGGCCGACATAGGACCATTCGATCTGGCCGCCGGCGAAGGCGCGTACGATCGCGGCCAGCACGAGGACGATCAGGGCCGCGCTGAGCCAGCGAAACCAGTGCGGCTCGCGCGCGATCCGCATCCCCGACAGGTCAGGGAAACCTTCCGCGAGTGCCGGAGCCGGCTTCATTGCGGCGCCGCGTTCAGCATGGGCTGGGCGACCGCGTTGGCCCCGAGGCCCCACTTGTCGAGGACGGCCTTGTACGAGCCGTCGGTGATCATCGCGGTGAGCTTCTCGGTCACGACCTCACGCAGGGTGGCGTCGTCCTTGCGGAACATGATGCCTTGATAGCCCTTGGCAAAAGGCTCGCCGACGACGCGGTATTTGCCGGGCTCCTGCGCTTGCGCATAAGGCAGCGTTTCGCTGCCCTGCACGGCCGCGTCGATGCGGCCCTGCTTGAGCTGGTTGCGGACGTCGATCGAATTCTCACCCGGGACGTACTGGATGGCGGGCTTGCCTGCCGGCTCGCAATTCTGCTTGCTCCACTTCTCGATCTCGACCGGGAAGCTGGTGCTGCGGGTGGTGCCGACCTTCCTGCCGCAGAGATCGGTCGCCGCCTTCGCCTCGTTGTCGGCCATCACAAAGAACTGCGGCCCGGTCGCGAGATAATCGACGAAATCGGCAGTCTCGCGCCGCGAGGCGCGATCGGAGATGCCGGAGATGATGAAATCGGCACGCTTGGTCTGAAGCGAGGGGATTAGCTCGGCGAATGGCGTCTCGCTCCAGACGATTTTGAGGCCGCCGAGCCGCTTGGCGAGTTCGTTGGCGAGGTCGATATCGAGCCCGACGAGTTCATTGGTCGCGGGATCGCGGTATTCCATCGGCGCGTAGGTGGAATTGACCGTGAGCTTCAACGTACCCGCCTGCTTGATCTCCGCCGGAAGCTCGGCCGCCTGCGCGGACGTCACGGCAGCCAATGCTGCCAGCCCAAGAAAATGCGAGAGGCGTGTCATGTCAGCTCCTTTGCCAGCGCCGTGCAAGAGTCAGTCCGCGTCGAGAACGGCCGGCTCGATGACGCCGGCGCGTTCGGTGATCACCCGGTACTGCTCGGGCCGCCGGTGGGCGGCGAAGTTGAACATCTTGTCCTTGCCCTGGCGGCAGAGGTCGAGATCGATGTCGGCGACGATGACCTCGTCGGTGAGCGTCTGCGCCTGCGCGACGATGCGACCATTGGGATCGACGATGCAGGAGCCGCCGATCAGACCGGAGCCGTCCTCCTCGCCCGCCTTCGCCACCGAGATCGCCCAGGTCGCGTTCATGTAGGCATTGGCCTGCGTGACCAGCGTCGAGTGGAAGGTGCGCAAGGAAGCGTCCTCGGTGACGCCGCCATTGGGATCGTAGGCCGCCGAATTGTAACCGATGCAGACGAGCTCGACGCCCTGCAGGCCGAGCACGCGCCAGGATTCCGGCCAGCGGCGATCGTTGCAGATCATCATGCCCATGATGGCATGAGCCCAGGCCGATCCCGCGCGGAAGGCGGGAAAGCCGAGATCGCCATAGTCGAAATAGCGCTTCTCGAGCTGCTGATAGCGCGCACCCGGCCGCGGCTCGACCGAGCCCGGCAGGTGCACCTTGCGATAGCGGCCGAGGATTTCGCCGTCGCGGTCGACCAGGATGGCGCAATTGTAGCGGCGACCATCCGGTGTCAGCTCGGCAAAGCCGACATAGAACCCGACGCGCAACGCACGCGCGCGATCGAACAGCTTCATGACGGCTGGGTTCGGCATCCCGCGCTCGAAATACTGGTCGAGCTCCTCGCCCTCCAGCAGCCAGCGCGGAAAGAACGTCGTGAAGGCAAGCTCGGGAAACACCACGAGGCTGGCGCCGCGGTCGGCCGCCTCGTCCAGCATGTCGAGCATCCGCTTCAGCGTATGCTCGCGCGTATCGGCTTTTTGCGTCGGCCCCATCTGAGCTGCGGCGGCGCGAAGAACACGAACCAAGATTGCCTCCAATCTGTGCGCAGTGCTGCCTCAATGGGCGAATGAACCCTTTGATGCGACGCGCAAATCCGCATCCATTACGCGGAAGCGGGGCTGCAAAATCAATTCGTTCTGCTATGATCTTTCGGCCCTGAGTATAATCGGCAGTGATATGAACCTGCGCCAGCTCGAGATCCTGCGTGCCGTCATCCGCCATCGCACCACGGTGGCGGCAGCGGACGAACTGGCGCTGTCGCAGCCCGCGGTCAGCAATGCACTGAAGACGATGGAGGCGCAGGCCGGCTTTGCGCTGTTCGAGCGCGTCAACAACCGGCTGTTTCCGACCGCTGAAGCGATGGCGCTGTACAAGGAGAGCGAGGCGATCTTCGCGCTGCACGCCAAGCTGGAGAACCGTGTGCGCGATCTGCGCGAGAATCGCTCCGGGCATCTCGCCATCGTCGCGACGCCGCCGCTGGCCTACAGCATCATCCCTTCGGCCCTGTCCAACTTCCTGCGCCGGCGCCCTGAGACACGCGTCTTCTTCGACGTTCGCCGTTATGAGGGCATCATCGAAGGCGTGCTCAGCCGCGTCGCCGAGCTCGGCTTTGCGCTCGGGCTGACGCATCATCCCGGCATCGCGCACGAGGTGGTGCACACCGGCGAGATGGTCTGCGTGCTGCCGCCGCAGCATCCGCTCGCCGACAAGCCCGTGATCTCGGCCGCAGATCTGTCGGGCCTGCCTTTCATTGGGCTCGAGCGCGGCACGCGGCTTGGCGAAGCCGTACGCGACAGTTTTGCCCGTACCGGCGCGCCGTTCCGGCCGACGGTCGAGGTGCGCTACTGCAACACGGCCTGCGTGCTCGCGGCAGCCGGCGTCGGCGCCGCAGTGGTCGATCCGTTCTCGCCGTTGCAGAACGGCGGCGGCGGTCTCGTAGTCCGGCCGTTCACGCCGACCACGCACGCGGTGGCCTATATGCTATGGTCGGAAGCTGAGCCGCTGTCTCGCCTGGCCAAGGCCTTTCTCAGCGAAGTTCGCAAGGAAAGCGCGCTCTTGGAACGCACAGCGCCACACCAGCAACATGGGGCAGGAATCGACTGAGCTTGCGCATACGCGCGCAGCCTTTGACCGGGGAGGGCACATGGCACGCATCACCATCATCGAGACCGGGCAGGTCCCGCAAAAATATCGCGAGCAGCACGGCTCGTTTCCCGACATGTTCGAACGCATGGTCCGCGCCGAGGACCCGACGGCCACGGTCGAAATCGTCAGCATCCCGAATGGCGATGCGCTGCCTGATCCGGGCAAGCTCGAGGCCGTGCTGATCACGGGCGCCGCCGCCGGCGTCTATGACGGGCTCGACTGGATCGCGCCGCTGGAAGATTTCGTGCGCTCCGCCTATGCGAACAAGACACCGATGGTCGGCGTC
>Ga0209677_100639_pt1 | contig 18592 bp, 9 predicted proteins | sample AraplaCvi_mCL_r2_2_FD_184285 | JGI IMG/M metagenome (GOLD analysis project Ga0209677, IMG submission 184285) | Arabidopsis root microbial communities from North Carolina, USA - plate scrape CL_Cvi_mCL_r2 (SPAdes) (version 2) | ecosystem: Host-associated > Plants > Roots > Endosphere | place: USA... | reverse complement strand
GGGCTTCCACCGCCTCGGCTCGGCGTTTGCCGACGGACGGATCGCTGAGGCGCGCGAGCGGCTCGCCCGCGGCGAGACGCTTTATCTCGCAGGGCTCGGATTGCCGGGCACGCACAATTCCGGTGTCGCCCTCGTGGAGGTGACGCAAGATACTGGTCCGCGGCTCATCCTCAATAATGAGGAAGAGCGCTTCTCCGGCAACAAGCACACCACGGAATACCCGCGCCAGTCCATCGACGCCATGGTCGCGGCGCTGCACGGCATGGGCCGCGATGTCTCGGACATCTTTGCCTGGCTGACGACCTGGGATTATCCGGCGCTGGCGGCCACACTGACGCGGACCGTGCTGGAGGAAGCACCGCAGAGCCTGAAGCTGTTGCGCACCACGCAGGCCGCCGGCTTCGACGCGCGCCGCATGGAGGCGATGACGCGCACGCCAAAGATCCTGACCAAACAGCTGGGACTAAGCGAGCGCGTGCCGCTGATCCTGATGCCGCATCACAACAACCACGCCTGGTTCTCTTATGCGGCCTCGCCGTTCGCCTATGACAGCGAACCGGTCGCCATCGCCGTGCTCGACGGTACCGGCGATCGCGGATCAGTCTCATTGTATGAAGCCAAAGACGGCGCGCTGCGCTTGCTTGCCTGTAACGACAGCATGTTCGAGTCGCTCGGCGCCTTCTACAGCGTGATCTCCTCGACGCAAGGCGGCTGGACCTGGCTGTCCTGCGAGGGGCGCTACATGGGCGCGGCTGCGTGGGGCGACATGAACCGCGCCAGCAATCCCTATTACGCGCGGCTGAAGGACGTGCTGGTGCTCGCCGACAATGGCGAGGTCCGCATCAACCGCGCGCTGGCGAACTGGTACGCCGATCCGTTCGAGCAGCCCTACCACCCTGCCCTGGTCGACATTCTCGGCACGCCGCTTGGGCCATCACAGCTCTGGAATCCCGATTCCGTGCTGCGGGTCGAGGACATCACCCATCGTCCCGATACGCAGGACCGGCTCGACAAGGCGGCGGCAACGCAGCTCGTGTTCGAGGATGCGATGATCCATATCGTCGATCACCTGCTGCGCACGACCAGAGCCAACCGGCTGGTCCTGACCGGCGGCGTGGCGCTGAACGCGGTCGGCAACATGCGGCTGCTCGAGCATTTCGACGGAGCGTGGTTTGCGCGCACGCAAGGCCGAGAAGCGCGCCTGCACCTGTGGGTGCCGCCGGTGCCCGGCGATCCCGGCGTGCCGATCGGTGCGGCATGGCTGTTCGCGCATCTGGCAGGCGCGCCCCGCGGCCCGGCACTGAAGCACGCGTTCTATTGCGGGCTGCCGTCCACACGTGCGGAGATTGGGGCGGCGCTTGTCGCCGACGACATCGTCTCGGAGAAGATCGGCGAGATCGCGTCGGACGACGGCCGGGCCGCAGTCGCTGATCTCATGGCCTTCATCGTCGCGCAAGGCGGGGTCATCGCGCTCTACCAGGGCGCCGGCGAGACCGGACCGCGCGCGCTCGGCCACCGCTCGATCCTCGCCAATCCCTGCGATCCCGAGGTGCGCGAGCGACTCAATGCACGGGTAAAGTATCGCGAGGCGATCCGTCCCTTGGCGCCGATGGCGACGCTCGAAGCGGCGCAGGACCATTTCCAGCTCGAGGACGGCGCCTCCGATGCCGACTACAACGCCTATAACTACATGGTGCTGACGGCGTATGCGAAACCGCACGCGCGCGACAAGATCCCCGCCGTGATCCATGCCGACGGCACCGGCCGCATCCAGATCGTGCGCGAGGCCGACGATCCCCTCACCTACGCTTATTTGAAGGCACTCGGCCGTCATGTCGGCGTCGAGATGTCGGTCAACACCTCGTTCAATGTCGCAGGCCCAATCGCGCAGACCCCGCAGCAGGCCGTCGAGACCCTGCGCCGGGCCAAGGGCCTCGATGCGGTGATCATGGTGGCGGCCGAGGGCACGGCTTATGCCGTCCGGCACGGCGGCGACGGCGGACGGTTTGTGGGGTGGTACAAGCAATGGACAGCTAAGTGCAAATGAGCGAGCGACCGATGGTCTATATCTTCCGCCATGCAGCCTTTTCGTCTGCCGGCGACACGGTTGTTTGCGCCGCTCCCCGTGACCTCGTCATCTCGACTTACGGAAGAGATGGAATAAACGGCGCCGGAGGACTGGTCACCGCATTTTCCGGTGCGGCTCTTTTTTGCAATGAAGAAGCTGGTTCTTCCTACCTCGGCGTATGGGGAAAACGGAATGCCTCCCGCTTTCGAACAGCTCTTCGGGCTCATGCCGAGCTCAATCTGATTTACGCAGCGCCTCCAGCACGACTTGTCTGGTATGAAACCAGGAATGCTCGCCCGATATAACCCGGTCGTTCTGGCTAAAGACCTAAGACGTTGACGCCTTGGGCTGCGACACGATCTCGATGATGCGCCCCTCATCGTCATCAGGCGCGATTGCCTTGGCCTTCGCATAGGCTTCGACGGCGGCGCTGGACACGATCGGCTTGTCGCGCAACAGGCTTTCGGCGAGCGCCACCGCGTACGCGGCATCCTTGTGCCTGAGCGCGGCGGTGAAAGTCGCGCCGGAGAAGTCGCGCGTCACCATCCGCTTCGAATGCCGGATCACCTGCGGGCTGGCGGCAACGCCGCTCTCGACCGCGTCCAGCACCAGCTTCATGTCGAGCCCGGCCTGCTCGGCAATCGCCAGCCCCTCGGCGATCCCTGCGATCTGTATAGCGCCCATCAGATTGTTGATCAGCTTGTAGACGGTGCCCGAACCGGCATCGCCGAAATGGCGGATCGTCGTGCTCAGCGGCTCCAGGAACGGCCTCGCTTTCTCGAGATCGGCGGCGCTGGCGCCGACCAACAGGGTCAGCCTGCCGCTGGCGGCCGCATCCGGCAGGCCAGTCACCGGGCAATCGATGTAGATCAGGCTGCGCGCATTGAGCTCGCGCGACATCCGACGCGCATGGTCGTAAGAGACCGTCGAGCACTCGATCGCGAGCGTCCCGGCCTTCATGGTCGAGGCTGCACCGTCTGTGCCGAGCCATACCGTGCGCGAGGCGTCATCGTCGGCGACCATCGTGACCACGGCATCCGCATCGATCGCGGCATCGCCGGGCGACGTCGACCAGCGCGCGCCGCGCGCGATCAAATCGTCCGCCTTGGCTTTGCTGCGATTCCAGACTGAAACCTGAAAGCCAGCATCGAGATAGCGGCCGGCCATGCCATAGCCCATGCGCCCGAGCCCGATGAAGGCAACGCGCTGCATTTAGTCCACGTCCTCGATCGGTGCGCCGGACGTGCCGAAGGCACGCTGCGCCAGCGTCGCAGCCATGAACTCGTCGAGTTCGCCGTCGAGCACACCGGAGGTATCGGACGTCTGCACACCCGTGCGCAGGTCCTTCACCATCTGATAGGGCTGCAGCACGTAGGAGCGGATCTGGTGACCCCAGCCGATGTCGGTCTTGGCGGCCTGGTCGGCCGCGGCCTTCTCCTCGCGCTTCTTCAGCTCGATCTCGTAGAGCCGCGCGCGCAGCATGTCCCAGGCCTGCGCCCGGTTCTTGTGTTGCGAGCGGCCGGCCTGGCAGACCACCGCGACACCGGTCGGAATGTGCGTCAGGCGCACCGCCGATTCGGTCTTGTTGACGTGCTGGCCGCCGGCGCCGCCCGAGCGCATCGTGTCGGTGCGGACGTCGGACTCCTTGATATCGATCTTGATGCTATCGTCGATGACCGGGAAGATCTGCACCGACGAGAACGAGGTGTGGCGTCGCGCGTTGGAATCGAATGGCGAGATGCGCACCAGCCGGTGCACGCCGGCTTCGGTCTTCAGCCAGCCATAGGCGTTGTGGCCGGAGATCTGGATGGTCGCGGATTTGATCCCGGCCTCTTCGCCCTGTGATTCCTCGAGATACTCGATCTTGAAGCCGTGCTTCTCCGCCCAGCGCGTGTACATGCGGAGCAGCATCTGCGCCCAGTCCTGGCTCTCGGTACCGCCGGCGCCGGCATGGACCTCGAGATAGGTGTCGAAGCGGTCGGCCTCGCCCGACAGCAGTGCCTCGAGCTCGCGCCGGGCGACTTCCTTCTTCAGCTCCTTGAGCGCTTTCTCCGCCTCGGTCACGACACCGGCATCGTTCTCGGCCTCGCCGAGTTCGATCAGGTCGATGTTGTCGGAAAGCTCACGCTCCACCTTGCCGATGCCGGTCAGCGAATCCTCCAGCGAGGTCCGCTCCTGCATCAGCTTCTGGGCTTTCTGGGGATCGTTCCAGAGATTGGGGTCTTCAGCGAGCTTGTTCAGCTCGGCCAGCCTTGCCGTCGATGTCTCGACGTCAAAGATGCCTCCTCAGCAGCCCGACCGACTGCTTGATCTCTTCTACGATTTTTTCGATTTCGGCGCGCATATCGATCTCTTTGAGCCGCAGCTCCGAAGGCCGTGGCAACTCAGGTCAAGCCGATGTAACCGCGCGCGGCGCAAAGCGCAATCGCTCCACGCCGGCGCGTCACCCGGTTTCAACTCTCTTAATAAAGGCTGCCGGTGCCCGGACGCATGATGAAGCTGCTGGAATCAGACGGCGGCGCGCCCGGCGGCATGCCACGATTCTGGTCCGCATCCGCCACGCCGATCACCGAATAATTGTCCGGCGGCGCCGTGCCCGGCTTGAACGCCTCCATGATGGTGCGGCCGGTATCGCCGGGGCCGGCGCGCATGCCGGTCTTGGAATCGACGCGCACCAGCTTGATGCCAGCCGGGATCTTGAACGGCGTCGCCGGCTTGTCGGCGAGCGCGAGCTTCATGAAGTCACGCGCGATCGGCGCGGCCAGATGACCGCCGGTCGCGGCATTGCCCCGGCCGAGTGGGCGCGGCTTGTCGTAGCCCATGTAGATGGCGACTGCGAGATCCGGCGAGAAGCCGACGAACCAGGCGTCCTTTGCCTCGTTGGTGGTGCCGGTCTTGCCAGCAATCGGCTTGCCGACCTCCTTCAGCGCGGTGGCGGTGCCAGCATTGACCACGCCTTCCAGCATCGAGGTGATCTGATAGGCGGTCATGGTGTCCAGCACCTGCTCGCGACGGTCGACGAGCTGCGGTTCGGACTGATTGTGCCAGCCATCCGCCGCGTCGCAGCCGCGACATTCGCGGGCGTCATGCTTGAAGATGGTGTGGCCGTAGCGATCCTGGATGCGGTCGATCAGGGTCGGCTTCACCCGGCGGCCGCCGTTGGCGAGCATCGAATAAGCCGTGACCATCCGCATCGTGGTGGTCTCGCCGGCGCCGAGCGCATAGGACAGATAGTTCGGCAGTTCGTCATAGACCCCGAAGCGCTTGGCATATTCAGAGATCAAGGGCATGCCGATGTCCTGCGCAAGGCGCACCGTCACGGTGTTCAGCGACAGCCGCAGCGCGTTGCGCAACGTCGTCGGTCCCAGATACTTGCCGTTGGAGAAGTTCTCCGGACGCCAGACGCCGCCGCCCTGCCCCTGATCGATCTCGATCGGCGCGTCGACCACCTGGGTCGAGGGCGTGTAGCCGTTGTCGAGCGCGGACGAATAGACGATCGGCTTGAACGACGAACCCGGCTGCCGATAAGCCTGCGTCGCGCGGTTGAACTGGCTCTGATCGAACGAGAAGCCGCCCACCATCGCTAGCACGCGGCCGGTGTTCGGATCCATCGCCACCATGGCGCCGGACACTTCGGGCAGCTGCTCGAGCCGGTACTGGCCCTCGACCGGATTACCTTCCTTGTATAACGGGTCGGCGTAGATCACATCGCCCGGCTGCAGCACCTGCGCCACCGAGTTTGGCGTCCGGCCGCGCCCGGCACCGGATGAGGCGCGGGCCCATTTGATGCCATCGACCGTGATCAGGCCGGTCTGCCGCTCCTTGCTGATGGCGCCGCCGAGCTCCCGACCCGGCTGGAAGCCGATTCGTGCCGACTGGTCGCTGGTCTCCAGCACCACCGCCATCCGCCATGGCGAGATGTCGGACAGCGACTTGATATCGGCGAGCTTGACGCCCCAGTCGCCTGAGATATCGAGCTTGGACACTGGACCGCGATAGCCCTGCTCCTCGTCATATTTGACAAGGCCGGCGACCATGGCTTTGCGCGCCATGACCTGGATCTTCGGATCGAGCGTGGTGCGGACCGACAGGCCGCCCTCGTAGAGCTTCTTCTCGCCATAGCGCTCGAACAGGTCGCGGCGGACCTCCTCGGCGAAATATTCGCCGGCGAAGGTGTGGGCGCCGTTGTTGCGGGAGGCAACGGTCAGCGGATCCTTGCGCGCCTTTTCCGCGTCGGCCTTGCTGATCCAGCCGTTCTCCTGCAGCCGGTCGACCACGTAATTGCGCCGCTCGATCGCGCGATCGTGGTTCCGGATCGGATGCAGGCTTCCCGGCATCTTGGGCAGCGCGGCCAGATAGGAAGCCTCGGCGACCGTCAGCTCGTTGACCGACTTGTCGAAATAGACCAGCGAGGCCGCGGCCACGCCATAGGCACCCGACCCCAGATAGATCTCGTTCAGATAGAGCTCGAGGATCTTGTCCTTGGAGTAGGCGCGCTCGATGCGCATCGCGAGCAGCGCTTCCTTGATCTTGCGGGTGAACGACACCTCATTGGTCAGCAGGAAGTTCTTGGCGACCTGCTGGGTGATGGTGGAAGCGCCCTGCGGACGACGATTGGAACCGAAATTCTGTAGGAAGACCACGGCCGCACGCGCCATGCCGGTGTAGTCGATGCCGCCATGCTCGTAGAAATTCTTATCCTCGGCGGCCAGGAACGCGTTGATCACGAGCTTTGGAACCGCCTGGATCGGCAGATAGAGCCTGCGTTCCTTGGCGTATTCGCCAACCAGCGAACCGTCGACCGCATGCACGCGGGTCATCACCGGCGGCTCGTAATCCTGCAACTGCGAGTAATCGGGCAGGTCCTTCGAGAAGTGCCAAATCAGGCCGGCTGCCGCGGCGACGCCGACCAGAAAGACAACGGTGCCGGCAGCAAACAGGAAGCCCAAAAACCGCACGATGAAGCGCATAGGCGAATATCCGTTCCAACTTTTGTTCAACGCTCGGCTGGGCGCACTGCGCCGCGAGGGACGCCTTCAATCAAAATCACGCGAACCTCCGTGAGGTCCGCGCGAGCCGCATCAGGGGCCCCATCCTGCAAGGCCTTATCATAAGCCGATCGAGGGAGAATCTCACCCGATTCCAAGCATCTCGCGGGTCAGTTTATAGGGCGGTTGCTGTGGCCAAACTAGGGCTTTGCGCGCGCGCCAGGCTTCTCGGAACGCTCACCCGCAGCCGTCGCCACCCGCTTGGCCAGGAAGGAATCGACCGCGCGCGCCATCGCCTCCGCGGTTCGCGAGCGCCAGGTCTCCGAGCTCAGGTTTTCCATATCCGCCTTGTTGGAGGTGTAACCGAGCTCGACCAGCACGGACGGTACGTCCGGCGCCTTCAGAACCCGGAACCCGGCCGACTTCAACGGACGCTTGTGCAGCGGCGTCGCGGGCTTCATGTCGGTCATCAACAGGCGCGCGAATCTGTTGGAGAACGTGCGGGTTTCCCGCCTGACCAGATCGATCAGGATATCGGCGACATCGGTCGGCTCGTCGGTCAGGTTGATGCCGGCGATGGCATCCGCCCGGTTTTCGGCATCGGCCAAGCGCTCGGCTTCGACGTCGGAGGCCTTGTCGGACAAGGTATAGATGGTCGCGCCCTGCGCTTCGCCCTCCTTGCGCGGCAGCGCATCGGCATGGATCGAGACGAACAGCGACGCCGACTGGTTGCGCGCGATACGCACGCGATCATCCAGAGGGATAAAGGTGTCGTCGGCGCGGGTCATCACCACCCGGTACTTGCCGGTCCGTTCCAGGCGGTCGCGCAAGGTGAGACCGAACGCCAGCACGACATCCTTCTCGGGAATCTCGCCGGACTGAGTGCCGTTGTCGACCCCGCCATGACCGGGATCTATGACCACGACGGGCCGCGAATCCGGCGCGGCATTCGGCGGCGCGGCGTTCGCCGGCAGCGCCGTCGGCGGCGGCTGGATCGTCGGCGGCCCTGACGGCGCCGCGGCGGTGACGGTCACGCCAGGGGCGGTGCCGGGCTGCAATCCCTGACCGTCTGCTCCGAGCAGCTTGGCGAAGCTCGCCTGGTCGACCTCCTCGAGCTCCAGCACCAGTCGCGGCGGCTGGCCATTGGCCGAATCGAGCACCGACGCATTGGCGATACGGGCAGGCCCGGTGAGATCGAACACGATCCGGGAGCCGCCCGGCATCACCAGCCCGTAACGGAACGCCTTGACCAGTCCGCGCCCGCCGGACCCGGCCCCGGTCGGCAAATGAAAGCTGACCTGGGGCAGATCCACCACCACGCGGTAGGGGTCGCTGAGCACAAAGGCGCGGAACTGAACCGTCTTGTCGAGGTCGAGCACAAAGCGCGTCTGGCGGGAATCACCCGCAAGGCGAGCGTCGGAGGCAATCGGGTAGGCCTGGATCTGTGCCGGCATTTGCGCCTGCGGTTGGCCCGGCGCAGCCACTAGGGTTTGCGCGCGGACCGCGGTACCGCCGCTCCATAACATTTCCGTGACGCACAGCAGTGCGTATCCCAGCAAGAATGGGTGATTTGCCCGGCCAGCCAACGAATCCGCACCTCCGCGCCGCCTCTTTACCGCAACCAAACCCAAGGGTTAACCGCCAACTCCGGCATTTTTCCTAAATACGGTTGATTGTTGCGGCCCCGCGACGCTTCCCTTGCACCCTCCCCCCAATCCACGTATGTACGGAGGGCTGAAGGCTAATACTTACGGCCAGTTGTGTCGCGTTCAGCCTCCCGGTGCAACGCCGGAAACCTTCGGGTCGAGACAATCGCATCCTTAAGGATTCCTGCGCCGTATCCGTTCCCACCCTCTGACCAGCGCGGATCGCGCGGCCGGAAGATGGAGGCGGTTCGCAGTCCGAGCGAGGCCGGTTGTCAGGGTGACTCGTTGCAGAGGAATGCCCGAGGACCGAGCCGGACGTGGCATAGCTCGATACCAGACCCCGATGGGGCGGTGTCCGATCAAGGCAGCGTTTCGGCGCGATCTGGCCTTCAGCATAAGAAGATAAAGGCGGCACTTGTGGCCGCCACGTATTCCAGACGGGCCGACGCTTAATGCGCCAGACTGTATTGCCGACCAAGACCAGCGGGAGATCCGTGCCGCAGCGGGGCCAAGCCCTCGCCCGGCCGATGACACCGCAGGCACCGGGTTCGGCACGGCGCGACCCTTTGCGTTTAGGCCTTCCCCTCACCCCCGAATCAGGTGGACCGTCGCATCGTCCGACAGCGCGCCACGCGCTCGCGGCCCAACGCGTCCGTCGCCTCCAAGAGTTCCAATATGCCCAACAAGATGTTGATCGATGCTACCCACCCGGAAGAGACCCGGGTCGTTGTCGTTCGCGGCAACCGCGTCGAGGAATTTGATTTCGAGACCGCCCAGCGCAAGCAACTGCGCGGCAATATCTACCTCGCCAAGGTCACGCGGGTCGAACCGTCGCTCCAGGCTGCTTTCGTCGAATATGGCGGCAACCGCCACGGCTTTCTCGCCTTCAGCGAAATTCACCCGGACTATTATCAGATCCCGGTCGCCGACCGTCAGGCCTTGATCGAGGCCGAGGAACGCGCACACCGTGAGGCGGAGGAAGAGAGCGAGAACCGCTCCAATCGCCGCCGCAACCGCCATCGCAGCTCACGCCGCCGCGGTAGCGGAGAGCGGGTGCAGAGCGAGATCGTCGGCGCGACCGCGCCGCGGGCCGATGACCATGAAGGTCACGAGCTCGAAGGCCATGAGGGCCACGAGCTCGAGGGCCATGAGGCGCATGCGTCCGAGGCTCATGCCTATGAGGGCGAGCACGCCCACAGCTTCGGCGAGGCGCACCACGGCGATGAGCACCATGCCCATCACGATGATGACGATGATCATCATGAGGACGAGCATGCCCATGATGATCACCACGATCATGATCATCATGACGACGATCGCCACGACCACGATCATGCTGCGCCTGCTGACGAGGCTGAGCCTGCGGCGATTGTGGCCGGCGAGCCGGCCGAGACGCCGGCCGTCATCTCCGAAGAGCCGGCCCCTGCCCTGGTCGCCGCAGCGCATGGGCACGAGCATGAGGACGATGAGTTCGCCCATGCCGAGCACGACCATGACCACGATGAACATCATGACCATCATGATCATGATGAGCCGCGGGGTCATGACGCCGTAGCGGCAGAAGGCGAAGCCGTTGCCGAGCAGGAAGGCAGCGACGTCACCATCGTTCCGCAGGACGAAAGCGGCGCCGTCGCGCATGGCGACGAGCACGATGACGAGGACGACGCCGAAGAGGCGGAGGAAGAGGTCGTCGAATCCGTCGGCGGCGACGACGTGCTGGAGGAAGTGCCGGAGCGCACCTTCCGGCCGCGCCGCCAATACAAGATCCAGGAGGTCATCAAGCGCCGCCAGGTGATGCTTGTGCAGGTGGTCAAGGAAGAGCGCGGCAACAAGGGCGCCGCGTTGACGACCTATCTGTCGCTCGCCGGCCGCTATGCCGTGCTGATGCCCAACACCGCGCGCGGCGGCGGCATCAGCCGCAAGATCACCTCGGCGCAGGACCGTTCGCGGCTGAAGGAAGTGGTGCAGGATCTCGATGTGCCCGAGGGCATGGGCGTCATCCTGCGCACCGCCGGCGCCAACCGCACCAAGCCCGAGATCAAGCGCGACTTCGAATATCTGCTGCGGCTGTGGGAAACGGTCCGTGACATGACCCTGAAGTCGCAGGCGCCGACCCTGGTCTACGAGGAAGGCTCGCTGATCAAGCGCTCGCTGCGTGACCTCTACAACAAGGAGATCGACGAGATCCTGGTCGCCGGCGAGGCCGGCTACCGCGAGGCGCACGACTTCATGAAGATGCTGATGCCGTCCAACGTGCGGGCGGTGAAGCAGTATCGCGACGGCCAGCCGCTGTTCTCGCGGATGGGCGTGGAGAGCCAGCTCGACGCGATGTTCTCGCCGACCGTGCAGCTGCGCTCCGGCGGCTATATCGTCATCAACCAGACCGAGGCCTTGGTCTCGATCGACGTCAACTCGGGACGCGCCACCCGCGAGCACCATATCGAGGATACCGCGCTCAAGACTAATCTCGAAGCCGCCGAAGAGGTCGCCCGCCAGCTCCGCCTGCGTGACCTCGCCGGCTTGATCGTGATCGATTTCATCGACATGGACGAGAAGCGCAACAACCGCGCGGTCGAGCGCAAGCTCTCCGACTGCCTGCGGCAGGATCGCGCCCGCATCCAGGTCGGTCGCATCTCGCATTTCGGTCTCCTGGAGATGTCGCGCCAGCGCATCCGCGCCAGCGTGCTGGAGAGCTCGACCGAGCCCTGCCCGCAATGCGGCGGCACCGGCCATGTGCGCTCGGTGTCCTCGGTGGCGCTGCAGCTGCTGCGCAGCCTCGAAGAGACGCTGATGAAGGGCGCGACCCACAATCTCGTGGTCCGCACCCGCACCGAGGTTGCGCTCTATGTGCTGAACCACAAGCGCGGCCATCTGCGCGATCTCGAGAACGCCTTCAAGGTCGCGCTCGCCGTCATCGCCGACCCGACCGTCAGCGGCCAGCAGTCGTTCGTGATCGATCGCGGCGAGCAGGTGCACACGCTGGAAGCCGCCAAGGCGCTGCTCCTCGCGCAGGCCTCCGCCCCCTCGCTGGTGGCCGAGGAGGTCTATGACGAGGACGAGTCGTTCGACGTCGAGGCCGAATCCGAGGTCGAGACCGACGAGAGCGAGGCTCTGGCCGACGAGGCGGCCGGCGAAGGCGAGCGAGAAGGACCGCGGCGCAAGCGGCGCCGTCGCCGGCGCGGCCGCGGCAGCGGCGAGGCGCGCGAAGGCGCAGCGGGTGAGAGCGCCACTGATGCGCAACCGTTCGAAGCCGGCCAGGCAGCCGAGCTGCCGTCCGATGACGGCGAAGCCGAGGACGACGAAGCCGAGGAACAGTCGGCGTTTGCCCATGGCGATCAGCAGGGCGACCAGGCAGCTGAGCAGGGTGGCGAGCGCCGGCCCAGGCGGCGCGGACGGCGTGGCGGCCGTCGCCGGCGTGGCGGTGCAGATGACGGGCTCGTGGCGTCGATTTCCGACGAACTGACGCCGCCGTCGGCGTCCGAGGTCGAAATCGCAGTGGCCGACTTCGACGGCGGCAGCGTCGCTGATCGCGCGCCGCCCGATGTCCATGCCGAATCGATTGCGCCAGCGGCTGCCGAGCCGCAGGCTGCCGCCGAACCTCAGCCCGAAGGCACGCCGGCATCGGCACCTGAAACTGCGGCCGAACAGGCCGAGGTCAAGGCCGAAGGTGAGAAGACGCCGCGCCGCTCGACAGTGCGGGAGAAGGTCAGCTTCGTCACCGAGTCCCGGCCAGTGCCCCCGGCGGCTCCGATCAATGTCAGCGAGACCGAATCAACGCCTTCTGCTCCGCCGCCGGTCGTGGCTGAGCCGTCTGCGACCGAGGCGCCTACGCCCCGTCGCGCCGGATGGTGGTCGCGCCGCTTCGGCGGTGGCGGCGAATAGCGGTCCGCCGCGAGCCTTGCACGGCAACAAAAACGCCCGGCCGAATGGCCGGGCGTTTTCTTTCGCTTCAATTCGTTTTGAGAGAGACAGATCAGCCGGTGGTGACCGCCGTCTGCACGTCGGACGGGTCGATCTGCTGATTGAGCCGCTGCTGCAGCACGCGGCGGTCGAGCTCGCCCTCCCACCACGAGACGAACACGGTGGCAACGCCGTTGCCGGTGATGTTGGTCAGTGCACGCACCTCGCTCATGAACTTGTCGATCGAGAACACGATGGCCATGCCCGGCACCAGCGCCGGATTTACGACTGACAGTGTCGCCGCGAGCGTGATGAAGCCGGCTCCGGTGACGCCGCTCGCGCCCTTCGAGGTCAGCATTGCCACCACCAAAATGGTGAGCTGCTGGCCGAAGGTCAGCTCGACACCGAGCGCATGCGCGATGAACAAGGTCGCCAGCGTCATGTAGATGTTGGTGCCGTCCAGGTTGAAGGAATAGCCGGTCGGGACCACCAGACCGACAACCGGCTTCGAGCAGCCGAGCCGCTCCATCTTCTCCATCAACTGCGGCAGCGCACTTTCCGACGAAGAGGTGCCGAGCACGATCAACAGCTCATCCTTGATGTAGGCGATGAACTTGAAGATGCTGAAGCCGACGAATCGGGCGATCAACCCGAGCACGATCACCACGAACAGGGCCGCCGTGAGATAGAACACGGCGATCAGGCCGATGAGGTCGCCGAGAGCCGACGGACCGAACTTGCCGATCGTGTAGGCCATGGCGCCGAACGCGCCGATCGGCGCCGCCTTCATGACGATCGCGATGACGCCGAATACGGCATGCGCCGTATCGTCGATGATCTCGCGGAGACGATGACCGCGCTCGCCGAGTGCCATCAGCGCAAATCCGAACAGGATCGCAAACAGCAGCACCTGGAGGATGTCGCCGCGCGCGAGCGCGCCGACCACGCTATCGGGAATGATGTTGAGGAGGAAATCGACAGTCTTCTGCGCTTCAGCCTGCTTGACGTAGCTGGCGACAGCTGCCGCGTCCTGCTTGGCGGCCAGCCCGTGGCCGATCGGCGCCAGATTGCCGACGAGCAAGCCGATCGCGAGCGCGAAGGTCGAAACGATCTCGAAATAGACCAGCGCCTTGATGCCGACCCGGCCAACCTTGCTTGCGCTCTCGATATGCGCGATGCCCGACACCACGGTGCAGAAGATGATCGGTGCGATCACCATCTTGATCAGCTTGATGAAGCCATCGCCGAGCGCCTTGACCCAGTCGCTGGTGGCGAGGTTGGGCCACAGCCAGCCGACCACGATGCCGATCAGGATCGCGATCAACACCTGGATATAGAGAATTCGGTACCAGGGCTTCTTCGCCGCCTGGGATCGAGCGTCGTGCGCCCCGCTTTCGGTCGCTGCCACCATGGCCCGTTCCTGCTCCTGTGCCTGCTTATTAGGGCCGGTCGTCCCCCTGCCCTTGTATTTTCCACCTGACGCAAATTGTGAGGCGGGAGTCAATGGGACGATGCCGGCTGCGGTGCCGCCCCCTCAGGAAAGCCAGCGGGCGATCCGCGCCACCGCCTCGCGCATGTCGTCCGCCGAGCGCGCATAGGAGAAGCGGATGAAATGGCGGCCACGGAATGGATCGAAATCGACGCCCGGCGTGGCCGCGACATGGGTTTCCTCCAGCATTCGCTTGGCGAATTCGAAGCTGTCGGAGGTAAAATCCGAGACGTCGGCGTAAAGGTAGAAGGCGCCGTCGGCCGGCAGGAATTTGGTCAGCCCCGCCTTGGGCAGGCCCTCGATCAGGATACGGCGGTTCTCCTGATAGCCATGCTTGATCGCTTCCATCTCGGCAGCGCCGTCGAAGGCGGCCTCGGCCGCGATCTGCGACAGCGTCGGCACCGAGATCGCGAGATTCTGCTGTAGCCGCTCGATCGGACGGACCAGCGCGTCCGGCACGACCATCCAGCCGATCCGCCAGCCGGTCATGCAGAAGTACTTGGAGAAGGAATTGATCACGAGTGCATCGGGGGAGAGCGCCGCCGCCGTCACCGCCGGGAAGGCGTAATCGAGGCCGTGATAGATCTCATCGGAGATGAAGCGGATGCCTGCGTCATGAGCCGCCTCGATCACGCCGGCCAGCGCCGCTTTCGACATCATGGTGCCGGTCGGGTTGGCCGGGCTCGCGACCAAGACGCCCTTCAGCGGCGTCCTGCGATGCGCAGCCAGCAACGCCTCGCCGGTCAGCGCGTGGCGCGTCTCGCTGGTGGTCTCGATCAGCACCGGCTCGCAGCCAAGCGCCGTCAGGATATGGCGATAAGGCGGATAGCCGGGCACGGTGACGGCGACGCGGTCGCCGGGCTCGAACATGGCCAAAAACGCCAGGATGAAGGCGCCGGACGAACCGGTGGTGACCACGATCCGGCCGGGATCCACGACGCAGCCATGGGTGTCACGATAATGGCGCGCGATCCGCTCGCGCAGCGAAGCCATGCCGAGCGCCGAGGTATAGTCGATCCGGGCCTGCTCCAGCGCTGCGTGGGCCGCGGCGATCGCCGATCGCGGCGCCGGCGCCGCTGGCTGCCCGACCTCCATATGGATGACACGGCCGCCGACCGCCTCGATCCGCTCGGCCGCCGCCATCACGTCCATCACCATGAATGGCGGAACGTTGCTGCGGTTCGACGGCGCGGTGAGCGCGCCGATCCCACGTTCCATCGCTTCTCTCAATGTCGCGTCGCTCATCGATATCTGCTATTGACCCGGCTGCTCGGGAGGGCTGTCCGGCTTGGCCTCTCGATCTGGCTACACCGCGTGCCCCAGACTGGCCGCATTCCACGGATTGGTGGGCAAATAGCCCGTATCGAGCCGCGCGCCAATTGCAAAGATCGTCCAAAATGTTGTTCCGCACCGTGCTTCGCAAGAAACTGTCAGGTCCGCTTGCGGCTCTGCTTGCAGCGGCCCTCATTCTGGCCCCGGTCCCGCCGGCGAGCGCCCAGCAGAACAAGGGCCCGCCGATCATCCGCGACACCGAGTCCGAGGCATTGTTGCGTGAATATACAAGGCCGATCCTGCGCGCCGCGGGGCTCGAGAAGCAGAACATCCAGATGGTCATCATCAACGACAGCTCTTTCAACGCTTTCGTTGCCGATGGCCACCGCATCTTCGTCAATTACGGCGCCATCATGCAGTCGGAGACCCCGAACCAGCTGATCGGAGTGCTGGCGCACGAGACCGGCCATCTGGCCGGCGGCCATCTCGCAAAACTGCGCCAGCAGCTCGCCAACGCCCAGACCACGATGATCATCGCCACCCTGCTCGGCGCCGGCGCGCTTGTTGCGGGTGCGAGCACGGGCGGCGGGGGCAGCGGCCTCGCCAATGCCGGCGCCGCCGCGCTAGCCGGTCCCCAGGAGATGATCCGCCGCTCGCTGCTGTCCTACCAGCGCCAGCAGGAGGAGAATGCCGACCGTGCCGGCGTCAAGTTCCTGACCGCCACCGGTCAGTCGCCCAAGGGCATGTACGAGACCTTCAAGCGCTTCACCAATGAAAGCCTGTTCGCGGCCCGCGGCGCCGATCCCTATCTGCAGTCGCATCCGATGCCAGCCGATCGCGTCGCCGCACTGGAGGAATTCGCCCATTCCAGCCCCTATTGGGACAAGAAGGACGATTCGTCGCTGCAGATGCGCCACGACATGGTCCGCGCCAAGATCTCGGCCTTCATGGAGCGTCCCGATACCGTCAATCGGCGCTATCCGATCTCCGACACCAGCATGCCGGCGCGCTATGCCCATGCGATCTCGACCTACCTTCACGGCGACCTGCGCAGCGCGCTGGTCCAGATCGATTCGCTGATCAAGCAGCAGCCCAACAACCCGTATTTCTACGAGCTGCGCGGCCAGGCGCTGCTCGAGGGCGGCCAGCCCGCGGAGGCGATCGCGCCGCTGCGCAAGGCAGTCGCGATCTCGGGTGGCGCACCGCTCATCGAGATGTTACTTGGGCAGGCCTTGGTCGGAACGGATAATAAGGCCTACACCGAGGAGGCCATCACGATCCTTCGCACCGCCGTGGCGCGCGAAACCGAGGCGCCGCTCGGCTACACCCAGCTTGCGATGGCCTACGGCAAGAAGGGCGATTACGCCGAGGCCGATCTCGCATCGGCACAGGCCGCCTTCCTTCGCGGCGACAACAAGACGGCACGCGAGCTCGCCTCCCGCGCCAAGACGCGGTTTGCCATTGGCTCACCCGGCTGGGTCAAGGCAGACGACATCGTCGCGGCAAAGCCGATGAAGACGAATTAACCTGCGCCGCTCCTGCGACGTTCCATAGGCCCGCCCGACCCGTTCACCGGCCGTTTCGACGCCCGACACCAACCCAACGCTTGCCAAAGAGGATTTCTTCCATGCCGTTATTCCGCCCGCTCCTTTCCGCAGCGCTCGCACTCGCGCTCTGCGGCGCGCCCTTGGCTGCATCGGCCGAGAGCTTCAGCGACGGCCAGCGCGGCGAGATCGAGACCATCATCAAGAACTATCTGGTGTCGCATCCTGAGGTGCTCGAGGAAGCGATGGTCGAACTGCAGAAGCGGCAGACTGCCGCCGAAGCCGCCAAGCATGAGGCGAGCATCGCGCAGAACGCCGAAACCATCTTCAATTCGCCGCGCGGCGTCGTGCTCGGCAACAAGGATGGCGACGTCACCTTCGTCGAGTTCTTCGACTACAATTGCGGCTACTGCAAACGCGCGATGGCCGACATGCTCGACCTCATGAAGACCGATTCCAAACTCAAGGTCGTGTTGAAGGAGTTTCCGGTGCTGAGCCAGGGCTCGGTCGAAGCGGCGCAGGTCGCGGTTGCCGTGCGCATGCAGGCGCCGCAGAAATATCTCGACTTCCACCAGAAGCTGCTCGGTGGCCGCGGTCCGGCCGACAAGGCCCGCGCGCTCGCGGTCGCCAAGGATCTCGGCCTTGACATGGCCAAGCTTGAGAAGGACATGGCGAGCCCCGAGGCCAAGGCCACGATCGAGGAGAACTTCAAGCTCGCCGAAGAGATGGGCATGAACGGTACGCCGAGCTACGTGATCGGCAAGCAGATCGTGGTCGGCGCGGTCGGCGTCGACGGGCTGAAGGAAAAGATCAGCAACGCGCGCTGTGGCAAGGCGACCTGCTGATCGCGCACAACGAGCGAGAACTGCGTCAAGGGCCGGCGGCAACGCCGGCCCTTTTCGCTTTCATTCAGCTCGATGAGCAGCCGTTCATGGCACTCAACAAAATCGGGGAACCTCGCGCCGCGCTGGAACCTCTGCAATCGGATGCAGTTGTTCGCGCGGGCAATGCAAATATGTGAGGAGGAGTAGAAATGACGAACCGCTTGATGGTTTCGGTGGCCGCGATCGCTCTGATTGCCGGCGTGGGTTATGCGAATGCGCAGGGCGCTGGTGGCGCGGGCCACGAGTCTGGCGGCGCGGCAATGCACAACAGCGCTGGCGGTGGCGCCGGCACGGCAGGTGGCGCGGGCGCTGGCGGCGGTGCGACGATGAACCGCGATAGCGCTGCTCCATCGCAAGGCACCGGCACGTCCGATATGAAGCAGAGCCAGTCCGAGCAGAAGTCCGGCGCCATGAAGAATGAGCGCGCCGAAGAAGGCAGGCAGGGCGAGAAGTCGAAGAGCATGAGCTCTGAGAACGGGACCAAGGGCGGCGCCAAGGACATGAAGGCCGAGGGTCGCGAAGACCGCAACAACATGAAGGCCGAAGGCCGGGAAGGCCGTTCGAACAACAATATGAATGCCGAGACCAAGAGCGGCACCGAGCGTTCGCAGACCACGACGGGTCAGGCCGGCGCCGGCGCCAAGCTCTCCACCGAGCAGCGCACCAAGATCACCAGCGTGATCCGCAACGAGCACGTCTCGCCGGTGACCAACGTGAACTTCAACGTCTCGGTCGGCACCCGCGTGCCGCGCGACGTCCACTTCTATCCGCTTCCGGCCGACGTCGTGACCATCTATCCGG
>Ga0209677_100636_pt1 | contig 18638 bp, 18 predicted proteins | sample AraplaCvi_mCL_r2_2_FD_184285 | JGI IMG/M metagenome (GOLD analysis project Ga0209677, IMG submission 184285) | Arabidopsis root microbial communities from North Carolina, USA - plate scrape CL_Cvi_mCL_r2 (SPAdes) (version 2) | ecosystem: Host-associated > Plants > Roots > Endosphere | place: USA... | reverse complement strand
CGGGCCGGGTCGGCGACGGCGAAGCCGGTGTCGCGGGCCCCCAGCGGGTCCAGCACCAGCTCGCGCGCGGCCTGCGGCAGCGGCCGGCCGGCGACGGCCTCGACCAGCGCGCCGAGCACGTCGGTGGCCAGCGAGTAGATCCAGCGCTCGCCCGGCGCGGCGGCCAGCGGTGCGCTGGCCATTCGGCGCAGGTTCTCGTGCAAGCCGATGAAGCGGCTGTCCAGCCCGTTGGACACCTCGGCCGCGCGGTACGCCGCGCCGTGCTCGAGATCGCCCGGGGACGCCAGCCCGGCCGTGTGCAGCAGCAGGTGCCGGGCGGTGATGACGTCCGCCCTGCCGCCTGGCAGGCGCGGGCGGAAGTCGGGCAGCCAGCGGGTGATGGGCGCGTCCAGGTCCAGCCGGCCTTGCTCGGCCAGGCGCATCGCGGCGACCGCCACCACGGGCTTGGTCACGGACGACAGCAGGAAGATCGCGTCCGGTTCGAGCGGCCGGCCGGCCTCGCGGTCCGCCCATCCGGTGGCGCGGCGGTAGGCCACGCGGCCGTGCCGGGCGACCAGCGCCAGCGCGCCGACGATGCGTCCGCCGCCGACGGCACGGTCGAGCACGGGATCGAGGCGGATGGCGAGGGCGGCGTCGGCGCAAGAGGTCATCTGCGCACGATACCCCGGCTGCACGGCGGCGCCGCAGGCGTTGAATAGGCCACATCCGCGCGGCTTTTCCGCGGATCGGCGACGGGCAAGCGCCCTCACCATCGAGGCGTGGCATTCCAGAGTTCCTGGAACGTCCGCAACCCGGAGGTGGATGCCATGACCCCAGTTCCCCAGATCAACGAGCTTCAGCAGACTCCCAAGGAATTCCTGCCGTTCGACGCCGCGCTGGCCGCACGGCCGCCGCGGGCGAACCGGTCGTCGATCGCCGGGTTCAGCACCACGCACATGCAGGCCGACGAGCTGGGCGTGGGCGCGCTGCTGCGCTTCAAGTCGATGATGGCCGTCGAGGGACACACCGTGCACCTGGCGCGGCTGTGCTACGACAAGCTCTACGCGTACGAGCGCATCGCCGCCGCCCACACGAGCAGCGACGAGAACCTGCGCCGCCTCGCGCTGGAGTTGTTCCAGATCTACCACCGGCGCGCTGCCGGGGTGCCTGCCCAGTGACCTGGCGCCATGCGTAAAGCCCAGCAGACCCGCTCGCTGGTCGCCGCGTGGTTCGATTTCCTGCCGCCGGACGAGATGCCCGTGGCGCAGGCGATCCACAAGACGATCCGCGCCACCGTGGCCGATCTCACCGAGACCGTGCGCCAGGGCAACCTGCTGCTGTCGATGAACGGCGAGCCGCTGCTGGCGATCGCGCCCGGGCGCGCGCAGGTGAACCTGCTGATCTTCAACGGCAGCGACGTCGAGGCCACCCTGGGCCCGCTGGACGGCGTCGGCCGGCGCCAGCGCCAGGTGACGTTCTCCAGCGCCAGCCCCGTGGACGTCGCGCGCGTGCAGGCGCTCGCGCGGGTGAGCGCCGAGGTGGCGCGCAAGCATCAGGCCGAATCAGGGTCGCACTGAGCGATCGACGTCAGGCCGTGGCCACCGTGAAGCGCGCCCGCACGTGCCGGGGCGTCTCGAGTTCGTCGACGATCGCCACCGCCAGGTCGGCCACCGAGATGCCGGCGGGCTTGTCGCCCGCCATCAGCAGCTCCTCGCCGCCGACGCGGTAGCGCCCCGTGCGCTCGCCCGGCTGCAGGAAGGCCGGCGGGCTCAGGAAAGTCCAGTCCAGCGCCGTGTTGCCGCGCAGCGCAGTGAGAGCGTCGCGCGCGGCCTTGGCGCCGGGGATGATGTTGGCGGGCACGTGCTGCGCGAACTCGGGGGTGTCGACCATCTGCACGCCGGGCGCCACGAACAGGCTGCCCGCGCCGCCGACCACCAGCAGGCGCTTGACGCCGGACTTCTCGACACCCGCGTCGATCGCCGCGCTGCCCTTCATGAACATCGCGTACAGGTCGGGCGCATCCCAGCCCGGGTTGAACGCCGACACCACCGCGTCGTGGCCTTGCACGGCGGCCGCGACGGCATCGGCGTCGCTGGCGTCGAGCGCCTGGGCGGTCAGCATGGGGCGCGACTCGAGCTTGGCCGGGTTTCGCACGAGGGCGGTGACGTGGTGGTCGCGTTGCAGCAATTCGGCGAGGACGGCGGCGCCGACGAAACCGGTGGCGCCGATCAGGGCGATCTTCATGGGAGAGCTCCAAGGAATGGCTGAGGGAATGGTTGCAACGATACGGGCTTCACAATGAGCCCGGTAGTCGGCTAAAGTTGCCATCACCTTGAAGCGCTGCTTACGAATCCATGGATGACCTCAAGCCCCTGGCCGTGTTCGCCGAGGTGGTCGACGCCGGCTCGATGAGCGGCGCCGCCCGCCGACTGGGCATGAGCCCGTCCGCGGTGAGCCAGACGATCCGCGCCCTCGAGACGCAGGGCGGCGTCACGCTTCTGCATCGGTCGACGCGCAAGCTTGCGCTCACCGAGGCCGGCGAGCGCTACTACCCGCACTGCCAGCGCATGCTCGAGGCCGCGCGCGCGGCCGCGCAATCGCTGCAGCAGGCGCGCGACGCGCCCACCGGCGAGCTGCGCGTGTCGGCGCCCGTCGGCTTCGCGGCGCACATCGCGCCGGCGCTTGCACCGCTGCTGGCCGAGGCGCCGCAGCTGCGTCTGCGCCTGCTGGTCGACGACGCGATGATCGACCTCATCGACGCGCGCATCGACGTCGCCATCCGCATCGGCAAGCTGGCCGATTCGAGCTGGGTCGCGCGCCGGCTGTGCGACTTCGAGACCATCCTGTGCGCGTCGCCCGAGTACCTGGACCGGGCCGGCATGCCCGTCACGCCGCAGCAGTTGCCGGCGCACCAGTGGCTCGCGTTCGGCCGCGAAGTGACGGTGGGCGCGCCCAAGGAGGGCCTGTCGTCGACGACCAACGAGTCCGCGCGCAACCTGTCCAAGGGCGCGGCATCGACGTCGCAACCCGTGACGATGACCCTGGACGCGCACGCCGCCACGGGCGAGCGCCAGCGCGTGCAGGTGCAGGCGCGCATCGCCAGCAACAACCAGATCTCGCTGCAGCAGATGTGCGAGCACGGGCTGGGCATCGCGCACCTCGCGCACGCGGACGCGTCCCCCGCGCTCGCGCGGGGCGACCTCGTGCGGGTGCTGCCGCAATGGCGCTTCGGCAGCATGCCCGTGTGGGCCGTCACGCCGCGGCGCGACGAGGGCGAGGCCGCGAAGGTGAGGGCGGCGGTCGACTACTTCAGGCGCTGGTTCGCGGGCTTGTTCGTGAGCTGAGGCCTGCGACCGGCGGGACACAAGGGCTGCGCCTTGGCCGCCACCTGCACGCCGAACAGCACGCAGCACCACGCCACGAACATCCACAGCAGGAAGGCCGGGATGCAGGCGAGCGCGCCGTACGCCGACAGCGAGACCGAGTGGCTGAAGTACACCGCGCAGACCTGCCATGCGCCCCAGGCCGCCACGCCCGCAGCCAGGGCGCCGAATGCGCTCGCGCGCCAGCTCAGCGCGTAGCCCGAGAACGCGCGCAGCGTCACCAGCAGCACCACGCCGGTGAGCACGAACGGGTAGTTGATGCGCGACAGGTCGCCCGGCAGCAGCGCCAGCAGCGCGGCGAGCGGATGCAGCAGGCCGAAGGCGACCAGGGCGCCCGTGGGCGCCAGCACCAGGAACGCGAGGTAGTGCAGCAGGCTCGTCCGCCACGTGCCTCGGGCCCCGCAGATCTTCTGGATGTGGCCCTCGAGCTCGCGCGCCATCAGCACCAGCGTCAGGCAGAAGCCCGCCAGGCCCAGCGCGCCGATGTTCTGGGTCACCTGGGCGGCGGCCTGCAGCATCAGGTTGACGACGTCGCGGCTCTGCGCCGGCAGCAGGTAGCGCGCCAGCACCGACTCGAAGTCGGCCCGCGTGGACTCGGAGACGCCATAGAAGTTCATCACGCGCAGCCCCACCGTCATCAGCGGCACGAGCGCGAGCACCGACGTGAACGCGAGCGAGCTCGCGCGGATCAGCGCCTCCTCGGTGACGAAAGCGAACAGGGCGTCCCAGACGACCTGGGCGCCGACGACGAGGCGGTACGTGGGGTGGCGCCAGCTCCAGCGCGGCGCCGCGGGGTCGGGCGCGGTCAGGTGAAGCAGCAGCTTCCAGAAGTCCATCGGCGAGTCGGCTGGACGGCCGTCAGGGGAAAGCCGATTGGAGCGTGGCCGACCTCTCGAGTTCCGCGCCGGCTCGATCGCTGCCGGGAATTCTGGACAGCCGTCACGAAATTCGCGCCGATGCAGCGCCAGCCGGGCCGCGGCCCTTCATTCCCGCGCGGCCCCGCCGAAGAGGATGGATCGCCTGTCCTCCGATCCCGTCCTCCAATGAAACGCGTCCTCTGGTTCCTCGTCCTCATCGCCGCCACCGTGCTGGCCCTGTTGTGGAACGAGTTCGGGATGGAACGCCGCCTCGCGTTCTCGGCGAAGTCCGGCACGCCGGTGTCGACCGTGGACGACGGCTCGTCCGGCGGCAAGTCGAGCTCGGTGCTCCGCCGCGAAGGCGATGACCTGGTGATGGAGTGCGACATCCGCGCCGGATACGCGTGGCCGTACTGCAACCTGGTGTTCGACCTGGGCAAGATCCCCAAGGGCATCGACCTGTCGGGCTTCGACTCGATGACCGTCGAGGCGTCGCTGGAGGGCCCGGAGCCGGTCAAGCAGCTGCGCCTGTTCCTGCTGAACTTCAACCCGGCCTATTCGAAGGTCGGGCAGGACGAGTCGGCCAAGGTGCAGGAGCTCGTCTACGACCCCCGCAAGCGCCCGACGCTCAAGGCGCGGCTCGGCCAGTTCACGGTGTCGTCCTGGTGGGCCAACGAGCACCCGCTGGACTCGGAGCACTCCGGGGCCGAATACGACAACGTCGTGGCCCTGCAGCTGGCCACCGGCGGCAACGTGCAACCCGGCCACCACGTGGTCCGCCTGCATCGCATCGAGTTCACGGGCAAGCTCATCTCGCCGGCCACGTTCCGCCTGGCCGTGCTCGCCGCCTGGGGCGTGCTTGCCCTTGCGTGGGCGCTCGCGCAGGCCGTCCAGTTGCGGCGGGCGCTCGCCGCGACGCGCCACGGCAAGGCGGCGCTGGAGAGCCTGAACAGGCAGCTGCAGGACGACGCCCGCCACCTGACCGAAGTGGCCAAGCGCGACGCGCTGACCGGCGTGCTCAACCGCCACGGCCTGCGCGACGAGCTCGCGCGCGCGGCCGAGCGTGGCGACAAGCGCTTCTTCCCGGTGTCCATCGTGTTCGTCGACATCGACCACTTCAAGCGCATCAACGACGAGCACGGCCACGCCGTGGGCGACCAGGTCATCACGCAGATCGCCGACGTCATCTGCGGCTCGGTGCAGCGCGACGACCTGTGCGCCCGCTGGGGCGGCGAGGAGTTCCTGCTGATCTTCCCCGGCACCAAGGTGGCCGATGCGCGGGCCATCGCCGAACGCCTGCGCCGCTCGCTGCACCAGAGCGAGTGGCCCAACGGCATGCAGGTGACGGGCAGCTTCGGCGTGGCGCAGGCGAGCGCGGGCGACGATCTCGTCGACGGCATCCGGCGCGCCGACGAGGCGATGTATTCGGCCAAGAGCCAGGGCCGCGACCGCGTGGAACTGGCCACCGGCACGGGCCGCGCGTCGCTGCCGCCTCCGGTGTCGACGCTGGCCGAGACGACCTGAGCGTCGAACGGTCTGCGTCAGGCCTTGGCGGGGTTGGCCCTGCGACTGCGCGCAGGGTGACGAGATGGCGAGCCGGCTCGTGCCTCAAGTGGGGAAGGTGCCCGGCAGCAGGATGTCCCGCGTCACGTCGCGCAGGTCGCGATGGCCGCAGAACGCCATCGTGATGTCCATCTCCTTGTGCAGGATCTCCAGGCACCTGGTGACGCCGGCCTCGCCCATCGCGCCCAGGCCGTAGAGGAACGGCCGGCCGATCATCGTGCCGCGGGCGCCCAGCGCCCAGGCCTTGAGCACGTCCTGGCCGGAGCGGATGCCGCCGTCCATCCACACCTCGATGTCCATGCCCACGGCGTCGACGATGGCCGGGAGCGCCTCGATGGAGGAGGGCGCGCCATCGAGCTGGCGCCCGCCGTGGTTCGAGACGACGAGCGCGTCGGCGCCCGACTGCGCGGCCAGGCGCGCATCCTCGACGTCCATGATGCCCTTGAGGATCAGCTTGCCGCCCCAGCGCTGCTTGACCCATTCGACGTCGGCCCAGCTGAGCGCCGGGTCGAACTGCCGGGCCGTCCACTCCGACAGCCGGCTGACGTCGCCCACGCCCTCGACGTGACCCACGATGTTGCCGAACGTGCGGCGCCGGGTGCCCAGCATGCCCAGGCACCAGCGCGGCTTGGTCGCGAGGTTGACCAGGTTGGCGAGGGTGGGCTTGGGCGGCGCGGACAGCCCGTTGCGCACGTCCTTGTGGCGCTGGCCGAGGATCTGCAGGTCCAGCGTGAGCACCAGTGCGCCGCAGCGGGCGGCCCGCGCGCGTTCGATCAGGCGCTCGATGAAGCCGCGGTCGCGCATCATGTACAGCTGGAACCAGAACGGCGCCTTGGTGTGCGCGGCGATGTCCTCGATGGAGCAGATGCTCATCGTCGACAGCGTGAACGGCACGCCGAACTTCTCGGCTGCGCGCGCGGCCAGGATCTCGCCGTCGGCGTGCTGCATGCCCGTCAGGCCGGTGGGCGCGAGCGCCACGGGCATCTTCGCGTCGACGCCGATCATCCGCGTGGCGAGCGACCGGTTCTCCATGTTGACGGCCACGCGCTGGCGCAGCTTGATCTTGTGGAAGTCGCCCTCGTTGGCGCGGTAGGTGCCCTCCGTCCATGAGCCCGAGTCGGCGTAGTCGTAGAACATGCGCGGCACGCGCTTTTTCGCCAGCACGCGCAGGTCTTCGATGCAGGTGATCACGGTCATTGTCGGCTTGTCTCCTCGGGCGCGCGGCCTGCGGGAATGGTAGCGCGGGCAGGGGGTGCGTGCCGGTCCTCGGACGTCAGCGCCCTGTCAGCGCGGGGCAGCATGTGAACCTGCGTTAGGCTGGCGGCTTCACTTCCAGGGAGCATCGCCATGGCCACCGTCCGCACCGGCAGCAGGTCCGTCCTTCTCGTCGTCGATTTCCAGGTCGACGTGGTCAAGGACGGGTGGCAGGCCGAGCGCGTCGGCGCCCGCATCGCGCAGGCCGTGGCGCGCGCCCGCGAGGCCGGCGTGCCGGTGGCGTGGGTGCGCCATGAGCACGACGAGATGGTGCGCGGCAGCGCGGGCTGGCAGTACGCGGCCGGACTGGCGCCGGCGGACGGCGAGGTGTGCATCGACAAGAAGTACAACTCCGCGTTCGACGAGACACCCCTCGAAGCCGAGCTCGCGCGCCTGGGCGCCACGCGGCTCGTGCTCGCCGGCGCGATGACCAACTTCTGCATCCGCTCGACGGCCTATGCGGCGCTGGAGCGCGGCTACGACCTGACGCTGCTCGAGGATGCGCACACCACGTCGGACATCGACCTGGGCAAGGGCAACATGCTGCTCGCCAAGGGCGTCGTCGACGACCTGAACGCGACGGTGCAGTGGCTGGAGTACCCCGGGCGCGTGTGCCAGGCGAAGTCGGTGGCGGAGGTCGGATTCGCGTGATGGGGCCCGCCCCCGCCGAGCCCCCGTGTCAGAACAACGTCGGCTCGTCAGGCCGCTTCTCCCGGGGCTTGGCCGTGCTTGCCTGCCCGCCGGACGGGCCTCGCGCGCGCGGTGCCGCCGCGGCACCCGGACGCGACAAGCCGCCCACCCGCACCCCCAGCAGCCGCAGCCGCCGCGTGAGGTCCACGCGCTTCAGGCACTGCCCCGCCACTTGCCGGATCTGCGCCGCATCGCAGGTGGGCACCGCGATCGACTGGTCGCGCGTCACCGTCTTGAAGTCGTCGAAGCGCAGCTTGATCCCGATCGTGCGGCCCACCCAGCCCTTGCGCGCCAGGTCGGCCGCCACCTGCGTGCACAACTGCGTGAACACGTCGCCCAGCTCGGCCTTGTCGCGCTTGGCGTGCAGGTCGCGGTCGAACGTGGTCTCGCGGCTCATTGACACCGGATCGCTGCTGGTGACCACGGGCCGGTCGTCGATGCCGCGCGACACGTCGTGCAGCCACTGCGCCGTGTTGGCCGTGAAGTGCTGGGCGAGCCAGCCGATGTCGCGCGCGGCCAGTTCGCCGATGGTGTGAATGCCCAGCGCGTCGAGCCGCGCGCCGGCCTTGGGCCCGATGCCGTTGATGCGCCGCACCGGCAGCGGCCAGATGCGCGTGGGCAGGTCGTCCATCGTGAGCACCGTCAGGCCGTTGGGCTTGTCGAGCTCGGAGGCGATCTTGGACAGCAGCTTGTTGGGCGTGACACCCACCGAGCACGTGAGCCCCGTGGCGCGCCGCACGTTGTTCTTGAGCTCGTGCGCGAACGCGCGCACGCCGCCGAGCGGGTCGTGGCCGATGGTGTCGCGGATGCCGGGGATCTCGGTGAGGTCGATGTAGATCTCGTCGATCCCGCGATCCTCGATCACCGGCGCGAGCTCGGCCACCGCGGCCTTGAACTTGCGCGAGTACAGACGATAGCTGTCGAAATCCATCGGCAGCAGGATGGCGTGCGGCGCGAGCGCGGCGGCCTTCATCATGCCCATGCCCGAGAACACGCCGAACGCCCGCGCCTCGTAGGTGGACGTGGTGACCACGCCGCGGCCCGCGTAGTCGCCCAGCCTGGCGAACGTCCACGTGCCGTCCTCGTGCTGCACCGGCGTGTGGCGCCGGCCGCCGCCCACCACCGCGGCCTGGCCGCGCAGCATCGGATAGCGCAGCAGCTCGACGGACGCGTAGAACGCGTCCATGTCCAGGTGCGCGATCACGCGGGGCATCGGGTGGGTCATGGCCCGCCATTCTGTATGAAAACCCAGGCTTTCGACGCGCCGCCTGTAGAGGCAGCGACGCCGGGTCCGGGCTCAGGCAGGGTGGCCGCCGCCCGGATCAGCTGAACCGCTCGGCGACGTACCGGCCGGAGAGCGACGCCACGCCCGTCGCGAAGGTTCCCCAGGCGATGTCGATCACCGACAGGCCCACCGGCCAGTCCTTGAGCGTGGCCATGTTCGTGAGGTCGTACGTCATGTAGGCGAGCGCTCCCAGCAGCGCGCCGAGGCCCGCGGCCGATTGCCACGACGAAGCGCCCCGTACGACCAGGACGTAGACGCCGATCGCATACAGCACGTAGAAAAGCGCAGCGGCCGCGAAGTTCGGCTTCTCGGCCATCAGGTGCCCGATGCCACGCTTGTAGAGCGGCATCGCGATGCCGCCCAGCCAGACGAGGTCGAGCACGACCATGACGAGGACGACGGTGAGGTAGGGCAGGAAGGTCTTCATGGCTGCAGCGGGTCGGTGACGGTTCCTACCAATACGTGCAGATCCCGTGCCCGGATTTGTCTCGTTGGAGGAAGTCCGCGGAAGGCTCGCCGCGGCGGCGCCTGCGATCGCGGCGTGCGCCCATCGTCGCACGGCCCGCGACAGGGCGGCTTCAGCGGGTGCCTGCCGCGCGCACGAGGCGCCGGACAATGCAGGCCCGCGCCGCTCGGCGCGTTCCTTGCCCAGGCCGCTCCATGACCCCTCCGTTCAAACGCCTCGTCCACGTGTTCAAGGTGCGGCCGCGGCTGTTCGTCGTGATCGTCCTGGGCGTGCTCGCGGGGCTGTTGCTGCCGCGAGAGCTCGTGAGCCAGCCGGTGACGCGCTGGCTCCTCGCCTGGAACGTCGGCGTCTGGCTGTACGTGGCGCTCGCCGCGGCCATGATGATCGGCTCGTCGCAGGGCCACATGCGCCAGCGTGCGCAGTTGCAGGACGACGGCAAGTACGCCGTGCTGGCCCTGACGGTGGTGGCCGGCATCGCGAGCCTCGTGGCGATCGCGTTCGAGCTGGCGGTGGTCAAGGACCTGCACGGCTGGCTGCGCGGCGCGCACATCGCGCTCGCCGGCGCCACCGTCCTGTCGTCGTGGACCTTCATCCAGATCATGTTCACGCTGCACTACGCCCACGACTACTACCAGGCCGCCTGCCACGGCCACCAGCCGGGCCTCGCGTTTCCGGGCGACGAGAACCCCGACTACGGCGACTTCTTCTACTTCTCGGTCGTGATCGGCACCTCGGGCCAGACGGCCGACGTGTCCTTCGTCACCAAGCCGATGCGCCGCATCGGCTCGCTCCATTGCATCCTGGCATACCTGTTCAACACCACGGTGCTGGCGCTGCTCATCAACATCGGGGCGAGCCTGTTCTGAAGCGGCGGCGAGCGCCGTTTGTCCGGCCGCGACTGTCCGCCGGCCGTGTCCGCGAGTGTCCGCGGACACCCGTGCCGCGGACCGCTGCGCACGCAAGTCGTTGATCCACAAGGCCCGCGCGCCAAGGCCGCGCGTGGCACGGTCGTTGCAAACAGGAGTCCGGACACCGCCTCACCCGGACCCCCATGATTCGCGACACCTCCCAGCAAGACACCGTCATCGCCCGCCCGAGGACGCGGCGCCGCGTCGTCATCGGCGCGCTGGTCCTCGCGGCGCTGGCGCTGTGCGCGTGGACGCTGCCCCAGGCGCGCCACCTGATCGCCGGCGGATCGTCGGTGAGCCTCGAACGACTGAGCCTGGACGACGTCGCCCGCGGCCCGTTCGTGCGCGACATCCAGGCCGAGGGCCGCGTCGTCGCCGCGTTCAGCCCGACGCTGTTCGCGCCGGCCGCCGGTGCCGTCACGTTGCAGGTGCACGCCGGCGACAGCGTCCGCAAGGGCCAGGTGCTGGCCACGGTCGCGAGCCCCGAGCTGGCCGCCAGGCTGGCGCAGGAACGGTCCGCGGCCGACGCGCTCCGGACCGACACGCTGCGCGCGCAGGTCGAGGCCGGCGAGCAGCGCGCCGCGCTGCAGGGCGCGCGCGAGAACGCGGCCATCGACGTCAAGGCCGCCGAAACCGACCTGGCGCGCCAGCGCAAGGCCTTCGAGGCGGGCGCCGCGGCCGGCATGCAGGTCGACCATGCCCGTGACGCGCTCGAGAAGGCGCGCATCGCGCTAGCGCACGCCGAGGCCGGCCTGCACTCGAAGGACGACAGCCTGAAGTTCGACGTCCAGGCCAAGGAGCAGGCGCACGCGCGCCAAGTGCTGCTGGTGCAGGACCTGCAGCGCCAGGTGGGCGAGCTCACCGTGCGGTCGCCGGTCGATGGCCAGGTGGGCCAGCTGTTCGTCGCCGAGCGCGCCAGCGTCGCCAAGGACGCCCAGCTGCTCACGGTGATCGACCTGTCGGCGCTCGAGGTGCAGATGCAGGTGGCCGAGAGCTTCGCGCGCGACCTCGGGGTGGGCATGCCCGGCGAGATCGTCGGCAACGGCCGCGCGTGGCAGGGCAAGGTCAGCGCGATCTCGCCCGAGGTCGTGGCCAACCAGGTGGCCGCGCGCCTGCGTTTCGATGGCCAGATGCCCGCGCAACTGCGCCAGAACCAGCGCCTGTCCGTGCGCGTGCTGCTCGACCAGCGCCCGGACGTGCTGAGCGTACGCGCCGGCAGCTTCATCGACGAATCGGGCGGCCAGTACGCCTACGTCGTGCGCGACGGCGTGGCGGTCAAGACGCCGGTGCGGCTGGGCGCGCGCAGCGTCGACCGCGTCGAGATCCTGTCCGGCCTCAAGCCGGGCGACCGCGTGGTCGTCTCCGGCGCCGACAACTTCCACGCCGAGCCCAGCGTCGGCTTGTCACGTTGAACCGTTGAACCGCTGAACCGAGAAAGAGACACCCCCATGCTGAAGATGACCGGCCTGTCCAAGGCCTACCGCACCGAGGTGGTCGAGACCTTCGCGCTGCGCGAGTTCGACCTCGAGGTCCGGCAGGGCGAGTTCGTCGCCGTGACCGGTCCGTCGGGGTCGGGCAAGACGACCTTCCTGACCATCGCCGGCCTGCTGGAGGCGCCCACCGCGGGACGCTACGAGCTCGATGGCGTGGACGTCAGCCAGCTGGGCGACGACGCGCGCTCGCAGATCCGCAACCGCAAGATCGGCTTCATCTTCCAGGGCTTCAACCTGATCGCCGACCTGAACGTGTTCGACAACGTGGACGTGCCGCTGCGCTATCGCGGCATGAAGGCCGACGAGCGCCGGCGTCGCGTGCGCGCCGCGCTCGAGCGCGTGGGCCTGGCGGCGCGCGAGAAGCACTATCCGGCCGAGCTCTCGGGCGGCCAGCAGCAGCGCGTGGCCATCGCGCGCGCGCTCGCCGGCGAGCCGCGCCTGCTGCTCGCTGACGAACCCACCGGCAACCTGGACAGCCAGATGGCGCGCAGCGTGATGGACCTGCTCGAGGAGCTCCATCGCGACGGCGCCACCATCGTGATGGTCACGCACGACCCGCAGCTGGCCGCGCGCGCGCAGCGCAACGTGCATGTGATCGACGGGCGCGTGGTGGACGTGTCGGACGAGGTGCGATTGTCCAGGCGCCGCGCCGCCGACGACGAGGCGCTCGCGCATGCGTGACGCGCTGCGTGCGCTCGCGCTCGCGTGCACGCTGTCGTGCGCGCCCGCGTGGGCCGACGACCTCATGGACACGTGGCGCCTCGCGCGCGCCAACGACCCGGTGCTGGCCGCGGCCGGCGCCGCGCGCGCGGGCACGCACGACCTGGCCGACCTCGCGCGCGCCGCGCTGCTGCCGCAGGCCTCGGCCGTCGCGGCGGTCAACCGGGAGCGCGACGTCGTCGCCAACGCGCGCACCACCGATGTCACGCTGGGCGTCAACCAGGTGGTGTTCGATGCCGCCCTGTGGTCGCAGTTGCGCGCCGCGCACCTGGCCGCCGACGCGCATGATGCCGCGCTGCAGGCCGCGGAGCAGGCCCTGTGCCTGCGCGTGGCCACCGCGTACTTCGACGCGCTGCTGGCGGCCGATCTGCTCGCCAGCGTGCAGGCCAACGAGGACGCGTTCGCGCAGCAGGTCGAGCAGTCGCAACAACGCTACCAGGCGGGCCTGGACGCCCAGGTGGACGTCGACCAGGCACGCGCCTACCGGGCGCTCGCGCACGGCAGCACGATCGCGGCGCGCCAGGCATGGGTCGACGCGCTGGCCGCCGTCGGCGAGATCACCGGGCACACGCCGGCGTCGCTCAAGAGCCTGCGCGAGGACCTGCCGCTCGCCGCGCCGGTGCCCGCCGATCCGCAGGCCTGGGCCGCTACCGCTCTGCAGGCCAATCCCGCGCTGTGGGCCGCGCAGAAGGCCGTGGACGCGGCCGACAGCGGCATCGACGCCGCCCGCGCCGGCCACCTGCCCACGCTGGCCGTGGGCCTGAATCTCGGCCGGCCCTCGGGCAGCACCTACGGCGACGCAAGCGGGCGGCTGTCGCGATCGGCGGCGCTGACGCTGACCCTGCCGCTGTTTTCCGGCGGCGCCACGCAGGCGCGCGTGAGCCAGGCACTGCACCAGCGCGACGGCGCGCGCGACAGCCTCGAGATCCAGCGCCGCGCCGTCGAACGCGGGGCCAAGGCCGCCTACGGCAGCGTCGTCGCGGGCATCGGCCAGGTGCTCGCCACCCGCGAGTCGGTGGCCGCCGCGCAGGCCAGCCTGGCCGCGACGCGCGTGGGCCGCGAGGTGGGCAACCGCACGATGACCGACCTGCTGGGCGCGATCCAGACGCTCGCGCAGGCGCAGGCCGCCCAGGCCCAGGCCCGCCACCAGTTCATCCTCGGCCGGCTGCAGTTGCAGCAGGCGGCCGGCGCGCTGTCGCAGGCCGACCTGGCCAACGTCAACGCGCTGCTGCAATGAAACAAGGACCCGCCATGTTCCTGTACTACGTCGACCTCGCCCTGCGCAGCTTCCGCTCCGCGCGCGGCCTCACGGCGCTGATGGTGGTGACCATCGCGATGGGCATCGGCGCCAGCATGACCACGCTCACCACGTTCCGCGCGCTGTCCGGCGACCCGATGCCGGGCCACAGCGCCGACGTGCTGCGCGTGCAGCTGGATGTCCAGCCGCGCGCCACGTTCCAGCCGGGCAAGGATCCCGACGCGCAGCTGCCGCGCCTGGACGCCGAGACGCTGCTGCGCGAAAAGCGTGGCGCGCGCCAGGCCATGATGACCGGCGGCGTGGTCAGCGTCGAGCCGGCGGCCGACGCTCCGGGCGCCCTCAAGCCCTTCGACACAGGCACCCGCTACACGAGCGCCGACTTCTTCGACATGTTCCGCGTGCCGTTCCGGTACGGCCACGGCTGGACGGCGGCCGACGACGAGGCGCACGCCCCGGTGGTGGTGCTCAGCAAGGCCTTCAACGAGAAGCTGTTCGGCGGCGCCGACAGCGTCGGGCGCAGCGTGCACGTGGAAGGCGCCGACCTGCGCGTCATCGGCGTGCTGGACGACTGGCAGCCGGTGCCGCACTTCTTCGACATCAACGTGGGCCAGTACCGCAAGCTCGAGAGCCTGTTCGTGCCGTTCCAGACGGCCATGGAGCGCCACCTGGGCACCGAGGGCAGCCTCACCTGCTGGGGCGATTCGGCCACGCTCAAGCCGCACGAGCTGAACGCGCCGTGCAGCTGGATCCAGTACTGGGTCGAGCTGGACACGCCGGCCGATCGCGCCGCCTACCGCGACTACCTCAGCCGGTATTCCGCGCAGCAGCACGCTGCCGGCCGTTTCGAGCGCGATCCGAACGTGCGCCTGCGCGACGTCAACGAGTGGCTGTCGTCGCAGCACGTGGTGCCGTCCGACGTGCGTCTGCAGGTGTGGCTCGCGTTCGGGTTCCTGGCGGTGTGCCTGGTCAACACGGTGGGCCTGCTGCTCGCCAAGTGCCTGCGCCGCTCCTCCGAGATCGGCGTGCGTCGCGCGCTCGGCGCGCCACGACGGCAGATCTTCGCGCAATTCCTCGTGGAGGCCGGCGCCGTCGGCCTCGTCGGCGGACTGCTGGGCCTGGCGTTCGCGGCGCTGGGCGTGTACGGCGTGCGCCACGGCACCGCCTACTTCGGGCAGTTCGTGAGCCTCGATGGCCCGATGCTGCTGGCAACGATCGCGCTGTCCCTGGTGGCCAGCGTGCTGGCCGGCCTGCTGCCCGCGTGGCGCGCCTGCCAGGTGTCGCCCGCGTCCCAACTCAAATCCTCCTGACCCTGCGAGCCGCCATGCTGCAACTGCGTCCCATCCTGTCCACGCTGCGTCGCCATCGCACGGCCGCGCTGCTGATCGTGTTCGAGATCGCGCTGACCTGCGCCATCGTGTGCAATGCGGTGCACCTGATCGCCAACCGCGTCGAGCGCCTGCGCTTCGGATCGGGCATGGCCGACAACGAGCTGGTGGTGCTGGGCACCCACAGCATCGGCGACAACCCGGGCGCCGACGCCGACACGCGCGAAGACCTCGCGGCGCTGCGCGCCATCCCCGGGGTGCGCGCCGCGGCGCTGGTCGCGGGCATCCCGTACGGCGAGGGCCAGAACATCTCCGGGGTGAACCTGCGGCCCGGCCAGCCGACGGCCACCCTGCACGCGACGTTGATGAGCGCAGCCGCCGGCCTGCCCGACGTCCTGGGCGTGAAGCTCGTCGCCGGCCGCGACTTCCGGGCCGACGAGGTGCTGGGCGCCGAGGAGGTCCAGAAATCGAACTTCCGCCTGGCCGGCTGCCTGGTCACGCAGGCGATGGCCAATCGCCTGTTCCCGGGGCAGGACGCCGTGGGCAAGTCGATCTACGTGTTCGGCGACGAGCCGCTGCGCGTGCTCGGCGTGGTCGAGCGCCTGGTGGCCACGCGGCCCGACCGCGGCGACGAGTCGGACCTGTACACGCTGATCCTGCCGGTGCGCGAGACCTTCGACGGCGGCGAGTACGTCCTGCGCACCACGCCCGACCAGCGCCAGCGCGTGCTCAGGGACGCCATGGCCGCGCTCGAGCGCGTGGATCCGCACCGCGTGGCCCAGGCGCACCGCACGTTCGAGGACATGCGCAGCGGCTTCTACGCCGCCGATCGCGCGATGGTGGCGCTGCTCGTGGGCGTGTGCGTGGCATTGCTGGTGGTGACGGCGTTCGGCATCGTGGGCCTGGCCAGCTTCTGGGTGCAGCAGCGCACGCGGATGATCGGCACGCGGCGCGCGCTGGGTGCCACGCGGGGCCAGATCCTGCGCTACTTCCAGGCGGAGAACCTGCTGCTGACCAGCGCCGGCATCGCACTCGGGATGCTGCTCGCGTTCGCGATCAACCGGTGGCTGATGACGCAATACGAGCTGCCGCGCCTGCCCGCGGCCTACCTGCCGCTGGGCGCGCTGGCGCTGTGGGCGCTGGGCCAGCTGGCCGTGCTCGCGCCGGCGCGCCGCGCGGCCGCGCTTCCGCCCGCGCACGCGATGCGCGGCCTCGCCTGAAGGCACCATGCGGAAGACCCGAAGGAATCGGAAACAGTTTGCCGTCGCGACACCGGCACAATGTCGGGATGACGTTCCGCTCCCACCTCCTCGCGGCCGCTGCCCTCGCCCTGCTGGGCCACGCGGCCATCGCGGCCGAGACGCCGGTCGCGCAGTCCAACAGCCCGGAATCCGACGCGGCGCTGTACGGCCAATCGGTGACGCTGCCCAGGCAGGCCGCCGTCTGCGCCGAGCGCCTGGCCGATTTCATGCCGCGCTTCCAGCGCTCGTTCGACGCCTGGCGCGACCAGAACGCGTCGCACATCGCCAACGGCGGCAAGTTCATCCACGAACAGGCCAGGGTGGGGGGCGTGGATGCCGACGCGGGCATGGCCAAGCTGGCCGAGGCCGACATCGAGCGCCTGCGCAAGACCTCCGTCGAGATGCTGGCCAAGCACTGCCAGCTCATCCTCGAATCGATGGCGCCTCCGGTCGTGAATTGATCGCGCGCGCCGCGGACAGGACGCCATGCGAACCGTCCTGATCATCGACGACAACCCGGGCGTCGGCGAGGCGCTGGCGCTCGCGCTTTCCCTGCGCGACATCCGGCCGCTGGTGGCGTTGAGTCCCGGGCAGGGGCTGGCGCTGCTCGAACGCGAGGCCGTCGACCTCGTCATCCAGGACATGAACTTCTCGGCCGACACGACGTCGGGCGAAGAGGGCGCGGCGCTGTTCCGCGCCATCCGCGCGCGCCACGTCGACGTGCCCGTGGTGCTGCTCACCGCATGGACGCGGCTGGAGAGCGCCGTCGAACTGGTCAAGGCCGGCGCCGCCGACTACCTGGCCAAGCCCTGGGACGACGCCAAGCTGCTGGCCACCGTCGAGAACCTGCTGGAACTGGCCGAGGCCGGCACCGAGGTCCGGCGCGTGCGCACCGAGCGACGCGCGCGCAAGCAGGCGCTCGCGGCGCGCCATGCGCTGGGCGACCTGGTCTTCGAGGACGACGCCACGCTGCGGGCGCTGGAACTGGCCTGCCAGGTGGCGCGCTCGGACGTGCCGGTGCTAGTCACCGGCCCGAACGGCAGCGGCAAGGAACGCATCGCGGCCATCGTGCATGCCAACTCGGCCGTCGCGCGCGGGCCGTTCGTCGCGGTCAACTGCGGCGCGTTGCCGGCCGACCTCATCGAGGCCGAACTGTTCGGCGCCGAGAGCGGCGCCTACACCGGCGCCCACAAGGCGCGCGCGGGCCGGTTCGACGCGGCCGACGGCGGCACGTTGTTCCTCGACGAGATCGGCAACCTGCCGCTGGAGGGCCAGATGAAGCTGCTGCGCGTGCTCGACACCGGCACGTTCCAGCGCCTGGGCTCGAACCAGACGCGCCGCGTGAAGGTGCGCGTGCTGAGCGCCACCAACGCTGACCTGAAGGCGATGGTGCGCGAGGGCAGCTTCCGCGAGGACCTGTACTACCGCCTGAACGTGATCGAGGTGCGCCTGCCGCCGCTGGCAGAACGCGGCGATGACGTGCTGCCGCTGGCCGAGCATTTCCTGGCGGGCCGTGCCACGCTGTCCGACGCCGCGCGCGACGCGCTGCGCGCGCACGCGTGGCCGGGCAACGTGCGCGAGCTCAAGAACGTCATCGAGCGCGCCGCGCTGCTGGCCGGCGGCCAGCCCATCGGGGTGGAGGCGCTGGGCCTGCCCGACGCCGTCGCCGCGCAGGCCGCAGCGCGCAATCTGGACGAACCGAGCCGCGCCGCGGTCCAGGCCGCGCTGGAGGCCGCGCACGGTGTGGTGAGCCGCGCGGCGCAGGCGCTGGGGCTGTCGCGCCAGGCGCTGTACCGGCGCATGGAACGCTACGGGCTGACGCCGCCGCCGTGATGCCCACGTCGCTGCGCGCCCGCCTGGTGTGGCTGATGCTGGCCGCGGCGCTGTCGGGCGTCGTCGTGCACGCGGCGATCACCCAGTGGCCGCTGCCGCAGGTGCTCGCATGGACGCGCGCGGCGATGCGGATGGACTGGTTCGCGCCCGCGCCGGGCAGCGCCTGGGCCCTCTGCTGGACGGCGGCCATCGTGCTGCCGTTCTGCGCCTGGGCCGCGGCCGCCGTGCTCGCGCCGCTCAAGCGCCTGCTGCGCGCGCTGGAGGGCGGCGTGCTGAGCTACCGCGACGGCGACTTCAGCCTGTCGCTGCGTCCGACGGGCCACGGCGAGATGGGCGAGCTGGTGCGGCTGCACAACGCGCTGGGCGAGGCCTTGCGCGAGCAG
>Ga0209677_100635_pt1 | contig 18690 bp, 17 predicted proteins | sample AraplaCvi_mCL_r2_2_FD_184285 | JGI IMG/M metagenome (GOLD analysis project Ga0209677, IMG submission 184285) | Arabidopsis root microbial communities from North Carolina, USA - plate scrape CL_Cvi_mCL_r2 (SPAdes) (version 2) | ecosystem: Host-associated > Plants > Roots > Endosphere | place: USA... | reverse complement strand
ACCAACGGCTCGATCCGCGTGCCGGCCTCGTTCTGCGGCATCTTCGGCCTGAAGCCGACCTATGGCCGGCTGTCGCGCGCGCGCTCGTTTCCGTTCGTCGCCAGCCTCGATCATCTCGGGCCGCTGGCGCGCTCGGTCGAGGACCTCGCTGCGAGCTATGACGCGATGCAGGGCGCCGACGCGGATGACGCTGCCTGCACCACGCGCGCGATCGAGCCGGTGACGCCGCTTCTCGCGCAAGGCGTCGACGGCCTGCGCATTGCGATCGCCGGCGGTCATTTCCAGCAGCATCTGTTTCCGGAGGCCATTGAGGCGGTCGGCCGTGTCGCCAGGGCGCTGAACGCAACTGAGGTGATCGAGGTGCCGGAAGCAGCGCGCGCCCGCGCCGCGGCCTATGTCATCACCACGACAGAGGGCGCCTCGCTGCATCTCGATCGCCTGCGCACGCGCGCGCACGATTTCGATCCGGCGGTGCGCGACCGGCTGATCGCGGGCGCGATGGTGCCGGCGCCGCTGGTCGACCGCGCGCAGAAATTCCGCCGCTGGTATCGCGCGCGCGTGCTCGAGCTGTTCAAGCATGTCGACGTGCTGATCGCGCCGGCAACGCCTTGCATCGCGCCCAAGATCGGTCAGGTCAATTTCGTGCTCGACGGCGTCGAATTGCCGGTGCGCGCCAATATCGGCATTCACACCCAGCCGATCTCCTTCATCGGGCTTCCCGTCGTTGCCGTGCCGGTGCCGCTGCAGCCGATGCCGATCGGGGTGCAGCTGATTGCCGCGCCCTGGCGCGAGGACATTGTGCTGCGCGTGGCGCACGCCTTGCAACAGATGGGCACAGCAGTCGCGCCGGAGCCGAAAGGATTGTAAGCATGGATATCGACCTGCCCGAGATCGTCGCGGAGGTGACGGCGCAGTTCCAGCGCTACGAGACGGCACTGGTGAACAACGATGTCGCGGTGCTCGGCGAGCTGTTCCGCAACGATGCGCGCACCTTGCGCTACGGCATCGGCGAAAATCTCTATGGCTACGACGAGATCTCGGCGTTCCGTGCGGCGCGCTCGCCGGCCGGGCTGATGCGGCGCACCGCGCGCACCGTCATCACCACCTATGGCCGCGACACCGCGGTGGCCTCGACGTTGTTCTATCGCGACAGCGCGCCCGGCCGCGTCGGCCGCCAGATGCAGACCTGGGTGCGCTTCCCAGAGGGCTGGCGGATCGTCGCTGCCCATGTCAGCATCATCGATGAGCCGCAGGGGCATGCCGCATGAGCCTCGATGATGTTCCAGCTCGCGCGCAGCAGCGGCCCACGCCGGAGATGCCGCGCGTCGATCGCGCGCCGCCTGTCATTGCCAAGATCACGCGGGCCGAGGAGTTGCGCCTGCAGCTCGCCGACGAGATCGTGCGCGGTGCGCTCGCCCCCGGCGCGGCGCTGGACGAGACCGAGATTGCCCGGCGCTTCAGTGTGTCACGTACGCCGGTGCGCGAGGCGCTGCGCCAACTGGTGGCGTCCGGCCTGGTCGAGGCGCGTGCCCACCGCGGCGCGGTGGTGGCACGGCCCTCGCTGGAACGCCTGGGCGGCATGTTCGAGGCAATGGCCGAGCTGGAGGCGCTGTGCGCCGGCCTTGCCGCGCAGCGCATGACGCCGGTCGAACGGCAACGGCTGGAGGCTATACATGAGGAGCTCCGCCATCTCAGCCATGCGGGCAATCCCGAGCGCTTCCACGAGGTGAACGAGCGTTTCCACAGTGCGATCTATGCCGGCGCTCACAACGCCTATATTGCCGAGATCACGCTGGCGACCCGGGTGCGGGTGCAGCCGTTTCGCCGCGCCCAGTTTCGCAATCTTGGCCGCCTGGCGAAGTCTCACGCCGAGCACGACCGCGTCGTGGTCGCGATCCTGCGCGGCGACAAGGCGGGTGCGGCGAATGCCATGCGCGCCCATATCGAGCTGGTGCGCGGTGAGTATGAGGTCTATGCGGTCTCTGTGTAGCTGGTTGGGCGCGGTACTATCACCGTCGTCATTCCGGGGCGTCCGAAGGACGAGCCCGGAATCCATACTCACGATGGTGGTTATGGATTCCGGGCTCGCGCTCCGCGCGCCCCGGAATGACGACGGAGGGATCAGGTGTTGGCCGCCACATATGCCCGCCAGCCTCCGAACGAGGAAATATCCCGCGCGCCGTCGAGCGCGGCGGGCTCGACGATGAAGCCCTTTACGCCGCGGCCGTCGGCAAGCCTGATCGTGCCGATCGACAGCGGCGGCGGCACCGCGGCGACGAACCGTCCGAAAGCCGCCGCCGACAGCGCCCAGATTTCCAGCGCGATCGCCATGCCCGTGCCCGGCGCGACACGCAGCATGCCGGGCTTCGGCGGCGTGGTCTCCAGCGCGTAGAGTTTGTAGTCCGGCGCGGTCGTCGCCGTTTCTAGCAGGCGGGCACCGAGCGAGGTCAATTCATGGTTCAGCGCCATGCCCGACAGATGCGCGCCGACGGCGGCGATCGCGATCTCACCGTCCCGCAATGTCGTCTGCAGAGTCGCGAGCGGCGGGAGCACGACGCCCTTGGCGCCGACACTAAGACCGGTGTCCGCATGAAAGACGCGGCCGATGCTGGCGAGCGCGGCATCGCGCCCTGCCGGTGCCAGCAGCGTGACGCCGAAGGGAATGCCGTCATCGCGCATCGCAGCCGGCACGGCCAGTCCGCACAGGTCGAGCAGGTTGACGAAGTTGGTGTAGGTGCCGAGCCGGCTGTTGAGCAGAATCGGATCGGCGAGCACGTCCGCCGTCGTATAAGCGGTCGGCGCGGTCGGCAGCAGCATTGCGTCGGTCTCGGCGAAGGTGCGCATCGCGACCTGCCGCAAGGCCTGCAAACGGTAGAGCGCGGCAAAAGTGTCTGCCGCGGAGGGACGCGCGCCGGCGATCGTGATCTCGCGTGTCACCGGATGGATCGCGCCCGGATCTGACGCAAGCAGATCGCGGATCACGAGATAGCGCTCCGCGACCCACGGACCTTCGTACAGCAGCCGCGCGGCCTCATAGAACGGCTCGAGATCGAACTCGACCAGCTTTGCGCCGAGCTCACTGAAGCGCACAACCGCATCGTCGTACGCGGCTTCCGCTTCCTTGTCGCCAAAGAAGATCAATTGGCCCGGATGTGGCACGCCGAGGCGCACTTTGGTCGGAAACGTTGTCAGTGCTGCAAGCGGGCGGTCGCGCGAGAACGGATCGAGCGGATCGGCTGCCGCCATCACGCCGAGCGCGGTAGCCGCATCATCAACTGCGAGCGCAAAGATCGAGACGCAGTCGAGCGTGCGGCAGGCCGGCACCACGCCTGACGTCGAGATCATGCCGAGGCTCGGCTTCAGCCCGACGATGTTGTTGAGCATTGCCGGCACGCGGCCGGAGCCCGCAGTGTCGGTGCCGAGCGACAGCGGCACGAGCCCTGCGGAGACCGCGACCGCCGAGCCCGAGCTCGATCCGCCTGGCACGAGATCGCCGCGTACCGGGTTCTTCGGGATGCCGTAGGGCGAGCGTACGCCGACCAGGCCGGTCGCGAACTGGTCGAGATTGGTCTTGCCGATGATGATGGCGCCGGCCGCGCGTAGCCGCGCCACGGCAGTCGCATCGCGCGACGGCGTGTAGGCGAAGGCGGGGCAGGCGGCGGTGGTCGGCAGGCCGGCGACGTCGATATTGTCTTTCACCGCGACCGGCACGCCGAAGAGCGGCAGGTCCGCGGCATCTTTGGCCGAGAGCGCCTCGGCCTCGGCCACCGCGTCCGCCTCATCGCGGAGGCTGATGAAGACGGCGGGATCGCCATGCTCACGGATGCGCTGGTAACGAAGCGCAACGGTCTCGGCAGGGGAGATGCGGCCGTCGCGATGGGCTGCGACGATCTCGGCAACGGTCTCGGTCACGCGCGGCTCCGCAGGCGAGAGGGGCATGGTTTCGGTCGGGCCATCGCAAGCAACTCCTCTGCGGCTTCGAATTCGGAGCCATCGAAGCAAGGCATATGCCATTGTGTACAATTGCCCCGCATTCAGGATGGAGAAAATATCTCCGTAAATTCAAATCATTGACCGGGACGCGCGGTTGCCATGCGGCCTTGGTACGGAGTGTATCTGCCTGAAAAATATGCAGACTGCTGCTCCCGCAAAATAATCCCGCGGCCGCGCATCTTTCGACCCCGTCCGAACGTCCTTGGGATGCAGACTCAGGATGAGGAGGACACGATGACGCGCTTGATCAGGTACAGGACCAAACCGGAAGAGGCGGCGCGGAATGCCGAGCTGGTGACGGCGGTGTTTGCCGAGCTTGGCCAGGCCAAGCCCGAGGGCTTGCGCTATCTGACCCTGCGGCTCGACGATGATACGTTCGTTCATCTCGTCGCGACGGATACTGCCGATGGCACCAGTTCGCTGACGCAGCTCGCCTCGTTCCAGGCTTTTCAGCAGGGCGTCCGCGAGCGCTGCGCCGAGCCGCCGCTGGTGCGCCAGGCGACGGTCGTCGGCAATTATCGGATGCTCGATGAAGATTGATCGGATGATGCTGCCTTCGAACGCTCCGGAGCAAACTGGCCTCGATCATCTCTTGATCGCGATGCGGCCGCGGCTGCATCGCTATTGCGCACGCATGGTCGGCTCCGTGATCGACGGGGAGGATATCGTGCAGGACGCGCTGATCAAGGCGGTGCAGGCATGGCCTGCAGCGGTGCCGATCGCGCAGCCGGAAGGCTGGCTGTTTCGGATCGCGCACAACACGGCGCTGGATTTCCTGCGCCGTCGCAGCCGGCTGGAGGAGCTGCAGATAGCTGAGGAGGCGGAGCTGATGGCCGACGCGCATGATGCGACTGTTCTGCGCGAGATGGCCCGGCTCGGCCTGCGGCTGTTCATGCAGCTGCCGGTCGGCCAGCGCGGCAGCGTGATCCTGATCGACGTGCTCGGCTGCGCGCCGCAGGAGGTTTGTGAGATCACCGGCATGAGTGTCGTCGCGGTGAAGGCCGCGCTGCATCGCGGCCGCGCACGGCTGCGCGAGCTGGCCACAAGCGCGGACGATGCGCCGCAGCCGGCGCTCGCGCCTGAGGAGCAGGAGCGGCTATCCGCCTACGCCGCGCGCTTCAACGCGCATGATTTTGACGCGGTTCGCGCCATGCTCGCCGATGACATCCGGCTCGATCTGGTCGGCCGGACGCGGATGCGCGGTAGGGTCGAGGTGTCGCGCTATTTCGGCAACTACGCGAAAGCGGCGGATTGGCATCTCGTGCCCGGACTGGTCGAGCGCCGGCCGGCGCTGTTGGTCGTCGATCCCAGCCGGCCGGATGCCGTGCCTTCCTATTTCATGCTGCTGGAATGGGCGGCGGACGGGGTGATCTCGATCCGCGATTTCCGTCATGCCGCCTACGTCATCGACGGTGCCGACTATCGGCTCAACTCGTGACCTTGCTGCTGCCTTGCGTGATCAGCCGTGCCGCGCGCTGGTCGCGGCCGTAGATCCACAGCCAGCTCAAGGCAACGCTGAGGCGGTGGCGCAGCCCGATCAGGAAGTAGATGTGGGCGATGCCCCAGATCCACCAGGCGAGCGCGCCGCGCAGCTTGATGCGGCCGAAATCGATCACCGCGAGTCGCTTGCCGATCTGTGCCAGGCTGCCGGAATGGCTGTAGCGGAACGGCGGCGTCGGGCGGCCGGCCAGCCGCGCCTTGATGGTCTCGGCGACATGGCGGCCCTCCTGCTTGGCGGCCGGCGCAATGCCTGGCACCGGCTGGCCGTTCCAGGCCGGAATCGTCACGGTGTCGCCGATCGCGAAGATTTCGGGATGGCCCGGGACGGTCAGATCGGGCGCGACCTGCACCCGGCCGGCGCGATCGGCCGGCGCGCCCAGCCACTCTGCCGCGCGTGAGGCGCGCACGCCTGCGGCCCAGATGATGGTCTTGGTATCGAGCCGGTTGCCGCCATAGACCACGCCCTCGGCGTTGCAGTCGGTCACGGGCTGGCCGAGCACGACCTCGACGCCGATTCTCTCGAGTGATTTGTGCGCATAAGCCGAGAGATCGTCGGGAAAGCCGGCGAGCACGCGCGGCCCGGCCTCGATCAGCACTACGCGCGCTTTGCGCGTATCGACGTTGCGGAAGTCGCGCGGCAGCGTCGCGTGGGCCAGTTCGGCAATGGTGCCGGCCAGTTCGACGCCGGTTGGACCTGCGCCAATGATGACGAAGGTCATCCGCGCGGCACGCCGCACTGGGTCGGTTTCCCGCTCGGCGCGCTCGAAAGCGACCAGGATGCGCCGCCGCAATGTGGTGGCGTCCTCTAACGTCTTCAGGCCCGGGGCGAACGGCTCCCATTCGTCATGGCCGAAATAGGCGTGGCGGGCGCCGGTCGCCAGCACCAGCGTGTCGTAGCCGATCTCATCGCCACGATCGAGCAGCACAGTGCGACGTTCGGCGTCGATGCCCGTCACGGTGGCGAACAGCGTGGTGACTTCCGGGCGGTCGCGGACGAGATAGCGGATCGGCCAGGCGATCTCGGACGTCGCGAGCGAGGCTGTCGCCACCTGGTACAACAGCGGTTGGAACAGATGATGGTTGCGACGGTCGATCAGCGTGATCCGGACCGGAGCGCCGGCCAGCCGGTAGGTGGCCTCCAACCCGCCGAAGCCGGCGCCGACGATGATGACATGGTGAAGGCCTTGTGCTTGCTCGGTCATGGATGCTGGCCCTCGCTGTGTTCCCACGACTTCCATTTAAGCACGCTGATGCCTGCTGACATCAAGCCCCCGTTACCTATCGCGCGATAGCGCGCGCAAATCGCCGAGGAGGCGGCGCTGCAGAGTTCCCATCAAATATATCGTTGCCAAGGCAACTAATTTGTGAAAACTTGGTTTTCGTCGAATGACGAGGCGAGAATGCGCCCGCAAATGCGAAGGGATGGGAACCTCATGCGCAGCCTGCGGCACGCCGGCGCGGCTCTAAGCGCGCGTTCGAGGGAGCTGCTCTGCCGTCGTGCGCCGCACCGAATGGCCGTGGGGGGCCTAAGGGACCTCGGGCTCGGTGACGACGCCGAGATTGTCGTGCAGGCGCCGGAGCAGCGCGATCAGGACTTCCCGCTCCTGCGCGTCCAAGCACGACAGCAGCCGGCGCTCGCGCCCCAGCGCGGCGACGATGACCTCGTCATGGGTGGCGCGTCCCTTTGTCGTCAGCGAGATCGCATGGCTGCGGCCGTCCTCGGGAGCGGAGCGGATCGCAACCAGGCCGCGTTTCTTCATCACGGCGAGCGTGCGGCTCACCGGCCCCTTGTCGAAGCCGATCACGCTGCAGATGCGCGAGGCCGGAATTCCCGGCTCGATCGCAAGCAGCGACATGATGCGCCATTCCGTGACGTTGACGCCGAAATTGCGCTGATAGAACGCAGTCGCGCTGTTCGACAGCTTGTTGGCAATGAAGGTGATGATGGCGGGCACGTAGCGGTCGAGATCGAGCGTGGGACCAGGGCGCGCGGCTTCACCTGCCTGCCTGGCTCCCTGCGGTTTGCCGGTCCTGTTGCTCATGATCCCTCGTGCTGGTCGAGACATAGAAACACCAACCGCCGCTTTACAAGGCCGAATTTGGGGAGGAGCGCATGAACCCAACACACGTTTCCACACCGGACGCTCCTGCGCCCGGTGCAGCCGCGATTCCGCATCTCGACATCGATCCGTTTTCGATCGGTTTCTTCGACGATCCCTATCCCGCGCATCAAGAGATGCGCGAGGCAGGGCCGGTGGTCTATCTCGACCGGTGGAACGTCTACGGCGTGTCGCGCTACGCCGAAGTCTATGCCGTGCTCAATGATCCCCTGACCTTCTGCTCCAGCCGTGGGGTAGGCCTCAGCGACTTCGCCAAGGAGACGCCATGGCGGCCGCCGAGCCTGATCCTGGAGGCAGATCCGCCCGCGCATACGCGCACCCGCGCGGTGCTGAGCAAGGTGCTGTCGCCGGCGGTGATGAAGCAGATCCGCGATACCTTCATGGCGGCGGCGGAAGCGAAGGTGGACGAGCTGCTTGCGCGCGGAAGCTTCGACGCCGTCGCTGACCTGGCCGAAGCCTATCCGCTGTCGGTCTTCCCGGATGCGATGGGCCTGCAGGCGGAGGGGCGCGAGCACCTCATCCCCTATGCGAGTCTGGTGTTCAACGCGTTCGGCCCGCCCAACGAGCTGCGCCAGCAGGCGATCGAGCGTTCGGCGCCGCACCAGGCCTATGTCACGGCACAGTGCCAGCGCGACAATCTAACGGCCGGCGGCTTCGGCGCCTGCGTCCATGCCTTTGTCGACAAGGGCGACATCACGGCTGTGGAAGCACCGCTACTGGTGCGCTCACTGCTGTCGGCGGGGCTCGACACCACCGTCTACGGCATCGGTGCCGCAGTCTATTGTCTCGCCCGCTATCCCGACCAATGGGAGCGGCTGCGCCGCGACCCGTCACTGGCGCGTAACGCCTTCGAGGAGGCGGTGCGGTTCGAAAGCCCGGTGCAGACCTTCTTCCGCACCACGACGCGCGAGGTCGAGCTGGGCGGTGCGAGAATCGGCGAGGGCGAGAAGGTGCTGATGTTTTTGGGGGCGGCGAACCGCGATCCGCGCCGTTGGGAGGCCGCCGACACCTACGACATCACGCGCAAGGTCTCCGGCCATGTCGGCTTCGGCTCAGGCATCCACATGTGCGTCGGTCAGCTCGTGGCCCGGCTCGAAGGGGAAACCATTCTGTCGGCACTGGCGCGCAAGGTCGGCAGCATCACCATCGATGGCGCGGTCGAGCGCCGCTACAACAACACGCTGCGCGGGCTGGAGAGCCTGCCCGTCGTCATCACTCCAGCCTGAACGGACGCCATGACCACGATCATTTTCATTCACCCCGACGACCGCACCGAGCGCGTGGAGGCGGAGAACGACGCCAGCGTGATGCTTGCTGCGCTGACCCATGGCGTCGACGGCATCATCGCTGAATGCGGCGGCAATGCCGTCTGCGCCACCTGCCACGTCTATGTCGACGAGGCCTGGGCCGGAAAGCTTGAACCGGTCAGCGATGATGAGGACGCGCTGCTCGACGGCACCGCCTCGGAACGGCTGCCAAACAGTCGCTTGTCCTGCCAGATCAAGGTCACCCCTGCGCTCGACGGATTGGTGGTGCGGCTGCCCGAGCGGCAGAGCTGATGCTGCAACCATTAGTCCGCAGGGACTCGCAACGAAAAAAGCAAATACATGAAAAAGGGGGAAGCAATGACGAGGCGATTGAGCTGGGTGCTGGCAATGACGGCGCTCGGTCTATGCAGTGCGCCGGCGAGCGCGGAGATTTCCGAGAATGTCGTGCGCGTTGGCGTGCTCAACGACATTTCCGGCATCTTCCAGGACACCAACGGCATGGGCTCGGTAGAAGCCGCGCGCATGGCGGCTGAGGATTTCAGCGGCGGCGGCAAGGGCATCAAGGTCGAAATCGTCTATGCCGACCACCAGAACAAGGCCGATGTCGGTTCAGCGATCGTGCGCAAATGGCTCGATATCGATCATGTCGACGCCGTCGTCGACGTGCCGAACTCGGCCGTCGGTCTGACCATCAACGAACTGCTGCGCGACAGCCGCATGACGTTTTTGGCCTCATCGACCGCAAGCTCCGATTTGACCGGCAAGGCCTGTTCGCCCAACACGATCCAGTGGGTCAATGATGCCTGGGCGACCGGCAACACGACTGCGGCGGCAATGATGGGGCGCGGCGGCAAGGACTGGTATTTCATCACCGTCAACTATGCGCTCGGCCAAGGCATTGAGGCAGAAGCCAGCAACTATATCGAGAAGCACGGCGGTAAGGTGTTGGGCTCGGCCAAGCATCCGCTCGGCACGTCGGACTTCGCCTCGTTTCTGCTGCAGGCGCAAGGCTCCAAGGCCAAGGTCATTGGCCTCGCGAATGCGGGCGGCGACACCGTCAATGCGGTGAAGCAAGCCGCCGAGTTCGGCATCCAGCAGGGCGGGCAGACCCTGGTGGCGTTCCTGCTTTTCATTAATGACGTCCATGGCATGGGATTAAAGGCCGCACAGGGCCTGCAACTGCTCGAAGCATTTTACTGGGACATGAACGATGACACGCGCGCCTTCGCCAAGCGCTTCGCGGCGCGCCCCGGCATGAACGGCAAGATGCCGAGCGGCAATCAGGCTGGCGTCTACGCCGCGACCCTTTCCTATCTGAATGCGGTTGCAGCCATCGGCAGCGATGATGCCAAGTTGGTCGTGCCGCAGATGAAGACGTTCAAAGGAAAGGACAAGCTGTTCGGCGACACCACCATCCGCAGGGATGGCCGCGTCGTTCATCCGATGTACCTGTTCGAGGTCAAGAAGCCCGAGGAGTCGAAATATCCTTACGACTACTATCGGCTGATCTCGACCATTCCGGCCGACCAAGCCTTTCGTCCGATTGCCGATGGTGGCTGCCCTCTGGTGAAATGAACCACCTTGCAAGCGTGGACCGCAGATGACTGGTCTGGCGCTGATCTCCAGACCGGCCACCGATCGGCAGTATAGTTCTTGCCATCAGCTATTTTTGCGAATTATGGTGCATGAGGCCGGGTGCCGATCGCAGCATGTTGCTGGCATCAGGGACCGGGCTACGATGGCGCGCAATGACGCGTCACGGCAAAGAAAATGCAAGGCGAGCAACGCCAAGAAGCCGAGGGCCGCTACCCACGTGGCGTTCGGGCGAGAGGGAGGGGAAGGATATGAGGACGGCTTTCTGGCTGGCGGGTGCGGCAGCACTCACGCTGGCAAATTCCGCGTTTGCGGCCGACACCATCAAGATCGGCTTCGTGTCGACATTCAGCGGCCCGACCGCCGTCATCGGCAACGACATGCGCAATTCGTTCGAGCTCGCGCTCGATCATCTCGGGCGCAAGATGGACGGCAAGCCGGTCGAGGTGATCTACGAGGATGACCAGCAGAAGCCTGATGTCGGCAAGCAGAAGACCGAAAAGCTGGTGCAGTCCGACAAGGTCGATTTCATCGCAGGCTACATCTGGTCGAACGTGCTGCTCGCCTCGCTCAAGACCGCGGTGGATTCCAAGACCTTCCTGATCTCTGCCAATGCCGGGCCGTCCCAGCTCGCGGGCGAGCTGTGCTCGCCTTATGTGTTTTCGACCTCGTGGCAGAACGATCAGACCCCGGCCGCGATGGGCCTCTACATGAACCAGAAGGGCGTCAAGTCGGTGTTCCTGATCGGCCCGAACTACGCGGCGGGCAAGGACATGCTGGCGGGCGTCAAGAGCACCTTCAAGGGCGAGGTGGTCGGCGAGGAATATACGGTGTGGCCGAGCCAGCTCGATTTCTCCGCCGAGCTCTCCAAGGCGCGCGCCTCGAATGCCGAATCGATCTTCGTGTTCTATCCTGGCGCGGCGGGCGTGCAGTTCCTCAATCAATACGCCCAGGCCGGTTTGAAGGAGAAGATGCCGCTCTACACAGCCTTTACCGTCGACGAATTGTCGCTGCCCTTACAGAAGGACAATGCGATCGGCGTGCCCGGCGCGCAGGAATGGGTCAACGACCTGCCGAACGAGCAGAACAAGAAATTCGTCGAGGACTACCGCAAGAAATATACCGGCCTGCGGCCGACCTATTACGGCGCGCAGGCCTATGATGCCGCGCAGCTCATCAACAGCGCCGTGGTTGCAGTGAAAGGCGATCTCACCAAGAAGGACGCCATGAAGGCCGAGATGGAGAAGGCGGACTTCAAGTCGCTGCGCGGGTCGTTCAAATACGGCAACAACCACATCCCGATCCAGAATTTCTATCTGCAGGACGTGGTCAAGGATGGCGACGGCCAGCTGTCGCTGAAGACCGTCGCCACCATCGTCAAGGATGACCAGGATCGCTTCCACGACAAGTGCCCGATGAAATAGGCCCGGAATTTGCTTGAAGCTTAAAAGATTGCGATAGCGGCGGCGCCAGATGGTTCTGCCGCCATTTTGTTAAGCGCAATCCGTTGGACCTGCCGTAAGGACACATGCTTCTCGTCGTCGAACAATTTCTGAACGGGCTGCAGTTCGGGCTGCTGCTGTTCCTGCTGGCGGCCGGGCTGACGCTGGTCTTCGGCATCATGGATTTCGTCAACCTCGCGCACGGCTCGCTCTACATGATGGGCGCCTATTTCGCGGCGACCTTCGTGGCTTGGACCGGCAGCTTCTTAGCTGGCGCGCTGCTGGCGTTGGGGGCGACCCTGCTGCTCGGCGTCGTGCTCGAATTCGTAGCACTGCGTCACCTCTATGGCCGCGACCATCTCGACCATGTGCTCGCAACCTTCGGCCTGATCCTGTTCTTCAACGAGGCTGTCAGGCTGATCTGGGGGCCGGCGGGGCTGGCGCTGCCGCTGCCGTCATGGCTCACTGTGCCCGTCACGATCCTGCCCGGCATCCACTATCCGGCCTACCGGCTGGCGATCATCGTGGTCGCGTTGCTGGTGGCGTTGCTGCTTTATCTTGGCGTGATGCGCACCCGTATCGGCATGCTGATCCGCGCCGGCGCCTCCAACCGGGAGATGATCGGCGCGCTCGGCATCAACATCAAGCTGCTCTATACGCTCGTCTTCGGTCTCGGCGCCGCGCTGGCCGGCCTCGCCGGCCTGATGCAGGCGCCGATTCTCACCGTGCAGATCGGCATGGGTGAGAACATCCTGATCCTCGCCTTCGTCGTGATCGTGATCGGCGGTATCGGCTCGATCCGCGGCGCGTTCATCGCCGCGATCCTCATCGGCCTGATCGACACCATGGGCCGCGCTTTCCTGCCCAATCTGTTGCGGCAGGTGCTGAGCTCGGCGGCCGCATCCACCGCTGCACCTGCGATGTCCTCGATGATGATCTATCTCCTGATGGCGATCGTGCTGGTGGCGCGGCCGGAAGGCCTGTTTCCGGCCAGCCGCAGATGAAGTCGTCCCTCAATGTGTCGGCCTTCGTCGCGGCGCTCGTCGTCGCGGGCCTGGTCCTGCTGCCGGTCTATTCGAACCTGACCGGCAATATCTTCATCCTGACCTTGTTCACGCGCATCGTCATCCTGGCGCTGGCGGCTGTCAGCCTGAACCTGATCCTGGGATATGGCGGCATGCCGAGCTTCGGCCACGCGGCCTATCTCGGTATCGGCGGCTATGCGGTCGGCATCCTGGCGCAGGAAGGCATCGGCTCCGGCTACGCGCAGTTCGCGGTGGCGCTGGCTGCATCCGCTGCTTACGCGCTGGTGATCGGCGCTCTCTCTCTGCGCACCCGCGGCGTCTATTTCATCATGATCACGCTCGCCTTCGCCCAGATGGCCTATTACGTCGCCTCGGGCCTGGCCCGCTACGGCGGCGATGACGGGCTGACCATCTACACGCGCAGCGATTTCGGCAGCCTGATCAGCTTGAGCAACCGGGTGCAGTTCTATTATCTCTGCCTGGCCTGCCTGCTCGCCACGGTGTTCTTGATCTGGCGCATCGTCAATTCGCGCTTCGGCCTGGTGGTGCAGGGCCTGCGCTCCAACGAGCAGCGCATGCAAGCGATCGGCTTTCCCTCCAAGCGCTACAAGCTGGTCGCCTTCGTGATCGCAGGCACCTTGTGCGGACTGTCCGGCGCGCTGCTCGCCAACAACACCGATTTCGTCAGCCCGGCGGTGATGTACTGGACCCGCTCCGGCGACCTGATGGTGATGGTCATTCTCGGCGGCATGGGCACCTTGGTCGGTCCCGTAATTGGCGCGGTGGTCTACCTGCTGCTGGAAGAGTTGCTGTCGCAGATCACGGAATACTGGGCGCTGATCATGGGGCCGCTGCTGCTCCTGATCGTGTTGTTCGGCCGCGGCGGCATCATGGGCCTGCTCGGGAGGCTGAACCGTGGCTGAGCCGCTGCTGCGCGTCGACAATCTGGTGCGCCGCTTCGGCGGCATCGTCGCCACCGATCACGTCTGCCTCGATGTCGCCAAGGGCGAGATCCACGCCATCATCGGCCCCAACGGCGCCGGTAAGACCACCCTGATCAGCCAGCTCACCGGGCATCTGGCGCCGCATGGGGGCAGCGTCTATCTCGCAGGCCGCGACATCACGGCCATGCCGGCTTACCGTCGCTGCGCGCTCGGGCTGGCGCGTTCGTTCCAGATCACTTCGCTGCTGCCGGACTTCACCGCGGCCGACAATGTCGCGCTCGCGGCGCAGGCGCATGATGGCTCCTCCTTCCGCTTCTTTGGCAATGCGCGGAAGGAGAGGGGCCTGCGCGACGCCGCACATGCCGCGCTGGCGCGTGTCGGGATTGAAGATCGTGCCGACGTTCCGGTTGCGCGGCTCAGCCATGGCGAGCAGCGCGAGCTCGAGCTCGCGGTGGCGCTGGCGACCCGGCCGCAGCTGCTGCTGCTCGATGAGCCGATGGCCGGCCTCGGCGTCACCGAATCGGCTGAGATGGTGAAGCTGCTTGCCGAGCTGCGGCGCGAGGTCTCGATCGTGCTGGTCGAGCACGACATGGAGGCGGTGTTTGCGCTCGCCGACCGGATCTCGGTGCTGGTTTATGGCCGCATCATCGCTTCCGGCACGCCGGATCAGATCCGCGCCAATGACGAGGTCAAGCGCGCTTATCTCGGCGACCAGCATGTGGTGGTGAAGCATGGCTGACGCGCTGCTCGAGGTCGATAGCATCGAGACCTGCTATGGCCTCAGCCAGGTGCTGTTCGGCCTGTCGTTGTCGATCCGATCAGGCGAAATGGTGTCGCTGATGGGCCGCAACGGCATGGGCAAGACCACCACCATCCGCTCGATCATGGGGCTGACGCCGGCGCGTGCAGGCGCGATCCGCTTCAGCGGGCATGAGACGCGGCGACTGCCGTCCTATCGCATCGCGCAGCTCGGCATCGGTCTGGTGCCGGAGGGGCGGCAGATCTTCCCCAACCTTACCGTCACCGAGAACCTGATCGCGGCTTCGAGCAACCGTCTGGACGCGGCCGATCCCTGGACGCTGGCGAAAATCCATGCGCTGTTTCCGCGGCTCGCCGAGCGCGGCGGCAACATGGGCAACCAGCTCTCCGGCGGCGAGCAGCAGATGCTCGCGATCGGCCGCGCGCTGATGACCAATCCCAAGCTCCTGATTCTCGATGAAGCTACGGAAGGGTTGGCGCCGCTGATCCGCGAGGATATCTGGAATTGTCTCTCGATGCTGAAGGCGCGCGGGCAGTCGATCCTGGTGATCGATAAGAATGTCGGGCACCTCAGCCGCATCTGCGACCGCCATTATATCATCGAGCGTGGGCGGACGGTGTGGAGCGGGACCTCGGCGCAGCTCGTTGCCGCGCCCGATCTGCAGCACCGATATCTTGGGATCTAGGTTTGTGACATCGCCTGCTCGAGCCTCATGGTTCGAGACGGCGTTTCGCGCCTCCTCACCATGAGGGTCTATATCTCGCACCGAGAAGAGGTCCTCATCCAGAGGAGGGCGCCGGCGGCCGTCTCTACGGATGGGCGCCGAACGGGTAGCGATCCAAGCTGCTGTTGAGGTTCGCTCACCGCTCGAACGGAATGTACTTCTGGTACTCCTTCGGCACCTGCCTGCGATAGCGCGAGGGCACGGTTCCGGTCTTGAGCGAATGCTCGATCTCGTGCCGCGTCTGCGCGCTGATGCGGACCCGCTTCGGCGACTTGGGCTTGGCTGGTTCCCCGCTCGCCGCCGCCTTACCTTCATTCGCACCAGTCTTGTCAGTGGAGGCAGCCGGCGGAGTCGCAGGCGCGGCGGCCTCCGGTGAAGGCGCGGGCGCGGGTGTCGCTGATGGAGCCGGGCTTGCGGCCGGGGCAGGTGTCGCCGCTGTCTCGGGCGCGGGCGCGCTTTGGGCGAGCAGGGGGCCGGCCTGCAGGCAGGCCGCGATCAGGATGGCGGCGGGCAGAGTACGGATCATCATGACAAAAAACTCCAATGAGACGGTCTTAGCACGCGAATGTCGATGATCTGCGACCATGCCGCGCTCTTTGGCGCCCTGATGACGTAAATGGCAGAATTTCGCAGCCGGCTTCGAATTGACGCAGCGCAGTCCACGGGTAGAATGCCGCCAGATCTTCGACACCGCAGCGACTGTCTACACAGCTGCGACAAAGGCCGCATGCGCTGGTTTCGGGACCATATCGGGCAGGGATCGTGGTTTGCGCTGCTCGCGCTCACCATCAACCTTGCGCTGTCCTTCGGCCATTTCCATGCGGCTGACGGCAAGGTCGTCTCCGGCGGCCTGATCGCCACGATCGCGGCGGTCGCCGGCCCGGACGGTGGTTCCAAGCCGAATCATCCGCCCGAAGGCCATGTCGACGTGCTCTGCCCGATCTGCGTGGCCTCGTCGGCGATGGCACATGCGTTTGCTGCGACGCCGCCGGTCGTGCCGGTGGAATTCGCGAGCGTCGCGCTGACGCACACGTTTCCCAATATTGTCGCGCTGGTCGAGCCGCCACCAGCGGCGTTCCGGTCGCGCGGTCCACCCCTGTCCTGACGACAGCGCTTCGTTGAACCGCTGAACGCGCCGGCGTCGCCGTCGCCCTCCCGGTCACGAAGCCTTCAGCTCGCCCGCCGCGCCGGCCGCATTTGCCCGCGCTGCTGCTTGCACAGTTTCAATCAGGACTCCCAACAGGTGATTGGTCAATTCCCATCGCGCCTCAGGCGCACCGCTTTGCTATCCGTCTCATCGCTCGCCCTGCTCGTGACGCATCCCGCATGGTCGCAGGGCGGCGCCCAGCCGGCGCCAGCCGCATCCGGCACGCCACGGCCAGCGCCTTCGGCGCAGCCGGAGGCGCCTGCCGCAAGTCCGACCCCGCAGCCAGATCAGGCGGCCTCGCCCGCGCCGGCAGGCAACGTGCTGCCGGAAACGCGCGTCGTCGCACCCGCCCAGCGGCCGCGTCGGCGCGCACCACCCACGACGCATGTGGTCGCGACCCGGCGTCAGACCGTGCCCGTCGCGCCCGCTGCGGCCCCCGCGCTTACGGCCGAGCAGGCCCAAGAGCGAGCCCATCTGCAAGCCGTGACGCAGCAGAACCAGACCTTCGACGCCGCCCGTCAGGCCATCTTGGCGCCGATCGGCGCGACGGCGACTGTGGTCACCAGACAAGATATCCAGGCATTGCCGCAGGGTGACAACACCCCCCTCGACAAGGTGCTGTTGCAGTTGCCCGGCGTTACGCAGGATTCCGCCGCCAGTGGCGAGCTCCATGTGCGCAACGAGCACGCCAATCTGCAGTACCGCATCAACGGCATCATGCTGCCTGACGGCGTCGGCGCCTTCGGGCAGATCCTCGACACCGGCATCGTCGGCAGCCTGGCGCTGCTGACCGGTGCTCTGCCGGCGCAGTTCGGGCTGCGGACCGCGGGCGTCCTCGACATTCAGACGCGCAATGACGCTTTCAACAATTCCGGCTCGATCGGCGTCTATGGCGGCAGCCACGGCACCATCACGACGACGGGTGAATATGGCGGCACGATTGGCAACACCCAATATTTCGTTTCCGGACGCTTCCTGCAGAACAATCTCGGAATCGAGAACCCGACGCCCTCAAATAACGCGATCCATGACCGCACCTCGCAGGAAAAAGGCTTTCTCTATCTTTCGAGTGTGCTCGATCCGACCAGCCGCCTGACCTTCATGAGCGGGATCTCGAACAGCACGTTCCAGATTCCGAACACTCCAGGGCTGAGCCCGGCCTTCACCGCGTTCGGCGTGACCAATTTCGATTCGACCTTCCTCAACGAGCATCAGAACGAGTTCAACCAGTTCAACGTCCTCGCCTATCAAAAGTCGGCCGACGACGTCGACTATCAGATCTCTTATTTCAATCGCTACAGCCAGCTCCACTTCTTTCCGGACCCGATCGGCGATCTCGTCTTCAACGGCGTGTCGTCCGATGTGTATCGGCAAAGTTTCATCAATGGCATCCAGGAGGATACGGCCTGGCGTATCGGTTATGCCCATACGTTGCGGTTCGGCTTCACGGCGAGCGCTGAGCGCTCGCTGGTCAACAACGTCACATCCGCGTTTCCGGTCGATGACACTGGAGCGCAGACGTCCGACATCCCCGTCACTGTGTTCGATTCCAACTCCAAGACCGGCTACCTGTTCGGCACCTATGTGCAGGACGAATGGCGGATCAACAACCAGTTGACCTTGAATGCCGGGCTCCGCTTCGACCAGATGTGGCAATATGTCGACGCCAACCAGCTCAGTCCGCGCGTCAGCCTGACCTGGAAGCCCAATGACGGCACCACGTTCCATGCCGGCTATGCGCGCAATTTCACGCCGCCGCAGCAGGTGATTGCGTCGCCGACCAATCTGGCGCCGCTCCAGGGCACCACGCAGCAGCCGGCGCTTCTTACCAACCCGCAAACGCCGCCAGTCGCACTGAACGATCCGGTGTTGCCCGAACGCTCGCACGTGTTCGACGTCGGCGTGGTGCAGAAGATCTATCCGATCCCCGGGCTCGAGGTCGGCATCGACGGCTATTACAAGATCGCCAAGGACCTGCTCGACGACGGCCAGTTCGGCGCCGCCTATGTGCTGAGCGGGTTCAATTACGAGCGCGGCGAGAATCTTGGGCTGGAGTTGAAGGCGACCTATGAACACAACAATCTGCGCCTGTACGGAAATGTCGCCTGGGCCAAGCAGGTCGCTACCAACGTCGTGTCGAACCAGTATCTGTTCGATCCGGAGGAGCTCGCTGT
>Ga0209677_100634_pt1 | contig 18715 bp, 16 predicted proteins | sample AraplaCvi_mCL_r2_2_FD_184285 | JGI IMG/M metagenome (GOLD analysis project Ga0209677, IMG submission 184285) | Arabidopsis root microbial communities from North Carolina, USA - plate scrape CL_Cvi_mCL_r2 (SPAdes) (version 2) | ecosystem: Host-associated > Plants > Roots > Endosphere | place: USA... | reverse complement strand
CGCGAAGCTGCATCTCCATCAAGACTGTCATCACCCGCGAAGGCGGGTGATCCGGTCCTCCGAGAACTCCGTGACCAATCGAGACGCCGCGGCGTACTGGATGCCCGCCTTCGCGGGCATGACAACGGAGAATGACGTTGCGGACTGCTCGCCTCCTACCCGTCTCGCAATGACAACTCGGGAGTCGCCGTCCGAAACAACAAGCACGCATCGCCATAGGAATAGAAGCGATAGCCCTTTTCGATCGCATGCGCATAGGCCGCCTTCATGGCGTCGAGGCCGGAGAAGGCCGACACCAGCATAAACAGCGTCGAGCGCGGCAGATGGAAATTGGTCAAGAGGATATCAACCGCGCGGAAGCGATAGCCCGGCGTGATGAAGATCGAGGTCTCGCCGTCGAACGGCTCGATGGTGCCGTCGCCGGCGGCAGCGCTCTCCAGCAGCCGCAGCGAGGTGGTGCCGACCGCGACGATGCGCCCGCCATTGGCGCGCGCTTCGTTCAGCGCAGCAGCCACCGGCGCTGACACGCAGCCCCACTCCGCATGCATCCGGTGGCCTGCGGTGTCGTCGGCCTTCACAGGCAGGAAGGTGCCGGCGCCGACATGAAGGGTCACGCGCTGCACCCCGATGCCGCGCGCGCGCAGCTTCTGCTCCAGCGCCGGCGTGAAATGCAGGCCGGCCGTGGGGGCTGCGACCGCGCCGTCGTTGACGGCGAACATGGTCTGGTAGTCCGACACATCCTGCTCGTCCGCGGGACGCTTGCCGGCGATATAGGGCGGCAGCGGCGGCCGGCCGAGATCGGCGATCGCCTGGTCCAGGGTCGGTCCGTGGAAGCTGAAAGACAGCGTCACCTCGCCCTCGGCGCCCTTGGCCTCGACCTCGGCGTCGAGATGGCCGAGCAGGCAGACCTTGCCCTCGTTGCCGAAGCGAACGACGTCGCCCAGACTGAGCTTCTTCGCCGGCCGCACCAAGGCCTGCCAGCGCGAACCGTCGAGCCGCTTGATCAGGGTCGCCTCGATCTTCGGCTCGGTGTCGCGGCCGATGCGCCGGCCGGAGAGCTGCGCCGCGATCACCTTGGTGTCGTTGACGACGAGCTGATCGCCCGGCTCGAGCCAGTCAGGCAGATCGGCGATGGTGTGATCGCGCAGCACGCCGTCGCCCTCGACCACCAGCAGCCGCGCGGATTCCCGCGGGCTGGCGGGACGCAGCGCGATGTTCTCAGGCGGCAGTTCGAAATCGAAGAGATCGGTGCGCATGGTCTCAAAGGTGCGAATGGCGAATAGGGAGTGGCGAATAGATCATTCGCTATTCGCTACTCGCCATTCGCGCATCGCGGCGGCAGCCGCGATATTACTCTGCGTCAGCGGCCATGCGGGCCTTGACGATCTTGTCAGGGTTCTGCACCGGCTCGCCGCGCTTGATCTTGTCGACGTTCTCCATGCCCTCGGTCACTTTGCCCCAGACCGTGTACTGCTTGTCGAGGAAGCGGGCGTCGTCGAAGCAGATGAAGAACTGGCTGTCGCCGGAATCCGGGCTGGCCGCGCGCGCCATCGAGGTGGTGCCGCGCACATGCGGCTCGGCGTTGAACTCGGCCTTCAGCTTCTTGCCGGAGCCGCCCATGCCGGTGCCCTGCGGGCAGCCGGTCTGCGCCATGAAGCCGTCGATCACACGGTGGAACACGATGCCATCGTAGAATCCCTCGCGCACCAGCTCCTTGATCCGCGCGACATGGTTCGGCGCGAGGTCGGGACGCATCTCGATGGTGACGGGGCCCTGCGTGGTCTCAAGGATCAAAGTATTCTCGGTGACAGCCATATGCTCATCTCTCGACAGGTTTGGAGGAAGATCTCCGGGTAAGGAACTTTGTTGGTCAGGATTCCACGAAGCGCGCCGGCCATCGTTCCGGTAGATGGCATCGGCGGCCGACGTTGCAAGGTCTTCACGAACGGCCACGCGCCCGGCAGGGCCACTGCAGCCGACGACCTAATATCTCCCAACGTACATAAAGCCGAGCCGCACCGTCATGTCGATTGCGGCGGTGGCCTGCGGCGACCACCGCCTGTCGAGCGGCTTGGCAAAGACTTCTTTACTTGATGTCGGAGGCGACCTGCACCTTTACCATCTTGTCGGGATCGGTGACGGTCCCCGACGAGGAACCGGCCGGCGCCTTCTTCAGCTTGTCGACCACGTCCATGCCCTGCACGACCTCACCGACCACCGTGTACTGGCCGTTGAGGAAGGACGCGTCGCCGAAGGTGATGAAAAACTGCGAGTTGGCGCTGTCGACGGAATCGCCGCGCCGCGCCATCCCAACGGTGCCGCGCTTGAACGGCACCTGCGAGAATTCCTGCTTCAGGTTCGGATATTTCGAGCCGCCGGTGCCGTTGAAGTTTTGCCCGTCGCCGGTCTGCGCCATGAAGCCGTCCATCACCCGGTGGAACGGCACGTTGTTGTAGAAGCCCTCGCGCGCGAGCTGCTTGATCCGCTCGGCATGCTGCGGCGCAAGATCGGTTCGCAACTTGATGACGATGCGGCCCTTGGTGGTGTCGATGACAACGGCGTTCTGCTTGTCGAGCCCGGCCGGCAGCGACTGCGCCGAGACTGGCACTGCGATGGCGGGCACCGCAAACATCAGGGCAAGAACGAAGGCGACGGCTCGGATCATGAAAACTCCGGAACGTGAGGGACTGAAAGCGAGCGAAAGCGACGGGTAGCTGTTTGGCACCACGCCGCCGGCCCGCGGATCGGCCGAGGATGTCAGCGAAATTTGGCCTCGAGGCTAGCCGCGACGGACGGCGGAACAAAGGAGGATACCTCGCCGCCCATGGCGGCGATTTGACGGACCAGTGTGGCGGTGATCGGGCGGACCGGAACCGAGGCCGGCACGAACACCGTCTGGATCCCCGGCGCCATGGCGCCGTTCATGCCGGCGAGCTGCATCTCATAGTCGAGATCGGTGCCATCGCGCAGGCCACGGATCATCATGATCGCACCGGCGTCGCGTGCGGCCGTGACCGTCAGGTTGTCATAGGTGGCGGCCTCGAAGCCGCACCCGGCCCCAGCTGCGACCGGGCCGAACACCTCCCGCACCATGGCGAGCCGCTCCTCGGTCGAAAACAGCGGCTTTTTGCTGGAATGCACGCCGACGGCAATGATGAGCTTGTCGCAGAGATGCACGGCCTGCCGCACCACGTCCAGATGGCCGTTGGTGACTGGGTCGAACGAGCCTGGATAGAGGGCAATACGTTGCATGAGCCCCTCCTATACCGCCCGGAACCGGCCGGCAAGTACGGGGTTTGTTTCGTCCCATAGCGAGGATGAAACAAACCGTAAGCGCGATGAAACCATTTTTAGCGCCGGGCGAAGGCTTCTCGAAACCGGTCGTGGTTATCAACTCACCAACAAGACGATGGGCGGTTAAGACCCATCGACAGGGGGCTCACATGATCAAAGCACTTTCTGCCATCGCGGTGGCCGCTTTCGTGGCCGCCGCCCTCACCACGCTGCCTGGTTTCGCGCCCGAGGTTGCGGCCAGCGTGCCGCAGCCGCTGGCGAAGGGAGACCGCCTCGATATCCACCCGATCGGCCGCGACTGCTCGCAGCAGGCATGGCCGAATTTCGAAGCCTCGTGCCTGCGCGCCGCCGGCACGAAGAGCACCGTTCGTGAGGCCCGCACCGTCGGCGTCGACCGGCTGCGGTAAGGATTTGCGAATAGTGAGTGGCGAATAGCGAATAGAGCTTCCCTACTCCCTACTCGCCATTCGCCCCCTCAGGGCCGCCATTGCCGTTGGCCCCGTTCTCAGTCTCTTCGCCGATATGCTCGACCGCGACGACATGCTCGTCGTCGGCGGTGTTGAACACGATGACGCCCTGGGTGGAGCGGCCGGCGATGCGGATACCGTCGACCGGGCAGCGGATCAGTTGGCCCTTGTCCGTGACCAGCATGATCTGGTCGCTGTCCTCCACTGGGAAGGACGCCACCAGCTTGCCGTTGCGGTTGTTGACCGACATCGCGACGATGCCTTTGCCGCCGCGGCCGGTGGTCCGGTATTCGTAGGACGAGGTCCGCTTGCCATAGCCGTTGACGGACACCGTCAGCACGACCTGCTCCTGTGCGGACATCTCGACATAGCGCTCCTGCGAGAGCTGGATCGAGCCGGCCGCCGCCTCCTCGCCTTCGATCTCCGTCGTCTCCTCGGCGCCGACCTCGCCCGCACCGACGTCGCCGGACATGGCGCGGCGCATCTTCAGGTAAGCCGTGCGCTCGTCCGAGGTGGTCTCGACATGGCGCAGGATCGACAGCGAGATCACCTTGTCGTCGGCCGGCAGCGCGATGCCACGCACGCCCATCGAGGTGCGCCCGGTGAAGACGCGCACATCGGTGACCGGGAAGCGGATGCACTGGCCGCCGGCGGCGGTCAAAAGCACGTCGTCGCGCTCGGTGCAGATCTGCACGTCGACGATCGCCTCGCCCTCATCGAGCTTCATCGCGATGATGCCGGAGCGGCGCACGTCAACGAAGTCGGAGAGCTTGTTGCGGCGGACATTGCCGCCCGTGGTCGCGAACATCACGTCCAGATTGGCCCAGGAGGATTCATCCTCTGGCAGCGGCATGATGGTGGTGATGCGCTCGCCCTGCTCCAGCGGCAGGATGTTGATCAGCGCCTTGCCGCGGGCATTGGGCGCTGCGACGGGCAGGCGCCAGACCTTCTCCTTGTAGACCTGACCGCGCGAGGAGAAGAACAGCACCGGCGTATGCGTGGAAGCCACGAACAGCCGGCTGACGAAATCCTCCTCGCGGGTCTGCATGCCGGCGCGGCCCTTGCCGCCGCGGCGCTGCGCCCGGTAGGCTGACAGCGGCACGCGCTTGGCGTAACCGGCGTGCGACACGGTCACCACCATGTCCTCGCGCTGGATCAGGTCCTCGTCCTCGACCTCGCCTTCCTGCTCGATGATCTGGGTCCGGCGCGGCGTGGCGAACTCCGTCTTGATGTCGGCGAGCTCGGTCTTGATGATGTCCTGGACGCGGGCGCGCGAGCGCAGGATTTCGAGATAGTCGGCGATTTCCGCAGCAAGCTTGTCGAGCTCATCGGAGATTTCGTCCCGGCCCAGAGCGGTCAGGCGCTGCAGACGCAGGTCGAGGATGGCTTTGGCCTGCTCAAATGACAGCCGGATGGTGCCGTCCGGATTGATGGCGTGGCGGGGATCGTCGATCAGCGTGATCATCGCCTCGACATCCTTTGCCGGCCAGTCCCGCGACATCAGGGTGTCGCGCGCGGTGGCCGGATCGGGCGACGTCCTGATGACGCGGATGATCTCGTCGATATTGGCGACTGCGATCGCAAGGCCGACCAGGATATGGGCGCGGTCGCGAGCCTTGTTGAGCAGGAATTTCGTGCGGCGCGTCACCACCCGCTCGCGGAACGCGACGAAGATCGTCAGCAGATCCTTCAAGTTCATCGTCTGCGGCCGACCGCCGTCGAGCGCCACCATGTTGGCGCCGAAATTGGTTTGCAGCGGCGTGAACTTGTAGAGCTGGTTCAACACCACGTCCGGCACCGCGTCGCGCTTCAGCTCGACCACCACGCGGAAACCGTCGCGGTCGGACTCGTCGCGCAGGTCGGAGATGCCTTCGATCTTCTTCTCGCGCACCAGCTCGGCGATGCGCTCGACCATCGAGGCCTTGTTGACCTGGTACGGGATCTCGGTGATCAGGATCGCCTCGCGATCCCTACGGATGGTGTCGATCGTCACCTTGCCGCGCATCACGATCGAGCCACGGCCGGTGTGGTAGGCGGTGCGGATGCCCTGGCGCCCAACGATGATGCCGCCGGTCGGGAAATCCGGCCCCGGGACGATGCCGATGAGCTCGTCGATCGAGAGCGCGGGATTGTCGATCAGCGCGACGCAGGCATCGATCACCTCGCCGAGGTTGTGCGGCGGAATATTGGTCGCCATGCCGACAGCAATGCCGCCGGCGCCGTTGACCAGGAGGTTCGGAAACTTCGCCGGCAGCACCGACGGCTCTTTTTCGGCGCCGTCATAGTTCGGTTGGAAGTCGACCGTGTCCTTGTCGAGATCGTCGAGCAGCGACTGCGCGACCTTGGTCAGGCGGGATTCGGTGTAGCGCATCGCCGCTGGCATGTCGCCATCGACCGAGCCGAAATTGCCCTGGCCATCGATCAGCGGCACGCGCATCGAGAAGTCCTGCGCCATCCGCACCAGAGCGTCATAGACCGACTGGTCGCCGTGCGGATGATATTTACCGATGACGTCGCCGACCGTGCGTGCCGATTTGCGGTACGGCTTGTTCCACTCGAAGCCGTTCTCGTACATGCCGTAGAGGATGCGCCGGTGCACCGGCTTCAGCCCGTCGCGTGCATCAGGCAGCGCTCGCGACACGATCACGCTCATCGCGTAATCGAGGTAGGAGCGTTTCATCTCATCGAGGATCGAGACGGGGCGAATATCGGAAGGTCCGCCCGGCTCGCCGGGCTTCTCATCTTCAGCGTCAGACAAAGGGAAATCCGGTCAGTTACACATGCGAAAACGCGTGCGAATCATATAGCGCATCGGCCTCCCCTAAACCACCCCTGGGCGACCGATCGAAGCGCTTTTTCTTCTCGATTTTCCAGCAACTTAAGCCTCTGACTTGCGTCCCGACACGCGGTTTGCTGCGGGGGCCGCCGAGAGCCGTTCCTTGCAGCGCAAACCGCGAGACATGGCGCGGGATTGCCGCAGTGAAAAAGCCCCGCGGTTGCGCGGGGCTCCTGTGCACTCTCTGCAACGAGCGATCAACAGTCCTCCAATAAGGTGATCTCAGTAGCGCATCTGCTCGAGGTCCGCGATCAGGCTGGGGCCGGTCGGGCGCCAGCCGACCCGTTCTTGCGTCTTCGCGCTCGAGGCCCAAAGATCCATCCCGGCGAACATCGCCATCCAGCCGAAGTGTTCCTGTGCTTCGGCCGGAGACACAGACTTCAGCGGAACGCCGAGCCCCTTGCCGAGGAGTTCGGCAATCCGGCGAGCCGGGATACCCTCCTCCGCGACCGCGTGGTAGCGCGCGCCAGGCTCGCTCCTTTCCAGCGCAAGTCGATAGAGACGCGCGACGTCGGTGACGTGAGCCGCGGGAAAACGATTGCTGCCGTCACCGACATAGGCCGACACGCCCTTGGCACGGGCGATCTCCACAAGCGGCGTGATGAGGCCCTGCCTGGCTGTGTCGTGCACCTGGGGAAGGCGCATGACCGAGACGTTGACGCCTTTTTCCAGCATCGCGTTGCCGGCGATTTCAGAGGCGGAGCGCGGGTTCGGGTGGCTGGTGTTGAAAATATCTTCGTCTGCGGGCTTGCCAGGTCCGGCGCTGCCCATGCCGGTCCCGGAGGTGATGAGCAGCGGCCGGTCGGAGCCCTTCAGCACCGAGCCCAGCGCTTCGATCGCGCGCCGGTCTTTCTCGCAGTTGGCGACGAAGTGAGAGAAGTCGTGATCGAACGCAGCATGGATTACGCCATCAGCGTTGGCAGCTCCGCTGCACAGGCTCTCGAGATCCTCGAGAGTCCCGAAATGCACCTCGGCACCGGCGGCTGCCAGACGCTGCGCACCTTCGTCCGACCGTGTCATTCCGATGACCTGATGACCAGCCTGCAACAGCTCGGGCACGATCCGCGAGCCGATGAAGCCGGTCGCACCGGTGAGAAAAACACGCATAGAAGCCTCCGATGATGTCCACGACATTGTTCGTGAGCACATGATCGGTTAGTTGTTCATCCGGTTAAAGACGTGAGATTATCCTAGTATAGACAGTAACAGGGACACCATGTCCGTCACCACCGACAATCTACTCGGCAGCTATCTCAGAGATCGTCGCACGCGGCTTGATCCGGCCGCCTTCGGTTTTTCCGGACGTCGACGGACACCGGGTCTTCGTCGCGAAGAAGTGGCGCAGCGCGCCAACATCAGCGCGACATGGTACACTTGGTTGGAGCAGGGTCGCGGCGGCGCGCCGTCGCCTGACGTGTTGGACCGGATCGCCAGCAGCCTGATGCTAACCGAGCCCGAGCGCGAGCATCTGTTCATCCTTGGCCTCGGCCGGCCGCCTGAGATCCGCTACAAGCCGGCCGCGGGCGTCACTCCGCGGCTGCAACGTCTAATTGATAGTCTCGAGGTCAGCCCTGCGCTGATCAAGACCGCCACTTGGGACGTGGTCGCTTGGAACAAGGCTGCGACGGTGGTGCTGACCGATTACGACAAACTGCCACCGGCGGAGCGCAATATTCTCCGTCGCATCTTTCTCGACACGCGTGTCCGGGATGCGCAACATGACTGGGCGGGACTGGCACGCTTCGTGGTCGGCGCATTCCGGGCGGATGCGGCCCGCGCCGGCGCCGCTTCCGAAGTCGCGCAGCTCGTCGATGAATTGTGCCGGGCCAGCGCCGAGTTCGAGGCGTTATGGCGTGAAAATGACGTGCTTGCGTACGGCGAAGGGGTCAAGCATCTCAACCATCCTACGCTCGGCCCGATGGAGCTGGAATATTCCGCTTTCGCCGTCGACGGGCGGCCCGACCTCAGCATGATCGTCTACAATCCAGTCGAAAGCGCCTTGGCCGATCGCATTCGCGCGATCGTCAAATCAAAGCGACCATCGGGCCGCAGGCAAGCTACCGGATAGTGGTTCGCTGCCAACACTCGCATCCCCTTCCCTTCGGTTTGCGAATGTTAGCAGCCAAGGACCGGTGGCAAGTTATTGAAGCTCGCGGGGTCTGGATTTGACGTTTGCATCTCTGCCGGAAGGCAGATGGCGAACGTCAAATCCACAATGTCATGTCCACGGCGCCAAGTCTCAGAACGGAATGTCGTCGTCCATATCGCTGTTGCGGCCGCCGCCAGCCGCGACTGCGCGGCGCGGCGGCGCCGATGGCGTGCTCATGCCGAAATCGCCGCCCGGCTCGTCGGAGAAGCTGCCGCCACCGCCGCCACGGCCATCGAGCATGGTCAGCGTGGAGTTGAAGCCCTGCAACACCACTTCGGTGGAGTACTTCTCGACGCCGCTCTGATCGGTCCACTTCCGGGTCTGCAGCGCGCCCTCGATGTAAACCTTTGCGCCCTTCTTCAGATACTGCTCGGCAACCTTGCAGAGTCCTTCATTGAAGATCACGACGCGGTGCCACTCGGTCTTCTCTTTCCGCTCGCCGGTGGCCTTGTCGCGCCAGGTCTCCGACGTCGCGATGCTCAGATTGGCGATCGGCCGTCCATCCTGGGTGCGCCGGATCTCCGGATCCTTGCCGAGATTGCCAACCAGAATCACCTTGTTCACGCTTCCCGCCATCACCACTCTCCCGCGGTTCAAAATCCCTGGATTGGCAGCCGCGCAGCCCACAGCTGAATTTGACACCGCCGCATCCCTCGCGGCGGACCCTATACGCTTGCTGCGGTCGCGACCCGTCCTCTCCTCGCTTATCCACACATAGCGTGCCGGCCGTCAATGTTCCAGGTTTGTTCCGAAAAACACGCACACTACGGGGCTTACGGTCACTTTCTCGGCACTACCTAAGGGTGTTTCGACCTTTTGGAACCCGAAAAAGTTCCATCTGAATGAAAAAATCCATGGCGATCATTAACTTAGGTTAGGACCACTGACCTTCATTCGGCAAGCGAGTGTGTCTTTTAGGAGACGGTATCGGAAGTTGAATCGGATATATTTACGGGCGGAATTTGGGCCGTAAGGGCGGTCGCGAGAAATTGTAACGGCGCTTCCGGGGACAACGGGGGGCGCAAAACGCCGAAGGGGAGTTCGATGAAAAAAATTCTGCTGGGTGCGACAAGTATCATTGTGTTGGGGATGGTGGCACCGGTCAGTGCGGCGGATCTCGCTGCGCGGCCGTACACCAAAGCGCCGCCTCCAGTGGTAGCCCCAGTTTATGACTGGAGCGGCTTCTACATCGGCGGCAACGGCGGCGGCGGCTGGAGCCGCAATTGCTGGAATCTCGTCGCTCTGCCGGCGGGCACGCTGGTAGCGCCATTGGCCGAAGGCTGCCATAACGCCTCTGGCGCCACGGCCGGTGGCCAGATCGGCTATCGCTGGCAGATGCAGAGCTGGGTGTTCGGCCTCGAAGGCCAGGGCAACTGGGCCGACTTCAAGGGCAGCAACGTCAACCTTCTGGCTGGCACCCCATTCGCGGTCGCTGGTCTGACTGATCAGACCAGGGTCGATGCGTTCGGCCTGATGACCGGACAGGTCGGCTGGGCCTGGAACAACGTGCTCGGCTATGTGAAGGGTGGCGCGGCCGTCGTGAGCGACCGCTATCGGACCTTCACCGCGGCCGGCGTCCTGGCCGACTCCGTCAACGACACCCGCTGGGGTGGGACGGTCGGTGCCGGCATCGAAGTCGGCTTCTCGCCAAACTGGTCGATCGGCTTCGAATACGACCATATCTTCCTGGGCACACGCAACCTCAATTCGGTCACGCCGCTTGGCGTCTTCAGCGCCACCGACCGCATCAGCCAGGATGTCGATCTCGCCACCGTCCGCCTGAACTATCGTTGGGGCGGCCCTGTGGTCGCGAGGTACTGATCGGCAAGCATCTAGCAGAGCAAGCATCTAGCAGAGACTGAGAAGGCTGGCCGCGCGCCGGCCTTTTTGTTGCGCGTATGGGTCCCGCTCGCGCCGCCGCATGCCCCATGCATGCGTGACCACACGTGGCGGTCGCTGCAACGTTGTGGCTTTTCGGTGACGGCATTTCGTGCTGAACGAGGCTATAAGCGCAATGGGGCGTGGGTAAAGGCGTGAGTGCAGGCGTCGGAATGGCGATGGGGACAGCTATGAAGCGAGCGCTCCAGGTCGGTGTGGCCTGGTTGGCGCTGGGGGCGGCGCCTGCACTCACGGCCGACCTCGCTGCGCGGCCCTACGCCAAGGCCCCGGCGATGATCACCACGATCTACGACTGGAGCGGCTTTTACCTCGGCCTCAACGCGGGCGGCGGCTCCGCTCATAAGTGCTGGACCAACACCAGCACCTTCGGCACGCCGACCATTCCGAATGCAGCCGAAGGCTGTCACGATGCGACCGGCGGCCTGGTGGGCGGCCAGATCGGCTACCGCTGGCAGACCGGCACGTGGGTGTTCGGCGTCGAGGCGCAGGGCGATTGGTCCGACTTCAAGGGCAGCAATGCCAGCCAGTTCATTCCCGGCCTCACCAATCAGAGCAAGGTCAATGCGCTCGGCCTGTTCACAGGCCAGGTCGGCTATTCCTGGAACAACGTGCTCTGGTATGTGAAGGGCGGCGGTGCCGTCGCCAACGACAAGTACAACGGCATCAGTGCGGCCGGCAGCGTGTTCGATCAAGGCAGCGCGACGCGCTGGGGCGGCGTGGTCGGCACTGGTATCGAAGTGGGCTTCGCGCCCAACTGGTCGGTCGCAGCAGAATACGACCACCTGTTCATGGGCAGCCGTGCCCTCACCTTCTCCGCCTTCCCAACCGGAGCGGCCTCGCGGACCGACACAGTGGGTCAGGACGTCGACATGGCGACCGTGCGCGTCAACTACCGCTGGGGCGGTCCGGTGGTCGGGAAATACTGAACTTATTTGTTGAGCTCCGACGCGTGAGCTCCGATCGGGATCAGGCCGGCCTTCACGCCGGCCTTTTTCTTGAGTCGCCTGTCGCGCGGCATGGTGGCGCGATGTTGCTGGTCCCGGTTCGTGGGACGGGCACCTTTCACCAATGCTTAAGTACAAATCGCAGCGCCTTTTTAAGTACGAATCGCAGCTCCCGCTTGATGCGGTGAGCTGGTCACAGCCTGGCGAGACCTAATCAGTTACAATTGTCGTCAACCTGAACGGGTGAGTTCGGACGGTGGGGTCCGGACGAAGAGGAAAATTGGGACTGGAGAGAACCATGAAGACGACCCTGCTTGTGACCGTGAGCTTCACCGCATTGGTGACGGCCCCCGCACTGGCTGCTGACCTCGCGCGGCCCTACACCAAGGCCCCCGCCCCGGTCATCGCGCCGCTGCCGAGTTGGGCCGGCTTCTACATCGGCGTCAACGGCGGTGCCGACTGGAGCCGCAACTGCTGGACGCTGAACAATGTCGGGGGCGTGGCCGTCTTGCCGGCGCAAGCAGAAGGCTGTCACAGCGCGACCAGCGGCGTCGTCGGCGGTCAGCTCGGCTATCGCTGGCAGGCCAACAACTGGGTGTTCGGTCTCGAGGCGCAGGGCGACTGGACCGACCTGAAGGCGTCGAACGCCAGCACAGCTCCTCTCGCTGCGGGTATCACCAACACCACCAAAACCGATGCGCTCGGCCTGTTCACCGGCCAGGTCGGCTACGCCTGGAGCACCGTGCTCTGGTACGTGAAGGGTGGTGCCGCGCTCACCCACAACAAATATACCGGCACGGCGAACGCGGCCGCTCCGTTCCCGGTGGGGACCTTTCTCGACTCGGCGAATGAAACCCGCTGGGGCGGCACGGTCGGCACTGGCGTCGAGTTCGCCTTCGCGCCGGGCTGGTCGGTGGCTGCCGAATACGATCATCTGTTCATGGGACGGCGCGACATCGCCTTCCCCGCCAATACGGGGGTCGTCTTGTCGCGCACCGACAGCATCAAGCAGGACGTCGACATGGCCACCGTGCGCGTCAACTACCGCTTCGGCAGCCCGGAGATCGCCCGCTACTGACGCGCGCTCGCACGCGGCGAATCCACCCTCAGAAGGCCGGCCTCGCGCCGGCCTTTTTGCGTGGCAGCCATGCAACATGCAAAAATACGCCTAACTCTTTGGCAAGGCATCACTTTTCTACAAGACATCACCGGAACGTGCTTTCGCCCTGACTGTGGCGCTGCGGTGACGGTATCGGGCCGACTCATCGGCTATAGGAACCCCGTCAACCTGAACGGGTGAGGTCCGGTTATCGCGGCGAAAGGATCGCGAGGCCGGAACAACGAGGAAGAATGGGACTGAAAGAGATGATGAAGAAAGTTCTGCTGGCGACCGTTGCTGTTGCCGCTTTGGGAACGGCACCAGCTTTCGCTGCGGACCTCGCTGCGAAGACCTACACCAAGGCTCCGGCGCTGGCGCCGCTGCCGACCTGGGCCGGTTTCTACATCGGCGTCAACGGTGGTGGTGCTTGGAGCCAGAACGATTGGAACGCTGTGGGCTTCGGTCCCGAAGGTTCGCATGATGCGTCCGGCGGCACGGTCGGTGGCCAGATCGGCTATCGCTGGCAGACCGGCACATGGGTGTTCGGCATCGAAGCTCAGGGCAACTGGGCGGACATCTCGGGCAGCAACGTCAGCAACCAGTTCCTCAATCAGACCAACCGCACCAAGACGGATGCGTTTGGCCTGTTCACCGGCCAGATCGGCTACGCCTTGAACAACGTGCTGCTCTACGCCAAGGGCGGTGCTGCTGTGGTCGACAACAAGTACGACATCCGTGCGACCAACACCGGTATCGGCCTTGCCTCGGTCACTGACACCCGTTGGGGTGGTGTGGTCGGCGCCGGCGTCGAATACGGCTTCGCTCCGAACTGGTCGCTTGGCTTCGAGTACGACCACATCTTCCTGGATCGCAAGGATGTCACGTTTGTTGGCAACTTCGGCGGTGTCCAGACAGACAGCATCAAGCAGGACGTGGACCTGTTCACGGCCCGCATTAACTACCGGTTCGGCGGTCCGGTGGTCGCCAAGTACTAAGAGAATTACTGATCCAAAACTCGACCCCGTTTTGACGGCGGATCGAAAGACCCCGGCGCGACGTTCGCGCCGGGGTTTTTTCTTGGGTGCGCCAAGCCATGGCGCGGAGCGCCGTGACCGGCGCGATTTGACCGGAGTGGTGTCTGGTCAATGGCTTGGAGGTGAGAGAGTCCTCTACGGATTTGGTGATGGGAACCGTTTAGCTCCGCAGAGTTCCCTCACGCTGCTGCCACTTGCCGCCATGCTGCGAACGCATTGTTGATGATTCGCGCGCGGCACTGGAAATCGGCTATCGTTCTTCCTACGTTCCAGTCCAACATTCCCCCATTGGCGTCTGATGGCCGGCTTCCGGCGGAGCGCGCCTGAAACGACGTGCGCGACCTCTGCGCCAAGGGACCGATTGCCATGGATGAAGTGCTCAAGGCCAAGCAGCGCGTGCAAGCCGGCCCATCGAGCCTGCGCGCGATCACCATTCGCGGGGCGCGCGAGCACAATCTGAAGAATGTCGACGTCGAGATCCCGCGCGACAAGCTCGTGGTGTTCACCGGCCTCTCGGGCTCGGGAAAATCCTCGCTCGCCTTCGACACCATCTATGCCGAGGGTCAGCGGCGCTACGTCGAATCGCTGTCGGCCTATGCGCGCCAGTTCCTGGAGATGATGCAGAAGCCGGATGTCGACCAGATCGACGGCCTGTCTCCGGCGATCTCGATCGAGCAGAAGACGACCTCTAAGAACCCGCGCTCGACCGTCGGCACCGTCACCGAGATCTACGACTACATGCGTCTGCTCTGGGCGCGCGTCGGCGTGCCCTACTCGCCCGCGACCGGTCTTCCCATCGAGAGCCAGACCGTGTCGCAGATGGTCGACCGCGTGCTGGCGCTGCCCGAAGGCACAAGGCTCTATTTGCTGGCGCCGGTCGTGCGAGGCCGCAAGGGCGAGTACAAGAAGGAGCTCGCCGAATACCTCAAGAAGGGCTTTCAGCGCGTCAAGATCGACGGCAGCTTTCATGAGCTTGCCGAGGCGCCGACGCTCGACAAGAAATTCCCGCATGACATCGATGTCGTGGTCGACCGCATCGTCGTGCGCCCGGACATCGGCCAGCGCCTCGCCGAAAGTTTCGAGACCGCGCTGAAGCTCGCCGAGGGCCTCGCCGTCGTGGAGTTCGCCGACGCGCCTGCAGCGGCGGACGAGAAGAAGTCGGACAAGAAGACCGCCAAGATCCACGACAAGAGCGGACCCGAGCGCATCCTGTTCTCGGAGAAATTCGCCTGCCCGGTCTCCGGCTTCACCATCCCCGAGATCGAGCCGCGGCTGTTCTCGTTCAACAACCCCTATGGCGCCTGCCCGGAATGCGGCGGGCTCGGCGTCGAGCAGCATGTCGATGCCGACCTCGTCATTCCCGACAAGGAGGTCACCTTGCGCAAGGGCGCGATCGCGCCCTGGGCCAAGTCGTCATCGCCCTATTATCTGCAGACGCTGACCGCGCTCGCCAAGTTCTACAAGTTCACCCTCGACACCAAGTGGAAGGACCTGCCGAAGAAGACGCAGAACGCGCTGCTGCACGGCTCCGGCGAGGACGAGATCAAGTTCACCTATGAGGACGGCGTCCGTTCCTACGACACCAAGAAGCCGTTCGAGGGTGTCGTCACCAACATCGAGCGCCGCTTCCGCGAGACCGAGAGCGAATGGGCCCGCGAGGAGCTCGGCAAATACTTCAACGACGTGCCCTGCGCGGCATGTAACGGTTACCGGCTCAAGCCGGAAGCGCTCTGCGTCAAGGTCGCGGGCAAGCATATCGGCGAGATCAGCAATCTCTCGGTCAAGGCCGCCGGCGAGTGGTTCGGCACCGTGCCGGAGACCATGAACGCACAGCAGACCGAGATCGCGACCCGCATCCTGAAAGAGATTCGCGACCGCCTGACCTTCCTGCTCGACGTCGGCCTGAACTATCTGACGCTGTCGCGTTCCTCCGGCACCCTGTCCGGCGGCGAGAGCCAGCGCATCCGCCTGGCCTCGCAGATCGGCTCAGGGCTGACCGGCGTGCTCTACGTGCTGGACGAGCCGTCAATCGGCCTGCACCAGCGCGACAACGCCCGCCTGCTCGATACGTTGAAGCGGCTGCGCGACCTCGGCAACACCGTGATCGTGGTCGAGCATGACGAGGACGCCATTCGCCTCGCCGATTACGTGCTCGACATCGGCCCCGGCGCCGGCATGCATGGCGGCAACATCGTCGCCCAGGGCACGCCGGCCGAGATCATGCGCAACCCGAAATCGCTGACCGGCAAATATCTCACCGGTGAGCTCGAGGTCGAGGTGCCGGAGCGGCGGCCGCCGAACCATCGCCGCACCATCAAGGTGGTGAACGCGCGCGGCAATAATCTGAAGAACGTCTCGGCCGAGATTCCGCTGGGCTTGTTCACCTGCATCACCGGCGTCTCCGGCGGTGGCAAGTCGACGCTGCTGATCGACACGCTCTACAAGGCGATTGCGCGCAAGCTCAACGGCGCCAACGAGGCCGCCGCGCCGCACGACCGCATCGAGGGCCTGGAGCATATCGACAAGATCATCGACATCGACCAGTCGCCGATCGGCCGCACCCCGCGCTCCAACCCCGCGACCTATACCGGCGCCTTCACGCCGATCCGCGAGTGGTTTGCCGGCCTGCCCGAGGCCAAGGCGCGCGGCTACGAGCCCGGCCGCTTCTCCTTCAACGTCAAGGGCGGCCGCTGCGAGGCCTGCCAGGGCGACGGCGTCATCAAGATCGAGATGCACTTCCTGCCCGACGTCTACGTCACCTGCGACGTCTGCAAGGGCAAGCGCTACAACCGCGAGACCTTGGAGGTTCTGTTCAAGGGCAAGTCCATCGCCGACGTGCTCGACATGACCGTCGAGGAAGCCGCCGAGTTCTTCAAGGCGGTGCCGCGCGTGCGCGAAACCTTCCAGACCCTGCACCGCGTCGGCCTCGACTACATCCATGTCGGCCAGCAAGCCACGACGCTGTCCGGCGGCGAAGCCCAGCGCGTCAAGCTCGCCAAGGAATTGTCCAAGCGCGCCACCGGCCGTACCCTCTACATCCTAGACGAGCCCACCACCGGCCTGCACTTCCACGACGTCAAGAAGCTCTTGGAGGTGCTGCACGAGCTGGTCGCGCAGGGCAACACGGTCGTCGTCATCGAGCACAATCTCGAGGTGATCAAGACCGCCGACTGGGTCATCGACCTCGGCCCCGAAGGCGGCGACGGCGGCGGCGAGATCGTCGCCTGGGGCCCGCCGGAAGACATCGCGAAGGCGCCAAGGAGCTACACCGGCAAGTTCCTGGCGCCGGTGCTGAAGAAGGCACGGAAGCCGAAGCGCGGGAGGACGAGCGAGGCGGCGGAGTAGGCCAACCGACCAAACTCTGCCGACGCATCGGTCCAAGGGAGATTCAGCTTGTCCGCCGGCTTTGTGCAAACGTACCGCGCCTTCGCCCACAACAATGCTTGGGCAAACCATCGGCTGCTCACGGCCTGCTCTGCACTAGGCAAGGCGGATTTTGAAGCCGAGCGGTCTGGCTTCTTTCCGAGCCTGCAAAGGACGCTGAACCACATCTACATCATTGATCTCTTCTACGTCGATGCGCTGGAGGGCGGCAGCCTCGGACCTGCCGCCTGGAAGAACGAAGTGCCGTACCCATCGCTCGCCGAGTTGAAGCCAGCTCAAGCCGCAATCGACAGGCGGTTGATCGCCGTCTGCGATGCGCTGACGCCCGAGCTGCTCAACGGGGCTGTGCGGATCAATCGCGATAGTCACATCCAGATCGAGCGCCGCGACCGGCTGCTGATGCATCTCTTCCAGCACCAGATCCATCATCGCGGGCAGGCGCACGCCATGCTCTCCGGAACAAGCGCCGCGCCGCCTCAGCTTGACGAATTCTTTGCGGAGGGAGAGGCGCCACTTCGGGCCGCCGAGTTCGCGGAACTCGGGTGGACCGAGGACGGCGTTTGGACATCATAAGGAGATGAACCCGACAGCGTTCGCCTGCTCCTGACGTTCGGTCGTTGGTTCTCCCGATGCCCCATCCCTACTCCCTCGCCATCTTCGATCTCGACGGCACGCTGGCCGACAGCTTTCCGTGGTTCCTGCGGACCATCAACGACATCGCCGATCACTTCGGCTTTCGCCGTGTGCGGGATGAGGATGTCGAGGAGTTGCGGCATGCTTCGACGCGGGAGATCCTCAGCCGGCTCGAGGTGCCCTTGTGGAAACTGCCGGCGATCGCGCGGCATGCGCGGCGGCTGAAGGCGGAGGCTGCGGCAGAGATTTCGTTGTTTGCCGGCGTCGAGGCGATGCTGCGGACGCTGGCCGGGCACGGCGTGCAGCTTGCGCTGGTGACATCGGACAGTGAAGCCAATGCGCGCGAGAAGCTCGGCGAAACCGCCGCGCTGTTCTCGTATTTCGATTGCTCGGCGTCGCTGTTCGGCAAGCCCGCGAAATTTCGCCGGGTCGTCCGGCGCGCGGGCGTCGAGCCCGCCAAGGTCATCGCCATCGGCGACGAGGTCCGCGACATCGAGGCGGCGCGCGCCGTGGGGATTGCCTGCGGCGCGGTGTGCTGGGGTTATGCGGCGCCGACGGCGCTGCGGGCGCTGGGGCCGGATTACACATTTGAGCGGATGGACGAGATCGTGCACGCAGTGCGCCCGGCGGCGTAGCTGCCCCTACTCCGTCCTGCGCAAAAACGCCCCGAACGCGCGCGGGCCGTCGCCGGTTTTGACCTCGCCGATCACCTTCAGCTCGGCCGCATCGATGATCACGAGCGTGTTGCTTTCCCAGCAGGCGACGACGATGCGCTTGCCGTCGGCGGTCGCATTGATACCCTCGGGATAATCGCCGACGTTGATACGCTTCACCGGCTTCAGCGTCGCCAGATCGAACACGCTGACGGTGCCACCATATTGGTCGGTGACAAAGCCGCGGCCTTGCGCCAGCGCCACCGCATAGGGCCGCATCCCGACCGGCACGCGGCCGATCTCGCGGCCCGCCGCGATATCGA
>Ga0209677_100632_pt1 | contig 18831 bp, 19 predicted proteins | sample AraplaCvi_mCL_r2_2_FD_184285 | JGI IMG/M metagenome (GOLD analysis project Ga0209677, IMG submission 184285) | Arabidopsis root microbial communities from North Carolina, USA - plate scrape CL_Cvi_mCL_r2 (SPAdes) (version 2) | ecosystem: Host-associated > Plants > Roots > Endosphere | place: USA... | reverse complement strand
CACGAGTGGGCGGCGCGCGACGCGCAGGCGATCATCGACTACCTGGCGTGGCAGGGCGTGATCTCGGGCGGCCCGACGGAGCTGCCCGCCGCGCAGTGCGAGGCGACGCCGCTGGCCGGCTCGATCCCGGTCAACGCGCCGCATGGGGGCGTCCTCGCCTACCTGCGCGAGCCGGGGGCGACCGTGGCCGCGGGCGAGCGGCTGGCCGACCTCATCGAGCCGATGACCGGGTCGGTGACGCCGCTGCTGAGCCCGGTCGATGGCGTGCTCTACGCCCGCGAGACGCGGCGCTTCGTGCCGGCAGGCACGGGCGTGCTGCGGGTGGCGGGGCGCGAGGCGTTGCGGACGGGGAACCTGCTCACCGCCTGATCGGTGGGCCTTGGCGGGGGTGGGTGCTGCGACTGCGCGCAGCATGACAACCCTCTTTCGGGCGCGGGGGCATTTCGCGCAGGCCGCCACGGCGACGCGCCACGGCATGCCGAAGTTTCGTGCGCGCCGGGCATTCCGCGCGCGATGAAAGGCTTGTCCTGCTGCGCGCAGTCGCAGCACCCACCCCCGCCGCAGCGCCCCTCACGGCGTGATGTCGCCGTTGCCGATCCACCGCTCGATGACGACACCCTTGGCCGTCACGTAGCGCACCTTGGCCATCGCGCCGGCACGTTCGAGCACGGTCACCACGTCCCCCGCAATGAGGAACCCATGCGCCGCCGCCTTGGGGTCGGCCCGATCGCGCAGCGGCGCGCGCGCCCGCGTCACGCGTGCGAGCACGGGCGCGTCCGCCTGCGCGACCAGTGCCGTCATGCGCGCCGCCAGGTCATGCCAGTCGGCATTCGGCGGCCCGGCCTTCGGCGCCTTGCCGTCGTCGGCCCGCAGTGCGATGCCGCTCGCCGACGTCGCCACCCGCAGCACGCGGTAGCAGTACGGATGGCGTTCGTTGTCCGAGGCCACCTTCTCGGTCAGCAGCAGCTCACCCGGCGCCATCAGCGCGGGCGCCGGCTTGCGGCAGGCGGGTAGCAGCGCGTCGTTGCCCTCGCCGGGCACGTGCGCGAGCTGCGGCAGGGCCTCGGGCGCGAGCGCGCGCACGCCGGCCAGCTCGTAGGCCGGGCGCGACGGATCGCGGCGGTCGAACACGTAGGTCGGCTGCGCGCTCGTCGCGTCGCCCAGGCCGCACTCGATGGCCATCGCGCCGCCGCCCTGCGCCCACGCGAGCACCAGGTCGGCATGCCGGCACGGCGGCGCGGCGAGCGACGCGTCCACGGTGGCCAGGCACACGCCGCCGCCGCACTGCCGATTGGGCAGCGCCTCGGCCGCCGCGATCGCGCATGTCCCCGCCAACAGGAAGGCGAGGGCAACGAGGCGGGGCGGCGTGGGCATCGAACGATGTTAGCTATGCTCGCGGACTCTCCTCCAAGGAACCGCCGCATGCGCATCGAGATCGAGCCCGGAGTCCGGCTGTACTTCGACGTCGAGGGCACGCAGTTCGTGCCCGACGGCCCGGTGCTGCGCGAAAAGCCCACGCTGGTGCTGCTGCACGGCGGCCCCGGCTTCGACCACTCGGCGTTCCGCCCGTTCTTCGGCCGCGTGGCCGACATCGCGCAGGTGGTCTACGTCGACCACCGCGGCCACGGCCGCAGCGACCGCCGCCCGCCGCAGGAGTGGACGCTGGACACCTTCGCCGACGACGTCGTGCGCCTGTGCGACGCACTGGGCATCGCCAGGCCCATCGTGCTGGGGCAATCGTTCGGCGGCTTCGTCGCGCAGCGCTACCTCGCTCGCCACCCGTCACATCCGTCCAAGGTGATCCTGTCCAGCACCTCGCCGCACATGGCGCTCGAGCGCAAGGTGGCGATGTTCGCGAGGCTCGGCGGCCCCGAGGCCGGCGAGTCGGCGCGGCGCTTCTGGCGCAACCCGAGCCCGGCCACGTGGGACGACTACGGCGTGCACTGCCGCCACCTGTACAACACGACGCCGCAGGACCCCGATGCCGGCACGCGCACGATCCACGAGTTCGACATCCTCTACGCGTCGGCGTCGGGCGAGCAGCGCACGATGGACCTGCTGCCGGGCCTCGCCAACGCGCAGTGCCCGGTGCTGGTGATGGTGGGCGAGCAGGATCCGGTGTGTCCGGTGGCCGACGCGCGCGACATCGCCGCCGCGCTGCCGCCGCAGTGGATGCAGTACCACGAGTTCCCGAACGTGGGCCATGGCGCGTGGCGCGATGATGCCGATGCCGCGTTCGCCGTGCTGCGCAAGTTCATCCTGGAGTGACCGCCATGAAATTCATCTCGCTGCGGGTGCGCAACGCGTTCGTCTTCCACGGCTACACGCCCGACAACCAGGAGATCGTCGAGGAGGTGCACGATGCCGACTTCGTCGACAAGCTGATCGCCGTCGACCGCATCCAGTCGCTGACCGAGAAGTACCTGCTGGTGACGTCGTCGCATGGCCGCGTCATGTACTGGGAGTACGAGGACACGCTGGCCTCGGTGCGGGAGCGCCTGGCCGCCGCTGGACTGGTGGTGGCATGAACTCCGTCCAGGACGAGGTCGCCGCCGCCGCCGAACGCGCCGTCGCGTCGCTGCAGCAGCGCGCAGGAGGCCGGCTCGACTTCTCGATCGAGAGCCTGCGCGCGGTCGACGAGATGCTGGCCGAGGCGTCCGCCTACGTCGCCGAGCTCGACGAGAACGTGGTCACCGGCCTCGTGCAGCAGGTCGGCTGCTACGTGCTCGAGGTGGGACGGCGCGCCTTCGGTGGCGAGTACTTCTGGCACGAGGAGGGCGAGCAGCCGATCCTGGTGGTGGGCGAGCCCGAGGCGCACGTCGCGCTGATGACCTGGAGCAAGGTGGTGGGGCGCCTGACCGGCGACGCCGGCGACGACATCGTGTTCTTCTTCGACGGGTTCGCGGCCAAGGCCGCCAGCCCCGAACCCGGCAGCCGCGTCTTGTACCTGTAGCAGCGCGGTTTTCGCCCAGATATTCGGCGTGGGACGCTGTACCCTCGCCGTTTTGCGCGCGCACCGCGGCACCGACCTTGAAGGAACCCACCGTGACGAGATCGACACTCCTCGCCCTGGCGCTGTGCGCCGGCGCTCTCCAGGCCCAGGCCGCCGACACGCAGGCGCCCGCCACGCCGAAGACCCCGGTGGTCGACACCTACGGCGACCTGAAGGTCACCGACCCGTACCGCTGGCTCGAGCAGGGCGGCGACGCCAAGGTGCACCAGTGGAGCCTGGCGCAGGACAAGCGCACCCGCCGCTACTTCGACCGGCTGCCCTACCGCGAGCCGATGTTCAAGCGGCTGATGAAGCAGATCTCGGCCAGCTCCAGCTCGTACTACGACCTGCACGCGGTGGGCGGCAAGCTGTTCGCCATGACCAACCAGCCGCCCAAGCAGCAGCCGATGATCGTGCTGATGGGTCAGGACGCCGACCCGGCACGCGCGCACGTGGTGGTCGACCCCAACGCGCTCAACGCCAAGGGCACCACGGCCATCGACTGGTACGTGCCGGCGCCCAACGCGAAGCTGGTGGCCGTGTCGATGTCCGAGAACGGCAGCGAGGACGGCTCGCTGCACGTCATCGACGTGGCCACGGGCAAGGAGGTCGACAAGGTGATCCCGCGCGTGCAGTACCCCACCGCGGGCGGCAGCGTGGCCTGGCGCGACGACGCGTCGGGCTTCTGGTACACGCGCTACCCCGAGCCGAGCGAGCCGGCCGAGCGCCAGCACTTCTACCAGCAGGTCTGGTACCACCGCATCGGCGACGACCCGTCGGCCGACAAGCTCGTGGCCGGCAAGGACTTCCCCAAGGTGGCCGAGATCGCACTCGTGGCCGGCCCGGCCGGCTCGCCGGTGGTGGCCAGCGTGGCCAACGGCGACGGCGGCGAGTACGCGCACTACCTGCTGGGCATGGACGGCTCGGTGCGCCAGGTCACGCGCTTCGAGGACAAGGTGGTGGCCGCCACCGTGGCCGCCGACGGCGTCTACCTCGTCTCGCGCAAGGACGCGCCCAAGGGCAAGCTGCTCAAGCTCAAGCTCGACGACCTCGACCTCGCGCACGCGCGCACGCTGGTGCCCGAGTCCGACGTGGTGCTGCAGCAGGCCGGCGAGTTCGGCGGCGCGCCCGTCACCATCACGCCCAGGGCGCTGTACGTGCGCGAGATCGTCGGCGGCCCGTCGCGCGTGGCCATCTTCGACCATGAGGGCAAGCCACTGGGCAACCTGCCGCTGCCCGACGTCTCGGCGGTCGACGAGGTGGAGGCCACCGACGACGGCAGCCTGCTGGTGTCCGTCGCCACCTACCTGGAGCCGCCGCGCTACGTGCGCTACGACGAGGCCAGCGGCAAGAGCCGCGACACGCTTCTGAAGCAGACCAGCCCCGTCACCTTCGGCGACGCCGAGGTCGTGCGCGAGTTCGCGGTGTCCAGGGACGGCACGAAGGTGCCGATGAACATCGTGCGAAAGAAGGGCCTGAAGCTCGATGGCAGCCACCCGCTGCTGCTCAACGGCTACGGCGGCTTCAGCGTCAACATGACGCCGCGCTTCCTGGGCGCCAATACGCGGCTGTGGCTGGACGCGGGCGGCGTGTTCGTCATCGCCAACCTGCGCGGCGGCGGCGAGTACGGCCAGGACTGGCACGACCAGGGCGCGCTCACGCACAAGCAGAACACGTTCGACGACTTCGCGGCGGCCGGCCAGGCGCTGGTCGACCTGAAGTACACGACGTCCGCCCGCATGGCGGCCATCGGCGGCAGCAACGGCGGCCTGCTGATGGGGGCGGTGTTCACGCAGCATCCCGACCTGTTCCGCGCGGTGGTCTCGCAGGTCGGCATCTACGACATGCTGCGCGTGGAACTCGACCCGAACGGCTCATTCAACGTCACCGAGTACGGCAGCGTGAAGGATCCGGCGCAGCTGGCGGCGCTGTATGCCTACTCGCCGTACCACCACGTGGTCGACGGCACCGCGTATCCGGCCATCTTCATGGCCACGGGCGAGACCGACGGGCGCGTCAATCCGATGCACTCGCGCAAGATGATCGCGCGACTGCAGGCCGCCACCAGCTCGGGCCACCCGGTGCTGCTGAGCATCAACGCGCACGCCGGCCACGGCATCGGCAGCGCGCTGTCGATCCGCGTCAACCAGGCGGCCGACACCTACTCGTTCCTGTTCGACCAGCTGGGCATGAAGTACCCGCGTTGAGGTTGGCACCGGGCGACGAGGCCCGCCCGATCACGCGGGTCGCGTGCGCTGGTCGTCAGCGCCTGGCCCCGCGCAGCACCTGCCCGCCCTGGCGCAGCACGGCGGCCACCACCTTGCCAGCGGCGTCGCGCTCGAACTCGACGACCGCGCCCACCTGCGACACCTCCAGCCGGTCGTGGCCCGTGGACGTGGCCTCGATCGCGGGCTGGCCGGTGCCTCGGATCATCAGGCGCCCGCCCTGCTCGAGGACGTTCAGGCTGAACTGCGTGGTGATCGCGTACTCGCCGACCCAGTCGCGCCAGGCCGGGTGGCCCGCGGCCGCGCTCGAAGCGCTCGAGGCCGCGACCGCGCGATGCGCCTCCACGAGGCCGCCGCCCTGGCGCCACGCGAAGGCCTGCAGCGGCGCGTCGGCGCTCGCGGCGGGCAGGGGCGTCAGCAGCGCGTCGACCACCGTCGGATAGAAGTCGCCGGCCGAATCGTGGCGCAGCTCGAACGCGCCTTGCCCCGCCGCCTGGGCCATCAGCTTGCCGTCGTCGGCCTGCCACAGGCGCAGGGGCAGGGCGCCGAGCTGCCAGTCGCCCACGAGCGCGCGCACGAGCGACGCGGGCGCGGGCGTGGCGCGACGCGGCGGCTGCACCGGCACGTCCAGGCCGAGCAGCGCGAGGCCGATGTCGCCGAGGCCGCCGAGGTCGGTCAAGGCGGTGTCGGCCAGCAGCACCACGCCGCGGTGCGCGGACGGATCGAGCGCCACGAGCGACGAGAAGCCGCCGGTGCCGCCCTCGTGCATCACCACGTCGTGGCCGTGCAGCGTGCGCCGCATCCAGTTCATCGCGTAGCCGTTGGCCAGCGGCTGCTGCGTCGCCCGCAGGCGCGCCACGACATCGGCCGGGCCGTCGCCGAGCGCCGCGCGCGCATAGCGCGTCATGTCGGCCAGGCTGGCCTTGACCATGCCGACGCCACCCAGGTTGGGCGTGATCGTCCAGGCGGGCGTGCGCGTGCCCAGCGGCAGGTGCCCCGGCGCCGCCTGGCCGCCGCCGCCGTCGGCGATCCAGGCCTTCATCGCGAGCGGCTTGAACAGGCGCTCGCGCAGCGCCGCCTCGAGGCTGCCGCCCTCGCTGCGCGCCACGGCGAGCGACAGCACCATCATCCCGAAGTTCGAGTACTCGGCGCGGCTGCCGATGGGCCACGCGAGCGTCGTGTGCGCGAGCGCGTCGAGCAGCGCCTGCTCGGTCAGGCCGGCGTACGGATCGGTCGGGTTCGTCACCTGCATGCCCGGGGGCAGCGCGGGCATCGCGGCGCTGTGCGTGAGCAGGTCGCGCACGAGGATCTGGCGCTCGCCCTGGCGCGGCACGACGGTGCCGGCGGGCAGGAACCTGGCGATGGGATCGTCCAGCGACCAGCGTCCGCGCTCGACCAGGTCCTGCACCAGGTACGCGGTCATCGTCTTGGTGACCGAGCCGATCTCCAGCGCCGCGTCCCAGTCCGGCGGGCCGTCCTCGCGCGTGCCGGCGCACACGCGCGCACGGCGCACCTGCGCGTGGTCGATGACCGCGGCGAGCACGCAGGCGCCGGTGCGATCGCCGGACAGCCGCGCCTCGAGGCGCTGCGCGATCGCGGCATCCGACACCGGCGCGTCGGCCGCGCGCGACGGCGTCGCGGCGATTCCGACGAAACACGACAGGGCAAGGGCAAGGATGCTGGGCTTCATGGCGGGGCGCGGATCCGGCGAGCGAGGGATACGAGGCCGGGTACCCGGCGATGGCTGCAGTCTGCCACCGCGGCGTGGGCCGGCGCTGGCCCAGGCGCGGGTTTTTGTCCTACGCCCCGATTTGAAGTGGGCCGACACGGGCGCCGGGCCTGCGGTGGGACAGTACATCCATGCCGAACGACATCGGACGCAGAACTCGAACAACATCCGCTGTCGGCCGGCGCCAACCACTCACCAAAGGAGCACCACCATGAACAAGGATCAAGTCAACGGCCGCGCCGAAACCGTCAAGGGCGACCTCAAGGAAGCCGCCGGCAAGCTGGTGGGCAACGAGCGCCTGACCGCCGAAGGCCAAGCCGAGCAAGCCGCCGGCAAGGTGCAATCGACCGTCGGCGACGTGAAGAACAACGTCGGCAACACCATCAAGAACGCGATCGACCGCTGATCGCCTTTGCAGTCGATCGGCTGGACCGCCAGCCGATCGGCGACGGCCCGCGCCCCAGTGCGGCGCGACTCGCCGAGAGCCCGGTTCCAGCGATCGATTCGTCGGTCGCGTCAACTTCAGCAGACGGACGACGACGCCCGGACATCCAGTGCATGTCCGGGCGTCGTCGTTGGCGTGGCGATCTACACGTGGATGAACCGGCCCCCGCCGAACGACCAGTTCTCCCAGGTGGTCTCCTTGAACACCAGCATCACGTTCTCCGGGTCGAGGCCGGGCGACTCGCGCAGCGCGGCGACGAGGTCGGCGGCGATCTTGCGCTTGATCTTCACGCTGCGTCCGGCCGACAGCAGGATCTCGATCAGCACGAAGTCGTCGGTGCGCGGCGACGTGAGGTCGGGGTACGTGGGGTCGTAGCGGAAGTCGTCCACGGACAACTCGAGCACGCGGTGGAAGCGGTCCGTCGGCGGCACGCCGGAGGCCACCAGCGCGCCGTGCACCCCTTCGAGCACGGCCGACTTGAACGCGGCACTCTTGCCATTGCGGACGGTGAGGGTCACCAGGGGCATCGCGGGCTCCTTCTACAGGTGGTCGGACGACTCCAGGCCGATCGGGGTCGGGTCGTAGCCCGCGTCCACCAGCGCCTGGGCCAGCATGAAACGATCCAGGTCCGAGCGCACGTGCACGCGCTTGGTGTCCAGGTTGACGTCGACGGCGGCGGCCGGATCGAGCGCGTGGATGGCCAGCGTGACGGCGTTGACGCAGTGGCCGCAGCTCATTCCTTCGACGTGGAAGTCGGGCATGGTGTTCTCCTTCGATCGACGATGCCTCGAGTGTCGCGCGCGGCGGCCGCCCCCTGGTCGGGCAAGGATTTTCCGCGGCGCGAGTGGCTGCGTGCGACGGGCACGTTGCCCCGAGCCGCCCGGTGCCGTTGCGCCACCGCGAACCGCCCTCATATGCCCCTTCGCATGGGGCCTTTTTCATTCTGCGCAGACCGTTACAGGCAGAGCGTCGACACTTCCGTCCTGTTGCGCTTCAATTCCTGACGATGTCCACCTCTCCCGTCCTGCCCGCCCGTCGCGACTGGTCATTCCCGGTCGAGGGGATGAGCTGCGCCGCCTGCGCCGGCCGCGTGGAACGCGCGCTGCGCGCCGTGCCGGGCGTGTCCGAGGCCAGCGTCAACATGGCCACCGAGGTGGCGAGCGTCCACGCCGACGCGCCGGTCGCCTTCGACGGGCTGCAGGCGGCCGTGCAGAAGGCCGGCTACGCGGCGCGCGCGCCCGACGTGCCGGCGCCCGCGCCGGAGACGGCCGCTCAGGCCTGGCGGCCGGTCGTCGTGGCGGCGGCCCTGTCGCTGCCGTTGGTGCTGCCGATGCTGGCGGCCGCCGTCGGGCTGTCGCTGGCCTGGCCGGCGTGGGTGCAGTTCGCGCTCGCGACGCCGGTGCAGTTCTGGTTCGGGGCGCGCTTCTACGCGGGCGCCTGGCGCGCGCTGCGCGGCGGTGGGGCCAACATGGACGTCCTGGTCGCGCTGGGCACCTCGGCGGCGTACGGCCTGAGCCTGTACGAGTGGTGGGTCGCCTCGCGCATGCCCGCCATGCCGGGGATGGGCCACCTGTATTTCGAGGCCGGCGCCGTCGTCATCACGCTGGTGTTGCTGGGCAAGCAGCTCGAGGCGCGCGCCAAGCGCCAGACCACGCAGGCGCTGCGCGCGCTGCAGGCGCTGCAGCCGGGCGTCGCCCGCGTGCGGCGCGATGGCGTCGAGGCCGACGTCGCCGTGGCCGCGCTGCGCGTCGGCGATCGACTGGTCGTGCGCCCGGGCGAACGCTTTGCCGCCGACGGCCGCGTGTTCGAGGGCGAGAGCCATGTCGACGAATCGCTGGTCACCGGCGAGAGCCTGCCGGTCGCGCGCGCGCCGGGCGATCGCGTCACCGGCGGCGCCATCAACGGCGAAGGACTGCTGCTGGTCGACGTCACCGCCGTCGGCGCCGAGTCCACGCTCGCGCGCATCGTGCGCCTGGTCGAGACCGCGCAGGAGAAGAAGGCGCCGATCCAGCACCTGGTCGATCGCGTCAGCGCCGTGTTCGTGCCGGTGGTGGTCGTGGCCGCGCTCGCCACGCTGCTGGCCTGGGGCCTCGTCACCGGCGACTGGCAGCGCGCGGTGCTCGACGCCGTGGCCGTCCTCGTCATCGCCTGCCCGTGCGCGCTGGGCCTGGCCACGCCCACCGCGCTGATGGCCGGCACCGGCGTCGCCGCGCGCCATGGCATCCTCATCAAGGACGCCGAAGCGCTGGAGATCGCCCACGACGTCTCCGTGGTGGCCTTCGACAAGACCGGCACGCTCACCGAAGGCAAGCCGATGCTGGTGGCCTGCGTGGCGCTCGACGGCGACGCCGCCCGGCTGCTCGCGCTCACCGCCGCGGTGCAGACGGGCAGCACGCACCCGCTCGCCAAGGCCGTGCTCGACATGGCCCGTGGCACCAACGCGCGCGTGCCCGCGGCGAGCGAGCGACGCGCGGTGCCGGGCAAGGGCGTCAGCGCGCGCGTGTGCGCGCCGGCCGACCCGACTGCCACGGCCGAGGCACGCCTGGCCGAGGCGATCGCCGCCAGCGTCATCATGACCGCGCGCCAGAGCGCCGGCCTGTCGGCGGGCAATGGCCTGGCCCTGGACGCCGACGGCCGGCTGGATCCGCCCGGCCGCGAGTTCGACCTTCGCCTGGGCAGCGCCCGCTGGATGGCCGAGCTGGGCGTCGACCTCGCGCCGCTCCAGGCGCGCGCCGACGAACTGCAGATGCTGGGCCGCACGGTCTCCTGGCTGGCAGACGTGGCCGGCCGGGAACCCGAGCTGCTGGGCCTGGTCGCATTCGGCGACCGCCTGCGCGACGGTGCGATCGATGCCGTCCAGCGGCTGCAGGCCGACGGCGTGCGCACGGTGCTGGTCAGCGGCGACGGCCGCGCCAGTGCCGAGGGCGTGGCCCACCTGCTGGGCATTGCCGAGGTGCATGCCGAAGTGCTGCCGGGCGAGAAGGCCTCGCTGCTGGCGTCGCTGCGCTCGCTCGCGCGTGCCGACGACACCCGCGCTCGCCGGCATCCGGTGCGCGTGGCGATGGTGGGAGACGGGCTGAACGACGCGCCCGCGCTGGCCGCCGCCGACGTGGGCATCGCCATGGCCTCGGGCACCGACGTCGCGATGGAGGCCGCCGGCATCACGCTGATGCGCGCCGATCCGCGGCTGGTGGGCGACGCGCTGGACATCTCGCGCCGCTGCGTCGGCAAGATCCGCCAGAACCTGTTCTGGGCCTTCGCCTACAACGTGGCGGGCATCGGCCTCGCCGCCGCCGGGCTGCTGAGCCCGATGGTGGCGGGGGCGGCGATGGCGTTCAGCAGCGTCAGCGTGGTCGCCAATGCGCTCACGCTGCGGCGCTGGAAGCCGTCCGCGCGCCGCCGGTGAGCGTCACTGCACCTGGCTCGACTCGGCCTGCGCCTTGGTGAAGAACTGGTAGACCCCGTCCTCGCTCATGCTGCGCGCGTCGGCGAGCTCGCCCGCGCGGGTCATGAACAGGATCTTGTTCTGCGGCGACACGATCACCGCCGACGGGATGCCCTTGCGGGTCGCGTTGCCATAGGCGGTGCTCACGTCGACGTTGTGGTCGAAGTGGCCCACGTCCACCTTGACCACCTTGAACTTGCCCATCAGCTCGGCGTTCTTGCCGGACTTGAGCGCGTGGTCGAGGGCGCGGCAGTCCTCGCACCAGTTGGCGCCGAAGATGAGCAGCACGGGCTCCTTGGCGGCGGCCGCGTCGCGCAGCGCGACGGCGATCTGCGCCTTTGCGTCGGCGGACTCGTCGTAGGGACGGTCGGCCGCGACGGCCAGGGTGGTGGACAGCGCGAGCAGCAGGGGCAGGAGATGCGTCTTCATGGGCCCCATGATGCCACCGGGCGCCGCGCGCTGCTGGCGGCCCTTCCGGCTCCTGCCTAGGGGACTTTGGCCCCCCTAATTCATTGGCGGGCCCCATGGGAGACTTTCGCCCGCTGTCGAGCTGACGCGGCGTCTCCGCGAAGCGGGTGCCGCGGATCGACGCACAGGGCACGGCCGGTCCGGGTGGACCAGCCGGCTCTCGACAACCTCACCAGAACCCCCTCGAAAGCCATCCATGTTCATTCGTTCCCTGTTGGGCGCCGCGCTCCTGGCCCTGTCCTCGGTCGCCATGGCCGACACCGTCACGCCCAGCCAAGTGGGCAATCTCGGCAACGGCATCAACCTCGCCCCGGGCGGCTTCCTGACCGTCAACTGGTCCAATGGCGCGCCCAACATCGGCCTGATCCAGTTCGACCTGTCGGCCTACGCCGGCCAGAACGTCTCGAGCGCCACGATCAACCTGTTCCAGCAGTGGAACTCCGACGCGAACGCCGTGTTCGGCCTGTACGCCAACACGTCGGCCTGGTCCTCCTCCATCTCGGGCAATCCGTCCGACGGCCCCGCGTTCCTGGCCACGCCGGTCGCCCAGATCACCACCGGTGACTGGAACCAGGGCGTGTGGCGTTCCGCCGACCTGACCGCCATCGTCAACGACTGGACGCATGGGGTGCTGCCCAACTACGGCCTGACGCTCGAGCGCATCGACGCGAGCAATCCGTTCCTGTACTTCACCTCCGGCCTGAGCAACACCAACGCGCCGACGCTGGTGCTGACCACGGCCGTGCCGGAACCTGAGAGCATCGCCCTGCTGCTGGCCGGCGTCGCCTGCCTGGGCGTCGTCGCGCGCCGCCGCGGCACGCGCGCCTGAGCGCGCTCGCGCTTCGCGAAGCCGGCCGCGTGCCGGCTTTTTTCATGGCCGTCCGGAAACGAAAAAGCCCCGCCGAAGCGGGGCCATTGAACGCGGAGCGGGTGGGCGGATCAGACGTTGGCGCGGTGTCCGATGACCGTCACGTGTTGAACGGCGACGTGCGTCTGGCCGTAGGGGGCCATGGCCAGGCGGTCCGCGGCGGCGTACTGGGCATTCGCGATGCCGCTCACGCCGGCGATGACGCCGAAGGACATGAGGGCGGACAGGGCGAGGGCAGCGAAGCGGGCGGTGGTCTGGGTCATGGTGGGCTCCTTGGGGGTGGTGGTTCCGGAGGCGTTTCGTGCTCCGGTGACTGCAATGTAGGAGCCTCGCCCACGGGCACCAACGCGCTTGCGACGAGGCGCTTGCCGCGCGGCGCGGATTGCCCGTGGGCGCGACGAACCGTCAGCCCGCGCGACGCGGCGCCGTCGACGCCGCCACGATGCCGGGCATGGCGGCGCGCATCACGTCCAGGAAACGGCGCAGGCGCGCGGGCTGGAACGGCGCCGGCGGATAGACCAGGTGCACCGGGAGCGGCGCCGCTCGCCATTGCGGTGCCAGGTGCACCAGCCGGCCCTGCGCGATGTCGTCGGCCACCAGCCAGGTGGATGCGATGCCGATGCCCACGCCGCTCAAGGCCGCCGTTCGCAGTGCGTAGAGGCTGTCGGTGCTCAGCCGCGGCGCGATCGCGAAGCGCTCGGCGCGGCCATCGGCCAGCGCGGTCAGCGCCACCTCCGTGCGATAGAACGTGCGCAGCGCCAGCCACGGCAGCGCGGCCAGGTCCTGCGGCGATTGGCGTGCGGGCAGCCGCGCCGCCAGCTCGGGGGCGGCCACGACGATGCGCGGAATCTCGGCCAGGCGCAGCGCCACCACGCCCTGGTCGTCGATCTGGCCTACCTGGATGGCGCAGTCGATGCCTTCGGCGATGAAGTCGGGGCGGCGGTCGTGCAGCAGCCACTCGACGTTGACGCGCGGATACCGGGCCAGGTAGTCGGCCAGCGGTGCGACGAACTGCTCCTGGCCGAACGCGTGCGGCGCGATCACCCGCAGCGTGCCTTCGGGCTCGTCGCCGACGCCGCGCAGGTCGGCCTCGAACGCATGCCAGCTTGCCAGCAGCTCGCGAGCGCGTTCCAGGCAGCGCTGGCCGTCCTGCGTCAGGGTCATCGAATGCGTGGAACGGCGCAGCAGCCGCACGCCCAGCGAGCGTTCGAGCGCCTGCAGGCGGCGACTGACGGTGGGCTGCGTCGTGCCCAGCTGCAGCGCCGCCGCCGACAGGCTGCCGGCGTCGACGATGCGCACGAAGGTTTCCATCAGCTCGAAGCGGGCGGCAGCGGTTTCGGTCATACGCTCGATGTATAGCACTTCTTCCTGCTCCGGACCTACCCACGCCCGACCGACCCTCGGAGAATTCAACGCATTCCCCGGAGTTCACACATGTCCACCATTCGAACCACGCATAGCGCCGCGCCGCATCCCGAACTCACCTTGCCGCTAGTCGGCCTGCTGGCCGCCGGCGCCGGCCTGTCGGTGGCGGCGCTCTACTACAGCCAGCCGATGCTGGGCGAGCTGCAGGCCGACGTCCACGCGTCCGCGCGCGAAGTGGGCCTCGTGCCGATGCTCACGCAGCTGGGCTACGCGGCGGGCATCTTCTTTCTCGCGCCGCTGGGCGACCGCTTCGACCGCCGCCGCATCATCCTCGTGAAGGCTGCGGCCCTGGTCGCGGCGCTGCTCGCGGCCGGGGCGGCGTCGGCCATGCCCCTGCTGCTGGCCGCCAGCCTGGCGGTCGGCCTGGCCGCGACGATGGCCCAGGACATCGTGCCGGCCGCCGCCACGCTGGCGCCCGAGGCGAAGCGCGGCAAGATCGTCGGCACGGTGATGACCGGGCTGCTGATGGGCATCCTGCTGTCGCGCGTCGTGAGCGGCTTCGTGGCCTCGCACTTGGGCTGGCGCGCGATGTTCGTGGCCGCCGCCGTGAGCATCGCCGCGTTCGCCGCCGTGGCGGCGCGGGCGCTGCCGCGGTTCCACCCGACGACGCGGCTGGACTACGGCGCGCTGCTGGCGTCGTCGGCGCAGCTGTGGAGGCGCCACGGCCCGTTGCGCCGTGCCGCGCTCGCGCAAGGGCTGCTGGCGGTCGGCTTCAGCGCGTTCTGGTCGACGCTGGCGGTGATGCTGCACGCGTCGTCCTGGCACCTGGGCAGCGCCGCGGCGGGCGCGTTCGGGCTGGCCGGCGCGGCCGGCGCGCTGGCCGCGCCGATCGCGGGGCGGCTGGCCGACACGCGCGGGCCCGAACTCGTGACCCGGCTGGGCACCAGCCTGGCCGCCGCGTCGTTCCTCATGATGGCCGCCGGTGGCCTGCTGCCGGCCCACCTGCAGCTGTGGGTGATCGGCCTGGGCGCGCTGGGTTTCGACCTGGGCGTGCAGGCCACGCTGGTCTCGCACCAGACCATCGTCTACGGCATCGACCCCGGCGCCCGCAGCCGTCTGAACGCGCTGCTGTTCACGGGCATGTTCATCGGCATGTCCAGCGGTGCGGCGCTGGGCAGCCTCGCGCTGGCGCAGTGGGGCTGGACCGGCGTGATGCTGCTGGCCGCCGGCGCGGCGGTCGCGGCGCTGGTCGTGCGGCTGTGGCCGTCGCGCCAGCCGGGCTGATCGCCTCAGCGCACCGGCACGGCGGCCGACAGGTGCACGTGCCGCAGCTGCCACCCCTGTCCGCGCCGCGTCCACACCATCGTGAACGGCGCCTTCATCTCGACCGCCGCCGTTCCGACCGGCGTGATCGCACCGACGCGCACGCCGGTGACCACGGCCGTGTCGCCGAGGTCCTGCTCCTGAACGTCCACCACGCGCAGCGCGATGCGCGCACCCGACTCGAACAGGCCGGCGAACGCGCCGGCATCGAGGCGATGCGGCGCCTGCGCGTCGCCGGAAAGCTCGGTGAAGCCGTCGGTGGGCAGGTAGCGGGCGACCCCCGCCAGGTCGCCGGCGCCGATGCGTGCGTACAGGTCGGCGGTGGCCTCGCGCGCATCGGCGGGCTCGCCCGCGTGCGTGAGCGCGGTCGCGCAGGCCAGGGCGATCGACAAAGCGGCGCGCTTCATGGCGCCACCTCGAAGCCGAGCGACTTGAGCGCGATCTCGGCCGCGTCGCGATCCTGCTGCGCGTTGCCGCCGGAGATGCCGATGCCGCCGACCACGTGCCCGTCCACGACGATGGGCACGCCGCCGCCCACGGCGCACAGCCGCGGCTGGTGCGCGAGCGACGCCACCTGCGGGTTGGCGACGATGTCGGCCCAGGTGTGCGTGGGCAGGCCGAAGGACGCGGCCGTCCAGGCCTTGTCGATGGCCACGTTGGCAGTGAGGAAGGGCGCGCCGTCGTCGCGCGCGCAGGCCGTCAGGTGTCCTCCGGCGTCGGTGACGGCGATGGTCACGCGGATGCCGATGTCGCGCGCGGCGGCGCTGGCGGCGGCGATCAGGGCCTCGGCGGACGCGCGGGTGATCGAGGCGGTGGCGAAGGTGTGTTGCATGGCCATTGTCCGATGGATATGAAAGTTAGAACCCTTCGAGCACGACCTTGCCCTGCGCCTTGCCGCTCTCGACGAAGGCGTGGGCGCGCAGCAGGTTGGCCGCGTTGATCGTGCCGTAGTGGGCGCTGGCGGTGGTGCGCAGGGTTCCCGCGTCGACCAGGCGCGCCACCTCGGCCAGCAGCCGGCCCTGTTCGGCCATGTCGGGCGTCTCGTACATGGAACGCGCGAACATCATTTCCCAGTGCAGCGAAAGCGACTTGCCCTTGAGCTTCATCGCATCGAGCACGGCCATGTCGTCGATCACGGCCATCGCGCCCTGCGGCTTGAGGCTCTCGATGATCTGGGCGTAGTGCGACTCGGTGTGCGTGAGCGCCGCCACGTAGTCCACCGGCGCATGGCCGCCATCCTTCAACGCCTGCGAGAGCGGCTGCGAATGGTCGATCACGGCGTGGGCGCCGAGCGCCAGGCACCAGTCGCGCGTCTCGGGACGCGAGGCCGTGGCGATGACCGTCAGCTGCGTCAGCTTGCGCGCCAGCTGGATCAGGATGGAGCCGACGCCGCCGGCGCCGCCCACCACGAGCAGCGACTGCCCGGCGCCGCCGCCCTGCGGCACGCGCAGCCGGTCGAACAGCAGCTCCCAGGCGGTGATGGACGTGAGCGGGAGTGCGGCGGCCTGGCCGTCCTCGAGCGACCTGGGGGCGTGCGCCGCGATGCGTTCGTCGACGACGTGCAGCTCGCTGTTGGCGCCCGGCCGGGTGATGGAGCCGGCGTAGTAGACGCGGTCGCCGGCCTTGAAGCCCTGCACGTCGGCGCCGACGGACTCGACGGTGCCGACGGCATCCCAGCCGAGCACCTCCGGCTTGTCCGCGGTGGCGGGGCGGTTGCGGCGCACCTTGACGTCGACCGGGTTGACCGACACGGCCTTGACGCGCACGAGCAGGTCGCGCGCACCGGGCGTCGGCGCGGGCAGGGTGAGGTCTTCGAGGGCGTGGGCGGGGTCCACGGCGTGGTTGTGGCGGTATCCGATGGCCTTCATGGCGTTCTCCGAGTGGTTGGATGACTGAAATCGTAGGGACGCCGGCTTGCATTGATAAGATGGACTTGAAAGGCATCAGTTTCAAATGAAGATTGAAAATCCGGCCGACCTGCGGGTGCTCGTGCAGACGGCGCGCGGCGGCTCGCTGTCAGCGGCGGCGCGCGCGCTGGGCATGACGCCGGCCGCGGCCAGCGCCACGTTGAAACGGCTGGAGGCGCAGCTGGGCACGCGGCTGTTCGAGCGCTCCACGCGCGCGATGCGCCTGACGGCGCCCGGCCAGGTCCTGCTGGACTACGCGGTGCGCGCCTTCGAGCTGCTGGACGAGGGCGAGTCGCAGCTGGCCGCCGACCGCGCCACGCTGGTGGGCAGCGTGCGCGTGGCCGCGCCATCCGACCTGACGCGCACCGTGCTGCTGCCGCTGCTCGACGAGTTCCTGGCCGCCCATCCGGGCCTGCACCTGCAGCTGTCGGTGGGCGACCGCGTGTTGGACGTCCTGCGCGACGAGGTCGACGTGGCCATCCGCTACGGCACGCTGGCCGACTCGCGCCTGGTCGCGCGCACGCTGGCGGTGGCGCATCCGGTGTGCGCCGCGTCTCCCGACTACCTGCGCCGCCACGCCGCGCCGCGCGCGCCACAGGATCTCGCCCGGCACAACTGCCTGCTGTTCGAGCGCGGCGGCCGCCGGCATCGCACCTGGCGTTTCTGCCGCGACGGCCAGTGGACGGAGGTGCGGGTGGATGGCGACCGCCACGTCGACGACGCGTCGCTCGCGCGCGCCTGGGCGCTGGCCGGACGCGGCGTCATCCTCAAGTCGGGCATCGACCTGCGCGACGACATCGAGCGCAGCGCGCTGGTGCCGCTCCTGGTCGACTGGCAGACCGAGGCGTACCCGCTGCACGCGCTGCTGCCCAGCGGCCGGTTCGTGCCGGCGCGGGTGCGGGCCTTGGTGGATTTCCTGGCGGCGGCGTTCAATCCGGCGTCCCGTTGAACTCCCGCGGTCGTCGTGCGCGGCGCGCAGCGGCGTCGCGCGACTCGTCCCTTCGAAGCGAGGGATCCTGCGACTGCGCGCAGGATGACGCGGCTGGGGCGGCGCTTGTCAGCGCAGCCCGAGCCGCGTCAACTTCTTGATGAGCCCCACGCGTGACACGCCCAGCCGCCGCGCCGCCTCCGACTGGTTGCCGCCGGCGGCCGTCATCGCATCGCGCACCAGCCGCAGCTCCAGCTCGTTGAGCGCGGCGTCCAGCGGGCCTGCGGACGGATCGACCGCACCCGGCGCCGGCAGCGCCGCGTCGTCGGTCGAATCGCCGGCGGCCAGGCGCAGCAGGTCGGCGTCGACCTCGTGCTGGTCGGGCAGGATCAGCGCGCCGGCCGACTCCACGACGGCCTTGAGCTCGCGCACGTTGCCGGGCCATTGGCGGGTCGTCAGCCACGCGAGCGCGCCGGCAGTCAGGCCGGTGCGCGGCGCGACCCGGCGCAGGAAGCGCGAGGCGAGCACCGGCACGTCGCCCGGTCGCTCGGCCAATGCGGGCGTGCGCAGCACCACGCCCTTCAGGCGATAGAACAGGTCTTCGCGGAACGTGCCCTCGCGCACCATGGCCTCCAGGTCGCGGTGCGTGGCGGCCACCACGCGCGCCTGCGCCCGCTTCTGCACGCGCCCGCCCACGGGGACGAACGTGCCCTCCTGCAGGAAGCGCAGCAGCTTGACCTGCATCGCCGCGGGCATCTCGCCCACCTCGTCGAGGAACAGCGTGCCGCCGTGCGCCGCCTCCACCAGCCCGGGCTGGTCGCGGTAGGCGCCGGTGAAGCTGCCCTTCATGTGGCCGAACAGCTCGCTCTCGAGCAGCTCGGCCGACAGCGCGCCGCAGTGGATCGCCACGAACGGCCCGCTCGCCTGCGCGCCGCACGCGTGCAGCGCGCGCGCGACCAGCTCCTTGCCGGTGCCGGTGGGCCCCAGCACCAGCACGCTCACCGACGTCGGCCCGACGCGGCGCACCATGCTGCGCAGCTGCGTCATCGCCGGCGCCTGGCCGACGAGGCCCAGGTCGTCGGCGGCTGCCGCGGCACGCAGCGTCGCGAGCTCGCCGTCGAGCCGCGACTTGCGCA
>Ga0209677_100631_pt1 | contig 18838 bp, 17 predicted proteins | sample AraplaCvi_mCL_r2_2_FD_184285 | JGI IMG/M metagenome (GOLD analysis project Ga0209677, IMG submission 184285) | Arabidopsis root microbial communities from North Carolina, USA - plate scrape CL_Cvi_mCL_r2 (SPAdes) (version 2) | ecosystem: Host-associated > Plants > Roots > Endosphere | place: USA... | reverse complement strand
CGTCGAGCGGGCGATCGTCTTCGGGCATCCGACGCTCAGCCGCGAGGTCCCTGCCCTCCTCTCTCGCCCTGACGTGGAGGTGATCGTCGTCGCTCCGGCCGGTGCACAGGCCTACAACCCGGGGCGCCGTGCTCGCGTCGTCGGCGGCGTGCGGGTCGGCGACGGAATCGATGTGCGTTCGCCGGAGGTGCGCGGCTGGGTCGGACGGTGGGTGTTCGCCAGCAGACGTCTCGCCGAGCGGGCGGAGCAGCAGGCGAACCCTTCGGCGGTGGCTCCCGACGTGGCGAAGGCGCGCTCGTTCGAACCGGCTGACGCACTCGCCTTCGCCACCGCGGAACTCGCGGCGATCCGCGCGCCGATCACCCGGGCTCTGCTCGCCGAGACTATCTGGCGCTACACCTGGCCGCACGATCGGCTGGTCCTGGGCGCCTCCCGGCTCATCCGGGATGCCGACCGCATCGTGCCGGGGAAGAAGATCGTCGTACACGCGAACCGCGGTCTCGCCGGGATCGACGGCACGATCGCGACCGCCACCGGCATCGCGCTCGCCAGTCAGGCCGAGGCGGAGCAGGCCGGGATACCGAGTGGAGTGACCCGAGTGCTTCTCGGCGACCTGGCCGTGCTGCACGACGCCGGCTCGCTACTCCTCGGCGCGGGCGAACGTCATCCCCACCTGCAGGTGGTCGTCGGAAATGACGGCGGAGGCACGATCTTCGATGGGCTGGAAGTGGCGGCCAGCGCGTCGGCGGAGACGTTCGATCGCGTCCTCTATACGCCGCAGTCGGTCGACCTCGCTTCGCTCGCGCGGGCGTACGGCTGGCATCACAGCATCGCTCGTACGAAGGGCGAACTGGACCAAGCGCTGTCCGCGCCGCCCGCCGGTGTGAGCATGCTGGAGGTCCCGCTCACCCGCTGAGGGGCCGGCGCCCTGGTGCCCTGGCGGACCGGCGCCTGATGCGTAACGCACAAGGCGCATCCACTCGGTCTCGGCGCAATTTGGAGAGACCACACAACGCATGCGACTGTTCGCGTGCGGATCACTACCATGATCGGGTGCACATGATCTTCCGGACGATGCTCCACGCCATCCTCTCGCGGTTCGGCGCGCGGCTCGATCACTGGGATGTGGCGCGGACCAGGTTCCGCGTTCTGCCGACCGACCTCGACATCCTGAAGCACATGAACAACGGCGTGTACCTGTCGATCGCGGATATCGGGCGCTTCGATCTGCTGCGCCGCAACGGCGTATGGGCGATCTTCACGAAGCGCGGGTGGTATCCCGTGGTCGCGTCGGAGACGATCTCCTTCCGGAAGTCACTGGAACTGTGGCAGCCATTCGTGGTGGAGTCGCGCATCCTCGGCTTCGACGAGAAAGCGGTCTATGTCGAACAGCGCTTCACGGTCGACGGCGAGATCTACACCCAGGCCTTCATCCGCGGGCGCTTCCTCAAGCGCAGCGGTGGCGTCGTCACGATCGACGAGCTGCTGGAGGCGGTGGGCCCGTCGCCGACGGACGTCACCGTGCCGGAGTGGTTGCGCGAGTGGGGAGCCGACGCCGCGCTCCCCTCCACCCGCGTGGATGCGCCGAGCGTCTGGAGCGAGTGAAGCGGGGCGCGTCGGGGAGCGCGCCGTGGGTCAGACCGGCCCGAAGGCGAAGACCCGCTCCGGGTCCCATTCGCGCCGGGCCGCCTCCAGCCTCTCGAAGACAGCCGGGGGCCAGACCTTCTCGAATGCCGCCCGGTCGGCGATGTCGCCCGCGAGGTTCACATTCGTGACGGAGGAGATCTGGTCCTGGAGGGCGTTCGCGATCGCGCGCGCACGATCGGGTGCCGCCTCGGCGAACGTGGCCGGGTTCGCGGCGAGCAGGCTGAGGGTGAATGCGCTGTCGCGGCCTCCTACAGAGGTGCCGTCTTCGGGGTCGCGTGCGGTGGCTCCGCCGAGCTGCCGCAGTTCGACCGCGAGGAAGGGCGATCCGGACCCCGGTCCCGCGAGTTCGAGGAGTGCGTCGACAGCATCCTGATCGAAAGAGTCGAGCATGTAACCGCGGATCCAGCTCGGTGCGCCCTCCTCCGGATCGTTGTGGATGCTCGCGATCGCCGTCGTCGGCATCTCGGCAACGAAGTCCAGATACACAGGTGCTGCGCTTCGGATCGGGGCGAACAGGCTCTCGCCCTCGATCGCGTCCCCTGGATAGGCGAAGCGGACGCTGAGGACGGTTCGGCCGCGCAGGGGCGGCGGGGGCCCATCCACATCCGGGATGCTGAGGAGGACGACCGAGGTCGTGGCCTCATCCGGCAGCTCCGTCGACCAGTCCACCCAGGCGCGGAGCGCGGGCTCGATCGCACCGCCTTCGAAGAAGACGCTCCCGCCGTAGAGCGTGCGCAGGGGGACGAGTTCGAGGGTCATCTCGGTGACGATCGCGAGACCGCCTTTGCCGCCGCGCAGCGCCCAGAACAGCTCGGCGTTGGTGCCGGCGTCGGCCGTTTGGATGGCGCCGTCGGCCGTGACGACGCGGAAGCCGCGCACCCAGTCCGCGGTGAAGCCATAGCGGCGCGCGAGCGGTCCGATTCCGCCGCCCAGGGTGTAACCGACCGCGCCGACGCTCGTCGATGAGCCGGTGACGGGAGCGAGTCCGTGCTCAGCGGCGGCCACGATGACCGGTGCCCAGCGCACGCCGGCACCGATGCGGGCCAGCCCGGCCTCGGCATCGATGGACAGGCCGTCGAGACCACGCGTCGACACGATCATGCCTCCGGAGATCGGCGACTCGGCGCCGTGCCCGGTGGCCTGGACGCGAACGGGGAGCCCGGCGGCCCGGGCGAACCGCACCGCCTCGGCGACGTCGCCCTCGCTCGATGCGGCGACGACGATGTCGGGGTCGTGGCGGATCGCCGTGTTGAAGCAGGCGACCTCGGTGGCGAGGCCCTCCTCCCCCCGGAGGTAGACCGTGCCGGTGATGGAGTCGCGCAGGCGCGCGACGGCAGACGATTCGAGTTCGATTCCCATGGCAGAAAATGTAAAGGAGCCCACCGACATCCGGGAAGACCCGGCCCCGGCGTCAGCGGGGTGACGTACCATTCCTGCATGACCGCCCTGCTGCCCGCTCCCCGCGACACGGCGGCGGATTCACCAAGCGCGGCAAGCCCGCCAAGCGCGGCACGCCCGGCAACCGGGACGGGCGCCTGGGCTGCGGCGCCGGACGCCGAGACCGTCTATCGCCACGCGGATCCGGTGGACCTGGGCAGCATCCTGGGCCAGCTGGGCCGGGGGCCGTACGATCCGACCACGACGTGGGATCTGCGCGGCGTCTGGCGCACCTGGCGGACACCGGCGGGTGCGGCGACGCTCCGCATCCAGTTCGCGCCCGCCGAAGGTGGCGTCGCGGCGTTCGCCTGGGGACCCGGGGCGGAGTGGGCGATCGCCGGCGTGCCGGAGCTGCTCGGGCGCAGCGATGACTGGTCGGACCTGGACGTGAGCGGTCATCCCCTGCTCCAGGACAGCAGGCGGCGCAATCCCGGCCTCCGGCTGGCGAGGACGGGGCTGATTCTGGAGGCGCTTCTCCCCGCGATCATCGAGCAGCGGGTCACCAGCATCGAGGCGTACCGGTCATGGTCGCGACTGCTCCGGTGGTACGGCGAGCCCGCTCCCGGTCCGGCGCCCGAAGGGATGCGCGTCGCGCCGACCCTGGAGCAGTGGCGGGGCATCCCCTCGTGGGAGTGGCACCGGGCGGGTGTGGACCCGCGACGGGCGCGTGCGATCCAGGCGGTCCTGGCCATCGCCCCCTCCCTCGAGCGCGCCGTTCGGAGGGCGGGAACGCTCGACGCGGCGGAGTCCGCACTCGAGACGATTCCCGGCGTCGGCGTGTGGACGGCGGCGGAGACGCTTCAGCGCTCGCACGGGCACCCCGACCTCGTCTCCGTCGGCGACTACCATCTCGCGCACCAGGTGGGCGAGGCGCTCATCGGGCGACGGGTGGACGACGACGGGATGCTCGAGCTGCTCGCGCCGTGGGCGGGACATCGGCAGCGCGTGGTCCGGCTCATCTTCGCGAGCGGGTTCCGCTTCCAGCGGCGCGGGCCGCGGGTGGCGCTGCAGGACCACCGCTCGCATTGAGCGGCGCGGGGTCCGGTCGCCCCGGTCGTCGCTGTTCGCAGGCTACTCGGTGATTCCCGATCGCGCTGCCGCGAGGCGCTCCGAGCGGAGGTCCCGGTCGAGTTCTCTGCAGAGGGTGCGGTAGTGCTCGCGCATGACCGGACCATAGCTGTGCCAGTCGGGCATCGGTTTGCGATCGTGCGCGGCGACCAGGCGGTCGAGATAGTAGTCCCAGCGGGGGCCGTCGTCGGCCTCACCGACGACCGAACGCAGGCGACGGCCGAACGTGACCGCCGTGTGACCACTCGCCTCCGTGAGATGCACGAACATCCGGTGCGATGTGCCGGCCGGCCCGACGTCGGCATGGAGGCGATGGGGCGCGGTGCATTCCATGATGGAGACGTCCTGCCATTCGGCCGGCTCACCGTCCACGGTCATGCGGAACTTCACGGCGCCGGTCGAGCCCGTGCCCTTGTACTCCCCGAGCCATTCCGCCAACCGCGGCGAACGGCTGAAATAGGCCCACACCTCCTCGATGGGAGCCTTGAACATCCGGTCGAGGACGAGGTAGACCCCGTCGTCCTTGCGGACGAGTCTTCCTGTCGGCTGCGGCATCATGGTGACCTCCGTCGGCTCAGCCTCTGGTGATCCATACCTTAGTCACGCCGGCAAGGAATAGGCAGGGGGCGCGCTTCGAGGGCTCTCATCCTTCGAGGATCGCCATGGCGGCGTTGTGCCCGCCGAGGCCGCTGACGGCCCCGCCGCGTCGCGCCCCGGCCCCGCACAGCAGGATGCGCGGATGGTGGGTCGCGACTCCCCACCGCTGCGCAGGAGTCGCGAGCGGCTCGTCGTCGTCCACGAACGGCCAGGAGAGCGGCCCGTGGAAGATGTTCCCGCCCGGCATGGCCAGCGCTTGCTCCAGGTCCCGCGTCGTCTTGGTCTCGATGCAGGGGTTCCCGTCGGCGTCGCGCAGGAGGAGGTCTTCGACGGGCTCGGCGAGTACCGAGTTCAGAGAGGCGAGCACCGCATCCTGAAGCCTCTGCCTGGTGGCATCGTTGTTCTCGTCCGAGAGCCAGCGGTCGGGGGTGTGCAGACCGAAGACGGTGATGGTGTGCGCGCCCGATTCTGCGAGCTCAGGGTCGAGGATGCTCGGGTCGGCGAGCGTATGGCAGTAGATCTCGCAGGGAAGCAGCTCGGGCATCACGCCCCTGGTCATGCCGGAGTGGGCCTCCTCCAGTTGCGTGTAGGTCTCGTTGATGTGGAAGGTCCCGCCGAATGCCGCCCTCGGGTCGAGGTCCGCATCCCGAAGCCGGGGCAGTCGCTCGAGGAGCAGGTTCACCTTGACCTGTGCACCCTCGGCCCTCCGCCGTGGCGGTTCTGGCGATTCGTCGAGCAGCTGGTCGAGGATGTCCGGGGCCGCGTTGACCAGGACGTGGCGGCCCTCGACGCGTCGCTCATGGCCGTTGCGCCGGTACTCGACGGTTCCGTCCGGGTCGATCCGCGTCACCTCGGCTCCTGTGACGATGCGGGCGCCGGATTCGCGAGCGACACGGGCGAGCTCGCCGGTGACAGCGCCCATCCCGCCGATGGGAACATCCCACTCTCCGGTGCCCTGACCGATCACGTGGTAGAGGAAGCACCGGTTCTGGTCGAGGCCGGGATCGGACAGGCTTGCGAACGTGCCGATCAGGGCATCGGTGGCGACCACGCCGCGGACGACGTCGCTCGCGACGCGCGATTGGATGAACTCGCCGATCGGCCGCTCGATCATCGCCTGCCACACCTCGTCGTTCCCGACGAGCGCCTGAGCCTCTGAACGCGTGAGCAGGGGTTCGGTCATGGTGGGCCAGAGGGCGCGTGCCAGCTCTCCCGTGCTCTGGTAGACCGAAGCGAAGCCGGCACTGTCCTCCGCTGCGTCGATTCCCGCGAAGGAGGCCTCCGTCGCCTCCTGATCGGAGTTGTCGATCAGGAGCCCGCGGCCGTCCGGATCGCCGGGAACCGGCGTATAGGAGGAGTAGCGCCTCTGGGCGAACCGGATGTCGAGACCGAGGTCTTCGATGATCCGCTGGGGCAGCAGGCTCACCAGGTAGGAATAGCGGGAGAGCCGGGCTTCGACGCCCGGGAACGCCTGGGCGCTGACGGCCGCCCCTCCGACCTCGTCCAACCTCTCGAGCAGGATGACGGACTTGCCGGCCCGCGCGAGGTACGCGGCCGCGGTGAGGCCGTTATGACCTCCTCCGACGATGACGATGTCGTGGGTCGCGGAGGAAGGAATGGAGGGGCCGTCGGTCATGGACTCGACTCTAGGACTTATCCACAATCTCCGGACGGTTCCCGGAGCGCTCAGCGCCGGGTAATAGTGTCGTCATCATGGTCGACAGAACGGATGACACCGCGGTGCGGCCGGCAGAGATCGCTCACGAGGCGGTCGAGCTGGTGCAGCGTTGGCTCGCCGAGAGCGCGCGCGCCGGAGAAGGCCCGGCGCCCCGGCAGGACCCGTCGGCGGAACGGCTCGCCGGTGTCCTCAGCGACCCGCACGGTCTGGATTTCGCCGTGGGGTTCGTCGACGGTGTCGCCCGTCCGCAGGACGTCTTCGTCGCGGGGAACAACCTCCAGCGCCTCGCGAGACGCATTCCCGCGTTCCTGCCCTGGTATCTGCGGCTGGCGATCTGGGTGGGCGGCGTCCTCGGACCCGTGCTTCCGTGGGTCGTGATCCCGATAGCACGTCGTGTGCTGCGTGACATGGTCGGCCACCTGGTGGTGGATGCCACTCCGGAGAAGCTCGGTCCCGCGATCGCGCGGCTCCGGGCGCCCGGCGACCCGCAGGGCCACGGCGCGCGACTCAACCTGAACCTCCTGGGGGAGGCCGTGCTCGGCGAGAAGGAGGCGCTGCGCAGACTGGAGGGGACGCGAGCGCTGCTCGTCCGTGACGATGTGGACTACGTGTCCATCAAGGTGTCGTCGATCGTGTCGCAGGTCTCGATGTGGTCGTTCGACGAGACCGTCGAGCGGGTGGTCGAGCGGCTGACGCCGCTCTACGAGTACGCTGCGACGTCGCCCACCCCGAAGTTCATCAACCTCGACATGGAGGAGTACCGCGACCTCGATCTCACCGTCGCCGTCTTCACGACGATCCTCAGCCGGCCCGAGCTCCTCCGGCTGGAGGCGGGAATCGTGCTCCAGGCGTACCTGCCGGATGCGCTCGACGCCCTGCAGTCCCTGACCGAATGGGCGACTCAGCGACGCATAGCCGGGGGAGCCCCGGTCAAGGTCCGCCTCGTGAAAGGCGCGAACCTCGCGATGGAGCGGGTGGATGCGGCGATCCACGGCTGGCCGCTCGCCACCTACGGGACCAAGCAGGCCACGGATGCGAACTACAAGCGCGTCCTCGACTGGGCGCTGACGCCCGAGCATGTGGATGCGGTGAAGATCGGCGTCGCCGGCCACAATCTGTTCGATATCGCGTATGCGTGGCTGCTGGCATCGCGCCGAGGGGTCACGTCGCGGATCGACTTCGAGATGCTGCTGGGGATGGCGACCGCCCAGGCCGAGGCGGTGAAGCGCACGGTCGGCGAGCTGCTGCTCTACACGCCCGTGGTGGATCCGCGCGAGTTCGACGTGGCCATCTCGTACCTCATCCGTCGCCTGGAGGAGAACGCCAGCCCGGAGAACTTCATGTCGGCGATCCATCGGCTGGGCTCCGATCCGGCACTGTTCGCGCGCGAGCGCGAGCGGTTCCTGGCGTCCGTCACAGAGCTGGAGTCGGACTCCGGCCCGCGCGGCGCGGCGCCGGTGCCGCACCGCCAGCAGGACCGCACGCGGGAGTGGGAGGAGGCGTCCGGGCGGCCGTTCACCCGTCCGGCCGCGGTCCCGACGTCGGCGCCGGCCGACGACGGTCTGACGAGTGTCGTCCTCGGGCTGACCCGGGGGTCGGACAGTATCGAGCTGCAAGCGCCGACCGCAGCCGGGCCCGAGACCGGAGCGGCTGCGCCGACGACCGCAGCGCCGGAAGCGGAGGTGTTCCGCAATGCGCCGGACACCGACCCGTCACGGGCGGCGAACCGCGCGTGGGGACGGCGCATTCTCGCGCGCTCCGCCACCTCGACCCTGGGTGCCGACACCATCGCCGCCGCGAGGGTGAGTGACGCGGGCCGTCTCGACGCCATTCTCGGGACCGTCTCGCAGGCCGGGGTCGCGTGGGGGCGGCGAAGCGGTCACGACCGGGCGGCGACCCTCGACCGCGCAGGCCACGCGCTGGAGGCGAATCGCGACCGGCTGATCGAGGTCATGGCCGCCGAGACCGGCAAGACGATCGGCGAAGCCGACCCGGAGGTCAGCGAAGCGGTCGACTTCGCGCACTACTACGCGTCACAGGCGCGCGAGCTCGACACCGTGCAAGGCGCGCGATTCGTTCCGTCGTCGCTCACCGTCGTCGCGCCGCCGTGGAACTTCCCGGTCGCGATCCCCGCAGGATCCGTACTGGCGGCGCTGGCGGCCGGCAGCGGCGTCGTCATCAAGCCGGCACCGCAAGCACGGCGCTCCGCCGCCGTGATGGTGGAGGCGCTGTGGGAGGCCGGGGTCCCTCGCGAGCTGCTGGCGCTGGTCGACGTTCCCGAGAACGAACTCGGCCGGCAGCTGATCTCCGACCCTCGCGTCGATCAGGTGATCCTGACCGGCTCGTACGAGACGGCCACGCTGTTCCGCTCGTGGCGACCCGATCTGCCCCTGCATGCCGAGACGAGCGGCAAGAACGCGATCATCGTGACGCCGAGCGCCGACTACGACCTCGCCGTGTCGGACATCGTGAGGAGTGCCTTCGGACATGCCGGCCAGAAGTGCTCGGCCGCGAGTCTCCTCATCCTCGTCGGTTCGGTGGCCACGTCCGACCGGTTCCGAAGCCAGCTCGTGGATGCGACGACGACCCTCCGGGTCGGCTATCCGCAGGATCCGGCCAGTCAGATGGGCCCGCTCATCGAGCCCGCGACGGGAAAGCTGCTCCACGCTCTCACGACCCTCGGGGCGGGCGAGGAGTGGCTCGTCGAACCGAAGCGTCTGGACGACACCGGGCGGCTCTGGTCGCCGGGCATCCGGACAGGGGTGCAGCCCGGATCGTATTTCCACCTCACCGAGTTCTTCGGCCCGGTGCTCGGCATCATGACGGCACGAGACCTGGACGAGGCGATCCGGTTCCAGAACGCCGTCGAGTACGGGCTGACCGCCGGGCTCCATTCCCTGGATTCCGATGAGCTCGCCCTGTGGCTCGACACCGTCGAGGCGGGGAACCTCTATGTGAATCGCGGCATCACCGGAGCGATCGTGCGGCGCCAGCCGTTCGGCGGCTGGAAGCGGTCGTCCGTGGGGACCGGGGCCAAAGCCGGCGGCCCGAACTATCTGCTCGGCCTCGGGACGTGGGTTCCGGAGGCCGGCCACTCGAGCTCCAGCCTGCACCTGCGCGGACTCGAGCCGCGGGTGTCACAGCTCATCGAGTCCGGGCAGGCGTCCATGGACTATCCGTCGTTCGACCTGGTCCGCCGCTCCGCGCTGAGCGACGCGATCGCCGTGGCCACCGAATACCACCGGGTGAAGGACGTATCCGGACTCGGCATCGAGCGGAACCTGTTCCGCTACCGGCCCGTCCCGGTCGCGATACGGCTGTCCGAGGGCAGCTCCCTCCCGGAGCTCCTTCGCGTGATGGCCGCCGGAACGGTGGCGCGCTCGGCGTTCACGGTCAGCACTCCGGTGGCGCTCCCGAAGGGCACGCTGTCCCTGCTGCGGGAGCGCGAGGTCGAGGTCGTCGTCGAGTCCGATGCGCACTGGCTGTCGAGGGTCCGCTCCCGGCGGATCGGCGCCCACCGGATCCGGCTCATCGGGGGAGACCCGGGGGCGCTCGCCGCGGCTCTGGGCGGAAGCCCGGATGTCGCGGTCTACAGCGGACCGGTCACCCCGTCCGGGAGGGTCGAGCTGCTGACCTTCCTCCACGAGCAGGCCATCTCGATCACCAACCATCGCTTCGGCAACCCCAGCCACCTCTCCGACGAGGTCATCTAGAACACGCTCGCCCCGAAGAGAAAGGCACGTACCGTGACGGACAGAACCGCATCCATCCCTTCGCTCGCGCTCGACGGCGGGGGCCGCATCCCTCAACTCGGCCTGGGGACGTGGCCCCTCGACGATGCGGAGGTGGAGAAGGCGGTCGTGGCCGCCGCGGCGATCGGCTACCGGCACGTCGACACGGCGGTGAAGTACGGGAACGAGGTGGGAGTCGGCCGCGGACTGTCCGCAAGCGGAGTGCCGCGCGAACAGTGGTTCGTGACCACCAAGCTCGACGGCGTCTACCAGGGCGACGACCGCGCGGTCTCCGGGCTCGACGCCAGCCTCCAGAGGCTCGGCCTCGACTATGTCGACCTGCTGCTCATCCACTGGCCGCTGCCGCAGCGCGACCAGTACGTGTCGACCTGGGAGACGTTCATCCGGTTGCGCGAAGCCGGCAAGGCGCGCGCCATCGGCGTCTCGAACTTCAAGCCGGCTCACATCGACCGGATCATCGCAGAGACGGGCGTGGTGCCGGCGGTCAACCAGATCCAGCTGAGTCCGGCCATTCCACGACGGGAGCAGCGGGCATACGACACCGAACACGGCATCGTGACCGAATCGTGGAGCCCCATCGGGGGCAGCGGCGACCTCCTCGCCGAACCGGTGCTCGCCGGGCTGGCCGAGAAGCACGGGCGGACGTCGAGCCAGATCGTCCTGCGCTGGCACGTCCAGAACGGTCTGGTCGCGATCCCGAAGTCCCGCAACCCGGGGCGCATGGCCGAGAACCTCGCGGTCTTCGACTTCGAACTGGATGCAGAAGACCTGGCGGCCCTCGACAGGCTCGACGAGGGCCCGGACGCGGGCGTCGACTCCGACCGCACCGGGCACTGACCGAGGGGAGCCTGCTCAGTCGCGGCGGATCGGCAGCGTCACCGTGACGATCAGCCCGGACGGCCGCCCGTTCGCCAGGACGACGCGGCCCCCCGCCGCATCCGCGAGCGCGCCCACGATCGCCAGCCCCAGGCCGCCACCCGACTGACCGGTGCGGGCCCCGTCCGCCCGCGTGAACCGGTCCAGCGCCACCGGGATGAACTCCTCCGGCATCCCCGGCCCCGTGTCGGTCACCGTGAGAACAGCGGCCTCTCCACCGCTCTCGTCGAGCGTCAGGACCAGCGATGCCGTGACGGTGGCCTCCGGCCGCTCATCGCCCGACGCCCGGATCGCCGTGATCGCGTTCCCCAGCAGGTTGTCCAGGATGCGGCCGAAGTCCGTGGGCGACAGCGCGACGCGCGCACCCGGATCGGGCCGCCGTCGCGGGTCGTACTCGAAGTCGACGGAGATCCCCGCCGCCTCGTCGTCACTGCTGACGAGAAGCCGCGCCCGGTCGATGGCGTCCGTCAACTCATCCACCAGCGTGCGCCAGTCGATGCGTCCGCTCGACGGGCCGGCCTCGATCCGGGACAGCTCCAGCAGGTTGTTCGCCAGTTGCGCGAGCCGGATCGCGGTGGTGTGCGACGACCGGATGTCGGTCAGAAGCGCATCCGGATCCCCCGCGTCCAACTCTGCGAGCTCGAGCTGGCCCCGCAGGACCGCCAAGGGGGTGCGCAGCTCGTGGCTGGCATCGGACACCATCTGCCGCTCGCGGTCGGCCGACGCCCGCAGGCGCAGGATCAGGTCGTTGAGCGTCGTCGCGAGTTCGGACAGCTCGTCCTGCGCCGGCCCGACGGGCAACAGCCCGGGTTCGTCCGGCGTGGAACCCGCGATGCGGTCGGCCTGCTCGCGCATCCTGCTGACCGGTCGGAGCGCTGTGCGCGCCAGAAGCCAGGACGCGCCGCCGAACGCGAAGATCAGGATGCCCGCGCCCGCCAGGAGCGCTGCCGTCAGCCGGTCCAGGATCAGCGCCGTGGTCTCGTCGTTGCGGGCCGCGACGACGTGCATCACGCCGTTCGGGGTGGCGACGCTCCGGGTGAGGACGAGGTAGTGGTTCTCGTCGACCTGGACGCTGTGCGGGTCGGCGCCCAGCCGGATCAGCGTGTGGATGCGGTCCTCCAGCCCGTCCGGCATGGTGGACGAGAGGATGGAGCCCTGCGCATCGACGATGGCGAGCTCCTGACCCCCACCGGGGAGATCGAAAGGCCCCGTCGGCTTGGTCAGCAGCGACTGGGCGGGCGCAGCCACATCGTTGCTCAACAACGTGACGGTGGCGTTGTGGAGGATCGACGACACCCCGATGCGGATGATGACGACGGCGATCAGTCCGAACAGCGCGGCGACGATCAGACTCCCGATCGTGATCCGCGCCGTGATCGACAGGCGCCGCAGCCAGCTCACGGCATCGAGGCCGCGTCGTGGTTGCTCGCCGCCGGCTCCGTCCCCTCGCTGGACCGCCTGCCGTCGGCCGCGTTGCGCGCGTCCAACCGGTAGCCGCGGCCGCGCTCGGTGACGATCGACAGCCCGGCGCCCGCCGCATCCAGCTTCTTCCGCAGGTAGGAGACGTACTGGTCGATGACGTTCGTGCCGATGTTGTCGGTGGTCCCCCACACCGACTCGAGGATGTCGGAGCGTGACAGCGTCTTGTCCGGGTTGGTGGCGAACAGCCGCAGCAGCGTGAACTCCCGGCGGCTCAGCGGCATCTCGTGCCCGGAGACGAGCGCCTGGTGCTCGTGCGAGTCGATCGTGAGCCGGCCGACCGTCACCTGTGGGCGCATCCCGGTCGGCTCGCGGCGCAGCAGGGCACGCACGCGGGCCGCAAGCTCGGCGAAGGCGAACGGCTTCGTCAGGTAGTCGTCGGCGCCGGAGTCGAGGCCGTGGACGCGGTCCTCGATGGCATCCCGAGCCGTCAGCAGCAGGATCGGCATCGGATTGGACGCCTCGCGGATGTGCCGGCACAGCTCGAATCCGCTCATCCCGGGCAGCATGACGTCGACCGCAGCAGCCGAGTAGCTGTCGCCGCGGAGGGCGATCAGCGCATCCACACCGTTGGTGACGAGGGTGACGTCGTACCCCTCGGCCGCGAGGCCACGCTGGACGAGGCCTCCCATGTCCGGATCGTCTTCGACAACGAGCAGCTTCATGCGCCCATCGTGCCACTGTTCACCGTGCTGCCGCTCGGGATGGACCGCTGCAGGCTGAGCACGGGCTGAATGTTCTCGCAGAACGCCGTCGGCCGTCCGTCAGTCGCCCTCCACGACGGACTTCAGCGATTCGAGGACCATCCGCCAGTTGCCGCTGAGTCGCTCCGCTTCCGCCTCATCGGCGCACGGCTCCTGCGTGAAGGTCACCCGGGTGCCGGGACCCTCGCCGCCCTCGGGCTCGTCGGAGAGGGCGTACGTCAGCGTGGTGTAGCTCTCGGGCGCATCCGGCTTGCCGCTCAGCGGACTGAAGTAGCTGCTGACGAGGCGCTCGCCAGGGACGACCTCGAGGATGGTCCCCTTGTCCTCGTACGGCTTGCCCTCCCAGTCGCCGCGGTAGACGATCGGGCTGCCCGGCTTCCAGTCCGTCGAGACCCGGCTTCCGAACAGGTACTTCTCGATCTGGTCGGGGTCGGTGAGCGCCTCCCAGAGGCGCTCGCGGGAGGCGTCGATGTGGATGTCGGCTCGTGCGGTGGTGGTCATGCGGTCAGTCTCATCCCTCGTTCGGCGGATCTCTTGAAGATTTGCGACGCCGGAGCGCTCAGAGGTTGCCGCGGTTGATCAGGCGCGACAGCACGATCGCGCTGCGCGTGTGGTCCACGTTGGGCGCCAGCCGCACCTTCTCGAGCGCCGCCTCCAGGCTCGGGATGTCGCGGGAGCGGATGTGGACGATGGCGTCGGCGCTCCCGGTGACGGTCCCGGCGTCCACCACCTCCGGAACGGCGGACAGGATGCGCAGCAGCTCCTCCGGCGACACGGTGCCGCGGCAGAACAGCTCGACGTAGGCTTCGGTGCTCATGCCGTCGATCGCCGGGTCGACCTGGATGGTGAAGCCGCGGATCACTCCATCGGCGACCAGGCGGTCCACGCGTCGCTTCACAGCGGAGGCCGACAGGCCCACCACGGAGCCGATGTCGCCGTAGCCCGCGCGAGCGTTCTGGCGGAGCAGGTCGAGGATGCTGCGATCGAGGTTGTCCACGGGCCTGAGTTTATGGTGAATCGTTGCGTCCTGGTGAGAGAAGCGACCTTAATGTGCGCGCAGTGCACGAAGCGCGCGCCTCGGCACGGATCGGCCCCTCTGGGATACTGACCGCATGGCTGAGATTCTCGCGGTGTGCGCACCACGGAGGCGCGTCGAAGGCGCTCGACGCCTATGCGGACGAGGACGCGGCTTTCTGGGCCGCCGAGCTCGGGAGGCCCATCCCCGCCGGACTGTTCGGGGAGAACCTGCGGACGGCCGGACTCGACGTCAATGGCGCGGGCGACGTCGTCCGAGCGCTCTCGCGGCCGGGCCACGGCGTCTCCATCGCATCCTGGTTCACGGGCGCGGATGCGGCGCACGCGGACGCGCTGGAGGCGGCCGAAGCCGCCGGCCTGCTGACCCTGGTGCCCGAGATGCGGGAGTCCGTCGAGGGCGTGCGCTCTCGCGGTCTACTTGTTCTTGACAAGTAAGCTTGCAAAGAGCAAGCTGAGGCCATCGGACCACTGACCGGAGGGACATCATGCCAACCAACATCTTCGTCAACATGCCCACGACGGACCTCGACCGCTCCAAAGCGTTCTATGAGGCGCTCGGCTACAGCATCAACCCCATGTTCACCGACGAGAACGCCGCCTGCGTGGTTCTCAGCGACACGATCTACTTCATGGTCCTGACGCGCGAGTACCTCGCCACCTTCACCGACAAGCAGATCGTCGACACCAAGACGCACGCCGGCGCCATGATCGCGCTCGGCCAGGACTCGCGCGACGAGGTGGATGAGCTCGTCGGCAAGGGCATCGAGGCGGGCGGCCTCGAGCCGCGCCCCGCTCAGGACTACGGGTTCATGTACTCCCGCGACCTGGAGGACCCGGACGGCAACATCCTCTCGTACGTCTACATGGTGCCGGAAGCGGCAGAGAAGGGCCCGGAGGCGTACATGGCCGAGCACGGGGCCGAGGCTCCCGCGCAGGCCTGATCCGGCTCCCGGATGGCGGCACGGGCCCCGCGGGGCTTCGGACAGTTCGGCGGTGTCGCGCGCGCGGTCGAGCGGGTCGGCGAGCGATGGGCACTCCTCATCGTTCGCGACCTGCTCGGCGGCGCGCGCCGGTACAGCGACCTGAAGACCGGCCTGCCGCGCATTCCGACCAACATCCTGAGCGACCGGCTCAAAGAATTGCAGCAGGCCGGCGTGATCCGCCGCGTGCCGATGGTGCGCGGCGGGTATGAGCTGACACCGCTCGGCCGGGAGCTCGAACCCGTGGTGCTGGCACTGGAGCGCTGGGGCTGGGCGGCGCCGGTGGATCCCGCCGATGGCGAGGTCCTCTCCGCCGACGGACTGTCGGTGACGCTCCGTGCCGCCTTCCGGCGCGACGAGGCCGCCGGCCTGCCGGCGACCGAGTACGTCGTGCATGCGGGCGAGGCCTCGGTGAGTGCGATCGTCGTCGGTGAAGTCGTGGATGTGATGGACGTGGGACCGGCGGCCCTCCCGCAGCCGCAGCGCAGGCTCGACATCGGCGCACCGGAGGAGGTGCTGGAGTTCCGGGTCGGCCTCTCCGACCTGGGGGCATTGCTGGGTGACGGGATGCCGGCGGTCGAAGTACTGGCGGGAGGGGACGACCTCGTCCTGCGGTTCCGGCGGACGTTCCACTTCGATGCCGTCCCCGGCGCCGGGGAAGCGGCCGCGGGCGCGGCCGCCTGAATCGGGATCTCTGCTCGGACCCCTGTCGAGGTCGCATCCACCTGGGTTGTGGGTGCATCCCGATTGAGCAGTACGATCGCTGAATGGAACTGCGTCAGCTGGAGCACTTCGTCACCGTCGCCGAGGAGCGGCACTTCACGCGCGCGGCGGAGCTGCTCCGCATCTCGCAGTCGGGGCTGTCCGCCTCCATCCGCTCGCTCGAGCTCGAGCTGGGCACCTCCCTGTTCGTCCGCAGCACGCGGAGGGTGGAGCTGACGGCCGCAGGTCAGGCGCTGCTCGCCGACTCGGTCCGCACGCTCGCCAGCGCGGCTGCCGCCCGGGATGCCGTCGCCGCCGTCCGCGGCCTGGTCCGCGGCCGGCTGACGATCGGCGCGGAGCCGTGCCTCGGCTCGGTCGACCTGCCCGCCGAGCTGGCCGCCTTCCGTACGGCCAATCCCGGCGTCGAGGTGCGCCTGCGCTACTCCGGGTCGGAGGAGCTGGTGGATGACGTCGCCGGCGGTCGCGCCGATGTCGCCCTGGTGGTCGACACCGGGCACACGCACGCGGGTGTGCGCCTCCGCCGGCTGAGCACGCAGGACATGCTCGTGCTCTGCCACCCGGAGCACCGCTTCGCGGCGGAGGACAGCATCCCGCTCGACGAATTGCGCAGCGAGCCGCTGATCGGGTTTCAGGAGGGATGGGGTGCTCAAGCGCTCACGCGTCGCGCGTTCGCGGCCGCCGGGTTCGACTACCGCGCCGCGATGGAGGTGAACGACGTGCACCCACTCCTCGACCTGGTCGGTTACAACCTCGGCGTCGCCGTCGTTCCCGCCAGCTTCGCCTTGAAGCGGCCGGACGCCCTGCGGGCTGTTCGCCTGCGAGGCGCTCCGGCGTGGACCGTGGCCGTCGCGGTCGCCGACCAGCCGAGCCCCGCCGCCGCCGCGTTCCTCACGCAGCTCGACCCGGCCTGACGAACCCGGGCGTTCGCCCGGGTCGTGCGCGCGGTCGGGGGTCAGGCCGCGTTCAGGCGCGCGAGCTCCTCAGGGGTGAGCTCCACCTCCACGGCGGTCACCGAGTCGCGGATGGTCTCGGGGCGCGACGATCCGGGGATCGGGATGACCTGCGGGCTCTGGGCGAGGTGCCAGGCGAGCGCGACCGAAGCGGCTGCCGAGCGCTCGCGCCGACGAGATGCCGCCGAGCGGGCTCCAGGGGAGGAAGGCGATGCCGAGCTCGTCGGCCAGCCGCAGCTCCGGCTCACTCGAGCGGAAGGCGGGCGAGAACTCGTTCTGAACCGAGGCCAGGCGGCCGCCGAGGATGTCCTGGGCCTCCCGGATCTGCTGCGGGTTCGCGCTGGAGATCCCGGCCATCCGGATGACGCCGTCATCGAGCAGCTCGCGGACCGCGCCGACCGACTCCGCGAAGGGCACCCGGGGGTCGGGACGGTGGAACTGGTACAGCCCGATCGCATCACCGCCGAGTCGGCGCAGGGAGGCCGCGGCGGCCTCCTTGAGGTACTCGGGCCGTCCGTCCTGCGTCCAGGAGCCGTCGCCCGGGCGCAGGTGGCCGCCCTTCGTGGCCACGAGAACGGAGGACGTGTCGCCGCCCCAGGTGCGCAGCGCCTCCGCGATGAGCTCCTCGTTGTGGCCGACATCGTCCGCGTGCAGGTGGTACGAGTCCGCCGTGTCGATGAACGTGACGCCCTCGTCGAGCGCCGCGTGGATGGTCCTGATCGAGCGCTCGCGGTCGGGCCGGCCTTCGATCGACATGGGCATTCCGCCGAGGCCGATCGCCGAGACCTGCATGGTGCCGATGGTGCGTGTGTTGTCCATATCGGCAACTCTCCGCTGCGGCGAGTCAGTTGTCCAACAGGTTATCTGGATGGGATTGTGCCGGCCGGGTGATCAATTCAGCGGGGAGGCGCCCACCAGCCGCACGCATTGCCGGCGTCAGGCGCGGAGTGCGGCCTCGAGCTCGGGATCGGTCGGCTCCACCAGGTGGCGTCCATCCGGGAAGACGATCACCGGGATGTTCGTCCGGCCGCTGATCTGCTGGGCGCGGTCCGCCTCCTCGGGACGTGCGACGAGGTCGATGTAGTCGTAGTCGGCGCCGAGGCGTTCGAGGAGGGACTTGGAGCGGATGCAGTCGCGGCACCAGTCCGCGCCGAAGACGGTCAGGCGGTCGAAGGACGGGGTGGGGGAGGTCATCTTTCCATGCTATGCGTGCGCGGCTGCCAGATCGCTGACCCCGGTGGACCCGCCGGAGCCGTCCACCACGAGGGTGGCGCGTGTGCGCGACGCCTCGATGAGCACGGCATTGGCGCCATCGACGTCGCGCGCCCAGGTGGTCGCCGCCTCCGGGGTGCGGCCGTGGCGGGTGTGCCGGTCGACCAGCCGCCGCATTCGCTCCTCCTCCGGCGTCGCCACGAACCAGCTCTCGGCGAGGAGCGACCGGATGCGGGCCCACGGATCCGCGTCGACGAGCAGGTAGTTGCCCTCGGCGATCACGATGCGGGTCCCGGGCGGAATGGGGATGGAGCCGGCGACCGGCTCGTCGACGGTCCGCTCGAAGGCGGGCGCGTAGACCGGATTCCCCGTCTCGGCGAGGACGCGCTCGAGCAGGGCGACGAAGCCCCAGCCGTCGAAGGTGTCGATGGCGCCTTTGCGGTCATGGCGCCCGAGCGCATCCAGAGTCGCGTTGGCGAGGTGGAAGCCGTCCATGGGCAGATACACGGCGGTGCCCGGGCCGGCCAGCTCCTCCACTCGGCCGGCGACGGCACGGGCGAGGGTCGTCTTGCCCGAGCCCGGGCTGCCCGCGATGCCGAGGATCGCGCGGCCCTCCGCGGGTGCGAGGGCGAGGGCGCGGCGGGCGAGCGCATCCAGATCGGTGGTGGTCACGCATCCATTCTCCCCGCGACGCGGGTCG
>Ga0209677_100630_pt1 | contig 18881 bp, 14 predicted proteins | sample AraplaCvi_mCL_r2_2_FD_184285 | JGI IMG/M metagenome (GOLD analysis project Ga0209677, IMG submission 184285) | Arabidopsis root microbial communities from North Carolina, USA - plate scrape CL_Cvi_mCL_r2 (SPAdes) (version 2) | ecosystem: Host-associated > Plants > Roots > Endosphere | place: USA... | reverse complement strand
GTCGAAGTCGATCAGAAAGAACTGCGCATCATGGGGTCGAAAAGCGTGCTCCTGCGCACGCTCGTCGCCACTTCAAGCGCAAAAACGGCGGGTTTTGGCGTGCCCAGTTCTGTACCGAAGTGGCGCGCCTGACGTGATTCGAACCCGTCAGGAGATTGAACTTTATTGATATCGTCGGCCGACGAGTTGCAGCACATGACGATCACTTGCGCGATGACGGCGGATTGCGCTTCGCTAATCCGCGGTCTACGCGCTGATTGGAATTCGCGACAGGAGCGAAGACGTCAACCTGCCCGGCCGACGGGCAAATCGCCTTGCGCAAAGCGCAATCCGTCTTGCCGGCCTGCCGATCACGGGCAATCACGGCCCGAAGCGGCGTGCGCCAAAAAACTCATTTCACGAGCCGCCTCAAGCAGATCACCCCTGTCCAGTCCACTCGCGAAAAACATTTTTCTTTCGCTTTATCAGAAGTTGTGATTGTCTATCACCGTCCCGTCTCGCTAAGAGGGGCGCTTCGCGATCGTCACGAACGTTGAGGCGGGATGCGGTGGGCGTGTCGATGTTGCAGCGTGGTCTCCATGCCGACGAACAGCAGCGATGCGCACGGTCAAGTCGCGTGGTCCTGATATCCCGACGCTGATATCGCGCGCCGATGCGAAAGCATCATGCGCAACGGTGGCCAACAAGCCCGGAGCACCGGGGAGAACGCGAAGCAGCCGTTTAAACCATCGCGCGGGGAGTGCCGGGTGTCCCGGCTGAACCCGTGGTGACTGCCGCCTGCTTTCTTGTCTGCAGGCGGGCCATGGGTGCGGCCAGCGCCCGGCATTCCCCGTGCCCTCTGCCTGAGAGGGCGGGCCTCCCAGCAAGACTCGGACGCGCTGACAGCGCCGCGAGATCGCGAACGCTCGCGGTGGGATAAGCTTGTGACTGCAATAACCCAGAAAGGGTATTGCATCGCGGATACAACCGCATATCAATAAAGCGGCCGGCGCCGTGAGCCACGCTGCTCCCGCCGCACCGAAAATGGAGCCTCTAGCGATGTCGATGCAAAGCGTGGCCGCTTCCGCTCTCAGCTTGAGGCCGCCGCGGCGCAATTCGCTCACGCATATCCCCGGCGACGAAGGCTGGCCGATCATCGGCAAGACGCTGCAGGTGCTCGCCGATCCCAAAGGCCATGTCGAAGCCAACGCGGCCCGATACGGCCTAGTCTATCGCACCCACGTGTTCGGAGAGCCCAATGTGGTCCTGCTCGGCCCCGAGGCCAACGAGCTCGTGCTGTTCGACCAGACCCGACTGTTTTCCTCGACGCATGGCTGGGCCCCGGTGCTCGAGCTGCTGTTTCCACGCGGCCTGATGCTGATGGATTTCGATGAACACCGGCTGCACCGGCGCGCGCTGTCGGTCGCCTTCAAGGCCGGCCCGATGAAGTCCTATCTCGCTGGTCTCGACCGCGGCATTGCCGCGCGCGTCGCGCAATGGAAGGCGAGCCCGGGCGATATGCTGTTCTATCCAGCGATCAAGCAGCTCACCCTCGACCTCGCCGCGACCGCCTTTCTCGGCGAGGAAATCGGCCCTGAGGTCGACGCGATCAACCGCGCCTTCGTCGACATGGTGGCGGCCGCGGTGGCACCGATCAGAAAACCGCTGCCGGGCACGCAGATGGCGCGCGGCGTCAAGGGGCGCAAGCGCGTCATCGCCTATTTCTCCGACCAGGTGCCGCTGCGCCGCGCCCGCGGCGGCGACGATTTGTTCTCACAGCTCTGCGCCGCGAAGGACGATCTCGGCGAGCCGCTCTCGGTGCAGGCGATCGCCGACCACATGAGCTTCCTGATGATGGCGGCGCACGACACGCTGACCTCGTCGCTGACGTCCTTCGTCGCGCAGCTCGCTGCCAATCAAGACTGGCAGCAGAAGCTGCGTGCGGAGGTCGCAAGCCTCGATCTCGCCGACGGCGAGCCGATGGATGCCGGCCATCTGGAGAAGATGAAGCTGACCGAGATGGCGTTCCAGGAAACCTTGCGGTTGATGCCGCCGGTGCCATCGCTGCCACGTCGCGCGGTGCGCGATTTCACCTTCAAGGGCTACGCGATCCCGGCCGGGACCGGCATTGGCGTCAATCCGATGTTTTCCCACCACATGCCGGAGGTCTGGCCCGAGCCCGCGCGGTTCGATCCGCTGCGCTTCACCGACGAGGCGCAGCGCGCCCGCCACCGCTTCGCCTGGATTCCGTTCGGCGGCGGCGCGCATATGTGCCTCGGCCTGCACTTCGCCTACATGCAGGCGAAGTGTTTTGCGCGGCACTTCCTCGATAACATCGAAGTGTCGTTCGCCCCGGGCTACCAGCCGAGCTGGCAGGTCTGGCCGATCCCGAAGCCGCGCGACGGCTTGCAGCTGAAGTTGAGCGCGGTGTGATGAGCGTCGTCATTCCGGGGCGATGCGGAGCATCGAACCCGGAATCTCGCGCGACCACTTCGAGATTCCGGGTTCGACACTTCGTGTCGCCCCGGAATGACGGCGGACTACTCCACCGCATCTCCCAGCAGCTTGCGCATCGCTGCGTAGCCCTGCTGCTGCTGGCTCCAGTTGCGGCCGCCGGTGATGGCGCCGTCGACGACGAGGTCGTGCCCGTTGATGAAGCCGGACTCGTCGCTGGCGAGGAACACCGCGGCATAGGCAATGTCATCCGGCAGGCCGGCGCGCGGGATCGGCTGCGCGGTGGCGTAGGCATTGCGGATCGTCTCCGGCGTCTTCTCAGCATCGTCGGTCGACAGCCCGAGCGCCTTGCCGAAGATGCCGGTCGCGATCAGGCCCGGCGAGATCGAATTGACGCGCACGCCGGACTCGCCGAGCTCCATCGCCACGCATTTGGTGAGATGGATCACCGCGGCCTTGGCGGTGCTGTAGACCAGCGAGGTGGAGTAGCCGGCAAGCCGGCCGGCGATGCTGCCATTGTTGATGATGCTGCCGCTGCCCTGCTTCTTCATGTGAGGCGCAGCATACTTCATGCCGAGCATCACGCTGCGCAGAAGCACCGCCATCGCTGCATCGAAGCGGTCGGCCTCGAGCCCCTCGATGCCGCCGACTTGTGCGGGGCCGCCGGCATTGTTGAACAGGCAGTCCAGCCGGCCGAAGGTCTCGACCGCAAGCTCGATCAGGGACCGCACCTCGGCGTCGACGGTCACGTCGGTCCGGCGGAAGATGCAGTTCGGGCCGAGCTTTGCGGCCAGCGCCTCGCCCTCGGCGGCGCGCCGGCCGGCGATCACGACCTTCGCGCCCTCGGCCACGAAGACCTCGGCCGTGCGCAGGCCGATGCCGCTAGTCGCCCCGGTGATCACTGCAACCTTGCCATTGAGCCGTCCCATACCCGTAGCCTCTTCTCGTCTAATCGGATGATCCCCTGTGAGTCGCATGCGCCGGGCGCGGATCGTCGCCGGGCACGGGAACCATCATCCGGCCCAGTGCATGACAAGACAAGCGGGACCGGGGACAGCAAGCTTAAATTTAGGCTGCACTGCCTTATTTTAGATACGGCACTCGGGCTGATGGGCATCATGACGCGACTCATCGAGGAGTTCAGGCGCGCCTGGCACGGCGTAACTCAGCCGTCCCCGCTGCCGGGCACGGTGCTGGCGGCGGTCTGCCTGCTGCTGGCGACGCTGTTCCGCTGGGGCCTCGCCCATATCCGACCCGACGTGTTCTTTTCGCCCTATATCCCGGCGGTGTTCGTGGCCTGCGCGCTCGGCGGCCGGCAGGTCGCGATCGTGACCGCGCTGGCCGGCGGCGTATTCGGCCTGGCGCTCGACTTCGGCGGCGGGCCGGTGGATGCGCCCCGGATCGCACTGCTCGGGATCTATCTCCTCGCCTGCGCGCTGATGATCTGGGGTCTCAGCCACTATCGAACGATCGCGGCGCAGCAGCGCGAGATCTCGAAGCGCCTGACCGAGGAGGAGGCCTACCGGAAGCTCTTGGTCGATGAGCTGCAGCACCGGCTGAAGAACAAGACCTCCACCATCCACGCGGTGCTGCACCAGGTGCTGCATGATCAGCCGCAGGTGTGGGCGAGCATCGACCGTCGCATCCGCGCGCTGGCGACCGCCGACGACCTCATCACCAAGGTCGACGGCCGCGGCTGCGATTTGAAGGACCTGCTGCTGGCCGAGCTCGGCCCCTACGGCCACGTTCGCTTCGACCTCAATGGCGAGTCGCTGTTCCTGCCGGCCAAGCTCGCGGTCAGCCTGTCGCTGGTCTTCCACGAGCTCGCCACCAACGCCGGCAAGTACGGTGCCTTCTCCTCGCCGCGCGGCTTCCTGCAGGTGTCCTGGACGCTGCTCGAGGACCGGCTCAAGCTGACCTGGGACGAGACCGAAGGACCCGTGATCGAGGACGTCGGCAAGCCGGGCTTCGGCACCAAGCTGCTCGGTGTCGCGCTGTCGCCGTTCGATGGCAAGACCGAGACCTCGTTCCTCAGGACCGGCATCCATTGCACCATGCAGTGCCGGATCCCGCCGAGCTGAGCGCATCGATACGAACCTCGGAATCGGAGCGCTCATGATAACGTTGACGATCAGTTAATGGCGATGCGCACACACCACTCACGAAGCCGTGGACAGTTCGCCGACCCCGTGTTTCCATGTGACGCTTAACCAAAACGAAGCCGACGCCGCGCACAATCGGCGCATGCAGAATTTCGATCGGTACAACTTTTCCTCCTGGCTGAGCGAGCCCGGCAGCACCAGCGCCGAACTCGACCTATTGCGCGACGTGTTTAGGATGCTGCCCACTGGCCTTACGGTGCAGGACGAGCACGGCCATATCGTGCTGATGAACGATGCCGCCACCGCGCAGCTCACCGAGGCCGGGGATGGGCAGGATGGCATGGCGCCCTCGGCGCTGGACCGGCGCCGGGACGCTGGCCGCGCCCTGCTGCGCGATGGGCGGCCGGTCGTCACCGAAGAGCACGTCCAGCGCGCGAGCGGGGCGCGGACCCTGCTCACCGCGCACAAGCCGGTGCGGATCGGCGATCGCAACCTGCTGCTGTCGAGCTCTGCCGACATCAGCGCGCACAAGGCGTTCGAGGAGCTGTTGATCCGCTCCGCCAATTTCGACGAGTTGACGGGCCTGCCGATGCGCCGCGTGATCGAGCGCCGTGCCAACGAGCTGGTGCAGCGCGGCGGCGAACGTTTCGCGCTCGCCTTCATCGATCTCGACAATTTCAAATACATCAACGACTACTATGGCCATGCCACCGGCGATGCGCTGCTGGTCGAGCTCGCGAGACGGATCGGGCGCGATCTGCGCAGCAGCGACCTGTTGTCGCGCATCAGCGGCGACGAGTTCCTGCTGCTGCTGCATCCGGTCGAGCGGATCGACGAGGTCGCCGAATTCACCCGGTCCATGCTGTACCGGCTGAGCGCGCCGTTCTTCATTGACGGCGCCGAGGTGTTCGCTTCCGCCTCGATCGGCGTCAGCCTGTTTCCCGAGCATGGCGACGACTACGACGTGCTGCGCCAGAATGCCGATCTGGCGATGTACCGGGTCAAGAACGGCGGCAAGGGCGCGGTGGCCTTCTTCGACAGCGTCATGGAGCAGGATGCGCTCGCCCGCATGAAGGTCGAGCAGTCGCTGCGGCTCGCGATCCTGGAGAAGCGCTTCTGCTGTGCGTTTCAGCCCAAGGTCGACATCCGCACCGAGGAGATCAAGGGCATCGAGGCGCTGGTGCGGCTGCGCGACAATGAGGGCGTGATCCAGGCGCCCGGCGCCTTCGTCAATCTCGCCGTCGAGCTCGGGCTGATCGACGAGCTCACCCATCTCGTGCTCGCCGAGATCGTCAAGTCGATCGACCTCATCAACGAGACCTTCGGGCATGAGGCGACGATCAGCATCAACGTCGCGGCCAAGCAAGCTGGCAATCCGGATTTCATGCGCCCCTTTGCCGAGGCGCTCGCCGCCACCGGATTCCCGCGCCGCTTCATGGTCGAGGTGACCGAGGACGCCTTCGTCGCCAAGAGCCATTTCCAGGACGAGATCCTGCCGCTGCTGCGCGAGATCGGGGTCGGCATCTCGATCGACGATTTCGGCATCGGCTATTCGTCGCTGTCGGCGCTGGCCGACATCACCGCCGACGAGATCAAGATCGATCGTTCCTTCATCACCGACATCCATAAGCGCCCGCGCAGCCAGGGCATCCTGCGCGCCATCGAATCCCTGAGCGATGCGCTCGGCATGACCATGATCGCCGAAGGAATCGAGTGCTTCGAGGAGCTGGCCTATCTGCAGGGCGCGACCCGGATCCGCTATGCGCAGGGCTATTACTTCTCGCGTCCGATCTTCCTGGAGGAGCTGAAGCCCGCGATCCCGCTCGCCAGCGAGGCCCGCAAGAGCCTGGCGAGCCGCGCGATGCCGGAAAGCCGGCAGTCCCTCGCTCGCGGCAGCAGCTATCGCCGCTGACATCCGGCCTCGTCGCAGCGCGTCGCGAGTCATCCGGGATTCTACGGAGGTCGCATCACCACCCATTTTCGCGCGCTTGCGCATGCTTAAGACGCGGGTAACCGCCTTTCCTAACCGCTGCGCCACCAGTGATCCGTAACGATGCACGTGAGCAGAACGACGAAATTGCGGGAAACGATCCAGCATGCCTCGCGGACCAGAAACGTCCCGAACCGGCGCGATGCAGCCGCGACGACGGACCTCGCCTCGCCGGCGCGATCCGGTGATTTGGCTTGTCATTGGCGGCAGCCTGCTCATCACCGCCATCGTCCTCGGCACCATCATGGCGGCCAATGGGTTTCGCGAGCGTGCGCTGAGCAATGCCCGGCGCGAGCTTGACAACACCGTGCTGCTGCTCGCACGCCATTTCGAGCAGCAATTCGATGATGCGGAGACGGCCGCGAGAAATGCAGTGGCGCGGCTGCAAGTGTCGTCGGTCATCTCGCAGGAGAGCTTCCGGGCACGGATGTCGGAGAGGTCCGTGCACGATCTGCTGCATACGGTGGTCGCCGGATTGTCCTATACCGGCGAGCTCAATATCGTCGATGCGGAGGGACGGATCATCAACTCGTCGGCGGACGGACCGTTGCCGCAGATCGTGGTGAAAGACCGCGCCTACTTCCAGACGCTGGAAGCAAATCCGCCTCCCGGCAACATCATGATGCAGCCCGTCCAGAGCCGAACGAACGGCAGATGGACCATGATCGTGGCCCACCGGCTGACCGGCGCCGATGGCGCGTTTCTGGGCTTGCTGACGCGCCGGATCGATCCCGAAACCTATGAGCGGTTTTTCGAATCCATGGCGCTGAGCCCGGGCGCCTCGATCACCATGTTCGACACCGATGGCGTCTTGCTGGCGCGCTATCCGCGCGTCGAAAATCTGATCGGGAAGAAATTTCCGATCAGCAGCCTGCTGACCGCGGCGACCCGCAGCGGCTCGCAACAGGCCGGCTCGATCACCAGCCCGATCGACAACGTCCTCCGCATGGCGGCCGCCGCGCAGGTCAGCCACTTTCCGATCCTTGCGGTCGCGACCAAGCCCGAAGCCGCCGCCCTGGCGGACTGGTACTCGCAGACCTGGCTGCTCAGCATCACGGCGGCGCTACTGGTCATCGTCGTCGCGGTGATGATCGCGCTGGTCGTCCGCCAGATCGACCGGCAGAATCGCGACGCCAAGCTGCAGCTCGAGGCCGAGAAGCGTCGCGTCGACACCGCGCTCGACAACATGACCCAGGGCCTTGCGCTCTATGACGCCGACGCGCACCTCGTGATGTTCAACCAACGCCTTATCGACCTGCTCGATTTGTCGGACAAAATCATCCGGCCTGGCTGTCCGTTCCGCGAGGCGATGGAGCATTGCCGGGAGCGGGGCTCATTCGACGGCGACGTCGACCAGTTCTGCGCGACCGTGGTCGAGAATGCCCGCATCGGCAAGACACGTCAGGCCGTGTTTGAGACCAGGAGCGGGCGCTCCTTCAACATCATCGACAAGCCGTTGCCGCAAGGTGGATGGGTCACCACCATCGAGGACATCAGCGAGCGCCGCCGGCTGGAGCGAGAGCGTGACCGCAACCATGCGTTCCTGAGTGAGATCATCGACCACATCCCGTCCCAGATCACGGTCAAGGACATTCGCGACCGCCGCTATGTGCTCGTCAATCGTGTCGCGGAACGGCATTTGTTGCGCGGCCGCGACGACCTCATCGGCAAGACGGTCTTCGACCTGCTCCCGCAAACCGCGGCCGAGCAGGTCACGGCCGATGACGACCTCGCGATCACGCAACCCGGCGGCTTGTTCCTGGATGAGTACCCCACGCAAAGCCTGGCGCTGGGCCTGCGCTACGTCACCTCCTACCGTATTGCCATTCACGACGCGGCAAACACGCCACGCTACCTGATCCACGTGCTGGAGGATGTTACCGAGCGGCGCGAGGCCGCCGAGAAGATCGCGCGGCTTGCCCATTTCGATGCGCTAACCGAGCTGCCGAACCGGGTGCTGTTCCGCGAGCAGCTCGACCGCGAGCTTGAGCGGGCCCGCCGCGGCGAGACGTTCGCCCTGCTCTACATCGACATCGACGAGTTCAAGGGCATCAACGATTCGCTCGGCCATCACGTCGGCGACGAGCTCTTGAAGACAGTCGCGGAGCGGATCACGAGCTGCATCAAGCCGGCCGACATGGTGGCGCGGCTCGGCGGCGACGAGTTCGCGGTGCTTCTGACCTCGCTCAATGGGCGCGACGACGTAGTCGCGGCCGTGAAACGGATCTTCGAATCCATCCGCAATCCCTATCACTGCCTGGGCCACCAGCTCACCAGCGACGCCAGCATCGGCATCGCGATGGCGCCGCTCGACGGCACCGAGCCCGACCAGCTCACCAAGAACGCCGACCTTGCGATGTATGCCGCAAAGGCCAGTGGCCGCCGCACCTTTCGCTTCTTCGAGCCGGCGATGGACGAGGGCGCACGCTTCCGCCTGCAGATGGAGCAGGACATGCGCCGCGCGCTCGTCGACGGCCATTTCGAGCTCCATTATCAGCCGCTGGTCGATCTCTCCAACAACAAGATGACCGGCTGCGAGGCGTTATTGCGCTGGCGGCATCCGGAGCGCGGCATGATCCCGCCGCTCGATTTCATCCCGCTAGCCGAGGACACCGGCTTCATCAACGAGATCGGCGACTGGGTGCTGCGAACGGCCTGCGCGGAGGCTGCCGCCTGGCCGTCGCACATCCGGCTCGCGGTCAACGTCTCGCCGATCCAATTGAAATCGCCGACGCTCGCGCTGCGCATCGCGACCGCGCTGGCCACGTCCGGCCTCGCGCCGGGACGGCTGGAGATCGAGATCACCGAGGCGGTGCTGATCCACGACGACGACAGCGCACTGAAGATCCTGCACCAGCTGCACCAGATCGGCGTGCGCATCGCGCTCGACGATTTCGGCACCGGCTATTCGTCGCTGAGCTACCTGAAACGGTTCCCGTTCAACAAGATCAAGATCGACCGCTGCTTCGTCAGCGACATCGAGATCGGCGGCTCGTCGGCGATCGTGCAGGCCGTCGTCAACATCGCCGCCGCCAGCAACATGACGACGACGGCGGAAGGCGTCGAGACCGGCCAGCAGCAGACGCTGCTGCGCCAGCTCGGTTGCACCGAGATGCAGGGTTACCTGTTCAGCGCGCCGAAGCCGGCCTCCGAGGTGCGTAAGCTGTTTGCTGCGAACGCCATGGTTGCAGCGACGGAAGAGGGCTCGCCGATCCAGGCTGCGGGCTGATCCAGACCAGATGCGGACATTGCGTCCGCCAAAGGCGCCCGGCTATCCCGTCGGGCCGCGACCCGCTATAAGTGGGGCCAGCGTTCCGTCAGGAGGTCTCTCTCATGCAGCCCGTCTCCATCCTCCTGAACCTGCTCTGGATCCTGTTCGGCGGCGCCTGGATGGCGTTCGGCTGGCTGGTCGCCGCGGTGGTGATGGCGATCACCATCATCGGCCTGCCCTGGGCGCGCTCGGCCTTCAACATCGCGGTCTACACGCTGCTGCCGTTCGGCTCGCGCGCCGTCCGCCGCGACATGGTGACCGGCGAAAGCGATATCGGCACCGGCCTTTTCGGGTTCATTGGCAATATTATCTGGTTCGTGCTGGCCGGCTGGTGGCTGGCGCTCGGCCATCTGGTCACGGCCATCGCGCTGGCGGTGACCATCGTCGGCATCCCCTTTGCCTGGGCGCATTTGAAGCTCGCAGGCATCGCACTATGGCCGATCGGCAAGGCCATCGTTCCGGCATGATCGGCAGCCTGCCCGGGGCGAATGAGCCAATCGGCCAACGCGAGCGGAATACGCGAGACACATCGGCCGCGCCCGAGCGCCCTACCTTGCGAAAGCGCTCTGGACGGCCGCCAAGCCCGTTGCCGACGCGCCGCCAATCGGCTAAATGGTCAGTCGCACGCACCCGTAGCTCAGCTGGATAGAGCGTTGCCCTCCGAAGGCAAAGGTCACACGTTCGAATCGTGTCGGGTGCGCCAGCTGTACTTGCCCGCCCTGTGACAACGGCGAAAACAGCTAGCCCCACCTCGATAATGATTGGCGTATGGCGCGGAGACGGCGGTCGTCCCGCCGCCGGATTTTGCCTTCGCAGGTCACGTGCCTGCATTGGCGAACCTGGATCTCTGAATGGCGGTCCAAGGACGGGCTGACGAGGTTTTGCAGAGGCCTTCGGCGCCAGTCAGGACTTGGGGCTCTTGAGCCTCATCCTCTCGGCTTTTTAGTCCGCATCGAGAAATTCCAAGCCAGCTTTTATCAACGCTTGCCGAACGGCCTGCACCGTACCGATCCGCGAATCTACGATGCCCCCTCAAATCTTTTGACGGCGTTTAGAAACACAATTGCCTTATCCGCGAGCTGCTGTTGGGACCAGCCTAGCAACGCTCTAGCGGCTCGGATCTGTCGAGAGGTGATCATGCGATCACCATCGACCCCTCTAGCAAAAGCGCCACTATAAAGGTTGGCGTCTCGATGACCAGAACTGAGGGACCGTGGTAGTTAGACTCATGCATTTGAGATGGATCAAAAGCCAGATGGATTTCTGAGGCCTTGGTGCGAAATTGGCGCGGCGCGCCCGTAGCCGCTGTCTAGTCTCGTTTGGTATTTGACCGCGAACGCGAACAGACGTGGAGCCGTCGGCAGATTTCGACTGGGACGACAGTTGCCAACACTGGATTGTACGACTACCTTTTGCTCGAAATATGCCCAAACGAATTACGTCCCACGGTCTTTCGATTGGCAGCACATTCATGCCAAAATTCCTTCGCGTCGGAGTCCATCAATCGAACGTCTCCGGATACACATCAAAGGCGTGGTGTGTCAGGCGTGTTGGCTCGGCGGTTTTCCTGAAGTGGGGCGCCGTGGAGGTCCATGGCGCTGGAGACGGGCGCAAGGTTTACTGGACGCTTCCACCGAGGGTGAAAACAATTCGTTGCGGCACGGCGCAGCGCGCCCAGCACTACGCAAAAGCCGCCATCGCGCGGCGCCGCAACCATCGCTATGAACCGCTGGCCGGACCGATTGTGATCCGGCGTCGATCCGCCGAGCGTAGCACTGAACTCAAACAGGCACTCGCCACGATCCTGATCGTCGATATCGTCCGCTCCACCGAAAAAGCAGCAAAGCTCGGCGATGCGCGTTGGACGAAAGTGATGGGTCACTATTACGCGGCGGTTCGCAAGGAGTTGAAGATTTCGCGCGGAAAGGAAGTCGTGACGACTGGCGACGGAGTGCTGGCGACGTTCAGGGTACCGGCTGCTGGCATCAGTTGCGCGACCGCGATCCAAAAGGCCGTGCGCACGTTGGGCCTCGAGATCAGGGTGGGGCTGCATGCGGGCGAGTACACTGTAAGCGGGGGCGAAATGGTCGGTCTCGCCTTTCACATCGGCACCCGCGTCGCCGCGAAAGCCCGCGCCGGCGAAGTCCTGGTCTCGAGCACGGTCAGGGACCTGATGTCGCAATCCCAAATCCGCTTCAGGGATCATGGCGTCCACCGGCTCAAAGGCGTGCCGGAGCGATGGCGCCTGTACCGGGTCGAGGATTGAGGGAAACTCAAGAGCGGGCATTGGTTTTGCCTAACCCGTCCGCCTTCGCCCTACTTGCTTCGGGTGATTTGAACTCCGCAGCAGCCGCCCTGATCCGCCGCAGGAATGCGATGGAGGGCCCAGCTCGACCTGGCAAACCGGTCGAGCCTAGTGACGATTCAGGACATCCCTTGACTCGTCGTGTCCGGCCACAAACCGGGCTCTCGCGTCAGCTCTGCGGTGGGATGAAGTGAGCCGTTCGAGCATCTCGCACGTCGCCATCAATCCATTGGATATCATTGAACGCGGCAAACTGGTCGTGCAGCTCGCGGAAATCGTCATCGGTCATGGGTCGGCCATCGGGACGCAGCGGCGGTTTCTTCGAGCGGGTGCACTTGATGAGACCCGTTGAAAAATGGCCCCGCGCGGCCGGGGAGGCAACGCACGGGGCCTGCACTGCTGAAGGAATGCTCCAAGGGCGGCTTGGAGCCTACTGCGACGACGCCGGTCGGCGGCCGTCTGGTTCCTATCAGCAGAGCATTGACGTAGATCAAATGGTCAAACAATGGCGGGGTCACGATAAACGGCCATCCGGAGGGTCAACCGGTCGGGATGGCCTCGAACGGCCCCGCTGCAGAACCCCCGCAGCGGGGCCGTTTTTGCCGCGTCCCTAGTGTCATGATGCGCGCGAGCCGCATCGCAGGATGCGTTTCTCCTGCAGGACGTGGTGCGCAAGTATTTCGAATTGCGCGGCGAGCGCAGTGTAGCTGCGGCTGATATTCCTGAGCGCGGTCGCCCGCCGCAGGGGTACGCCGGGCTGCTCTGCGCGCGCTTGGTACTCGGACGCAAGCTGATGGCACATCTTGGCCTTCGTTTCGTCTTGGATGGTCATCGATTGCGATCTCAGATCGTATAACATTAAGGTTGAACAATCGATGCCGATAACCGGTCCTGTGACCTCGATCAAGACCACCCGGCATTACAAATTAGTTGGCTTCGGCCAGCGTCTTCAAAAATGGCCCCGCAATCGGCCTCGCGGGGCCAAGTATTGTGCTTTGTGCCCCCAGTCAGTTGCACCAGGGAGCCGGCGCTGACTCCGGCAATCCATTTGGTTCCTAATTCGCTCGGGCACGCTGATTTGTCACCGGCGTGGCGACAATACCAGTGCGTGCAGCCTCAAGACGTTGACGCACGGCACACACTCATTGTCGGCTGAACACCCACTCGCGACATGAGGCTTGAATGTCGATTCCGGAACGCGTGTTCTCCGTCAGCGTCATCTTGTTAGGCTCGATCGCCATCGCATTGCTGGCCCTGGCCCTGTTCAGGCCTTGAGCTTGGAGCGCCACATGACCGAACCGGCGGACCTCGTGGTGCGCATCGCCTACGATGCCGAGGCTGGCGTCTGGTACGTCTTCGCTCATTCCGGGTTGGATGGGCTGCACGTCAAGGCGACGACGCTCGACGAACTCCTCGCCAAGCTGCCGGATACGGTCCGCGATCTGATCGCGATCGCGATCGACGGCTGACTGCGAGGCCGTATCGGGACCGATGCTTGTCCGGGCACCGCAGCCCTGGCGCGCGCCGTTCTTTTTGCAACGGGGTTTCCCACAGTACCGTGGGAATGTCATATTTCGGCGGCAGCGCTTTGCATTCGCCTCCTGTGTCGGCTGCCACCCGATCCGAGCCGAAGTTGGCCTCATTCTTCTGCTATGTAGCTTCTTGGCTCATCCCTGACCTAACTCTTCGGCCATCCGGACTAAGCCGCCTGGGCCGACGATGTCCGGTTACAGGGGGCAACGGTCGCGACGAACCAGTGCCGCCGATATGTTGGAGTTTTGCGCAATTATGCACGCTGGCTCTTCGTTATCGGCGACTCCAAAAAAAGCCGCCGGCCTGCGTGACCGACGGCGAAGTCGAGGGAGGAACCCTTGCGGGTCGTCCGACCCCGCGGTCGGACTACCGCCGATGACTCGGCGGATTAATGGGCGACTGATCAGGACACGTGCTGCATTTCGCAGCCTCTTGGCGTCCTCTCGCCTTGAGGCTTCGGCAGACGATGCGTTCTCGATGCACTCTCACCAGCACTCGAATCCGCCGTCGACGAGCAGATCAACGCCAGTGACGAACGATGCCGCGTGGCTCAATAGGAATATGGTCGGGCCAACCATCTCGTCGACCGAAGCCATCCGGCCCATCGGCGTTTCGCGCTCGAAGATCTTGCGTTGCTCGGCGACCTCGGGACGCAGATTCATGGGGGTCAGGGTGTAGCCGGGGCTTATCACGTTGACACGGATGCCACGCTCCACCCACTCCATAGCCAAGCTCTTCGACAGATGGATTACACCCGCCTTCGAGGTGTTGTAATGGGCCTGCGATAGACCCCGGTTGACGATCGAGCCGGACATCGACGCGATGTTCACGATGGCGCCGCGCCCATGCACCAGCATGGCGCGACCTTCCGCTTGGCAGGAAAGAAAGACACCGGTCAGATTGACATCCATCATCTGACGCCACTGCTCCAGTGGCAACTCTTCGGCCGGGCGCGCATTGGCGATGCCGGCACAGTTCACGGCGAGCGAGAGCACGCCGAGCAAGGCTTCGGTCTTTTCGACGGCGCTCGTCAGATCATTGGCATTCGTGACGCTGCCGGTCAGCGTGATCGACCGGCGTCCTTTGTCCGCGATCGCCTGTGCCGTGTCGTTGAGTCCCTTGCTCTCGGCCAAGTCGAAAAGCGCGACGTCGGCACCCGCTTCGGCAAGCCCGATCGCGATGCCCTGTCCGATACCGCTTCCGGCGCCGGTCACGAAGGCGATTTGGTCCTTGAGACTGAACCTTTGCATCAACGTTCTCCTCAACTGTCTCTTAGGTTGTCGCGAGTTCCATGACCGAAATGCGTCCCGCCACGTCTCGGTCGAGCACGCCCCGGTTTCGGCCGCGACTAAGAACCATGACGCGGTGCGCCAGCCCCAAAACCTCGTCAAGGTCGGAGCTGACGACGATCACGGCCAAGCCTTGGCGAGCCAGGTCGGCAACGATCTCGTAGATCGCCGCGCGCGCGCCGACATCGATGCCGCGCGTCGGCTCGTCCATGATGACGACCTTCGGTCCGCGCAGGATGTTCTTCGCGATAACGATCTTCTGCTGGTTTCCGCCAGACAGCTGTCCGACGCGTTGCTCCGCGCTGCCCTTGATCAGGAAGCGCGAAATCGCATGGCGGGCGAATTCCTGGGTCCGGCCTCGCGTGATCCAGCCCGAGGGTGCAACGCGTCCGTAATTACCGAGAGCGAGATTGTCGGCTATCGTCTGCGGCAGGATCAGCGCCTGCCCCTTGCGGTCTTCGGGCACCAGAGCGACACCCCGCGCCAGGGCGTCGCGCGGCTCGTGGATACGAACCTTCTCACCATCGATCTTGATCGTGCCCGCGACAATCGGATCGGCTCCGGCGATGGCACGCACCAGTTCCGTGCGTCCCGCGCCGATGATGCCGGCAATGCCGAACACCTCTCCGCGTCGCACCGTGAAACTCACATCGGAGAAGTCGCCATTCGCGCTTGTCAGGCCTTCGACTTCGAGCATTGGCGCGGCATCGGAGGCAGGCGGATCGATCGGCGGGAACATGCGATCGAGCGGACGACCCACCATCTGCTCGACCAGGGTCTTGATCGGCACCTGTGCGGTCCCGTGCGTTGCCGCCAGCTTTCCGTCGCGGAGCACGACGATCCGATCCGCGATACGCGCAATTTCGTCCATTCGGTGGCTAATATAGATGAAGCCGACGCCTTCACTTTTCAGCGCACGGATCTGATCGAACAGCCGGTCCGTCTCATCCAATCCGAGCGCCGCCGTAGGCTCGTCAAAAATCAAGAGCTTGGCATTCAGCGTCAGCGCCTTGGCGATCTCGACCTGCTGCTGCGCGGCGACGCGAAGATGCCGGACCAGGGTGGTCGGCTCGGCGTTCAGACCGAGGCGTTTCAGCTGCTCGGCGGCGCGCGCGTTCATCGTCGCCCGGTCGACCCGCCCAGCACGCAACGGCAGACGTCCTACGAAGACGTTCTCGGCGATCGACAGGTCAGGAAGCAGCCGCATTTCCTGATGGATCAGACCGATTCCCGCGGACAGAGCATCGGCGGGCGCTGCCGGTGCATACGGCTGGCCGTGCCAGCTCATCGTGCCGGCGGTCGGCCTCACGAGCCCCGCGATGATCGAGGCGACCGTCGACTTGCCAGCGCCGTTTTCGCCAAGCAGAGCGACAACTTCGCCTGGACGCACCGCCAGATCGATGTCGGACAGCACCGTGATCGGACCATATTGCTTACCGATCCGGTGCAATACGAGGCCACTTTCTGCCGTGAGAGCTGCTTGGGCTGCTGGGGTCATCGTATTTTGCCTTCAAGACGGGCGGCGCGTTTCTGCGCCGCCCTCCGACGTCCGTCTCGGATCAGGGATGTTTCGCGACGAAGCCTGCGACGTTGTCCTTCGTCGTGAGCGTTGCATCCTGCAGCTGCTGCGGGGGCAACTTCTCACCCTTCACCAGCGCAATAGCCGCATCGACGGCCAGGCGGCCCATCTTTTGAGTCTGTTGCGTGGCCGTGACGTCGAAGGCACCATCCTTCAAAGCCTTCAAAGCCTCGGTATCGCCATCGAAGCCTGCGATCCAGACCTTCTGCTCGGGGTGAGCAACTTTGACCGCCTGAGCGGCGCCGAGCGCGAGCGCGTCAGCCTGGCCGAAGATGATGTTGGCCTTCGGGTGGGTCTGCAACAGGTCCTGGGCGAGCTTGAAACCCTCGTCCTGATGCCATTGCTCGCTCCACAGCTCACCCACGACCTTGACGTCCGGGTACTTCGCAAGTGCCTCGGAGCAACCCTTGGTACGGTCGACCTCCGGTGTCGTTCCCTTCTGGCCGTGAATAATCAGCATTTCGCCTTTGCCGCCAGCCTGCTTGGCGATGTGATCGCAGACCTGACGGGCGGAAGAAACGCTGTCGGTGGCGATGAAAGTGTCGCCCGGGGCGCCTTCTGCATTACGATCCACGTTGACCACGGGAATGCTGGCCGCTCGCGCCGCCTTCACGGGAACGGCCGCCGCTGTCGCGCCGGCGGGAATGTAGATGAGCGCGTCGATGTTCTGCGCGATCAGATCCTGGATCTGATTGACCTGGGTGGCCGCGTCGCCTTTGGCATCAACGGTGATCACCTTGAGGCCCTTCTCGGCTCCGTACTTCTCGACCGAATCCTTGATCTGGTTGAAGAAGTCTGCCTGCAGGTTAGCGACGGCAAGTCCGATTTTCTTGGCGTCCTTCGCCTGCGCACCAACGGCCGGCAATATTGCGAGCGCTGAGACGGCGCCTACCAGTAGAGCTCTACGAATAGCCATCATTGTTTCCTCCTCCTGTTGCTCGTTTTCGACGAGTGCAACTCGCCGGCTCCTTTGTTCGGTCCTCGTTGGACCCGATCCGCTCCTCATTGGAGCGAAACGCCTGAGCCACGCCGCGTGCACGCCGTGGACATTGTTGCGCGCTACTCGCCGCGACGGCGCAATGTGTCCGTGGCAACCGCGATCGCAATGACTATTCCGATGACGACCTGTTGCACGAACGGCGACACCTGCAGCAGGTTGAGACCGTTCCGGAGAAAGCCGATGATGAGGACGCCGAGGGCCGTCCCCCCGATGCCGCCAACACCGCCCGAGAGACTTGCGCCGCCAATCACCACAGCGGCGATCGTGTCCAACTCGTAACCGTATCCGGAGCTAGGCTGAGCCGAATCCAGCCGAGCCGACAGGATGACGCCTGCCAATCCGGCCAGCGCCGCACACACGGTATAGACCCACAGCGTCGCCCTGCTCACGTTGATGCCGGCAAGACGGGCGACCTCGGCACTCCCGCCAATAGCGTAGAGAGAACGTCCGGCAGGTCGAAATTGAAGAACGATCCAGGCAACGATCGCGATCGCGATCATGACGCCGACGGTCACCGTGAGGAATCCGAAGTTCCTGATGATAGCGAGATTCGAGAACCAGTCAGGAAAACCGATGATCTGCTGGCCGTTGGTGATGATACTTGCGATGCCGCGCGCGATCGACATCATTGCCAAGGTTGCGATAAAGGCCGGCATGCTCAGCCGGGTCACCATCAGCCCCGAGACAAATCCACAAGCTGCCGATGCAAGCAGGGCAACCACGATTGCGACACCAAATGGCCAGCCGAGGCTATTGCCCAGATAGCCCATCACCATGCCTGAGAGAGCGAGCACGGATCCGACGGACAGATCTATGCCGCCGATCAGAATGACGAAAGTCATGCCGACGGCCATCACGCCGAGCACTGTGATCTGATCCAGCACGTTGAGGATGTTCCGCACCGACAGAAAGGTGTCGGTCGCGATCGACAGGAATGCGAAAAGTACGACGAGGCCGATCAGCGGCCCCGTGGCCCCACGCACGAATCGCAGTGCTTTGCCGCTCTTCGCCTCCATTGCCGTTCCCTCGATAGCCATCTTTTGCTTTCGTTTTCGCAAATTGACCCGCGACGGCAACTAGACCGACGCGACCTCATTATCTTTCACGTGCAATCCACGCGACCGCGCGCAGCCAAGCTCGGCGTTCGTCACGACGCACCACCGGACTCGCCGCTGACACAAACGCTCCGCCCCGCGATCGACGTGCTTCAATCCGTCCCACGTAAATGCGCCACTCGAGATTCCGGCGAGGTACGCCGCGCCCATTACCGAAAGCTCTGCGACCTCGGTCCGCTCGATCGGCAAGCCGCCGATGCCGGCCTCTGGCTGCATGAGTTGACAATTGCGTGTCGGAGACCGCCGTCCACCAGAAGGCTGTGC
>Ga0209677_100628_pt1 | contig 18938 bp, 15 predicted proteins | sample AraplaCvi_mCL_r2_2_FD_184285 | JGI IMG/M metagenome (GOLD analysis project Ga0209677, IMG submission 184285) | Arabidopsis root microbial communities from North Carolina, USA - plate scrape CL_Cvi_mCL_r2 (SPAdes) (version 2) | ecosystem: Host-associated > Plants > Roots > Endosphere | place: USA... | reverse complement strand
AAACCGTGCGCCTGTCCGACACCAGCCCGATGGTGCCGATGCTGGCCGAGGAATGGCCGAGCCGCTGCCAGATCTGGCGAGTGAAGGCCGCGACCGAGGTCTTGCCGCTGGTGCCGGTGACGGCCGCAATGGTTGCGGGCTGCAGGGGGAAGAAACGCGCCGCGGCAAGCGCCAGCGCCCGGCGCGGGTTTGATAGGGTGATGAAGGGAACCGGCAGGTCACCGCCGGGTGCCTGCTCGCCAGCGATCGCAACCGCTCCCGCATCGATCGCTGACTGGATGAAACGAGCGCCGTCGGTCTTGGTGCCCGCGAGCGCGAAGAACAGATCGCCCGGCCTGACGACGCGACTGTCGACGGCAAGCCCCTTCACGTCGACCGCGTCCGCTCGCGGATCGCGCCAGGTGTCATCGCCGAGGAGGTCGCGAAGTTTCATATGGATCCCGTCCAGCCTCGGCCGGACGATTCAAATCGGCGGGGCCTTCAAGATGAAGGGCTTACTGCGTCAGCCGCGATGCCGCAAGAATTTGACGATCCGCCGGCGGCAGGTCGAAGCGCGGCTCGATCCCGAGCAGCGGCCCGATCCGGCTGATCACGTTGCCGGCGGTCGGCACCGCGTTCCAGCCGGAGGTGATCAAACCGTAGGTCTCCTTCAGCGCTTGCGGCTCGTCCAGCATGATCAGCAGCTGGTATTGCGGCTTGTCGGCAGGAATCACGGCGGTGAAGAGGGTCAGCACCTTCTTCTTGGCATAACGGCCGTTGACCACCTTTTCGGCGGTGCCGGTCTTGCCGCCGATGTAGTAACCGGGAACATTCGCCCTCTTGGCGGTGCCGATCTCTGCGTTCAGGCGCATCAGGAACCGCATCTTGTCCGACGTCTCGGGCTTGATCACGCGCTTGGCGATCGCCCTTGCCTCTTCCTCGCTGCGCTTCATGAAGGTCGGCGGGATCAGGTAGCCGCCGTTGACCAGCGCGCTGACGCCCATCACGCCCTGCAGCGGCGCCACGGCGATGCCGTGACCGAAGGAGATGGTGATGGTGTTGAGATCGCCCCAGTGCTTTGGCACAAGCGGCGTAGCGCTCTCCGGCAGCTCGGTGCGCAGCCGATCGAGCTGGCCCATCTTGCGCAGGAACGCCTTGTGGGCCTCGACGCCCTGCGACAGCGCGATGCGCGCTGCGCCGACGTTGGACGAGAAGGTGAAGACCTCCTTCATACTGAGGAAGCGTCCTTTCGGCTCGTCGTCATGGATCGCGAACTTGCCGTAATGCAGCGGCCCGCGCGCATCCCACATGGAATCCAGACCGTATTTGCCGGTGTCGAGCGCCATCGCCAAGGTGAAGGCCTTGAAGGTCGAGCCCATCTCGTAGACGCCGGTGGTCAGGCGGTTGATCCTGTCGGGATCGTGCGCCTCCTTCGGGCTGTTGGGATCGAAGTCCGGCAGCGAGACCATGGCGACGATCTCGCCGGTGTTGACGTTGGCGACCAGACCTGACGCCGCCTTGGCGTGGAACTTGTCCTTGGCCTTCATCAGCTCATCGCGCAGCGCGTGCTCGACGCGCAGATCGACCGATAGTTCGATCGGCTGCTGCAGGCGGTCGGTCGCAAAGCCGGCGCGGTGCAGATCGGCCAGGCCCTGGTTGTCCAGCCACTTCTCCATGCCGGCGATGCCCTGGTTATCGATGTTGACCAGGCCGATCAGGTGCGCCACCTCGTTGCCGCTGGGATAGACGCGCTTGTTCTCACGCAGGAAGCCGATGCCGGGAATGCCGAGCTTGTGGATCTCGAACTGCTGTTGCGGCGAGATCTCGCGCTTCAGCCAGACGAACCCTTTTCGCGACGACAGGCGGTCGCGCACCTCGCCGGCGTCGGCATCGGGCAAGGTGGCGGTGAGCAGCTCGATCGCCTCGTCCTTATCGATGATGCGGCGTGGCTCACCGAACAGGCTCGGCGTCTTGACGTCGGTGGCCAGCACCTCGCCATTGCGGTCGACGATGTCGGGGCGCGCGGTGGCGATCGCATCCTGTGCTGCCGCGCGGCGCGAGCTCGGACCGTCGGCGCCGATTGCGAACATCACGAGACGGCCGCCGATGACGGCATAGACCACGGCGAAGGCGATGATGACGAGGCCGACGCGCGCGCGCGCCTTGGCCGCGCGATCGACATTGCGCCCGTAGAGCAGTGTCCGCACCAGCCGCTGCCGCCAAGGCTCTTGCTTTGGCTTTACCTGCTTCGGCTTTCCCTGATTGATCGGAGCATGACCGGTCATTGTGCGTCCTCCGGCTGCTGCAGCACGGATCCGGTGGGCGTGTCGTCCTGGGTCGCGGCGTCGATGGCATCGATCATCGAGCCGATCGGATCGGGATTGCCCGAGCGCGCGAAGTTCGGCGGCCGCTCCGGCAGGTTCTTCAGGCTGTCGTACTGCGTGGCGCTCAGCTGCTTCAGCGGCAGATGCCGCTCGACGAGCCCCTGCAGCCGCAGCGGCGCATCGAGCTTGGCCCATTCCGAGCGCAATACCGCGATCGCCTCGCGCTGCTCGCGGATCTCGGCGCGAAGCTGCAGCACCTTCTCGACCCGCGCGGTCGATTCCATCTTGATCCGGTAGACATAGGCGGCCGCGAAGATCAGCGCGCCGATCACCATGAGGTGGATGAGCCGCATGCGCTTACCCTCCCCTCATCACGTCATCGAGACGCGGCCAGGGTGAGGCCGACGCTGCCGCATGCGCGGCTGCCGCACTCCGTTCCGCACCGCGCAGCTTGGCCGAGCGGGCACGGGGATTGGCGGCGACCTCCTCCTCGCCCGCCACGATCGGACGACGGGACAGAAGCGTAAAGCTCGGCGGCTGCTGCGCGACCTCCGGCAGATGCCGCGAGCCTCCGCCGCTCTTGCTGCGCTCGGCCAGGAAGGTCTTGACGATGCGATCTTCCAGCGAGTGGAACGATACCACCGCAAGCCGCCCGCCCGGCTTCAGTACGCGCTCGGCAGCTAGCAGCGCGCGCTCGAGCTCGTCGAGTTCCTCGTTGACCAGGATGCGCAGCGCCTGAAAGGTTCGTGTCGCCGGATGAATATCGCCGGGCTTGGACCGCACCACGCGCGCGACAATGTCGGCGAGCGCCCGCGTCGTCGTGATCGGCTGCTCTTTTCGGGCGGCGACAATGGCGCGTGCCACGGCGCGGGAATGCCGCTCCTCGCCGAAGATATAGATGACGTCGGCGAGCTCGCGCTCGGCAGCGCGGGCAACGACGTCGGCCGCTGTCGGACCGTTGCCGCCCATCCGCATGTCGAGCGGGCCGTCGAGCCGGAACGAGAAGCCGCGGCCGGCCTGATCGAGCTGCATCGAGGAGACGCCGACATCCATCACGACGCCGTCCACGGCGCCGATACCCTGCGTGGCGCAGATCTCGGCGAGGTGCGAAAAGCGGTCCTCGACCAGAGTCAGTCGCCCGTCCGCCTGCGCGGCCAGATCTTGGCCGCCGGCAATCGCGGTGGAATCGCGATCGATGCCGATGACCCGGGTTCCCGCTGTCGCCAGAATCAGCCGGCTGTAGCCGCCGGCGCCGAAGGTGGCATCGACATAGATGCCGCCGGCACGCGGCGCGAGCGCCGCCACCGCTTCCGGCCCGAGCACGGAAATGTGACGCTGGTCAGCCGCGCTCATGCATCGGCCCCACGACCGAGCCGGCGTGCCAGACAGACCATGTGCGGCAGCGAGCCCATCGCGCCCAACATCCTCGCGCCTAAAACCTTTGCCCCATCCGTGCGAACCGCAGAACCGCTTGGCTGGGCGCCCGGCGCCAGCGCCCCATGAGGCCACCGGCATTCCACGGGCCATGCCCCGATCCAGCGGATTTCGGCCGTGTAGCACGGTCAATTGCCCGAAATCCGCTGTCGCCCACACTTTAAAAACCCTTTTCTCGCGTGCAGGACCTTCAAACTGCGGCAGCCCGCCGGAACAGGCCATTCACCACTTAGTAACGGCGGTTAGCGTTAAGAAACCGTTGATGATCCACGGCGGAATCTTGGCGTTAGAGGTCTCTCCGCAACAGCACGGAGCTGCAGCGCGGAGCACACACCGGATCCGAAATGCACCCTATCGCACGTAATTTCCATTGCAGCGGGGAGGTGCAAAGGAGTAGTGGCAGCCACATTGGACGTGTGCCTTTTCCCGCTCGCATGCCTTCGAGATTTTCATGCCGCCTGGTTCGCTCGCCTCCGACAAATCCGCTTCGAAACGCCAGCAGGCGCCGCAGGACGGTCCGGCAACGGACGCGTTCACACCGGATTCGTCCGTCGTTTCCGAGGTGATTCCGTCGGCGAATTTCGGTGACCGGAACAACGACCGTGTTCCAGACATGATCGTGCTGCACTACACCGGCATGCCGGACGCGGACGGCGCGATCACCAAGCTCTGCACCGCAGGCAGCGAGGTCTCGGCTCATTATATCGTGCTGGAGGATGGCGGCATCGTTCAAAGCGTGCCCGAGGCCAAGCGGGCCTGGCATGCCGGCGTGTCATCCTGGGCCGGCGAGGACGATATCAACTCCTGCTCGATCGGGATCGAAATCATCAATCCCGGTCACGACTGGGGCTATCCGGATTTCCCCTCCCGCCAGATCGCCGCCGTGATCGCACTCTGCCGCGGCATCATGCTCCGTCGCAACATTCCCGCCCATCGCGTGCTCGGCCATTCCGACGTCGCGCCCGCACGCAAGAAGGATCCGGGCGAGAAATTCCCCTGGCATTCCCTGGCCAATTCCGGCGTGGGTCATTGGGTGCAGCCGGCGCCGATCACGCGCAGCGAATCGCTCAAGCTCGGCAGCATCGGCGATGCTGTCCGCGACCTGCAGAAGGCGCTGGCGAAATACGGCTACCCGGTTCCGGTGAATGCCAAATTCGACGGCCCCACCATGGAGGTGGTCACGGCGTTCCAGCGTCATTTCCGTCCCGAGCGCGTCGACGGCATCGCCGATCATTCCACGCTGCTGACGTTGGGCGCGCTGCTGTCGACGCTACCGACAGACACTCCGAAATAGTCCGCTCAGCCGTTCCCGCCCAACTCTGCAAGCCTGCGCGCATAAAGCCGCCGCAATGGCTCGAGCCTGGTGGCGCCGTACGCCGCACGATAGGCTTCCCGCGCGGCCTGATGCCGGCCTAGCCGACGCAGCAGATCGGCGCGCACCGCGGGGAGCAGATCGTAGCCATCGAGACTTCCGCGGGCGCCGAGCGCATCGACGAGGTCGAGCGCTCGTGCCGGGCCGTCGACCATCGAGACCGCCGCTGCATGATTGAGCTCGATCACCGGCGATGGCGCGATCCGCAGCAGCACTTCATAGAGGCCCGCGATCTGCCGCCAGTCGGTGTCCTGATAGCTCGGCGCCCGCGCATGCAGTGCTGCGATCGCCGCCTGCACCGCATAGGGCAACGGCCGGCCCGGCATCCGCAACACCTCTTCGACCAGCTGCAGGCCTTGCGCAATCTGCTCACGATCCCACAGGCTGCGGTCCTGCTCTTCCAGCAGCACGACGTCGCCATCGGCGGTGGCGCGGCCGGCGCGGCGCGCGTCATGCAGCAGCATCAGGGCCAGCAGCCCCTTGATCTCGCGCGTGCCGGGCATGAGACAATCAAGCAAGCGGGCGAGCCGGATCGCCTCGCGTGCCAGATCGGGCCGCATCAGCTCGTCGCCCGAGGTCGCGACATAGCCCTCAGTGAAGACCTGATAGATCACGGCGAGCACGCCGTTGAGCCGCTCGTCGAGTGCGGCACGCACCGGCACCTCATAGGGGATGCCGGCAAGGCGGATCTTCTGCTTGGCGCGGACCAGCCGCTGCCCCATCGCCTCCTCGCTGACGAGGAACGCGCGGGCGACTTCTGATGTCGTCAGGCCGCAGACCGTGCGCAAGGTCAGCGCGACCTGAACCTCCGGTGCGAACGAGGGATGGCAGCAGACGAAGATCAATCGCAGCATGTCATCGTCGATCTGCTGCGGATCGGCATCGTCGCGAGCCGCGTCGAGTTCGATCATGTGCACCAGTTGCGGCTGCTTTTCTCGAAACGCGATCTGGCGTCGAACGCGGTCGATTGCCTTGTTGCGGCCGACATTGACCAGCCAGGCACGCGGATTGGAAGGCACCTCGCCGGCGCGCCAGCACTGCATGGCGGTCGCGAACGCGTCCTGCAAGGCGTCTTCGGCCAGATCGAAATCGCCGACGAGCCGGATCAGCGTCGCCAGCGCCCGGCCGGCCTCGTCGCGGAAGATTTTGTCGATCTCGCTGGACGTCATACGCGTTCACTTTCGACGTTCGTCATTCCGGGGCGTCCGACTCGTCCGCCGTAGCTCGACGAGCGAAGGCGGAAGGACGAGCCCGGAATCCATAACCTCGATCGGGAGTATGGATTCCCCGACGCGCAATTGCGCGTCTGTGGCCTGCGCCTAACGGCGCATCCCGGAATGACGAACGGAGAGACCATTAATTATTATACACCCAGATGGGCCGGACCTCGATCGAGCCGATCCGCGCGCTGGGAATCCGCGCCGCAATGCCGATCGCCTCGTTCAGGTCCTTGGCTTCGACCAGATAGTAGCCGCCGAGCTGCTCGCGCGTCTCGGCGAACGGACCGTCGGTGGCCAGGATCTTGCCGTCACGGATGCGCACCGTCGTTGCGGTGGTCGTCGGGCGCAACCGATCGCCCGCCTTGAAGTTGCCGTTCTGAATGATGGACTGGGTGAAGGCCTGATATTCCGCGAGCGTCTTCTCGGCTTCGGCCGGGTCCCGCTTCGCATATTCGACCTCGTTCTGATAGATCATCAGCAAATACTGCATGGTTCTTGCTCCTCTGATCGGCTGCATTGCCGACATCCAGTCGAACGGCGAAGACATGGGACGACAGCCGCAGCATAAAATATTTGACCCGATCGCGCCGGCTTGACGCATGGCTTCGAAAGCCCCATTCAGGGCGCGTCAGTCGGCCGGACGGCCGCTCCGGCAAGGTCGAAAGGCCGTCGGGGAGGAAAGTCCGGGCTCCATCGACATGCGGTGCCGGATAACATCCGGCGGGGGCGACCCCAGGGACAGTGCCACAGAGAACGAACCGCCCGCCATTGCCCTCGGGCTTCGGCGCGGTAAGGGTGAAAAGGTGCGGTAAGAGCGCACCGCGGGTCCGGCAACGGAACCGGCAAGGTAAACCCCACCGGGAGCAAGACCGAATAGGGACGGCAACATTGGCAGTTCGCGCAAGCGACAACGCCCGTGGGAGCAATGTCAGGCTCGCCGTCCGGGTAGGTTGCCCGAGGTCGCGCGCAAGCGCGATCCCAGAGGAATGGCCGTCACGTATCGTCCGCGCGCAAGCACGGACGGTGCCCTACAGAACCCGGCTTACAGGCCGGCTGATATGTTCATGAGGGGTTCGGCCGACAGGCCGGACCCCTCACCATGTCTGGTTACGTCATCCCCGGCGTGCTGTCGTTCCGGCCGCCGCTCGCATCGTGTCATCGCTCTTGTCCACGACTCCATCACGGAATCCGCCATGCACGCCGCCGAATACGCGCTGCTCCTGATCGGCGCGCTGGCCGGAGGCTTCGTCTCCGGTCTCGCCGGCTTCGGCACCGCGCTGATGACGCTCGGCATCTGGCTCTATGTCCTGCCGCCGACATCAGCGGTGCAGCTGGTGCTGATCTGCTCGATCGTGGCGCAGAGCGCGACGCTGCCGTCGATGTGGAAGCGCTTCGACCTCAGCATCGTCTGGCCTTTCATCGTCGGCGGCCTCGCCGGCGTGCCGCTCGGCACGCTACTGGTTGCGCAGGCCAATCCCGTCACCTTCAAGATCACGGTCGGCGTCCTGCTCTTGGTGTTCTCGGTGGCGCTGCATTTCAACCGTAACCTGCCGGCCGTGCGCTTCGGTGGCCAGACGGCCGATGGCCTGATCGGCTTCGCCGGCGGCATCCTCGGCGGCCTGGCCGGCCTGTCGGGGCCGCTGCCGATCCTGTGGGCGACCTTGCGCGGGTGGGGCAAGGACGAGCGGCGCGGCGTCTACCAGCTCTACAATTGGACCGTGCTCACGGTCGCGTTCGTCCTGCAACTCATCGGCGGCCTGGTCGGGCCGCAGATGATCTGGCTGTCCCTGCTCGCGCTCCCCGGCACGCTCATCGGCGCCTGGGTCGGGGCGCGTGCCTATCACGCCATGAACGATCGCAACTTCGGCGATGCGGTGCTGGTGCTCCTGTTCATCTCCGGCCTCATCTTGCTTTGGAGCAGTATCTGATCCCAGTGGCCAGGCAGGCGCGCATGCGCACCTGCCTGCTCTTTCATTCCGCCGCTGAGAGCTGGCCGATCTCGGTTGCCTGCCGCTCGAACAGCGCGCGATAGAGCCCGCCCTCGCGGCCGACCAGAGCAGTGTGAGTGCCCTGCTCGACGATCCGGCCGCGATCGAACACCAGGATGCGATCGAGGCTGCGCACGGTGGCCAGCCGATGCGCGATCACGATCGCGGTGCGTCCCTTCATCAGCCGGTCCATCGCCTGCTGGATCAGCGCCTCCGATTCCGAATCCAGGCTCGAGGTCGCCTCGTCCAGGATCAGCACCGGCGCGTCCGCCAGGAAGGCCCGCGCCAGCGCCACACGCTGCCGCTCGCCGCCCGACAGCTTCACGCCGCGCTCGCCGACCAGCGTGCCATAGCCCTTCGGCAGCCGCATGATGAACTCATGCGCATTGGCCAGCCGCGCCGCCTGCTCGATCGCGGCCTGGCTCGCGCCGGGCCGGCCATAGGCGATGTTCTCGGCGAGCGAGCGGTGGAACAGGATCGGGTCCTGCTGCACGATCGCGATCTGGCTGCGCAGCGAGTCCTGCGTCGCCTTCGCGATGTCCTGCCCGTCGATCAGGATACGGCCGCCGCTGACGTCGTAGAGCCGCTGCACCAGCTTGACGAACGTGGTCTTGCCGGAGCCGGAGCGGCCGACCAGGCCGATCCGTTCGCCCGGACGGATATCGACCGACAGCGCGTCATAGAGCGGCGTCCGATGGCCGCCGTAATGGAACGTGACGGCATCGAACACAATGCTGCCGCCGGTGATGGCAATCGGGCGTGCGTCGGCGGCGTCGGCGAGACCGATCGGCTCGTCGTGGATTGCGACCAGCTCCTCCATGTCGTTCACTGCGCGCTGCAGATTGTTGATATGCATGCCGACGTCCCGCAAGTACGCATGGATGACGTAATAGCTGGTCAGCACGTAGGTCACGTCGCCCGGCGAGGCGCGGCCTGCGATCCACAGCAGCACCGAGCCGCCGATCACCGAGGCGCGCAAGCCGAGCAGCACCATCAGCTGCACCGCCGCGGTGATGTTGTAGCGCGACCAGGTGCGGTTGATGCGCCTGCGCCAGCGCTCGATCACCCGTTCCAGCCTGTAATCCTCGCGCCGCTCGGCGCCGAACGACTTCACCACCGCGTTGCAAGTCAAGGCATCCGCCAGCGTGCCGCCGACCTTGGTGTCCCAGGCGTTGGAGATGCGGGCTGCCGGCGCGATGTAGCGGGTGGAGAATGCCACCGTCATCGAGACATAGAGCGCCGCGCCGAGCGCGATCACCGCGCCCAGCGATACCCAATGCAGGCCGAGCAGCACCATCGAGCCGAGCAGCACCGACAGCGACGGCAGTAGCGCCAGCAAGGTGGTGTCGTTGTAGAGATCGAGCGCCCACATGCCGCGGGTGACCTTGCGCACGGTCGAGCCGGCAAAGCTGTTGGCGTGCCAGTCGGTCGAGAACCGCTGCACGCGCGCAAACGCCTCGCGCGCCACATCGGACATGATGCGCAAGGTGAAGGGCACGATGACCTGCAGGCCCGCGAGCCGCAGCACGATCGACATGAAGCCGAGCGCGACGATGGCGCCGAACGCCTGCAGCGCCGCCGCGCGCGCCTCCGCCTCCACGGGGCCGCGGGTCAACGCATCGACCAGCCTGCCGGAGAACACCGGCATGAACAGGTCGGCTGCGGTTGCGCCCAGCAGGGTGGCGGCGATGACAAGCGTGTTGGCGGGCTGCTTCAGCCAGTGCCGGAACACGAAGGGGATCACGACACGGATTGCGGCGGGACGCTGCTTCGCTCTGGTGAGCTCGATGGTCATGACATCATCCGGCCGCACTTATCGCGCGCCGGCTCCGATTGATGCAGACGCCAGACGCGAGGACCGCGCAAGCGCCATGCTGATTGATTTCGGTGACTTATTGGAAGCTGGAACGACCGTGACATCAGTCACGATCAGTGCGGGCGAAGGCGGCTGTCAGCAGCCGGAGAAAAGGCCCAGCGACGCAATCGAACGCGGGCGAGCAATCTGCGCATAAGACATCTTCATGCAAATCTCCCCGGTTCGAGCAATGATGCCCCACTTATAAATGCATTGAAATGATCTGGCAACCCACGACCGCGTTCAAGATGCGGCGAGCGCTCAATGCCCGCCGCCGCCTCCGACCGCCGCCGCGCTCGGCTTCTTCAGCAGCATGACCATGAAGCTGAGGCCGATATAGAACAGGGTCAGCATGAAGAACGCGTCGCCATAGCCCATCACCACGGCCTGGCGGTGCACGATCTGCGACAACTGCTTCATCGCCATGACAGCTGCATCGCCCATGCCCTGCAGGCGCTGGGTGAAATTGTTCAGCGTCTCGACCGCGGTGGCATTGCCCCAGTTGACACGCTCCTGCAGGCGGCTGATGTGCAGATCCGTGCGGTCGTTGAGCACCTCGTTGATGACAGCGAGGCCCACCGCGCCGCCGAGATTGCGCATCAAATTAAACAGGCCGGAGGCGTTCTTGACGCGGTCTGGCGCCAACGTGCCGAGCGCGATGTTGTTGGTCGGCACCATCGCACACATCATGCCGACGCCGCGCAGCACCTGCGGCACGAACAGCTCCCAGAAATCGAAGTCGCGGGTGATGTTGGTCATCTGGTAGGAGCCGAGCGCGAAGACGATGAGGCCGGCCGCGATGATGTAGCGCATGTCATAGCGCAGCATCAGCCGGCCGACGATCGGCGCCATCAGGAACATGACGACGCCGGAGACGAACATGGTCTCGCCGATCATCAACGCGCTGTAGCCGCGGACCTCGGCGAGATAGCGCGGATAGATGTAGGTCAGGCCGTAGAGGCCGATGCCGATGCAGAACTGCAGGAGGCAGCCGACCGCGAAGTTGCGGTTGCTGAACGCCCTGAGGTCGACGATCGGCTCGCCGGCGGTCAAGACGCGCCAGAAGAAGGCGACCGCCGAGAGGACGCAGACCGCGGCGAAGATCGCGACGCTGGTGTCCTGAATCCACTCGTATTGCGGGCCCTCCTCGAGCACATATTCGAGCGAGCCGAGGAAGCCGGCCATGAAGATCAGGCCGAACCAGTCGAAACGCTCCAGCAGCTTGAAATTCGGCTGATCGAAATCGACCAGCGCCAGCACGCCGATCGTGATGATGATGCCCGGCGGGATGTTGACGAAGAACAGCCAGTGCCAGGACATCGCATCGGTGATGTAACCGCCGACGGTGGGACCGACCGTGGGAGCAAGCGTCGCAACGAGCCCGATGATCGGACCGACGATGTGGAATTTCGAGCGCGGGAACACCGTGTAGGCGGAGGCGAACACGGTCGGGATCATGCCGGCGCCGAGAAAGCCCTGGAGCGCGCGCCACAGGATCATCTCCTCGATGCTCGAGGCAAAGCCGCACAGGAAGCTCGAGAAAGTGAAGCCGGCCGCCGAGATCGCGAACAACAGCCGCGTGCCGAAGGCGCGCGACAGGAAGCCCGACAGCGGGATCGCGATCACCTCGGCGATCAGATAGGCGGTCTGGACCCAGGACACCTCGCTGGAGCTCGCCGACAGGCCGGCCTGGATCTCGGTCAGCGAGGCCGACACGATCTGGATGTCCAGGATCGACATGAACATGCCGAACACCATGATCAGGAAGGCCAGCAGCCGCCGCGGCGCGATCCGCTCGGACGCCGCGTCCGGCGCGGTCATGGTAGGGTTGGCTGTGGTGGCGTTGGCCATGGTGAGCTCTGATCCAAAATCACTTGCGCTGCGCTTCCCTTAACCTCTCCCCGCTTGCGGGGAGAGGTCGCATCGCATCGACAGATGCGATGCGGGTGAGGGGGTACAGGTCCCGATACTCGCACCGGTCGGGCGTCTGCCGCTCACCCCAACCCTCTCCCCGTAAGAACGGGGAGAGGGAGCTCACTTCCAGTGCCGCAACATCTCGACTTGTCAGCTGCTACGGCATCTGCCTCAGCGCAGCTCACTATCAGCTCCGTCACTGCGGATGGATCATCATCGGCGAGTCGAGATCGGCGTCGCTGTCGGCATCCTTGGCGCCGTCGGTGGTGTCGACGGTGGCGTAGACCGACATGCCGGCGCGGAGCAGGTTCTGCCGCGCCACGTCCTTCGGCACGCGGATGCGCACCGGCAGCCGCTGCACGATCTTGGTGAAGTTGCCGGTCGCGTTGTCCGGCGGCAGCAAGGTGAACACCGAGCCCGCGGCCGGAGAGATGCTGTCGACCGTGCCCTTGAACTTGCGCGAACCGTAGGCGTCGACCTTGATGGTCACCGACTGGCCGGGACGGATGCGCTTCAGCTGGGTCTCCTTGAAGTTGGCGTCGATGTAGACATCATCGAGCGGCACGACGTTGGCGAGCCGCTGGCCGACCGCCACGAAGTCGCCGGTGTTGACGAGACGGTTGGAGAAGATGCCATCGACCGGCGCACGCACGACGGCGAAATCCAGATCGCGCTCGGCCTTGGCGAGCGATGTCTTCAATTCCGCAAGCTGCGCCTGCGCCTCGGCCTGCTGCGCCTTGGTCACCTCGACATTGTCGCGCGCCGCATCGAACGCGGCCCGCGCCGACTTCACGCCGGCCACGCCCTGGTCGCGGGCGGCTTCCGACTGCTCGAACGTGGCGTGGGAGGCGAAACCCTTATTGCTCAGCGCCTGCTGACGATCATAGTCGAGATCGGCGCGCTTCTGGGCGGCCTCGGCGGAGGCGAGATTGGCCTGCGCCTGCTCGACTGCGCTCTGCTGCGCGCCGACCTGGCGGCCGATGCGCGCGATGGTCGCCTCCTGCGTCGCGATCTTGGTGCGCGCGGCATCGACGGCGATGCGATAGTCGCCGTCATCGATGCGGATGATGACATCGCCCTTTGCGACCGGCGCGTTGTCGCCCGGCAGGATCTGGACGATGTGACCGGCCACGCGGGCACCGAGCATGGTGTTGTTGGCTCGCACATAGGCGTCATCAGTGGAGATGAAGAAGCGGCCGACCAGGAAGTAGTCCGTGGCGTAGCCGGCAATCGCGAGGCCCACCGCGAGCATCGCACCGATCATGATGCGCTTGCGGCGACCCGACTTCGGCGGCGCGGCCGTTTCAGTTGCCGGCGGCGCGGCTGATGGCTTGGCGGCCGGCGCCGTCTCGGCGCGCTCGACCGGCGCATCCGCAGTGCGGCCCTTGGCCTCCTCCGCAACCTGCGTCCGCAAAGCCTCGCCAAGTGAGGCTGGTTCACGCGTGACGGGCTCGGGCGTTTCAGCCGGCTCTGGACGACGCACACGTGCGGCCTGGTCTCTCGCGCCCATCAGACACTCCAAAAACAATAGTTGCGGGCGCTTCAGCGGCCGCTGTTATCCAAAACTAGCATTGACCGAACGGTTCGGTCAATATATATCTTCGCACGTGCAAAATGGACGGGAAGCTCCTATCGGGACGTTTCGGCCACCCGGAATCTGCAAAGACCCTGAACGAATGATTGAAACTGACCAGACTACTCTTTCGCCGCCGGCGGAGGACTCCGCCAAACGGCGCCAAATTCTGCAGGGCGCCCGCAAGGTGTTCATGGATCTGGGATTCGACGGCGCCAGCATGGGCGAGATCGCCCGCGCCGCCGGCGTCTCCAAGGGGACGCTCTACGTCTATTTCGAGGACAAATGCCGCCTGTTCGAGGCGATCGTCCACGAGGAGACGGAGGTTCAGGGCAAGGCGGCCTTCAGCTTCGACACCGCGCGCGACGTAACGAGCAATCTCACCGGCTTTGGCAAGGCCTATATCGCGATGGTCTGCCGGCCCGGCGGCGGATCGGCGATCCGCACCGTGATGGCGATCGCCGAACGGATGCCGGACGTCGGCCGCCGTTACTACGATCGCGTGCTGGAAGGCACCATCAACTGCCTTGCCGCTTATCTCGAAGACCGGGTGTTGGCAGGCGAGCTTGCGATCGACGACTGCCGGCTCGCCGCCGCGCAATTCCCGCTGATGTGCCAGGCCAGCCTGTTCCTGCCCTTCATCTTCCAGGCCGCGCCGCCCCCCACCCCCGAACGCACCCGCGAGGTCGTCGCCAGCGCCGTGAAGATGTTCCTGGCGGCGTATGGGGTGAAAGCGAACTGACGACGGCGAAGGTCCGTCGCGGAGACTATCGACTGTCATCGTCACACTCTCCTTCGTCATTCCGGGGCGCGCGAAGCGCGAGCCCGGAATCCATTTTCCCGCTCATCACGAGCGTGGATGGATTCCGGGCTCGTCCTTCGGACGCCCCGGAATGACGACTGATACGGTTGGCACGAGACACGCGCACTGTTTCGCGCGGCGCAATCTGCGTCCGAGTCATTCAAAGCGGAGACGCCCCTAAGGCGGAGGGCGCAGGGAAGACCGGGCGTTGGCCTCGCCCATTGCCAGCACCGGGGCGCCAGGACCACACGGCTTCACCGTCCGCACCACATCGTTCGTCCGCGCGCCAATGCACGCTGCGATGTGCTGCGGCCCACCGCTCCCAGCCTCCACGTCCGTGACGGTCGCGAAACGCCCCTCCTGCGAGGCGGGATGCCGCAGATAATCACGATTTCTGAAAAATAGAAACAGGAAGATTTTTCGCAACGGGACTGGACAAGGGTGATGTCATTGAGGACGCTTTGAAACTTCGTGTTTTGGCGCGTATCTTTGATGGGACTTTCCGCCGCGGAAGACGGAGGCAGCGACGGTCAGACCGTCGCGCCCTCAAAACGACGCTCGATATGAAACGACTTGGCCGTCACCAGCCATTTGCCTTCGATCAGATGAAAGCAGAGATAATCGACGTAGAGGACCGCATCGATCCGTACGCGCACTTTCACGAGCGCCTGCGACGGTGACGCAAAGTCCACGAGCAGGACTTCCTGCTGGCGCGGCGCTCCCTTGGATTTTGGAGACGGGTTCGTAGCCAAAAGGTCACGATACTCGGCTGCGGTCAGGACGCGCAGTCCTTCACCGCGCAAGCCGTGTAGTTGCGCCGTTGGCGCAAAGACATAGTCAAATCGGCCGATGTCAGAGTCGAACATCATCTCGAAATAGTGCGCGACGACGGCGAGGAGTGCCTGCTGCGTGGCAATATCGGTCATATCCAAATTCCCGGTGTTGGTTTGTCGTGGTTGCAGCTTCGCACCCGACCGGCAGGCATGTCCTTGCAAACTCTGCTACTGTGCCAGCCTCAGACGCAACAAATCACCCAATTGCGCCTCGGATCGTTTTAGACATGCCAAAAATCCAACTTGATGCCATTGATCGGCGCATCGTTGCCGAGCTTCAGGCTGACGCCCGGCTGAGTAATGTCGAACTCGCCGACCGGGTCGGCTTATCGCCTTCCCCCTGCCTTCGTCGTGTGAAGCGCCTGGAGCGCGATGGCGTCATCGAGGGCTATCGCGCCGTACTCAGCCGTGACCGTGTCGGACTCGGCTTTTCGGTATTTCTGGCAATCAAGATAGAGGCGCATGCGAACGACCGCGCTCTGGCATTTGAGGATGCGGTGTGCGCGATGCCTGAAGTCCTTGCCTGTCACATGGTGTCCGGCGAGGCCGACTATCTGCTCGAAGTCGTCGTCGCCGATATCGAGCGGTACCAGCGATTTCTGGTCGAACGGCTGCTGAACCTGCCTATCGTGCGCGAAGTCAGGAGCAACATCGCAATCCAGACCAGGAAGGCCGCGGCGCCTCTGCCGCTTGCCGGTCTTGAATGACAGCTCGGACATGGCGCGCCTCAGCCGCTCATCAATCTGCGGTGCACGCGGCGAGCTGCTTGCGAAACCAGATGTGCGCGCCGTCGCGCTCGAACCTCGTATGCCAGGTTGCGAACAGCGTGGAGCGTCCGAACTGTTCTGCAACACACCAGAACTGCAGAAGGCCGACGCGGCGATGAGCGCCGCCTATTTCAAGCTGTTACGCAAGACCACTGACCGGACTCTCATGAAGCACTGATCCGCGGTCAGCGGAGATGGCTCAACCTGCGTGCCGATGGCCCCCAACCGATATGGACAGGCTCACCGTCCTGTCGAGATCATCTCCCACAAATGGGCGGTGTCATTTGCAGCCTTTCCATCGGCAACGTCTCAGTTTGAAATCAGTGCTTCAAGGGAGCGGAAGGTCTTGGCGTCGGCGTGCTGGCATTAGGGCCAATGCCGCAGTGCTTCACTTGGTAATCATTCCAGCTCGTGCGGGCCCCTCCCTTGGGCCCTAAGTCGGCCTTTATATTGGGCTCTGCACTCCTGCATGGTTAGGGCGTTGACGGGCGCACCGAACAAGCAGACACCGACGACGGTGAGGATAAAACGAATCGCCATGCAAATCTCCCGCCTCGAAGCTTACCGACAAGCGTTACGCTATCATTCGCCAGCAACAAGGTCTGGCGGTACAAATGCGCGGTCAGTCCAGAAATTCCACGGCACCCGTTTCTAGATTGTACATAGCGCCTGTAATTTTGATGCCGCCTTTGGATTCCAATTCGGCCAGTACGGTACTATCTTTCCGAATGTTCGCCACCGTGAGCTCGACGTTCTTCTGCGCAACAGCATCCACAAAAGCATAATTCTTTGCCGTTCGTTCGCCAGAATAGGACGTCGCTTGAACAGCTGGCCGGATCCTCGCGAGCAATCCTGTCAGATTTCCCAGTTCGGCATTGTCGATAGCGCCCTTGATCGCGCCACACGCGGTGTGGCCCATAACGAGCACGACCTTGGCACCGGCCAGCTTGCAGGCGAACTCTAGGCTCCCAAGAATATCTGGATTTTCAATATTGCCCGCCACCCGGCTGTTGAAGATGTCGCCGATGCCAAGGTCCATGATGACTTCGGCTGGTGCGCGCGAGTCGATGCAGCTAAGCAGTGCCGCCGCCGGATACTGGCCTGAGGCACTTGCCTTTTGTTCTCGCAGATAGTTGCGATCTTTCCTCTCGCCCTTTCGAAAGCGCTCGTTTCCTTTCTTCATCACCTCGATTATCTGCTCTGGCGTCAGCTCATCGCGTTGCGCCCTGGTGAGAGCATCGGCGCGTGCCTGATCCGAAATTAGGAGGCTGCCGCCGCTCATTCCGACCACGGTCGCCGCGCTCGCCATCCCAAGAAGTTTCCGGCGGTCGAAGCAATTGCAATTCCAGGGGGGGCGAACGCTCTGGCACATTGGCATCTCCGGTCCAAGGCCTCACTGCTGAGATGGCGGCCCGTCATCTATCCCTCACTGTTTAGGCGCAGAAAAAGAACTCTTTGAGATAGATCAAGCCGCGCGGCGCGACCAAGCCCCATGCCGATTTTCCAGCTGGCGGCAACGGCCCCTTGCATCATGGACGGTTGTGCAGAACCGGGCTAAGATTGCGTATGGTTCGCGCTCATCGGGGGCAAAGATGGTTGCGAGACGCGCGCTACTCACCCTGTTGACGTTCCTCTCCGTCTCGGCCGCAACCGAATCTCACGCGCTGTGCTATTGCAGCTGCACTACTGATAGCGGTGCTCAATGTATTGTAAGCGTCCCTGATTATGCGTGTCGTGGCACCGGTACTTCCGCCTGTAGAAATCCCCTGCAACGGTGCATGTACGATTGCAGCAACCGCGTTGAGCGCCCTCTAAGCTGCTCACCTCGACGACGCTGCAGCGTCCGTCAGTGACGCAGTTCGAACGGCTCATCAAACAGGCGACGATTTTACGCTGGGGGCAACGGGATGGCTTCCAGCAAAGTTGCCAGTCAGCAGTCAATAATGGCGCACAGGTCTTCCGATACGCGCGGCCCGATGACAGGCTCCGCGAAGCAATCCAAAGCCCAAAAGGAAGCCTGGATTACTTCGTCACTTCGCTCCTCGTAATGACGATGTCGACGGAGAACTTGCAGGATGGGTTGAACGAAGTGAAACCCATCGGAGCATCGATCCCTGCAATGATGGGGAACGCTTTTGCTCAACCCATCCTACCGGCTGTTCGCCGATCATCGATCTGCCGTGCACGCGGCGAGCTGCTTGCGAAACCAGATGTGCGCGCCGTCGCGCTCGAACCTCGTATGCCAGGTTGCGAACAGCGTGGAGCGTCCGGCATCGAACGGCAACGGCAGCGTCGTGAGCCTGTCCGCAAAGCGGTCGAGAAAGCCTGAAGGCAGCGTGCAGACGAGATCGGTCTGCTCGAGGATCATTGGGACGAGACTGTAGTGCTGGACGGAGACGGCGACCCGCCTCGCGCCGCCCTTCTCTTCAAGGATGTCATCGATGAAGCTGCGAAAGCCGCCGCCGTCGCCGGACACGATGACATGGTCAAGGCGCATGTATTCGCGCAAGGTCGGCGGCCTGGTGCCGCGCGGATGCCGCTTGCGCTGCGCCATCATGAATTTTTCCCGGGCAAGCGGCTGGCACGGCAGTCCCTTGGGCAGCCTGTTTTCCGCGACCAGCGCGACATCGATCTCGCCGCGCTCCAGCTGATCGACGAGCCGCGCGAGGTCGTTGCTGCGCAAGGCGATCCTGATCCCGGGGCAATCATGTTTCTGCAGGGCGCGGATCAGGCGGGTGCCGATGGTGGCGCCGGCATTGTCGTTGGCGCCAAGCGCGAACGTTCTTTGCGAGCCCGCGGGGTCGAAGGCCGGCTGCTTGGCGACCACTGCTCCCAGCTGCTGCAAGGCCTCGCGCAGCGGCTCCGTCAAGGCGGCGC
>Ga0209677_100625_pt1 | contig 18996 bp, 23 predicted proteins | sample AraplaCvi_mCL_r2_2_FD_184285 | JGI IMG/M metagenome (GOLD analysis project Ga0209677, IMG submission 184285) | Arabidopsis root microbial communities from North Carolina, USA - plate scrape CL_Cvi_mCL_r2 (SPAdes) (version 2) | ecosystem: Host-associated > Plants > Roots > Endosphere | place: USA... | reverse complement strand
CCGGTGGCCTTCACCTCCACCAGCACCTCGCCGGCCCGCGGGCCCTCGAGGTCGACGGTCTCGATGCTGAGCGGAGCACCGGCCTTCCAGGCGACGGCTGCACGAGTCTTCATGGGCTTTTCTCCAGGCTGTCTGCGACGAGGGATCAGGGCCGGTAGACTGGTTCGCCGACGTTCCACCGACCGAGCGCGAAGGGTATCCGAAGTCATGAAAATCCGCAGGCTGTCCACCGACGACGCCACCCTCTTTCGCGCGCTGCGCCTGGCCGCGCTGCTCGACAAGCCGGAGGCCTTCGTCACGAGCCACTCCGAGGAGAAGGACGAGCCGCTCGCCTACTTCGCCGAGCGACTGGCGCAGCGCCCCGGCCACGCGGTGTTCGGCGCGTTCGACGGCGATACCCTGGTGGGCATGGCCGGCCTCGCGCGCGGCGCGCAGCTGCAGCTCGCCCACAAGGCCAACGTGTGGGGCATGTACGTGGCCGAGAGCGCGCGCGGCCATGGTGTCGCGCGGGACCTGCTCCAGGCCGTGCTCGCCCACGCGCGCGAGACGCCCGGCATCGCCAAGGTCACGCTGAGCGTCGACTCGGCCAACGTGGCGGCCATCGCGCTGTACGAGCAGCTCGGCTTCGTCGTGTTCGCCCGCGAGGCCGATGCGGTGCGCCTGAACGGCCAGTCGCGCGACGACCTGCAGATGCACCTGCGCTTCGACGCCCCCGCCACGCCCTAGCCTGGCCGTTGACGCCGCCCGGTGGCCGCTGGACGCTCGCCTTGCAAGACGAGGCCGGCCAGGGAGACGCCATGCAAGACAGCACCGACGGCGCGCCCGCGCGGCGCGTCGCATGACCGCGTCGAGATCGGCCCGCTGCGGCGGCTTCCTGCGGGCCGCCTGGCGCCTCGCGCAGTCGCTGCGCGAGCATGATCCAATCGGGCGCATGAGTCCTGTCCGCGATCTTGTCCCCGGCAGCGGCGAACGCCTCAACGTGCTGTTCGTCTGCAGCCGCAACCAGTGGCGCAGCCCGACCGCCGAACAGGTGTGGCGGCGCCATCCGCACGTGCAGGCGCGCTCGGCCGGCACCAGCGCGAGCGCGCGGCGCGTGGTGTCGGTGGCCGACATCGCGTGGGCGGACGTCGTCCTCGTGATGGAGGACAAGCACAAGTCCCGCCTGCTGGCCGAGCACGGCCAGGCGCTGCGCCACAAGCCGCTGCACGTGCTCGACATCCCCGACGACTATCGCTACATGGATCCCGAACTGGTCGACCTGCTGGGCGACCCGGTGGCGCACCTGCTGGGGCTCGCGCGGTGACCGCCACGCCTGCGCTGTCGCTCGGGTGGCAGACCGACCTGATGTTCGCGCGCTTCGACGGCCAGGTGACGGACCGCGGCAACCACCTGCTCGTGCGCACGCCCGGCAACCCGACGTACTGGTGGGGCAACTTCCTGCTGTTCCATCACGCGCCCGGGGTGGGCGACCTCGAGCGCTGGATGGCGCTGTTCGACGAGCAGATCGAGCGCGTGCAGCCCGAATCGCGCCACCGCGCGTTCGGCATCGACGTGCGCGAGCGCCTCGTGCTGCCGCCCGACTTCGCCGCGGCCGGGTTCACGCTGAACGAGGCCACCGTCCTCACGCTGACGAGCGACCAACTGCTCGCACCGGCCAAGGCGCTGCCGCCCCGCGTCGCGTTCCGCGTGCTGGACCTGCCGCGCGACAGCGCGCCCGTCGTCGACAAGCAGGTGGCCGTCGACTCGGGCCGCTTCGAGGCCGCGGGCTACCGTGTGTTCGCCGAACGTCAGATGGCGCGCTACGCCGCGATGCAGCGCGCAGGGCTGGGCCACTGGCTCGGCCTGGTGGCCGAGGTCGATGGTCGTGCCGTGCTGGTCGCCTCATGCGGCCTGTTCCGCGATCCGGCGCGGGCCGATGGACTGGGGCGGTTCCAGTACGTGTCCACCCATCCGGACTGGCGCCGGCGCGGGCTGTGCACGGCGCTGGTCCACGCCGCGTGCCGCCACGGCTTCGAGGCGACGGACCTGCGCACGCTGGTGATGGTGGCCGACCCGGACGACGTCGCGATCGGCGTCTACGAGTCGCTGGGATTCCGGCGCGGCGTCAGCACCTGGCAGTTCGAGCGCGCGCCGCGCTAGGTCGGGCGTGGCGCCTCGACATCCCTGCCGGGCCGCCTCTCAGCCCGCCACCCGCGCCGGAATCTTCAATCCGCGCTGCACCGCCGGCCGCTCCAGGAACGCCGCCAGCACCCGCTTCACGTCGGCGAAGTCATCGAAACCGACGAGCCCGCCCGCCTCGTAGAAGCCCACGAGGTTGTTGATCCACGGGAAGGTCGCGATGTCCGCGATGGTGTAGTCCGCGCCCATGATCCAGTCGCGACCGGCCAGGTGCTTGTCCAGCACGGCCAGCAGGCGGCGCGACTCGGCCACGTAGCGGTCGCGCGGGCGCTTGTCCTCGTAATCCTTGCCGGCGAACTTGTTGAAGAAGCCGAGCTGGCCGAACATCGGCCCGATGCCACCCATCTGGAACATCAGCCACTGCAGCGTCTCGTAGCGTGCGGCGTCGTCCGCGGGCATCAGCTGGCCCGTCTTGCCGGCCAGGTACACCAGGATGGCGCCCGACTCGAACAGCGCCAGCGGCTTTCCGCCCGGTCCGTCCGGGTCGATGATCGCCGGGATCTTGTTGTTCGGGTTCAGAGACAGGAACTCCGGCGACAGCTGGTCGTTCTGGTCGAAGCGCACCAGGTGCGGCTCGTAGGCGAGGCCGGTCTCCTCCAGCGCGATCGACACCTTCACGCCGTTGGGCGTCGGCAGTGAGTACAGCTGCAGTCGGTCGGGGTGCGCGGCGGGCCACTTGCGGGTGATGGGGAAGGCGGACAGGTCGGTCATCGGAAGGCCTCGTCGGGGGATCGAACGCAACTGGAGCGGCGATTCTGCGTCGGCCCGCAATGACCTTGCCCGTGCGGGCCTACTCCCGGTCGTGGAGCGAATCGGCCGCCTCGTGGCGCGCGTGCGCCTTGAAGCGGGGCAGGTTCCAGCTGAAGCGCAGCGAGGCCATGCGCAAGGCAAAGCACGCCGCCACAGCGCACCAGGTGAGCGCCGGGGACGCCAGGCCCAGCAGGTCGCCGAAGGTGGCGATGGCCGCGCCCACCAGCGCCGCCGACGCGTAGATCTCGCGCCGCAGGATCACCGGCACGCGGTTCAGCAGCACGTCGCGCGCCACGCCGCCGCCCACCGCGGTGACCATGCCCAGCAGCACCGCGACCTCGGCATTGGCCCCGAACAGCAGGGCCTTCTGCGCGCCGGTGACGGCGAACAGGCCCAGGCCCAGCGTGTCGAACAGCGTGACCGGGTGGGCGAGCCGTTCGACCAGGCCGCGCGACGCCATCGTCAACGCCGCGGCCCCCAGCGCGGTGGCCAGGTAGCGCCAGTCGGCCAGGCCCGCGGGCGGGATCGCGCCCACGCACAGGTCGCGCACCACGCCGCCGCCGCAGGCCACGGTGAATGCGATCACCAGGATGCCGAACCAGTCCAGACCCCGCTCGCGCGCCGCCACCGCGCCGCTGAGCGCGAAGGCGAAGGTGCCGGCCAGGTCGAGGACCGTGAACAGCACGTGGCCGTTCAGCACCGCGGTGAGGGCGGACGCGTTCACTGGTTGCGCACGTCGCTGCCGGGCGGGTGCGCCGGCGGCAGCTTCTCGGGCTTGGGCGGCTCGATGGGGTCGCTGGCCGGAAAGGTCTCCTTCAGCGATTCGTCCAGCAGGTCGTCTTCGGACGGGGCGTCCGGCTTGTGGTTCGGTGCGGTCATGGTGTCCTCGCGCGGTCGGGTCAGAGAGCCGATCCCGGCGGCAGGGGGCGTGCCGGCAGCGGGATGAACTCGCTCTCGCCGGGCACCTGCGGAAAGCGCTGCTCGGACCACGCGGCCTGCGCCTCGAGGATGCGGTCGCGCTGGCTCGAGACGAAGTTCCACCACAGGAAGCGCGGCGCGTCGAGCGGCGGTCCGCCCAGGAACGTGACGTGCGCGGGTGCGCCGCCGGCGGTCAGGCGCGCCGGTTCGCCGGCCTCGAACACGACCAGGTGCTCCTTGGCCACCGCGGCGTCGGCGCCCTCCGGCCGCACCTCGCCTTCGAGCACGTAGGCGGCGCGTTCGGCGTAGTCCGCCTCCAGCTCGAGGGTGGCGCCGGCATCCAGCCGCACGTCCACCAGGAACATCGGCGACGTCAGCGCCACCGGCGACGTCGCGCCGAACGCTGTCCCCAGGACGACGCTCGCGCGGGCACCCGGGCGCGTCACGCGGGGGATCTCGTCGGCGCCGTGGTGCGCGAAGGCCGGTGGGCACTCCTCCAGCGCGAGCGGCAACGCCACCCAGAACTGCAGGCCCCACAGGCGCGGGCCGGCGGCGCGCACGTCCGCGGGCGAGCGCTCGGAGTGCACGATGCCGCGGCCGGCCGTCATCCAGTTGACTTCGCCGGGCCGGATGGGCACGACGCTGCCCAGGCTGTCGCGGTGCAGGATCGTGCCCTCGAACAGGTAGCTGACGGTGGCCAGGCCGATGTGCGGGTGGGGCCGTACGTCGAGGCCCTTGCCCGGCGCGAGCTGCACCGGGCCGAACTGGTCGAGGAACACGAACGGGCCGACCGCGCGCCTCGAGGCGCTGGGCAGCGCGCGGTGAACGACGAAGCCGTCGCCGAGGTCGGACGGATGGGGTGTGATCACTTGCATGGCGGGGGGCCTCGAGGCGTTGGCGGCGGGTTCGATGGTAGCGGCCCGCGCGGATCGGCGCGCGAACGCGACAGGAGTGCCATTTGCCACAGCGCCCGGGAGTCGTCACCACCCCCCAGGCAGCCTGGCCATGAAGAAGTTCTGGAAGACCCTGCGCTGGCCGCCGCGCCGACTGGTGCTGTGGCACTCGATCGCCGCCATCCCGATGGCAACGGTCGTGGCGCTGGGCGCCTACCTCTCGTACCACTACCACCAGCTGACGATCCAGAACCGCGACCGCGTCGACCGCGCCTACGAGGTGCTGGACGTGGTGGACGGCCTGTTCATCGCGGTGCAGACTGCCGACGTCGCGCAGCGCGACTTCATCATCACGGGCGACGAGTCGCACCTGGCCGTGTTCCAGGCCGCGCTGCGCAGCCAGGGCGAGGACTCGGCGCGGCTCAAGACGCTGCTGGCTGCCAGCGCGAAGCAGGAGGAGAACCTGGCCACGCTGGACACCGCCGTCGCCGCCAAGCTGGCCGAACTCGGCCGCACCATCGCGTTGCGCCAGAACCGGGGTTTCGAGGCCGCGCAGCAGGTGATCCGCAACGGCGACGACGCGGCCGCCATGGCCGCCATCCGCCAGCAGGTGACCGTGCTCGCCCAGAACGAGAGGCGCTTCCTGATGCGCCGCCAGGCCGCCACGCGCGAGCACGAGCGCGACACGCTGCTGGTGGGCATCTTCATCGCGGCGCTGTCGGTGACGGTGCGCATCCTGATCGCGCTGGGGATCCGCCACATGCACGCGCGCCGGCAGGCGGCGATCGCCGAGCCCGACGACGGCGGCGACGACGCGGGCGACGCCAGCGACCCTGGCGCCGGCGACGCAGGAACAGCACGCCCAGCACCACGAGGTTGAGGATCACGCTGGCGAACACGAGGCGCGTCAGGTCGGCGAGCGCGCCGTCGGTGGCCTCGCCGCGCGGATGCAGCCGGCCGACGTCGCCGTGCACCGTGTCCAGCGTGGCCGGCGCATAGGCCCGCGCCGACTTCAGCGCGAGCGCCTTGCCATCGCGCGCGAGCCGCTCGTTCGCAGGACCTAGGCCGCCAGGGCGTCGGCCTTGAACATCGCGCGGATCCCGCGCACCGCCTGCCGGATCCGCGACTCGTTCTCGATCAGCGCGAAGCGCACGAAGTCGTCGCCATGGTCGCCGAAGCCGATGCCGGGCGACACGCAGACCTTGGCCTTCTCCAGCAACCGCTTGGAGAACTCCAGCGAGCCCAGTTCGCGGTACTGCGGCGGGATGCGCGCCCAGATGTACATCGACGCCTTGGGCAGGTCGACCTCCCAGCCGATCTCGGTGAGCCCCTTGTGCAGCACGTCGCGGCGCGACTGGTACTTGGCGCGGATCTCCTCCACGCACGCCTGATCGCCCTCCAGCGCCGCGATGGCGGCCACCTGCAGCGGCGTGAACGTGCCGTAGTCGTGATAGCTCTTGATGCGCGCCAGGGCCGCCACCAGGTCGGGATTGCCCACCATGAAACCGACGCGCCAGCCGGCCATGTTGTAGCTCTTGCTGAGCGTGAAGAACTCCACCGCGATGTCCTTGGCGCCGGGTACCTGCATGATCGACGGCGCCTTCCAGCCGTCGAACACGATGTCGGCGTAGGCGAGGTCGTGCACCACGAAGATGTCGTGCTTGCGGGCCAGCGCGATCACGCGCTCGAAGAAGTCGAGCTCCACGCACTGCGCCGTCGGGTTGGACGGAAAGCCGAGGATCAGCATCTTGGGCTTGGGATAGCTGCCGCGGATCGCGCGCTCGAGCTCGCCGAAGAAGTCGATGCCGGGCGCCATCGGCACGGAGCGCACATCGGCGCCCGCGATGACCGCGCCGTAGATGTGGATCGGGTAGCTCGGATCGGGCACCAGCACCGTGTCGCCGCGATCGACGGTGGCCAGCATCAGGTGCGCCAGGCCTTCCTTGGAGCCGATGGTGACGATCGCCTCCTTGTCCGGGTCGATGTCGACGGCGTAGCGATCCTTGTACCAGTGCGAGATGGCGCGGCGCAGGCGCGGGATGCCCTTGGACGCCGAGTAGCCGTGCGTGTCGGGCCGCTGCGCGACCTCGGTGAGCTTGGCGACGATGTGCGGCGGCGTGGCCCCGTCGGGGTTGCCCATGCTCAGGTCGATGATGTCTTCGCCGCGCTGGCGGGCGGCCAGCTTGAGCTCGGCCGTGATGTTGAAGACGTAGGGAGGAAGGCGATCGATGCGCGCGAAGCGGCGCTTGCCCGAGGAAGAGGACATGGAGGACTTTCACGTGAGCGCCCGGAACCGTCCGAGCGACGTGCCCTCCGATGGGGGAGGGCCGCCTCATGATAGCCCGTGAAACTAGGGTGGCACGCCCGCTTGGGGGATGGGACGGGGGAACGACTGCTTCGAGACTGGCGGCACGTCCCGCGCCAAGGGACGACCATCAACTAGGAGTCTCCCCATGACACGACACATCGCACGCGGCCTCGTGGCCTGCGCCTTCGCCTTCGCCGCCACCGCTCCGGCCTTCGCCGCCGACCTCACCGGCACGTCGGTGGACGTCGCCCTGGAGTTCCCGTCGCCCGGCGCGATCCTCGCCTCGCGCACCGTGACCGTCGGCGCCGGCGCCGAGATCAGCTGCCCCGGCGGCTCCGCAGGCCCCGACGTGTGCGTGGGCTTTCAGGTCGGCGCGAGCTTCGACCTCGGCGCGAACTCCATCACCCTCGACATCGATTCGGGCAGTTCGAGCTGGAATGCGGTCGCGTTCAACGGCTACCGGTTCGACAACCTCGCCGCCGGTGGCGCGTGGTCCGGCTACACGCTGTCCACCAATTTCATCGGCCTGGACGACTCGCGCATCACGTTCTCGCCCGACACCATCGACATCAACATGCAGGGCATCACTGCCTCGGCCGGCCAGTACTTCACGCTGACGCTGCAGACCGCCGCCGTGCCCGAGCCCGAGAACCTCGCGCTGATGCTGGCGGGCCTGGGCGCGCTCGCCGGCCTCGCGCGCCGCAAGCGCGCCTGACGCTCGCCGTCAGCCGTCGCTGGCCAGCGCCGCCGAGAACTGCGCGAGCAGCTGCTGCAGCGTGCTCTTGTCGGCCTTGGTGAAGTGGCGCTGGTAGAACTCGGTGGCGTTCTTGCGCAGCTGCGGCGCGACGGTGTCCAGCAACGCCATGCCGGCGCTGGTGAGCGACAGGTCGACGCGGCGCCGATCATCGGCATTGGGCACGCGGCGCATGAGGCCTTTGCCGACCAGCTCGTCGCAGATGCGCGTCATGTTGCCGCGCGTCTCGCCGGTGGCCTCGCTCAGCTCGGACGGGTTGGCCAGGTTGCCGGGACGGCTGTAGAGCGCCATCATCGTGATGTAGCCGAGCGCCGACACGTCATGAGGTTGCAGCAGGCGGCCCAGGCGCTCCTGCATCATCACGTTGCAGGCGCGCATGTGGATGTAGATCGCGATGTCGCCCATGCCGCCGGCGCCGCCGGCGGCGCGCTGGTGGGCCCGCTCGGCAGCGGCCAGGGTCCGGACGGAACGGTCGCCTTCTCGGTGGTTCATGGTTGAATAGTAACGATCGCAACTACCTCGCGCAAACGCCTGTGTCGGGGGGCCGAGTGCGGTTGTACGGAGCAAGGCGCGCTCCTCCTGCAAGCTCGCGCGACATCGCAGAAAAAGGGGCGCGTGCCCCTCTCGGAACACGCGCCCCCAGGACGGCCCTTCAGGCCGCCGTCGCCTCGCGCTCGCGCGCCGGCGCCACGTCGTAGTGGCTCGTCTGCATCGTGTACTGCGCCCGACCCGAGGTCATGGCGCGCAGGTGCCCGATGTAGCCGAACATCTCCTTGAGCGGCACGCTGGCCGTGACCACCGACGCGTTGCCGCGCGGGGCCTGGCCCTGCACGTGGCCGCGGCGGCGATGCAGGTCACCGATGACGTCGCCCAGGTGCTCGGTCGGCGTGATCACCTCGACGGCCATCACGGGCTCGAGCACCTGCGGCTTCGCGCGGGCCGCGGCTTCCTTGAACGCGGCCGCCGCGGCCAGCTCGAACGCCAGCGACGACGAGTCGCGTTCGTGGAAGGCGCCGTCCACCACCGTCGCCTCGAAGTCGACCGTGGGAAAGCCCGCGGCCACGCCCACTTGCGCGGCGCGGCGGATGCCGGCCTCGATCGCGGGCACGAACTCGCGCGGGATCGCGCCACCGACGCTCTCGTTGACGAAGCGGAACCCCTCGCCGCGCGGCAGCGGCTTCAGGCGCAGCGTCAACGCCGCGAACTGGCCGGGGCCGCCCGATTGCTTCTTGTGCACATGGTTCACCTCGCCTTGCGTTGAAATCGTCTCTCGATAGGCCACCTGCGGACGGCCCACCGACACGTCCACGCTGTGGCGCGTGCGCAGCTTTTCGACCGACACCTCGAGCTGCAGCTCGCCCATGCCCGAAAGAATCGTCTGCCCGGAGTCGGCGTCCTGCCGAAGCCTCAGGCTCGGATCCTCGCGCAGCATCGCCTGCAACGCCCTCGACAGGCTCTGCTGGTCGGCTTGCGACTTCGGCTCGATCGCGACGTCGATCACGGGCTCGGGCACGGCGATCTCCTCCAGGTGGACCGGATGAGACCGGTCGGCCAGCGTGTGGCCGGTGAGCGTGTCCTTCAGCCCGACGACGGCGGCGATGTCGCCCGCCACGAGTTCGTCCTTGTCCAGATGCTTGTCCGCATGCACCTCGTACACGCGCGAGACGCGTTCGCTGCGACCGGTGGTCGTGTTGAACACGCTCGCGCCGCGCGCGAGGCGCCCGCGGTACACGCGCACGAAGGTCATCGCGCCGTGGTCGTCGGCGACGACCTTGAACGCGAGGGCCGCGAACGGCGCATCGGGATCTGCACTCAGTGCGTCGTCTTCATGATGGGTCTCTCCAGGCCGCGGCAGGTAGTCCACAACGGCGTCCAGCAGCGGCTCCACGCCGCGGTTCTTGAAGGCCGAGCCCGCGAGCACGGGCACGAACGCGCCCGCGAGCGTGCCCGCGCGCAGGCCTGCGCGCAATGCGGGCAGGCCGATCTCCTCGCCCCGCAGCCAGGAATCCAGCAGCGTGTCGTCCTGCTCGACGACGGCTTCGACCACGCGCGCACGCGCCTGCCGCGCCTCGGCCAGGAGCTCGGCGGGCACGTCGGCCAGGCGCACCGGCGCGCTCGCGTCGTCCTTGTCCCAGACGAGCGCACGCATCTGCAGCACGTCGACGACGCCGCGGAAATCGCTCTCCGCGCCGATCGGCAATTGCAGCGGCAAGGCGTTCACGCCGAGGCGATCGCGCATCATCGCCACGACGCGTGCGAAGTCGGCGCCGGTGCGGTCGAGCTTGTTGACGAAGGCGATGCGCGGCACGCGGTACTTGTCCGCGAGACGCCAGTTCGTCTCGGTCTGCGGCTCGACCCCGGCCACGCCGTCGAACACGACGACCGCGCCGTCGAGCACGCGCAGCGAGCGATTGACCTCGATGTTGAAGTCGATGTGCCCGGGCGTGTCGATCAGGTTGATCTGCGTGCCCTTCCAGTGCACCGTGATGGCGGCGCTGTTGATCGTGATGCCGCGCTTGCGCTCCTGCGGGTCGAAGTCCATGCGCGTGTTGCCCTCGTGAACTTCGCCGATGCGATGGTTTTCGCCCGTGTAGAACAGGATGCGTTCGGTGGTCGTGGTCTTGCCCGCGTCGACGTGGGCAATGACGCCGATGTTGCGCAGGTTGCGTAGGTTGCTGGACATGGTGGATCCTTTGCGGGACGCGGCGTTGGCGGCCGCGTCGTCGGGTGTGCTGTCGATCAGCCGCCACCCGATGCGATTCACCGGGTGGTCAGCGTGGGAGGTGGGGCCCGTGGCCGGGGCACGGGCGTGCGCGAACGAGTTCCCGGCGGGCGGGAATCGTGGCGATCAGCTTGTCGTACGTGCGCATGGCGATGGTTGCTCGAGGCGGAAAAAACGAAACCCCGGGAGACTGCGCGCCTGCCGGGGTTCGTGGTGTCGGCAAAGGCGCGGCGGCCTTCCGACGAATGTTCGGAAAGCACTCAGGTGGCGAGCGTGGCTTTGTTCACTTGGGCCGCGCAGGCGGATCGGAGGTGAGTGATTTTCATGATGGTCGTCATTATCTCGCCGGTGCAATGGCTCCACAAGCAGTGATGGCTTTCCGGTGGCTTCGATGTCGCGTCAAGCGGACAGTCGTTCGCGAACGCAATCGTTGGGGGAGCGCCGAGTCACCCCGCCATACTACCGCAACACGTTGTTTTGAGCAACTTATGCCCGCGTTCGCGCTTGTCCGACCCAGGCCAGCGTCCCGGCACGCCCGACGTCAGGCCAGCTGCGTCTGCGCAGGAACGGTGTCGGCCGCTTCCTCGGAGGTGCTCACCGTCGTGTCATGGCGCTCGTACGTGCCGATGATCATCCCGCTCGCGATCGCGTCGCGCGTGAGCGCCTCCATCAACGCCTCGCGCCCGGGCGCCTCGGGCAGCGCCGTCTCGCCGGCGAGCGCGAACACCTGGAACGCGTAGCGATGCGGACCGTGGCCGGGCGGCGGGTCGGGAGGCAGCCAGCCGTGCCGCAGGTAGGAGTTGCGGCCCAGGCGAGCGTCCTCGGGCGCGTCGTCCTCGTCGTCGAGCGCGCCCTGCTGCAGCGACCCGTCGCCGGCGGGCAGGGCCACCGCGATGGCGTGCACGAGCGGATGCGGCGTGGGCGAATCGGCGTCCTCGACGATCAGCACCACCGAGGTGGCCGCCGCGGGCACGTTGGTCCAGGCCAGTGGCGGCGACAGTCCGTCGCCGTCGGCCGTGTAGAGAGCCGGCAGCGGGCCGTGGTCCACGAAGGCGAGGCTGGTGACGGCGATGGCGCCCTGGCCGCCGCGCAGCGGCAGGCGGTTGAACGCGACCTGGTCGAGGCCGGCGCGCTGGTCGCGCAGCGCGTGGCCGACGAAATCGGGGAGGTTCTCGAGCATGGGCCGCATGCGGCAAGCGCCGTGCGCGCCACGGCCGGGCGCGCAACTTGCCGCCCCACGCGCATCGAATCGTGGAGTGCATCGATGCAGCAAAAGAGCTTGTTCGAAGACGGCAGCCTGTCCAGGTCCACCGCGGCCGCGCTGGCCGCCACCGCGTTGGTGGCGCCGGCGCTCGCCTCCTTGAGCGACGGCCCGTCGCGGTCGATGTCGACGCGGATCTGGTACGCGCTGCTGCGCAAGCCGCGCTTCAATCCGCCCAAGGCCGTGTTCCCGATCGTGTGGACGCTGCTCGACGGCGCGCTCGCCGTGGGCGCCTACCGGCTCGCGCGCCAGCCATCGACGCCGGCGCGCAACCGGGCCCTGGGCCTGTTCGCGACCAACGTGGCGATGATCACCGGTTGGTCCAAGCTCTTCTTCGGACGCCACAACCTGGGCGCCGCCGCGGCCGGATCGGCGGCGATCGCGGCCACCGCGACGGCCTACGTGGCCGCGGCGCGGCCCGTCGACAAGCCCGCGGCGGCCACGGGCGTGCCGCTGGTGGCGTGGGTCACGTTCGCCACGGTCCTCAGTACGGCCGTGTGGCGCATGAACCGGAAGTGATCAGGCGACCGACTGCACGATCGCCGCGAAGATCATTCCCATGCCCACGACGCTGAGCGCCCATGCGGCGGTGCGCGCGACGGGAATGCCGATCATGTAGATGGGAATGTAGGCGAGCCGCGCCCAGAAGAAGATGCGCGCCCCGAGCTCCACGTGCGGGTCGGCGACGCCGCCCACGCTCGCCACCATCGCGAGAGCTGTGAACAGCACCATGTTCTCGAGCATGTTCCGCGCGGCGCGCTCGGTGCGCGCGGGAAAGCCGCTGCAGTCGACCGCCTCGTCGCGGTTGCCCATTGCCGCGGACATGCCCTTGGGCGTCCAGGCCTTGGCCTTGATGAGGCTCGCGGCCACGATCAGGGCCCAGTTGATCACGGCCAGTTCGGCCACGATCATCAGCGTCTTGGTCATCGTCATGGGAGGGAGCTCGGCAGTGGAAGGTGCAGCAGCATAGCCTTAGAACCTGCGAACGAATCCCGCACGGCCGCTCGTGCCGCCAAAACCCGCCGGCTCGTCGTTGCAAATGCTTGCCGGGCCACCAGCCCGACTCGCATTTGCGCCTGGATCCGACGCGTTTTGGCGACCCGCTCGACCGCACGGGATTCGTTCACAGGTTCTCACGCCTGCCACACGCCATATCCCTTCTCGCGCAGTCCGATCGCCAGCTCCACCTCCATCTCGCGCGCGGCCTCGTAGGGCATCGGGTTGAAGACGGCGTAGAGCTCGGGCAGCAGGCGCACGCCGTAGTCGAAGACGAACCGGTTGGACTGGATGCCGGCCTTGTGCTTGTCGAAGCGCAGGTCGGGGTCCAGGCCGGTCATGCCGACGTAGACGCAGGGCCGGGTGATGTCGTGGTCGGGGTTGGCCTTGCGGAACGACGGCTCGTTCCAGACGCGGTCGTCGAGCAGCACCACGTACACATGGTGGTGTTGTCGGGGAGCGCGCTTGCTCGGCATCGTGGGAGGCGATTCTCTCGCGTCACGCCCCCGCGCGGGCCGGGCAGCAAAAAGGGCCGGCATGGCCGGCCCTTTTTCGGGATGCAATCGGCCGCGAGGGCCGGCGCGAGGCAGCTCAGTTGCCGCCCTTCTTGTCCGGGGAGGCTTCCGGGTTGGTGGCGGCCGAGGCAGCCTTGTGCGCCTTGTGCGACTTGTGGTGCTTGTGCTTGACCGGCGCCGACGCGGCGGCATCGGTGGCGGGGGCGCCCTGGGCGAACGAGACGGCCGCGAACGACGACAGCAGGGCGGCAACGAGGAGGGTCTTGGTCATTTGCAGGTTCCAGATAGGACGAGATCGCTTTGGCTCCGACTCTCTCGAGCGGGTCCGGCGGCAGCGCCGGACTTGGGGACACAACGGGCTCCGCGCGCCGCTGGTTGACACCGATTCACCAAAAAAGGTGAGACGCGCCGGCAACGACCGCGTCGCGTGTAAACCCCAGGTTTGCGCGGAATCTCCGGCGCGATCCGCAAACTGTCATCGCCACGGCGCATACTGGGGATCTCTACAGCAGGAGTGCCGGATGGATACGACCCGAGTCTTCACTTGGCAGAACTACGAACTGCTCTGCAGCGCCAAGGCGGTCGAGGCCGGACGCTTCGCGCCCAGCCTCGTCATCTCCAAGCAGGTGTGGCCCACGCGCCAGCGCGAGATCGCGGTGCCGCGGGGCCAGCACACGTCGACGGACACGGCCATCGACGCGGCCTACTCGTCCGGCCTGGAGTGGATCCGCAACTACGGCTGACTCTGAAGGGCCGCGAGCACCTGGGCCGTCGTGCGCACGCGGCCGAGCCGCGGGAACACCTTCTCGAACGAGTTGGCGTGCATCGCCGCGCCGGGGCCGCTGGTGGCGTCCTCGGCAAACACGATCTCGTAGCCCAGCTCCCACGCGAAGCGCGCCGTCGATTCGACGCCGACCGCCGTCGCGATGCCGGCCAGCACGATGGTGTGGATGCCGCGCCGGCGCAGCTGCAGGTCGAGCTCGGTGCCATGGAAAGCGCCCCACTGGCGCTTGAGGATGTGGATGTCGCCCGGTCGAGCGGGCAGCTCGGCCGGTTGATCCAGCCAGTCGGCGGGCGGCGGGCCGGGCGGGTTGGGGGCGTCGACGGGAGGCTTGAGCATGTCGCCGCCGTCCGCCGAGAACCCCACCTTCACCAGCACGACCGGCGACTTCGCGGCGCGGAACGCGTCGGCCAGCCGGGCGGCCCGGGCCAGCACGGTCGCGCCGTCGTACGGCGCCTTGGCGTAGGCCAGAATGCCTTGCTGCAGGTCGATGAGCACCAGCGCGGTGGTGCCCGGGTCCAGGGTCAGCGTGGGGTTCGTCATTGGCGATGTCCCGTGTTCACATGAGGGCGGCGTCGATTCAAAGTTTATGAGGGAGTCCTCACAAATGTCCAGTCCCCTTGCATCGGCGGGGAATTCCCAGCCGGCCGCGACCCCGCGTGCCCCGCGTCGCGCGCGCGGGCAACTGCGCGTGGAGGCCCTGCTGGCCGCTGCGGCCGAGGTGTTCGCGGCCAAGGGCTTCGACGCCGCCACGATGACCGAGATCGCGGCGCAGTCCGAGTCGTCGATCGGCTCGCTGTACCAGTTCTTCCGCACGAAGGAGGCCGTGGCCGACGCGCTGATGGGCCTGCAGGTGGACGCCCTGTGGGTGCGGCTTGATGCGCTCACCGCCGCTGCGGGCGCGCTCGCCACGCCCGAGCTGGGCCGCGCGCTGGCCACCTGCCTGATCGAGTTCCGCACCGACCACCCGTCGTTCGCCACGCTGCTGGAACGCCCGGGCCCGCCGTCGCCGCTGATCGCCGGCGTGCGGCGCACGGTGCGCGAGCGCGTCGAGGCCATCCTCGCCAGCCATGCGCCGCAGGCCAACCGCAAGCTGCTGCACGCGATGGCCCCGGTGGTGCAGCACGTGATGAAGTCGGCGGTGGCCTTGCGCGGCGACCTCGAGGGGATCGAGCTGAAGGCCGCGGCGCGCGAGCTGGAGGCGATGTTGACGGGGTACCTGATCGCGCGGCTGGGCGGGCCGGCGGCGCGCTGATCGCCCGCGTCAGCCCATCTGCTCGAGCACGGTGCGCACCCGATCCAGCGCCGGGTCGATGTCCTCGGCCGCGATGACGCCGAAGCCCAGCACCAGCCCGTCCCGCGGCGGCGAGGCGCGATAGAACGGCGCGATCGGATACAGCCCGACATCCATGCGGCGCGCCAGGTTGAGCAGCACGGGCATGTCGATCGCGCGCCGCGCCAGGGCGGCCAGGTGGAACCCGGCCGTCGCCGGCACCAGCTCGAACCACGGGGCCAGATCGTCGGCAAAACGCGCCAGCAGCCGCTCGCGCCGCCGCGCGTAGGCCGCGTGGCAGCGGCGGATGTGGCGCTGCAGGCCGCCGTCGGACATGAACCTGGCCAGCGCCGCCTGCGCCTGCGTCGGCGTGTGCCAGTCCACCAGGTGCTTGACGTTGGCCACGGCCTGCGCCACCGCGGGCGGCGCGATCACGTAGCCCAGCCGCAGCGACGGCGACACCGTCTTGGAGAACGATCCCACCAGCGCGACGTTGCCGGTGTCGTCCATGCCCTGCAGCGAGTCGGTGGGTCGGCCGGCGTAGCGGAACTCGCTGTCGTAGTCGTCCTCCACGACGATCGCGCCGATCTCGTGGGCGCGGACGAGCAGGGCGCGCCGGCGCGCCACGCTCATCGGCAGGCCCAGCGGGAACTGGTGGGAGGGCGTCACGTAGACGAGCCGCGCGTCGGCGGGGATCGCGTCGACGACGATGCCCTCGGCGTCCACCGGCACGCCGACCACCTGCGCGCCGTTGGCCTCGAGGATCAGCCGGGCCTGCGGATATCCGGGGTCTTCGACGACCGCCGTGCTGCCCGGCTCGACGAGCACCCGCGCGAGCAGCGCCAGCGCCTGCTGCGCGCCGCTGGTCACCACCACGTCCTGCGGCGTGCAGCGCACCCCGCGCGCGAAGCCCACGTGGCGGGCGATAGCCTCGCGCAGCTCGGGATGGCCCTCGGCAGGTCCGTACAGCGCGCGGGTGCGGGCGTTCTCGCGCAGCGCGTGCAGCATGCAGCGGCGCCAGTCGGCGTGCGGGAACAGCTCGATGGCTGGCGAGCCGCCGATGAACTCGTAGCGGGCGCTGCCGGCCACCGGCGGATGGCGCAGCGGCAGCTCGAGCGCACGCCACTTCTCGACCGCGGCGTGGCTCGCGAGGGGGCGCGCGAGCGCGCGTGACGCGCGCGGGGCCAAATGCGGCGCCACGAAGGTGCCAGCGCCCACGCGTCCGACCAGGAGCTTCTCGAACGTGAGCCGCGCGTAGACCTCGGCCACCGTCTTGCGCGACAGCCCCAGCTGCGTGGCGAGCAGCCGCGACGGCGGCAGCCGTTCGTCGGCGGCCAGGCGCCCGTCGCGGATCGCGTCGCGCAGCTGGCGATACAGCTGGCCCGACAGATCCTTGTCGCCGGTGATCACGACATGCAGTTCCATGGCGCGATTCTCGGCCTTCGGCGCGGCATTGGCCTCCTCGTCTTGCTGCGGATTGGCCGCCTGGACGGGGCCATCGTCCTCCTACGATGGGCGCACACCCCAACGACGAAGGATCACGCCATGGAACCCCGCCTCGATTTCTACAAGGCCTCGCCCGAAGCCATCAAGGTGATGCTCGCCTTCTCGGCCGGCACCGAGAAGCTGGGGCTCGAGCATTCCCTGCTCGAGCTCGTCAAGCTGCGCGCGTCGCAGATCAACGGCTGCGCGTTCTGCGTCGACATGCATGCGGCCGACGCGCGCAAGGGCGGCGAGACCGAGCGCCGCCTGCATGCCCTGTGCGCCTGGCGCGAGACCCCGTTCTTCACGCCGCGCGAGCGCGCCGCGCTGGCGTGGACGGAGGCCATCACGGCGATCGCCGGCAGCGGCGCCCCCGACGACGTGCATGCCGACCTCAGCGCGCAGTTCAGCGAGAAGGAGCGCATGGACCTGACGCTGGCCATCGCCATGATCAACAGCTGGAACCGCCTGGCCATTGCCTTCCGCAAGATGCCCGAGCCCGCATAGGCCGACGTCGCCCCGGCCCGCCCGGGCCTTGGTACGCCCCTTGCCGATCTGGGCCCATGGCGCGCGGGTGTCCGCGCGTCCCCCAGGCGGAGAGCGACGATGCTTCTTGAAGGATCCTGTCATTGCGGCGCGGTCAGGTACTCGGTGACGGCCCACGAGCCGGTGCCCTACATGCGCTGCTACTGCTCGATCTGCCGCAAGACGGCCGGTACCGGCGGCTATGCGATCAACCTCGGCGCGGACCGCCGGACGTTGAAGGTGCACGGGCAGGAGAACCTGTCCGTGTACCAGGCGCGCCTGGACGACGGCCGCACCAGCACCGGCGAACGCAACTTCTGCAAGCACTGCGGCACGGCGCTGTGGATGTTCGACCCGACCTGGCCCGACCTCGTGCACCCGCACGCCGGCGCCGTCGACACCCCGCTCGCCAAGCCGCCCGACGTCGTCCACATGATGCTCGAGTACAAGCCCGAGTGGGTGGACGCGCACGTGCGCCCGGCCGACGACACCTTCGACGAGTATCCCAAGGAGACGTTGGCGGAGTGGCACCGGCGCCACCGGTTGCAGGATTACTAGGCTAAGGGAACGCGGCGGGATACCTCCTGCCGTACCAGCCGTCCACCTCGTCGTGCTCCATGGCCATGAACGCGCGAAAGCCCGGAACCAGGAAAAAGCCCAGGGCCGAGGCCGCGCTGAGCAGGCCGAACACGACGTAGACCGTGCGCACGCTCCAGTGCGCCAGCGCGATGCCGGCCAGCGCCGGCCCGAGCGTCTGCGACACCTGGATGGTCATCACGGCGGCGGCGATCATGCGTGCGCGGTACGCGAGCGGGCGGGCGAGCATGCGGTGCGTCTTGCCCACCAGGGTGGTGGTGGCGGCGCACACGCCGACCACCGCGAAGCAGGCCACGAGCACGAGGCGCTCGGTCGTGAATCCGGCGACGGTGAGTGCCAGGCCCATGCCGAACCCGCCGCCCACGCGTGCGGCAAAGCGCCCCTGCGTGCGGGCCCACCACGCGGCCGGGCCCAGAGAGCCGACGAGCAGGCCCAGCGACATGCCCGCCTCGCACCACCCCAGCCACGCCGCCGACAGGCCCAGCGACTGCACCTTCAGCGGCGCCAGCATCGCCACGCAAGGCACCATGAACACGGCGCCGATGAAGTTGCAGATCACCCAGCCGCGCTCCATCGGTATGGCCCAGTTGACGCGCAGCCCGACGCGCACCTCGTCGACCCAGCGGCCGCGGGCCGCCACGGGCGCGGCGACCTCGGGACGGGGCAGCCGCGTCGCCAGCAGCGCGGCCGCCAGCAGCAGCGTGCCGCCCAGCCACAGCGTGGGCGCGGTGCCCACGGCGGCGAGCACGGCGCCGGCGAGCGCGGGGCCGAGCAGGCGTCCGCTCGCCTGTGCGGTCTGCTGCAGTCCGAGCGCCTGCGACAGGCCGGCGGCCGGCACCAGTTCGGTGACGATGCTGTTGATGGCCGGCATCACGAGCGCGCCGGCGAGCACGGTGATGGCCTCGATCGCGACGACCACCGGCAGGCGGTACGTGGCCAGCGTGGCATAGGCGGCCATCGCGCTGGTGGCGATCGCAAAGCCGAGCAGGCCCACGGTCATCAGGCTGCGCTTGGAATGGCGGTCGGCGAACGGCGACAGCAGC
>Ga0209677_100624_pt1 | contig 19017 bp, 10 predicted proteins | sample AraplaCvi_mCL_r2_2_FD_184285 | JGI IMG/M metagenome (GOLD analysis project Ga0209677, IMG submission 184285) | Arabidopsis root microbial communities from North Carolina, USA - plate scrape CL_Cvi_mCL_r2 (SPAdes) (version 2) | ecosystem: Host-associated > Plants > Roots > Endosphere | place: USA... | reverse complement strand
TGCTGGCCACCCGAACGGACGCGGGTGGAGCGAAGGGAGCCGCGCGGACGTGGGCGTACGACTACGACGCCTCCGGGCGGCTGACCGTGACGCATCAGCCGGATGGCACCACCATCACGAATCAGTACGACGCGACAGGAGCGCTTGCCGCCTCGGTCCAGCCCTCCAGTGCGACAACCACCTATGGGCATGATCCAGTCGGCAACATCACCACCGTCACCGATCCCACCGGTGCGGTCACCCGGTACGCCTACGACAGCGCCGGCCGGATCACCGCGGTGACCGACCCGAACGGGCACACCACCCGTTACGCCTGGGACAACGGGGACCGCGTGACCACCGTCACCGATCCCTCCGGCAATGCAACCTCGTACGGGTATGAGCCCAACGATCACGTCTCGCAGGTCACGGACCCGACCGGTGCCGTGTCGAAATACACGTGGGATGCGCTCTTCCACCTCACCCACGCGACGAACGCTGCCGGCGGCGCCACCGCCTACACGTACGACAGCGAGGACTCCCTGCTTGGGGAAACCAACCCCTTAGGTGCGAAGACGGTATATTCCACCGACGGGCGGGATCGGGTGACCTCGGTCACCGACCCCAACGGTGGGACGTGGACGCGCACGTACGACGGAGTCGCTCACGTCACCGGTGTCACCTCTCCGACGGGGGCGAAGACGACGTACCGGTACGACGCCGTCGGGAACCTGATCTCGCAGACGGACCCGGTCGGTGCCACGACGAAGTATTCCTACGACGGTGTCGGTCGCCTGGTCGGCCAGACCGATCCCGACGGCGTCTCGACGCGGTTCGGGTACGACGTGATGGATCGCGTCACCCGGGTCACCGACGGCGATGGAAAGCACACCGACTACGGGTACGACGCCGATGGCAACCTGATCTCCGTTACCGACCGCCGGGGTGGCACCACCCTGTACACCTATGACGCGGCCGGGAGAGTCACCTCTTCCACGACGCCGATGGCCGAGACGACCCGTTATGGATACGACCCGGCCGGGAATCCGACCACGGTGACGGACCCGCTCGGTCGGACCACCACCACGAGCTACACTCCCACCGACCACGTCGCGACGACCACGGACCCCGCCGGACACGCGACCAGCTACACCTACGACGCCGCCGGTCGACGCATCGCGGTGACCGATCCGAATGGGCACACCACCTCGTACGGCTTCGACGGGGGCGGCCGGCAGACCTCGCTGACCGACGCGACGGGGGCCACCACAGAATATTCGTACGACCTGGCCGGGCAGCAGACCTCCGTCACCAGCGCGAACGGCAACGAGACCGTCTACGCGTATGACCCGGCCGGCCAGCTCACCCGCGTGGTCGAGGGGTATCGGAAGGGTGCCAAGCCTGCTCCCGATGTGAACGTGACGACGTCGTACGGGTACGACCCCGACGGCAACCTCACCACCGTGAAGGACCCGAACGGTCATACCACCCGCTACACCGTGGATGCGGCGGGCCGCACGACCAGTGAGGTGAACCCCGTGGGGAACACTACCCGCACGACTTACACGAAGGCCGGCCGTACGGCCTCGACTGTCGCTGGGACCGGGGCGACCACCGCGTTCCGCTATGACAAGCGCGGCGACCTGATCCGCCAGGATGCTGCCGGCTCGATCGCGACGTACGAGTACGACCCCGAGCAGCATCTCATCGCAGTGACCGACGCGGGTGGCGTGACCGGTTTCGTCTACGACAAGGACGGCCGCACCTCCACCCAGATCGACCAGCAGGGCGGGAAGCTGCTCACCGCCTACGATGCGGCCGGTCAAACCACTGGGCTGACCCTCCCGACCGGGCAGCAGCTGACCTACACCTACGACCGGGCTGGGAAGGTCACCTCCCAGGCCTCTCCCTGGGGTTCGCTCAGCTACGTCTGGGACCCTGCAGGCAACCTCACCACCCAGTCGCGCTCGACCGGCCTGAGCACCGGGTATCAGTACGACCCGGACAACCGGGTCACCGCGATCGCCCACACCACCCCGCAGCCCGCAGCCGCACCGGCACCCGCCTCGACTCCGACCGCGGCTCCATATGCCAAGGGGGATGCTGCGGCGGCCAAGTGCACCGGCGTCGCCGGATACCTCGGCGCCCGTGCCAGCACCAAAACGGACGCGCCGCTGTGTGAACGCACGGCCCCCTACCTGAATGGGCGCACCCTGCCCACGCCCGCCAACCCGGTCGCGGACGGTGGATCGCTGTCCTACCAGTACGGCTATGACGGCGACGGGAACGTCACGACCGCCAGCCGCACGATCACCGACCAGTCCACTCGGCTGGCCACCACCGAACAGCCGGGGGCGGCTGTCGCCAAGCCGAAAACCAAGAAGACATCGACGACTTACGCGTACGACGCTTTGGACCGGCTCACGGCCTCCACGACGGCTGCGGGGGAGAAGAACAGCTACGGGTACGACCCGGCTGGCAACCGCACGGCCTGGTCTCGAACAGGTGCCAGCGATGGGAACTTCACCCAGCAGGCGACGTACAACGATGCCGACCAGCTCACCCGGACCGACACGTCCGCGGCCGCCCGGGGCGTCGCGGCCGGTATCGCCACCTACTCGTACGATGGCGCCGGGAACCGGGTCAACCAGTCCATCGGCGGAGTCTCCACCCAGTACGGCTACAACCCGGCCGGGCAGACCACCCAGGTCTCTCGCGAGGGCCGCACCACCGACTACAACTACGACGGCCTGGGCCGGCGGGTCACCACCACCGACTCCACCGGGTACGGCACGGACACAACCCACACCGTCTTCAACGGACTCGCCCCGGCACAAACCACGAGCACCGGCGCCGGAACGGCGACACTGGTCCGTGACGCACTCGGCAACCTCGCCGAGCACGTCAGCGCAAACGGCGACGCTACCTGGGACCTTCTGGACCGCCTCGGATCCACCGTCGCCGGCGCCAACGGCTCCTCGATCACTCAACTCTCCACGTACGACGACTGGGGCAGCCAACAGTTGGCGACCCCCGGCTGGTCAGCCCCTGAGAACTACACCGGAGAAACCACCGACCCCACCCAGGGCCTCAACCACTACTACGCACGAGCGTTTGATCCCTCTGCGGCAGGATGGACTAGCTCGGATCCGTGGCGTGGCCTACTCACCGAACCCCGAACACAGAACCGTTACGCGTACGTCGAAGACAACCCGGCAAGCGACAGCGATCTCCTCGGGTTCAAGGCCAAACAGCAGCGAATGCCGAAGGTCTGCGGCGTGATATTCAGCTTCGATTGCCTTTTCGGGCCGATCAGGCCGGGACCCGCGCCAGCGCCGCCCAGCAATCCCCCCGCGACCAACCCGAAACCGGCCCAACTTGCTCCCACAACACCGGCGCCACCAGCCAAACCCAAGGCCACCGGACCTAACTCGCAGACGAAGGTGCAAGCCACTCACGAAGACGGGTGGACTCCTTGCGACAAATACTGCCAAGAGGCGTGGAAGAAGTTCTACCCATTCTTCTGGGATGCCGTCGCAGTCGCTCCCGAGGCAGCTGCCTGCATCGCCAGCTTGCCCTTGGGTGGCCCGGGGTGCGTGCACCTAAATCCTGAATCCTGGGCTTCGCTCTACGTTGATGAGCTGGCGTGGTGGGAATCCGAGCAACAGGCGTGGGAGCACTGGCTCGCAAATTGGTAAAGGTGAAGGGGTCCAAGATGACAAATAGCGTGCATTCCTATCGGCTGGCCTACTGGTTGTTGATCGCCGGCGGCGCTGCGTACTCGGCAATTTCGATCGTCTCGCTCTTCCTCATTGACTGGGAGGGGATAAGTCATACCCTCGGCCTCAATCTCGGATTGGTGAGCGTCGCAATTTGGTTGGGCTGGTCGCTGAATGTCGCGGCCTTCGCAGCACTTCCTTTCGCGAGCGCCTTCGAGCTTCGTTCCGGTAGCAGTGTCGGCTGGACGATGTGCGTGATCGTCGTCTTCGCAAGTGTCGCGGTCGTGCCGTTGCTCGGCTGGCCGGCGCTGATAGGGGTGGCCGTATACGGCGCGGCGCTGGTGTCTCTGGCATCCTCAGGCACCAGGGCGACGCTGAAGAGCGGCCGCGGTGCTCGGTGGGAGCGCAAGAAGAAGCGAACGTCCATTGGCTACGTTCTGTTTGTTGCTGGCGGCGGCTTTCTGGGAATCCATCACTACTACCTCAAGCGCACTTGGCAGGGAATCCTCTACCTTGCGTTGCTGCTGTGGGGGACGAGTCTCTGGCCGACGAACTATGCCTACATTCTGTGGGGTGTGTTGGTGGTTCTGAACATATGGGATGCCGCAACGATGCGCGCCCGAGTCGCCAAGTTGAATCAGCGGATTGTCGCCTGAGGTAGGGCGAGAAAATGTGACCGCCGCTCTCTTGATTATCGGATTGGTCTGGCTCGGCGCCGGAGCAATGCTCGTCGTCGGGCGAAGGAGGCTCGCCTTCATCCTTAGGCGTGCTGCATCACGGAGTATCTTCCACAGGCATCCCCCTCGGATGCGGAACCGACCCGGCTCCCTGGCGCCCCACAAGCGCCAAACCACCAACATCACCGGCCCCGCCCGCACCAGCAAAACCTTCGCGGCCGGCCAAACCAAAGCCAGTCGAGCCCAACTCTCAAAACACGGTGCAAGACCGACACGACGACTTGCTTCACCAGCCCTGGGTTGGCGTGCTTTCTAACGTGCTCGGAGGGATTGGTTTTATCGCCGGGATTCTCGGGTGGGTTCCGGGCCTGATCGGGATTATCGGAAAGATCGTCGGAGTGATCTCGGGGGCTCTTGGCGCTTTCATTAGCTGCTCAACAGGCAGCACGTGTGTCTGTGTTCTTGCTGTTATCGGTGCCGCAATTGCGGGCCTGGGCCTCGGATCAGGAATCGCCGTATGGGCAACGCGGGCTCTGTCGCCCATCGCAAAGCTCATTGCTGATGCAATCGACGGGTTCATCGGGGGATTGGGCAACCCAACGGACTTGCTGAATCTGATCGTCGGTATCGGATGTAGCACGCGAAAGTGTTGAGGACTATGAAATCGAGCTTTGCCAGCCTTCTCTACTGGTCGAGGACTCTCTTGAACGCAGGTGCTTGGCTGCCTTGCATGCTTTCCCTAGACATGGACGAGGTACAACTCTTTTCCGAGCGAGGTCTCGAATTCAGTTGCCGCGCCCGTGACCTCGTTGTCGAAATCGTCGGATTTGGAAATCTTCGACTCATCACCGGAGAGGGCACGTTTGAGTTGTCGGCCGTCGGAGGTAGGGCAGTCCCTTTGCCGCTAGCGCCGCTGGAGAAGCGTATGGATTCATTCAAAACTACGCACCCTGACTGTCTGAAGGAGTCACGGATTGACCCCATAACTCAGTGGCAGGCACTGTTAGTTGCAGCAGGAGCGCATTCCCGTGGCCGAACCCGAAGCGGTCTGCGGCTCCTGTGGGGAATTTCTGTGAGCGTCCTGGTCGCGATCGTGTTGGGTGCGGCGCTGGTTGTCGCGTTAGCCGGTTCCCGGTAATCGCCGGCGGGTGGGTCTCCCAAGCCGTCAGGGTCGGCGTCGCCGCGGATGGCCGCAGGGAGGCCCTCGGCTCCCTTGGATGCAGCGGCTTGATCGTTGGGATCTGGTGATGACTTTAGAGGCGACAATCGGGTTGGCGATCTCCGCCCCGTCAGCGGTTATCGCAGGCGTGAGCTTGATCGTGTGGCGAAAGCGACTTTCCGCGTGGTACGTGAATATGTTCTCGGTGATCGGGAGAGTGGGCGCTCCTTTCGCACGAGCAGCGACCAGTCGAACCGTAGCCCTTGTCGGCTGCGCCATTGTCCTCATCGGTCTAACTAACGCAGCACGCCTGGCTTTTGGGCTCCTCTCCTGATGAATGATCCGGTAACCGTAGCCATAGTCCTCATCTTGGCGTGCGTCAGCTTCGCGATGGGCATTGCATTGTGGGTCGCGCGCTCCCTCGTGGAGGGGAGGCTTCAACGGACCGGCATGTCGCCAAGGGCCGCCCGTTCGGCAACAACGATGGGTCCGATGGCCTTGTGGGTCTTAGGGATTTCGGCGGCAGTCCTGTATGTCGCGCTCAGGTGAGCGGGGCGTGTCGCAGCCTCCACATTTGCCAGTTCAATGACTGACTGTAGTGACTGCAGTGCCGCCACGACCCGGCCAGACGAGACCCTCACCCACCCACCCCCACGACCCGCACACCGAAGGGGCGGCGGCGGCCCGAATCGCCGCCGCCCCGGTCGGTGGGCCTACTGGATCCCTTCGCGGATCAGTCGCCACTGCTGGGTGGGGGTGCCGTCCGCCGTGCGCTGCTGTGCGTAGGCGCCGTCCGCCGTGGACGCGCCGGCGATCTCGATCGGCTTGCCACTGTTGGCGTTCGTCAGCGTCCACCAGCCTCCGGTGGCGATGGTCGGCGCCCACACCTGGGTGAGGTTGCCGGTCGGGCCCCACTGGCCGGCGCGCACGCCGTCCGCGGTCTGGGCTCCCGGGATCTCGAGCAGCTTGCCGCTGTTCACGTTGAACAGCTGGAGGCCGGTGGAGACGGGGTGGATGTTCCACACCTGGCACGCGTTGCCGGTGTCACCCCACTGGCCGGCGCCTGCGCCGTCCGCCAGGGACGCGCCCGCGATCTCCAGGTACTTGCCGCTGTTGCGGTTCGTGATCCGGAATTGCGGGTCGAGCGCTGTTGCCGGCTGGTAGAGCTGGATGGCGTCGAGCTCCGCGTAGGACGTCCCCTTGGTGAACGCGATCGTGTTCGCGCCGGCGTTCAGCGTCACCGTCTTCTGCACCCAGCCGTACCGTCCCCAGTTCACCGTCGCCGGGTAGCTGAGAGTGGATGCGGTGCCGCCGTTCACGCTGACGTTGTGCGTGGAGGTCGCACCCGTTCCGTTGTCGTAGCGCACGTTGACCGTGTACGAGCCGGCGGTCGGGACGTGGACGGTGAACGTGACGGAGCTCGTCGCGTTGTTGATGTTGCCGACCTTGCTGCCGTTCGACGCGTTCCCGTCGGTCACGAGCGAGGTGTCGGAGGTGCGTACCGCCTTCTCGGCCTCGTACTGCTGCGCATCTAGCGGGATGGAGCCCACCCGGATGTCGTTGTACGTGGTGGTGAGGTTCTCGACGTTGGTCGCCTGGTACAGCGTGCGGCCGTCCACGAGTAGTCGATGCTCTGCGCGAAGCCGCTGAAGGTGCCGCCCTGATTGTCTGCGGCGTCGTAGGTGACCGCCATCGGCAGCCGCTCCCACGGCCCGTCGCCCAGGTTGTAGTTGACGTAGAAGTCCTGGCCGCCGTCGATGGCTCCGCTGGCGGTCAGCGCCCACTTGGATGCGACGATCACCATGCCCTTCGGCCCGCCGGTCGGAACCCACTTCACGTACGGTGATGACCCGATCCCGCGCCCGTTCGCGAGCGTGATCTGGGTTCCGATGCTCGTGGTGGGCGACCAGTTGAGGCCGTCCGGTGAGGTCTTGAAGTACACCGGTGCCGTGTTGTTGGACTGCGACGGCCGGTTGACGACCTCGAAGGTGGCCAGGTAGCGGCCGTCCGGCAGCTTGGTGACCGTGATCATGCCGGGCCGGTCGGACTGGTTGTTCGGCGCCGAGACGTTCGACTCCGCTCCCCACGTGGCGCCGCCATCCGTCGAGCGCCGGTAGGCGACCGCCTGGAGGACGCCGCTCGACTTCTGCCGCTCGTCGGAGAAGTAGGCCGCCAGACCGCCCTGCCCGTCGATGGCGAGGGAGGGCTCCCACACGGTCGAGGTGGTGGAGGTCGGGCTCGGGTCGTAGACGGCGGGGCCGCCGGTGTCGATGGTGCTCAGGTACGACCAGCTCGATCCCTGGTCCGAGCTCTTGTAGACGACGAGCCGACTGCTGGAGCGGTCCTGCGGCATGATCATGCCGGCCAGCAGGAGGGTTCCGGCTGGGAGCCCGCCGGTGGCCTGCGGGACCTCGAACAGGAACGGCTGCGAGGTCCGCGTCAGCGTCGGGAAGTCGTTGCTGGGGACGATGTCGGTGACGTGCGCCCAGCTGGTCCCGTTGTCGGTGCTGCGGTAGATCGGGTAGACCTGGACGCCGTTGACGAGCACGAGCTGGTCGTACGTGACGAGCTGCGTCCCGTTCGCCGCTCCGCTGTTCTTGAGCACGATGTTCTTCGCGTAGGTGGTGCCCGCGGGGCGACCGCCCTCCGGGTTGAAGGAGGTGCCGGCGGCCGGCGAGTAGACGAGAGATCCGTTGCCCGTGGTGACCGCCGACGCCGGCGTCGCGGTCAGGGTGGCGGCGATGAGTGCGCCGGCGACGGCGCCGGCGGTGACGAGTGCACGGAGCCGCAGTGCTCCGGTTCTCGTGCCGCGGGGTCGTCGCCTCGGCGACGAACCCGACGTGGTGCGTGATGGAAGCATGGTGTTCCCCTTCTCACTGGTGACCCGTCCGCGGATGCGGCGGGATGTCACGGCGTCGGGCTCGCCGTCACGTGTCAACTCAGCAGGATCTCGGTCCAGGAGATCGCCGGGAGCTGGATGCGCAGCTGCGAGCCCTCGCGCCGGACCGGGAGGTCGCGCAGCGCGACCCGCTCCGGGTCCTCGAGGGTGTTGGCCGCATCCGGGTCCGGGTCGCTGAGGGTGCGGGCGGTGGCGGTCAGCCCGGTCGCGCCGGCGCCGAGGGCGGCGAGGTCGACGACAAGCTCGGTCGCCTCGTCGGTGGCGCGGTTGACGGCGTAGAGCGCGTAGCGGCCGGCCTCCTCGTCGTGGGTGGCCACCGCATCCACGAGGGGGACGGCGCCGAAGCGCTCGGTCTCGTAGGTGCCGCTCGTCACGTCCGTTCTGAGGGCGACGCCGCGGCCGTGCGCCGAGGTGGCGGCGAACGGGAAGAAGGTCGTCTGCTTCCAGGAGGGGCCGCCCGGCTCGGTCATGATCGGGGCGATCACGTTGACCAGCTGAGCGAGGGATGCGCTGGTCACGCGGTCCGCGTGCTTCAGCAGGGTGATCAGCAGGCTGCCGAAGACGACCGCGTCGGAGACGGTGTAGGTGTCCTCCAGGAGGCGCGGGGCCACCGGCCAGTTGTCGGTGCCGGTGATGCGGTCGACGTTCTCGAAACGGGTGTTGTACCAGATGTTCCACTCGTCGAAGGAGATGTTGATCGTCTTCGTGCTGCCGCGCACGGCCTTCACGCTGTCGGCGGTGGCGACGACGCTGCGGATGAAGTAGTCCATGTCCACGCCGGAGGCGAGGAAGCTGCCCAGGTCGCCGGTGTTCTCGTAGTACGCGTGGCACGAGATGAACTCGACGGCGTCGTACGTGTGGCTGAGGGTGATGCGCTCCCATTCGCCGAACGTGGGCATGGACGAGCTGGACGAGCCGCAGACCACGAGCTGCAGATCGGGGTCGTACGTCTTCATCGCCTGCGCCGTCTTCGCCGCCAAGCGGCCGTACTCCTCCGCGGAGCTGTGGCCGAGCTGCCACGGTCCGTCCATCTCGTTGCCGAGGCACCACATCCGCACCCCGAACGGCTCGGTGCGGCCGTTGGCCACGCGCTGCTCCGCCAGGGCGGATCCGCTGCGGTGGTTGGTGTACTCGAGCAGGTCGAGCGCCTCGGAGACGCCGCGGGTGCCCAGGTTGACGGCGAGCATCAGCTCGCTGCCGACCTTCTCCAGCCAGCTCTGGAACTCGTGGAGGCCGACCTCGTTCGTCTCGGTCGAGTGCCAGGCGAGGTCGAGCCGCTCCGGCCGCTCCTCGACCGGTCCGACCGAGTCCTCCCAGCGGAATCCCGAGACGAAGTTGCCGCCCGGATACCGCACGGTGGTCACGCCGAGCTCCTTCACGAGCTCGATCACGTCGGTGCGGAAGCCGTCCGCGTCGGCTGCCGTGTGGCCCGGCTCGTAGATGCCGTCGTAGACCGCCCGGCCGAGGTGCTCGATGAACGAGCCGTAGAGGCGGGGGTCCACGGCCCCGATTTCGGCAGACGGGTGGAGGGCGAGGTGTGCTTCGTGCATCGGATCTTCCGGTCAGTGGAGGGCGGGTCGTGCGGCGAAGGCGGGCGCCGGCTCGGCGAGGCGGACGGCATGCCGGCGGTACCGTTCGGCGACGGGATTCGGTACGCGGAGGAGCCCGTCGGGCGACTCCACGAGGTCGTGCAGCCCCATGGTCAGGAGGTGGTCGGCGCGGGGACGGTCGCTGTGCCGCCACGTCCACTCGTACATGTCGAACAGCGGCCACCAGGTGTAGCCGACGACCGGTGTCCCGGTTTCGCGCAGATCCTCGACGAGGGCGAGAGAGGCATCCAGCCAGTGGATGCGCTCCTCGGCACTCGCGGTCACGCACGTCTCCGTGACCATGACCGGGGCGCCGTAGCGGGCCGCGAAACCCACCAGCGCCTCGCGCAGGCCGTCGACGCCGCGGTCGACGCTGGGCCGCGGGTCGGCGAAGCCGCCGCCGTGGTGCACGCCGGGCTCGAACAGCTCCGTCGAGTGCCGGGGGTAGTAGTTGACGCCCATCACGTCCGGTCGGACGGCGTGGGCGCGGAACCAGTCCAGCTCGGCGTCCGTGACGGCGGGGGCGAGCCGCGCACGCAGCGGATGGGCGTCATCCACCCGGCCGGTCACGAGGTCCTCGACCAGGTGGACCTGGTGGCGCAGCCGCTGTGCTTCGGCCCGATGCTCCGGGGCCGTGTCGTCGCCGACGTAGCTCACGGCGGCATCCACGTGGACGAAGGTCGCGCTCTCGCCGATGCGGGCCGCCAGGGCCTCCTGGCTCAGCACGAACCCGCGCGCCAGGTTGGCGGCGATCGTAGCGAAGCCGTCAGCTCCGGTCAGGTACGGCGGCCAGTACCCGTACTCGCCCGAGAACAGCGAGTGGATGACCGGCTCGTTGACCGGGGTGTAGTCGGACACCCGGTCGCCGTAGCGCTCGCCGAAACGGTCGGCGAACTCCGCGACGTTCTGCGGGTAGTCGGCCGCCGCGAACTGGCCGTCGATCCAGGTCGGCGTCCCGTAGTGGAGCAGGTCGATGATCGGGCGCAGGCCCGCCTCGAGGAGCGCATCCACGGCCCGGTCGGTCCAGTCCCAGTCCCAGCGGCCGGGCTCGGGGGAGATCCGGTACCAGGGGACGCCCCACCGCAGCAGCTCGGCGCCGACACCGGCGGCCAGGGCGAAGTCCTCGCGGTAGTGCTCGTAGTGCTCGGTGAGCGCGTACTCGTCGATCGCCCGCTCTCCGGGCCGCTCCTGCGGCACGAAGGTGTCCTCGATTCCGAGTCCGAGGTGGAGGCGGCCGTCCTCGAACCAGCGCGGGGCCGTCACTTCAGCCCCGTGGTCGCGACGCTCTCGATGAAGCGGCGCTGCATGATGAGGAACATGACGGCCAGGGGCAGGACCGCGATCAGCGATCCGGCCATCATCGTGCCGTAGGGGATGATCCCGCTCGGCCCGGTGAGGAGGGTCAGGCCCGAGGTGATCGTGCCCATGTCCGGCGATGTCGTGAAGACGAGCGGCCACAGGAGGTCGTTCCAGTTGTTGACGAAGGTGAAGATCGCGAGCGTCAGCAGGGCGGGGACGGCGTTGGGGAGGACGATGCTGCGGAAGATCCGGAACTCGCCTGCGCCGTCGATGCGGGCGGCGTTGTCCAGGTCCCGCGGCAGGGCGATGAAGAACTGGCGGAGGAAGAAGATCCCGAAGGCGTCGGCCGCACGGGGGATGATCAGCCCGGCGAACGTGTTCACCCAGCCGAGCTGCGCCACCAGCTGGTAGACGGGGATGAGCGTCGCCTGGAACGGGATCATCAGGCTCGCGACGATGACGATCAGCACGACGCGGTTGCCGCGGAAGTCGATCCGGGCCAGGGCGTAGGCCGCCAGCGAGTCGAAGACCAGGGCGAACGCCGTGACGCCGCCGGAGAAGACGAGGCTGTTGACGAACAGCCGGCCGAACGGGAGGTCGCTGAAGATCTTCGTGAAGTTGTCCAGCGTCCACGTCCCCGGAAGGAGGGTCGGCGGGTAGGCGTTGATCTCGGAGGCCGGCTTGAACGCGGTGAAGACGATGACGATCACCGGCAGCAGCACGACGAGGGTCAGTACCAGGGCTGCCGCGAAGAGCAGCCAGCGCTCGGTGGTGCGGCCGAGGCGGCGCCGGCGCGGCGCGGTGGCCGTGCGGAGCGGGCTCGGGGCGAGGGTGGTGGTCATGCGAGGTCCTTCTCCCGGCGTCCGAAGAAGCGGAACTGGATGAGGCTGAGGAGGAGCGTCGCCGCCAGCAGCACGTACGAGAGTGCGGTGGCGAGCCCGAGGTCGAGCTTCTTGAAGCCGTCCTGGTAGATCTCCATGACGACGGTCTGCGTGGTCCGGTACGGTCCGCCTCCGGTCATGACGTAGATCTGGTCGAAGGCCTGGAGCGCCGCGATCATCGCGAACACCACCACGAAGGCGAGGGTGTTGCTGAGCTGGGGGAGGGTGATGCTGATGAACCGCCGCCACGCTCCGGCTCCGTCGATCTTCGCGGCCTCGTAGAGCGACTCCGGGATCTCCTGCAGGCCGGCGATGAAGATCACCATGTAGAACCCGAAGTTCTTCCAGATCGCCACGAGGACGACCGTCGGCATGGCGAGGGCCGGATCCTGCAGCACGTTCCCGAGCTGGACCCCGGCGCTCCGCAGCCAGAAGTTGAGGAGGCCGACCTGCGGGTCCAGGAGGTAGGTCCACGCGAAGGCGGCGACGGCGAGCGAGACGATGAACGGGAGGAACAGGGCCGTCCGGAAGAAGCCCCGGCCGATCAGCCGGCGGTTGGTGAGCAGGAGCGCCAGGAGCAGCGCAGCGATCAGCGCTGTCGGCGTGAAGAGCACGGTGTAGAGCGCGGTGTTGCCGAGGGTGGCGAACACCCGGGGATCGGTGAACACCTTCACGTAGTTGTCGAAGCCGACCCACTGTTCCAGGCCGAACCCGCTGGCGTTGGTGAACGACAGCCGGAGGGCCGAGATCATCGGCCAGCCCACGAAGGCGAGGAGGATGACGACCGCCGGCAGGAGGAACAGCATCGCCAGGGGGCCGCGACGGGTGCTCCGGGGGCCCGAGCGCTGTCTGCCGCCGAGCGGCGCGGGTGGGCGGTAGGGCCGCCGTCCCGTGCGGGAACGAGTGAGAGTGGTCATGATCGCTTTCGGGCTGGTGGTGGACCGCCGCCGCTGGGGACGGCGGCGGTCCACCGGGAGATCACTTGGCGAGGGCCTGCTGCACCTGGTCGGATGCCGACTTCAGCAGGGACGCGGGGTCGCCTCCCGTCAGGGCCTTCTGCGTCGCCTCGTCGACCGCGGAGAGCACATCTGTGCTGTTCGCGATGCCGGGGAGCAGCGGCCGGGCATCGCCGACCAGGTCCGTGAGGGACGCGACGACGGGGTTCGACGACACGGCGGACGACGGGATGTCGGTGCGCAGCGGCGGCCAGCCGGAGCCGAGCGACCACTTGGTGGAGACATCCTTGGTGAAGAAGTACGCGAAGAACTTCTCCGCCGCAGCCTTCTTAGCCGGGTCGGCCTGGGCGGTCACGGCCGCCGAGATGCCGATGGCCGACGCAGCCGCGCCCTTCGGACCGGCGGGGATTCCGGCGATGCCGTAGTCGATCTTGTTGTCGGTCGCGACGCCCGCCATCCACGGGCCACCGATCTCCATGGCAGCCTTGCCCGACGAGAACAGCTTGTCGGAGGCGACTCCATCGAGTCCGGTCGGCGAGATCTTGTCCTTCGTGACCGCGTTCGCCCAGTAACTGAGCGTCTCGGTGTTCTGCGACGAGTCGAGGGCGGACTTGGAGCCGTCGACGATCTTGCCGCCGTTCCCGTAGAACAGGCTCGCCCAGACTCCGTTGCCGACGGTGGCGTGGTCGGGCAGCGCGAGGCCGTACTGCTCGGGAGTGCCGTCGCCGTTCTGGTCGACGGTCAGCTTCTTCGCGTCGGCGACCCACTCATCCCAGGTCTTGGGGAAGGAGCTGATGCCCGCCTTCTGGAACAGCGCCTTGTTGTAGATGACCGAGAGGGGGACGAACCCGGTGGGGACGCCGTAGTACGAGCCCTCGATCTTCTCCATGTCGACGGCGGCCGGCCGGATCGAGGCCTTCGTCTCGGCGTCGCTGGAGTAGAAGTCGTCGAGCTTCGCGAAGGCGCCCTTCGAGGCGTAGACGGGGAGGTTCTCGGCCGGCATGGCCACGATGTCCGGGCCCTTCTTGGCGGAGAGCGCGGGGAGGAGGGTGTCTCCGATGACCGCCCACGTCTTGGTGGTGGTCTTGATCGTGATGTTCTTCTGGGACTTGTTGAAGTCCTCCACGATCTTGTCGAGCACCTTGCCGTCGGCCTCGGTGTATCCGTGCCAGAAGGTCAGGGTGACCGGACCGGAGCTGTTCGAGCTGGGGGAACTCGAGCAGCCGGCCAGCGCGAGAGAAGCGCCGGCCACGACGGCCAGCGTCGCAAGCATTTTCTTCATTGAATGCCTCTCATGGGACCGACCGCTTCGTCGATCGGTTCGGGTTTACAACGATGCAATCCAACGTTGTAAAAGCGAGTATGACACGCCACCCGGAACCCGTCAAGGCGCGTTTCGGGCGGGTGTGCGCGCGGCTCAGCCCTGAACATTCGTGACGAATGTTGCGCCGCGGCGATCCCGTGGATCGACGGAGCGATGCCAGGCGCAGCGGCGGGGACTACGGGCGCGCGCGGTCGGCGAGCACGGCGTCGATCGCGTCGAGCGCGTCCGGGGTGAGCTCGGGTCCGTCGAGCGCGGCGAGGTTCTGCTCCAGCTGCGAGACGCTGCTCGCACCGATGATCGCGGAGACGACGACCGGGTTCCGTAGCACCCACTGGAGGGCCAGCTGCGCGAGCGACTGGCCCCGGCCGGCCGCGATGTCGTTGAGCGAGCGGACGGTGGCGAGCACATCCTCGCTCAGATCCGATTCGTGCAGGAAGGCGCTCGTCACCGCGCGGGAGCCCTCCGGCACACCGTTGAGGTAACGGTCCGTCAGCATCCCCTGGGCGAGCGGCGAGAAGACGATCGCAGCGGCACCGGCACGCTTGACCGCGTCGAACACGTCGGCCTCCGGCGTTCGGTCGAACAGGGAGTAGCGCGGCTGGTGGAGAAGCAGCGGAGTGCCCGCCGCGGCCAGTAGCTCTGCGGCCGCGGTCGTGCGCGCGGCGTCGTAGTTCGAGATCGCCGGGTACAGCGCCTTGCCCTGCCCGACGGCGGTCGTCAGGGCGCCCATCGACTCCTCGAGCGGCGTCTCCAGGTCCGGGCGGTGGTGGTAGAACACGTCGACGTAGTCGAGCCCCAGGCGCTTCAGGCTCTGGTCCAGCGACGAGAGGAGGTACTTGCGGGAGCCGTGGTCCCCGTACGGACCGGGCCACATCAGGTAACCGGCCTTGGTGGAGACGACGATCTCGTCCCGGTACGCCCGCAGATCCGTGGCGAGGATGCGGCCGAAGACCTCCTCGGCGGCCCCGGGCGGCGGCCCGTAGTTGTTCGCCAGGTCGAAGTGCGTGATCCCGGCGTCGAAGGCGCGCAGGACGATGGCATGCTGCGTCTCGAACGAGCGCGTGGCGCCGAAGTTCTGCCAGAGGCCCAGCGACAGCGGCGGCAGCACCAGTCCGCTTCGTCCGGCGCGGCGGTACGGCATCGAGTCGTAGCGTGTGGGATCGGCGGCGAAGGGCATCCGGAAGGCTCCTGATCGTTGGGGGATTCGAGAGCAACGCTAGCGCGAAGAGGCGCCTCAGATCTCGACGTCGCTGCCCATCGTCACGGTCCGCAATGCCGGCAGCCGGAAGCGGGCCGCAGGATCCGCCGCATTGTGCGCGAGGCCGACGAACAGGGAGCGCCGCCAGGGCACCATCCCCCTCGTCCGGGTGGTCCGGATGGCGCCGCGCGAGATGAAGTACGAGGCGTGCGTGAAACCGGCCGGGTCGAGGGGCAGTATCCCGGCGCGGCAGGCGGCACGCAGCGCTCGAGGGATGTCCGGCTCGTCCGAGAAGCCGAACCGGATGCTGAGGAACTCGATCCCGTCGTCCGCGTACCCGAGGTCGTCGTAGGCGAAGGCCTCCGACGTCGGAACATGCGGCACCTGCGCGGTGCTCACCGCCACGATCACGACGTGCTCGTGGAGCACGTGATTGTGCTTGACGTTGGCGCGCAGGGCGAGGGGAGTCGTGTCCTTGTTGGGGTGCGGGAAGATCGCGATGCCGGGGACGCGCGGCAGGTTCTGCTCCCGGACGTGCTCGATGAACTCGGTGAGCGAGCCCTCCTTCTGCCGCCGGTCGCTCTGCACCAGCTGCCGGCCGCGGCGCCAGGTGGTCATGACCAGGATGACGACGGCGGCGATCAGGAGGGGGACCCATCCACCGTTGATGATCTTGGAGAGGTTGCCCGCGAGGAACGTGAGCTCGAGCCCGCCGAAGGCGATCGCCGCGAGGACGATCTTCCACGGCGCCCACCTCCACAGCGGGCGGGCGACGAGGAGCAGCAGGAGGGTGTCCACGACGAGCGCGCCCGTCACCGAGATGCCGTAGGCGGTCGAGAGCCGCTCGGACGATCCGAAGGTGAGCATGACGGCCATGACTCCGACGAAGAGCAGGAAGTTGATCGCCGGAAGGTAGATCTGGCCACCCTCCCGCTCCGAGGTCTGCCGGATGGTGAGCGGCGGCACGAGACCTAGCTGGACCGCCTGCCGCGACAGCGAGTAGGCGCCGGAGATCACGGCCTGGCTGGCGATGACGGTCGCGACGGTGGCGAGGATCACCATGGGGAGCCGTCCCCAGTCGGGGATGAGCAGGAAGAACGGATTGGCCCGTGCAGCGGGATCGCGCAGGATGAGCGCCGCCTGCCCCAAGTAGTTGAGCGTGAGCGCCGGGAAGACGAGGAAGAACCAGGCCCGCCGGATCGGCGATCGCCCGAAGTGCCCCATGTCGGCGTAGAGGGCCTCGGCGCCGGTGATCACGAGGACCACAGCGCCCAGGGCGATGAAGGAGATGGCGGGGTGGGCGATCATGAAGACGACCGCGTAGCTGGGGGAGAGGCCCAGCAAAACGGCGGGAGACTGCACAACCACGACGAGGCCCGCGATGGCGAGCACCGTGAACCAAAGCACCATGACCGGCCCGAAGAGGACGCCCACACGCCCGGTGCCGTACTTCTGGACGAAGAACAGCACGATGAGGATGACCGCTGCGATCGGGATGATCAGGTGCGCGATCCCGGGAGTGGTCACGCGGAGACCTTCCACGGCCGAGAGCACACTGATCGCCGGCGTGATGATGGAGTCCCCATAGAAGAGGGAGACGCCCACGATCCCGATCACCAGCAGGGTGCCCGCCTTGCCGGCCCGGCCGGCGTAGAGCCGCTGGGCCAGCGCCGCCAGCGCCATCACGCCGCCCTCGCCGTCGTTGTCCGCGCGCATCAGGACGCCGAGGTATTTGATCGAGACGATGATCGTGATGCTCCAGAACATCAGGGAGATCACCCCGAAGACGTCCTCCTCGTTGGCGCGCACCGCGCCGCCGTCCAGGAGGAAGACGGTCTTCAGCGCGTAGAGGGGGCTGGTGCCGATGTCTCCGAAGACGACGCCGAGCGCCGCCAGAGCGGCTGCCGCCAGCGCTCGCGGGCGGTGGGAAGCCGCCGCGGGTGTTCCTGCATTCGCCGTCGGTGGCGCAACGAACTCTCGCACCCGGGCAACGCTACCCCGCCTCCCCCCTCGCGGCGCTGCGAAGCAGCCGGGCGCGCGAAAAAAGTCGCGGCACGCGGCTCAGCGGCGTCGGCGCTGGATTGCGGACCCCTGCTCAGCGGCGCCGGCGCGGGGCCGCGGAGCGCGGCGGGATGGATCGCATGTGGTCGCGGACCCGGGACAGGATGTCCGCCAGCGATTCGACGTCCGTCGCCGAGAGCGGCTGCAGGAACAGCTTGCGGACGAGCTCGATGTGCCCGGGGAAGACGCGGGCGAGCACCTCCCGCCCGGAATCGGTGATCGTGACGGTGACGCCACGGTCGTCCTCCGCCGAGGGGCTGCGCGTCACGAGGCCCGCCGTGTCGAGCAGGCCCACCTGGTACGTGAGGCCGCTCCGGCTGTAGACGACGCCGTCGGCCAGCTCGGTCATCCGCTGACTGCCACCCGGCGCATCCCGGAGCCGGGCCAGCAGCTGGAACTGGACATAGCTCAGGTCGCCGGCGTCGCGCAGCTGCTGCTCGACGCTGTGCCGCAGCAGGCTGCTCACCTCGATCAGGGAGAAGTACGCGCTCAGCTGGATGGGGTCGAGCGCGTGGGGGATGTCGGCCATGCGCTCATTCTACTTGCTTCGAATTCAAAGCACTGCTATCGTCATTCCTGTGCTTCGAATTCGAAGCAACAACGAGGAGGGAAGCTGGACATGAAAGCAGTGCGATTCCACGAGTACGGAGCTGCGGATGTGCTCCGCTACGAAGACGCGGAGCTCCCGGAGCCGGGAGCGGGCGAGGTGCGGATCCGGGTGGCGGCGACCACGTTCAGTCCGGTGGATGCCGGCATCCGCAGCGGCGGACTGCAGGAGCCCTTCCCGGTGGCGTTGCCTCACACGCCGGGCGTCGATGTGTCCGGATGGGTCGACCGCCTGGGGGAGGGGGTCCACGGCTTCGAGAAGGGCGAGGCGGTCATCGGCTTCCTCCCGATGGCGGCGGCCGGAGCGGCCGCCGAGTATGTCGTGGTCCCGGCCGCGGTGCTGGCGGCAGCGCCCTCCACCCTGCCGCTCGCTGATGCGGCGGCCCTTCCGTCCGTCGGCCTGACGGCGTGGCAGGCATTGTTCGAGCTCGGCGATCTCGCCGCCGGTCAGCGGGTCCTCGTCAGCGGGGCCGGCGGAGCGGTCGGCGGCTACGCGATCCAACTGGCGAAGAACGCAGGGGCCCACGTCATCGCGACGGCGAGCCCCCGGAGTGTGGACCGGGTGCGGGCGGCCGGCGCGGACGAGGTCATCGACCACACCGCGACGCGCGTCGTGGATGCGGTCCACGAGCCCGTCGATCTGCTGCTGAACCTCGCCCCGCTCGATCCG
>Ga0209677_100623_pt1 | contig 19023 bp, 19 predicted proteins | sample AraplaCvi_mCL_r2_2_FD_184285 | JGI IMG/M metagenome (GOLD analysis project Ga0209677, IMG submission 184285) | Arabidopsis root microbial communities from North Carolina, USA - plate scrape CL_Cvi_mCL_r2 (SPAdes) (version 2) | ecosystem: Host-associated > Plants > Roots > Endosphere | place: USA... | reverse complement strand
GGCGACGGCCAGGTGGCCGTGTTCACCCCGATCGCCCTGGATCACACCAAAGCGCTGGGCGACACCGTCGAGGCTATCGCGCGCACCAAGTCCGGCATCGTGAAGCCGTCCGCCGACGTCGTCTCGTCGGCCCAGGTTCCCGAGGCCGACCGGGTGTTGCGCGAAGCGGCCGCACTGACCGAGTCCACGTTCTCGGAGCAGCCGCGCGACTTCGACGTCGCATCGACCCGGGTCGCTGTCGGCGGGCAGCTGGTGACCGTACGCGGTCGTGCAGCCACCTACGAGGACGTCTTCCTGCCGCTGTACGGCGACCACCAGGCGCAGAACGCCGCGGTCGCGGTCGCTGCGGTCGAGACCTTCCTCGGCCGAGGGACTCAGCCCCTGAAAGCAGACCTGGTCGAGGAGGGGTTCGCGACGGCCACCTCGCCCGGCCGGCTGCAGCTGATCGGCATCGAGCCCAGCATCCTCGTGGATGCGGCCCACAACCCGGCGGGCGCAGAGACCCTCGCCGAGGCGCTCCGCAGCTATTTCGACTTCGACGAGATCACGTTCGTCCTCGGCATCCTGGCCGACAAGGATGCGCGCGGCGTCGTCCGCGCGCTCGCGCCCGTGGCGACGCAGTTCTTCGTCACCCAGCCCGCCTCCGACCGCGCGCGGGACGCCGAGGAGCTCGGCGACCTGGTGCGCGAGGAGGTCGGCGACGAGGCGACCATCGTCTACACCGACGCGATCGACGCCCTCGAGTCCGCCCGCGACTGGGCGGGCGAGGAGGGCCGCCGCGCGGTGGTGGTCGCGGGCAGCATCGTGCTCGTCGGCCAGGCCATGGCGTACGCCGAGGAGCAGGAGTGGAAGAAGGCGGCGTCGTGACGGACGCTCCCGCATCCGGGCGCCCTCCACGCCCTCCACGCCCTCCGCGGCGTCAGCGGTCGCTCCGCGAGCTGCTCGGCTCCATCGTCCTGGGCTTCGAGCTGCTCGTCGTCTTCCTCGGAGCGCTCGTCCTCTTCGGGCTGCACTCGCTGCCCGCCGCAGTGGCTCTCGGCGGGGGAGCGGCGCTCATCGTGCTCACTATCGTCGCGATCGGACTGCTCAGGAACACGGCAGGCGTCGTGCTGGGATGGGTCATCCAGCTGATCGTCGTGGCGGCCGGACTCCTCGTCCCCGCCTTCTTCATCGTCGGCGCGATCTTCACCGCCATGTGGGCGTACTGCATGATCGCCGCCGCGCGCATCGACCGAAACAACAGGGCCGCTCCGGCGGCCGACAACGGAACGGAGAACCCATGACCAGTGCCGTCGAAGAGACCCTCGTGCTCATCAAGCCGGACGGAGTCGCCCGTAATCTCACGGGCGAGATCCTGCGCCGCATCGAGGCGAAGGGCTACTCGCTCGTCGACATCCGGATGCTGCAGGCCGACCGCGAACTGCTCGCGCACCACTACGCCGAGCACGAGGGCAAGCCGTTCTACGAGCCGCTGGTCGAGTTCATGGAGTCCGGCCCGATCGTCGCGATCCGCCTCGCGGGCAACCGCGTGATCGAGGGCTTCCGCTCCCTCGCCGGAGCCACCGATCCGACCACTGCGCTCCCGGGCACCATCCGCGGCGACCTCGCGCGCGACTGGGGCCTCAAGGTGCAGCAGAACCTCGTGCACGGCTCCGACTCGCCCGAGTCCGCCGCCCGCGAGCTCACCCTCTGGTTCGGCTGACCCTTCCGTCATCTCCCACCCCGCCCACATTCGTCACGAATGTGCACCTAGCGCGAGCGTAGGGATACATTCGTCACGAATCGCGGGCGGGTCAGACGAACGCGCGGTGAATCCAGTCCAGCTGGATCTGCGCCAGCACGGCGACGATCGCGTACGAGACGACCGTGATGAGCGGCACCCAGCCGTACAGCGTGCGCGCCACCCGGCGCGCACGCTCGGGCAGGCGGATGTTGCCCTCCTTGAGGTTGTAGAGCGTCACCGCCCAGAAGGTCGGGATGGTCACGGTCCAGGTGACCATGCACCAGGGGCACAGCACGTTCAGCACGGTGATCGATTCCGTGATCAGGAAGATCACCAGCACCAGCGCGAGCAGCACGCCCACGTTGAACGTGATCCAGTACCAGCGGGCGAAGGGCGCCCGGACGGCCAGCAGGCCGACGCCGACGGCCACCGTCGCAGTCCAGCCTGCCAGGCCGATGAGGGGGTTGGGGAAGCCGAGCAGCTCGCCCTGCCAGGAGTTCAGGTTCTTCGCGCATCCCACCAGGACGTTGAAGTTGCAGGACAGCTGCGCGTTCGGATCCTGCAGCAGATGGATCTTGTCCAGCGTGAGCGCGAAGGCGGCCCCGAACCCGATCAGTCCGGCAACGATGAGGAATACGGCGAGAGCGGTCGGGCGGCGGTACGCGGCCTCGGCAGGGCTGGCTGACACCCTCGGATTATGGCATGACGTCTGCGTGTCGCCCTGGGAACGGACCCGAGTCGTCCTCGGCGCGTGCGATAATCGTTGGAGCAGTCGTTGCGGCCGAGGCCGCGAACAGCGACAGAAGGCTTGAGGGCGCCCAGAGTGCCCGTTGAAATGCCGGCCGTGGAGGCCGGTGGTGAACATGAGCCGGATGCAGGCCGCGCCACGAGCCCGGAGGCATCCGAACAGGATTGAGGGGGGCGCCGCACGCGCCGCCTCCCGACGGAGAGTACCCGGGGAGCGGGGAGCCGCACCGGTCGAGGAGTGCACCAGCGATGGTGGATAACGAAAATTTCGAGAACACGGACAACGACGAGACGGAGACGGGAGGACGGAAGCGCAAGGGGCTCTTCGGCACGCGACGCGTGGTGAGGAAGTCTCCGCAGGCGGCGAGCGCTGACGCTTTCGCACCTCAGACGCCTCCTGAGCCGGTCGCCGATCAGCCGGTCGCTGCCCAGTCGAACGCCGAGCGTGCGACCGCGGCTCAGCCGACCGCCGGTCGGCCCGACGCCGACGCGCCCACGCGGGACGCGGCTGCGCCCGCCCCCTCGGGAGCGCTCGAGCCGCCGGCCCTCCCCGAGAGGCACGGCGAGCCCGAGGTCCCGGCGGCTGCCGCCGCCCCCGGCCTCCCGCCGACGACCCTGCTCTTCCAGGCACCCGACGTGCTGCCGCTGCCCCCGCTCGCGGAGGCCGACGAGGAGCCGGCCGGCGGTGTCCGCCGCCGCTCCCGCCGCCGCGCCGGCGAGACGGCCCGCGATGACGCCAACGACCCGGCCAACACCGTGGTCAAGGTCCGCGCGCCACGCGAGCCGGAGCTCATCACCGAGCCGCAGAAGGTCAAGGGCTCCACGCGCCTCGAGGCCAAGAAGCAGCGCCGCCGGGATGGGCGGGATGCCGGCCGTCGCCGGCCCGTGATCACCGAGGCCGAGTTCCTGGCCCGCCGGGAGTCCGTCGACCGCCAGATGGTCGTCCGCTCGAAGGGTGGCCGCATCCAGATCGGCGTGCTGGAGGACAAGGTGCTGGTCGAGCACTACGTCGCCCGCTCGCAGGAGGCGTCCCTGATCGGCAACGTGTACCTGGGCCGCGTCCAGAACGTCCTGCCGAGCATGGAGGCCGCGTTCGTCGACATCGGCCGCGGCCGCAACGCCGTGCTCTACTCCGGCGAGGTCGACTGGGATGCCGCAGAGACCGGCAATCAGCCGCGCCGCATCGAGCTGGCGCTGAAGCCGGGCGACCGCGTCCTCGTCCAGGTCACCAAGGACCCGGTCGGCCACAAGGGCGCCCGCCTCACCAGCCAGATCTCGCTGCCCGGCCGCTACCTCGTGTACGTGCCCGGCGGATCCATGAACGGCATCAGCCGCAAGCTCCCGGACACGGAGCGCGCGCGCCTCAAGAAGATCCTCAAGGAGGTGCTCCCCGAGAACGCCGGTGTCATCGTCCGCACCGCGGCCGAGGGCGCCACCGAGGAGCAGCTGACCCTCGACGTCACCCGGCTCACCTCGCAGTGGGCCGACATCAGCGCACGGGTCGAGTCGCAGCAGGCGCCCGCGCTGCTGCACAGCGAGCCGGACCTGCTGATCAAGATCATCCGCGACGTCTTCAACGAGGACTTCCAGAAGCTGGTGATCGCCGGCGACGACGCGCGTCAGACCATCGAGAACTACCTGCGTCAGGTCGCCCCCGACCTGCTCGACCGCGTCGAGCCGTACACCGGGCAGCAGGACGCCTTCGACGAGTTCCGCATCACCGAGCAGATCGAGAAGGCGCTGGAGCGCAAGGTCTGGCTCCCGTCGGGCGGTTCGCTCGTGATCGACCGCACCGAGGCCATGACCGTCGTGGATGTGAACACCGGCAAGTTCGTCGGCTCCGGCGGCAACCTGGAGGAGACGGTCACCAAGAACAACCTGGAGGCCGCCGAGGAGATCGTCCGGCAGCTGCGACTGCGCGACATCGGCGGCATCATCGTCGTCGACTTCATCGACATGGTGCTGGAGACCAACCGCGACCTCGTCCTCCGCCGCCTGGTGGAGTGCCTGAGCCGCGACCGGACGAAGCACCAGGTGGCCGAGGTCACCTCGCTGGGCCTCGTCCAGATGACCCGCAAGAAGCTGGGCCTCGGCCTGCTGGAGACCTTCAGCGAGGCGTGCGAGGTCTGCGCCGGCCGCGGAGTCGTCGTCCACCACGATCCTGTGGTGAAGCACCGGCAGCCGCAGCAGCAGCCGCAGAACGATCGCCGGCGCGGCCGGGGCGGGAACGGCCCGATCACCGGCAGCGGCGGATCGAACGGTGCCGCAACCGGAGCGGGCCACAACGGCACGCACGCCATCACGGACGATGCGAAGAACGCGCTCGCCAAGATCGCCGCCTCCACCATCCACCACGACGACGAGGCCAAGCCGCAGGAGAGCCCGGCGGAGGCGCAGCCGGTCGGTGCCGCGACCGCCGATGTGGCGCTGCCGGAGGCCACGGGGCCGAAGAAGCGCCGCCGGAAGGCCAAGGGCGGCATCGACCGTCCGCAGGCGGACGCCGCAGCCCCGATCGACGCTCAGGGAGCGACGGATGCCCCGGCCCGAGAGGTTGCGGACACGCCGGCGGAGGAGCCGCTCCTCCCGTTGCTCGACCTGCCGGAGCCCGCTGTCGTCCCGTCGACACCCCGTCCGCTGCCTCAAGAGGCCGAGCTGCTGCTCGACTCCGTGCTCGACGCGCTCCCGGCGCCGAAGGAGCCGGGTCAGGGCCGAGGCCGCAGCCGCCGGGCCAGCACGACCGTCATCGCAGGCGGCGAGCTCGCGCCCAAGGGCGAGTAGCCATCCACTGGTCCGAACATGCCGTGACGACCCGGGTCGTCACGGCATGTCGGGACCATTCGTCTGCGCCCGACTCGTCTGCACTCCAGTCGTCTGCCCCCGCACCCGGTCGCGTGCACGCACGCGCAAGCCGCTGGCGATGAGCCGCGCGACGAGCTCGTGCCCGGAGACCGGATGTGCCCCCGCCGCCACGAGATCGTCGTAGCGCCGATCCGGCACGTCGTAGTGGTCCAGATCGAACGCCCGCGGCGGCACGCCGTGGGCGGCGGCGAACCCGTGAAGCTCGTCGAGCGACGCGTCGCTCACCAGATGCGACCACAACATGCCGTGGGCCGGCCATGCCGGGGGATCGATCAGGACCGTCATAGAATGATTCTAGGAACCGGTTCCGAAGGCGGAGCCGGGCGGTCTCGACCCGAGGCGCGCAGTCCCCGTCGAATTGACGATGGATAGGGCGTCGGGTAAAGTTGACCGTTGGTGTGTGCCGGGCTCCGCCCGCGCAATCATCATGGTTTTCTGAGAGCAGCCGATCGCAGCAGCGGTCGGCCCGACTCGCCAGTGACTTCCAGAACACACAAGTTTCCAACAGAGACAAGAGCAGGACCAGGTCCACGGCAGCGCCGGGAGCTGTTCCCCGACGAAAAGGTACTGACAAGTGGTTTACGCAGTTGTGCGCGCCGGTGGCCGGCAGGAGAAGGTCGAGGTCGGCACCATCGTGACGATGGACCGCATCAAGGCCGGCAAGGACGGCACGATCGAGCTCGCACCGGTGCTGCTCGTCGACGGTGACAAGATCACCTCCGACGCTGAGTCCCTCGCTAAGGTCACCGTGACCGCCGAGGTCCTCGGCAACCTTCGCGGTCCCAAGATCGTCATCCAGAAGTTCAAGAACAAGACCGGCTACAAGAAGCGCCAGGGCCACCGCCAGGACCTCACGCGCGTCAAGATCACCGGCATCAAGTAGCCGACGAGGAGAACACACCATGGCACACAAAAAGGGAGCGAGCTCCACTCGCAACGGCCGCGACTCGAACGCTCAGCGCCTCGGCGTGAAGCGCTTCGGCGGCCAGACCGTCAACGCTGGTGAGATCCTGGTCCGCCAGCGCGGCACCCACTTCCACCCGGGCGTGAACGTCGGCCGTGGTGGCGACGACACCCTCTTCGCCCTCGCCGCCGGTGCGGTCGAGTTCGGCACCAAGGGCGGCCGCAAGGTCGTCAACATCGTGGAAGCCGCGGTCTGACGCTCTTCCACGAGCACCATTTTCCGGATGGGCGGGCTTCGGCCCGCCCATCCGCCTTTTCACGAGTAAACAGGAGATACCCATGGCAACGTTCGTCGATCGCGTGACGTTGCATCTGCGCGCCGGGAACGGCGGCAACGGGTGCGTCTCCGTCCGCCGCGAGAAGTTCAAGCCCCTCGCCGGGCCCGACGGCGGCAACGGCGGCAACGGCGGGGACATCGTCCTCGTCGCCGACCCCCAGGTGACCACCCTTCTCGGCTACCACCGCTCACCGCATCGCTCGAGCGAGAACGGCGGCTTCGGGATGGGCGACCACCGCAGCGGCCACACCGGTGAAGACCTCGAGCTGCCCGTCCCCGTCGGGACCGTCGTCAAGGACGCCGACGGCGAGGAGCTCGCCGACCTGACCGAGCCGGGGATGCGCGTCGTCGCGGCGGCAGGTGGCATCGGCGGCCTGGGCAACGCGGCCCTGGCGAACCAGAAGCGCAAGGCGCCCGGCTTCGCCCTGCTCGGCACGCCCGGCTGGGAGGGCGACATCCGTCTCGAGCTGAAGACGGTCGCCGACATCGCCCTGGTCGGCTATCCGTCCGCGGGCAAGTCGAGTCTCATCGCGGCCCTGTCCGCGGCGAAGCCGAAGATCGCCGACTACCCGTTCACGACCCTCCACCCGAACCTGGGCGTGGTGCAGGCGGGCGACGTCCGCTACACCGTCGCCGACGTTCCCGGCCTGATCGAGGGTGCCAGCGAGGGCCGCGGGCTCGGGCTCGAGTTCCTCCGCCACGTCGAGCGCTGCTCGGCCCTGCTGCACGTGCTCGACTGCGCAACGCTGGAACCCGGACGCGACCCGCTCAGCGATCTCGACGTCATCCTCGGCGAGCTGGCCGCGTATCCCGTGCCCGAGGGCCAGAAGCCTCTGCTCGAGCGTCCCCAGCTGATCGCCCTCAACAAGATCGACGTTCCGGATGCGCGCGAGCTCGCCGAGTTCGTGCGGCCGGAACTCGAGCGCCGCGGCTACCGCGTCTTCGAGATCTCCGCGGTGAGCCACGATGGCCTGCGGGCCTTGTCCTTCGCGCTGGCCGAACTCGTCGAGCACGCCCGCGCCGAACTGGCGGCGCTGGAACAGGCGCGGCCCCGGATCGTCATCCGCCCCAAAGCCGTGGACGACAACGGCTTCGTCGTCAAGGTCGAGGGCGGCACGGACGGCCCGGTGTACCGCATCCTCGGAGCCAAGCCCGAGCGCTGGGTCGCGCAGACGGACTTCGCGAACGACGAGGCCGTCGGCTTCCTCGCCGACCGGCTGGCGAAGCTCGGCGTCGAGGACCAGCTGGTCCGGGCGGGAGCGGTCGCCGGGTCGACTGTCGTGATCGGCCGGAACAACGGTGTCGTGTTCGACTGGGAGCCCACCCTCACCTCGACCGCGGAGCTCATCACGGCACCGCGTGGCACGGACACCCGCCTGGACACGAACCAGCGCGCGACGCGTGCCCAGCGGCGCGAGGAGTACTTCGACCGGATGGATGCGAAGGCCGAGGCCCGCGAGGAGCTCCAGCGGGAGCGCGAGGCCGGCCTCTGGGCGGACGACACCTACGACGAGAACGTCGTGAGCGGCGCAGGCCGGAGCACGCCGGACCGGACGAGAACCGACGCGAACGGCGGAGACGAGGAGAGCACCGAGCGATGACCATCGACGACCGCAGCCAGATCACCTCCGCCCGGCGCATCGTCGTCAAGGTGGGCTCGTCGTCCATCAGCGGCGACAACGCCGGACAGATCGCGCCGCTGGTCGACGCCCTCGCCGAGGCCCACGGCCGCGGCACGCAGGTCATCCTCGTCTCCTCCGGCGCCATCGCCACGGGCATCCCGTACCTCTCGCTCTCGGAGCGCCCCACCGATCTCGCGACGCAGCAGGCTGCGGCCGCGGTCGGCCAGAACGTGCTGATCTACCGGTACCAGGACAGCCTGGACCGCTTCGGAATCGTCGCCGGCCAGGTGCTCCTGACCGCGGGCGACATGGAGAACCCGACCCACCGCAGCAACGCGAAGCGCGCGATGGAGCGGCTGCTCGACCTCCGCATCCTCCCCATCGTCAACGAGAACGACACGGTGGCGACGCACGAGATCCGCTTCGGCGACAACGACCGGCTGGCCGCTCTGGTGGCGCTGCTGGTGCAGGCGGACGTGCTGGTGCTGCTGTCCGACGTGGATGCGCTCTACACGCGGCCTCCGCACGAGCCCGGCGCCGAGCGCATCGATCAGGTAGGCTGGGACGACGAGCTGGAAGGTGTCGAGATCGGCTCCACGGGGCTCTCAGGCGTGGGCAGCGGCGGTGCCGTCACCAAGGTCTCGGCGGCGCGTCAGGCTGCCGAGCAGGGTACGGCGGTCGTGCTCACCGCGACTTCGCTGGTCTCGCAGGCGCTGCGTGGCGAGCGGGTCGGGACGTGGTTCGCCCCGGCGCCCAGCACGTCCGCGCCCAGCACGTCCGCGCCCAGCACGACGGCGGCGGGAGCGTACGGGCTCGACGATGAATCCGTCCCCAGGGGGACGCTCTCCACCGATTCGCCTGACGCCGTCACGTCGGACGCGACCGCGTCCTAGAATCGACGCATGTCCTCGATCACCGGTGCGGCGCCCGCCGCGACCCTTTCGCTGCAAGAGCGGCTCTCAGCCGCCAAGACGGCGTCGCGCGCTCTGGCCACGGCGAACACCGAGCAGAAGAACCGCGCTCTGCGCGCCATCGCCGACGGCGTCCTCGTCGCCACGGCCGACATCCTCGCAGCCAACGAGCTCGACCTGGCCAATGGGCGTGAGAACGGGCTGTCGACCGGCCTGCTCGACCGGCTGACCCTCAGCCCGGCGCGGCTGCAGGGACTCGCCGATGCCGTCCTCGAGGTCGTGGGGCTGACCGATCCCGTCGGCGAGGCCGTGCGGGGGAGTGCGCTCCCGAACGGGGTGAAGATCACCGAGGTGCGGGTGCCGTTCGGCGTCGTGGGCGCGATCTACGAAGCGCGGCCCAATGTGACCATCGACATCGCCGCGCTGGCGATCAAGAGCGGCAACTCGGCGGTCCTGCGTGGGGGCAGCGCGGCCATCGAGACGAATCGGGTGCTGGTGCGCGTCATCCAGGAGGCGCTGGCCGGTGCCGGGCTGCCTGCCGACGCCGTTCAGACCATCGACGATTTCGGCCGCGAGGGCGCAACGCAGCTGATGACCGCCCGCGGCTACGTCGACGTGCTCATTCCGCGGGGGAGCGCCGAGCTCATCCAGACCGTCGTGACCCAGTCGACGGTTCCAGTGATCGAGACCGGCGCCGGGGTGGTCCACGTCGTGCTCGACGCATCGGCACGCGAAGACTGGGCGGTCGACATCGTCCGCAACTCCAAGGTCCAGCGTCCGAGCGTCTGCAATGCGGTCGAGACCTTGCTGGTGCACCGCGATGCGGCCGAACGCCTGCTGCCGCCGGTGCTCTCCGCGCTTCGGGCCGAAGGGGTCACGATCCACGCGGACGAGCGGGCTCTGTCCTTCGCGCCAGACGCCGTGCCGGTGACAGACGAGGACTACGCCACCGAGCACATGAGCCTCGACATCTCCGTGAAGGTGGTGGACGGGCTGGATGAGGCGATCGAGCACATCCGCCGGTATTCGACGCAGCACACCGAGTCCATCGTGACGAACGACCTCGAGAGCGCCGATCGCTTCCTCGCCGAGGTGGACTCCGCGGTGGTCATGGTCAACGCCTCCACACGGTTCACGGACGGCGGCGAGTTCGGGTTCGGGGCGGAGGTCGGCATCTCCACGCAGAAGCTGCACGCCCGCGGCCCCATGGGCCTCCCGGAGCTGACCAGCACCAAGTGGATCGTCCGCGGGTCCGGCCAGATCCGCGCATAGCCGACCGCTAGACTTAGGGCGGGCCTCTGGCCCCGAGAAAGGATTGCGCACGATGTCACTTCTGACGACCGTCCTCGCGGCGGAGACCCACGTCGAGCTGCCGATGCCCACCTGGGCCTACGGCGCGATCGCGATCGTCGTGTTCATCGCGCTGTCGTTCGTCGTCTGGAGCTTCAAGGACGTCGCCAACCGGCACAGCCACCGCTCCGCGCCGGATGCCGCCGCCCACGCCGGCGCCCCGGGCGCGACCCACCACGGCAGCGGCCACCCGACCCAGGGGCACTGAGCCACCTCCGCATGGAGCTGACGGAGACGGGCCGGCCGCGGATCGGCGTGATGGGCGGCACCTTCGACCCGATCCACCACGGTCACCTGGTCGCGGCCAGCGAAGTCGCCCAGTCGTTCGGGCTGGACGAGGTCGTCTTCGTGCCGACGGGCAAGCCCTGGCAGAAGGGTCCGGTCTCTGCGGCGGAGCATCGCTACCTCATGACCGTGATCGCGACAGCGTCGAATCCCCGCTTCACGGTGAGCCGCGTCGACATCGACCGGCAAGGCCCGACCTACACGATCGACACCCTGCGCGACCTCCACGAGGAGCGGCCGGACGCCGAGCTGTTCTTCATCACCGGTGCGGACGCGATCGCCCAGATCCTCAGCTGGCGGGACGTCACTGAGCTCTGGGAGCTCGCGCACTTCGTGGCTGTGAGTCGCCCGGGACACGACTTGAGTATTTCTGGATTGCCGGAGCAAGACGTAAGCTTGTTGGAAGTTCCGGCCCTGGCGATCTCGTCGACCGATTGCCGGAGCCGGGTGAGCAGGGGATTCCCGGTCTGGTACCTCGTACCCGACGGGGTCGTTCAGTACATCTCCAAACACCATCTGTATCGGAGCGTGGCATGACATCGTGGCCTGAAGAGCCGCCAGCGGGCCAGCCGCAGACGCGGCGACAGGCGAGGGAGTTCGAGCGCTCCGCTTCCCGACGCGCGGGCACCGCCGAGCCGACCCCCGCCGGGCAGATCCCCGAGGTCACCACCAACTCTCCGCAGCGCGAGCGCCCCTCAGAGCCGACGCAGGAAGCCGCTCACGGTGACCCCGCCGCAGACGTCGAGCAGCCCGCCATCCCGGCCAGCGCTTTCGCCGAGCCCGGCGTCTCATCTCCATCGAGCGATGTGTTCGATCTGTTCAAGCAGGCTCCGGACGTGTCCCAGCCCGAACCCGTGACGCAGCCGATGGCGATCCTCCAGCCCGAGCCGGCCCCGCCGGCTCCTGCAGCAGCGGCGGCCGCGCCGGCGCGCGCGCAGCAGCCGGCCGATCAGGGCAGGACGCTCACTCGTCGCGAACTGCGGGCGATGCAGCAGGCGGAGCAGGCGAACGGCCAGGCCGGCCACTCCGCCGTCGCCGGAGAGCCGGTCATCCCGGTGACCTTCACTTCCGAGCCCGAGGGCGGTGCCGCCTCCTCACCGAAGCCCCGGCCGGCGGTCGCCCCACCTCCTTCCATCGGCACACCGCCCAGCGCGTCCGAGGGTTCCGCGGCTGTCCCGGCGCAGTCGAGCGGCTCGACCTCGACCAGCGAGAAGTCGGCCTGGCCGTTCCCGCCACTTGTGCCCTCCGCCTCGCGGACTTCGCAGCCCGAGGCCACGGTGACCCAGAGCCTGACCTCGCCGTTCGCGGCGTTCGGCGCGCAGCCGTCGCCGAAGACCGAGGCGGCGCCGGCGGGGGCCGCCGATCCGGTGTCTCCCACGGCGGATGCCACGGACGACGTCTCCACCCAGGAGCGCAGGCCATTCACTCCGCCGACCGGCCACTGGTCCACCGCCGCGGAGCTCGACGACGGTAACGAGCCGATCACCTCGCGCAACGTCGGCCAGTCGACGGCGGCCACGACGACGAACGCGCTCATCCTTCCGGCCATCCCGCATCCCGATGCCACGGCTCCGCTGACGAGCACGGGCGAGATCCTCGTCACGGGTTCGATCGACCTCCCGCGAGGGATGGGTGCCACGGGTGCGCATCCGGATCACATCGACTCGTCCGACCTCGACCGTCTTCTCGACGGCGAGGAGAACGAGTTCAACACGTCCGAGGTGCAGCCGGTCCGCGCGTCACGCGCCATCAGCACGCACACCTCGACCCGCGGTGTCATCGCACCGCCCAAGAAGCGCGGCAACACGCTGCCTGTCGTCCTCATGGTCACCGCCGGCGTGCTCGCCATCGGCGTCATCGGTCTGCTGGTCGCCGCCTACGTCCTGAAGGTGTTCTGATCATCCGCAGTTCTTCATCCACTTCCGTACCGACCTCGCACCCAACGCGACCGGAGGGCCGCCAGTGACCGCATCCCCGCACGCCCGAGAACTCCTGCAGCTGGCGGCAGTCGCCGCCGACTCGAAGGGCGGCCAGGACATCATCGCCCTCGACGTCTCGGGACCCCTGCCGCTGACCGACGTCTTCCTGCTGGTCAGTGGCCACGTGGAGCGGAACGTCATCGCCATCGCCTCGGAGGTCGAGGACCGGCTGAACGAGTCCGGCGTCAAGACGCTGCGTCGCGAGGGCAAGGGCGAAGGCCGCTGGGTGCTGCTCGATTTCGGCGACGTCGTCGTCCACGTCTTCCACGAAGAGGACCGGATGTACTACGCGCTGGAGCGCCTCTGGAAGGACTGCCCGGTGCTCCCCGTCGAACTGCCGGTGCCCGAGCGCGCCGAGTAGCATGCAGGCTGACTCCCAGCCTCTTCCCACGTTCGCCTGAGAGGCCTCTCATGCGCGCGCGTTTCACTGGTGTCATGAGATGCCCCACCGACAACGTTCCCCTGGTCATGAGCGAGCGCAGCGGCGTGGAGATCGACTACTGTCCGGAGTGCCGTGGTGTCTGGCTCGACCGCGGCGAGCTCGACAAGATCATCGAACGCGCCGGCTCGGTCGCTGCGGCTCCGCAGTCGTACGCACGGCAGGAGTACGGTCGGCAGGAGTACGGACGGCAGCCCTCGCGAAAGAAGCGCGAGAACTGGCTGAGCGAGCTGTTCGATTGACGCAGGGACCGGCTCAGTTTTTTCTGGCGCTGTCCGTGTAGTAGTCTGGACGAGTTGTTCCGGCGGCCTGAGAAGGTCGAAGGGACACACGTTCCGGGTCTGTGGCGCAGCTGGTAGCGCACCTGCATGGCATGCAGGGGGTCAGGGGTTCGAGTCCCCTCAGATCCACCAAAAACCCCGTCATTTCAACGAAGTGGCGGGGTTTTCCCATTCCATAGCGGGCCCCACGAAAGTGCCCAGAACCACTGTCGCGATACTCCATCGCCGGCAGTAGCGGATCTTTCAGTGTGACGCCGCCTCGACGTCGTCGGGTGGTGGGGCGACGGAGTCTCGCCGGATCACCGGCATGGGGACCAGGGTGCGGTGCGGGATGTCGGTGCCGTTGAGCAGCAGCTCCATGGCGATGCGGCCCATCTGCTCGTACGGTAGCCGGGCCGTGGTCAGCTGGGGGCGGAGGTAGCCTGCGATCTCGTCGTCGTCGAACGAGACCACCGACACGTCGTCGGGAATCCGGATGCCCGCTTCCAGCAGCGCCTGATAGGCCCCGAACGCGAGGTTGTCGTTCATGCAGATGAGCCCGGTGAACTTCACCCCCGAGTCCAGCAGTTCCCGGCACAGCCGGTACCCTTCCGCCGGAGCCCATTCGGCCTCGAAGCCCTGCGCGACCAACTGGAGGCCCGCATCGGAGATCGCCCGGTCGATGCCCGCCTGCCGAACGCCGATGGTCGCTGAGATCTCCGGCGGGATCTGCTCGGGCGTGCGCCGGCCCAGCAGGGCGATCCGGCGATGCCCGGCCTGGATCAGAGTGTCGGCGATCTCGGCGCCAGCGTCGAATTCTTGGGGCAGCACCGCGGGGGCGTTTCCGGAGGTGGTGGCGTTCACCATGACGATGGGAAGCCCGGCGGGCAGGTCGGGGATCTCCACCTGCCTGGCCGCCATGGCGGCGAACAGCAACCCGCCCACGCGGTTATCGAGCATCGTCTCCAGCTGACTGGAGAGCCGCTCCGGGTGGTGGCCATGCTCCGCGATCAGGACCGTATGCCCGCTCTCGGCAGCGACATCGAGCACACCCCGGATCATCGCCGTCGCATACCGGGTCAGAGTGACCTCATCGGAGATGAAACCCACGGTTCGCGTGGTGCCCCAACGCAGAGCGCGGGCTGCGGGGTTGGGGCGATAGTTCAGCTCAGCGGCGATCCGCCGAACCTTCTCAGCGGTCTCCGCAGACAGCCCGGTGTCCGGCCGGTCATTCAGGATCAGACTCACCGACGCCTTGGACAGTCCGGCCATCTGCGCCACATCAGCGATCGTCGCGCGTTTGCTCACGTCCGTCATCATCCTCCCCGGGCACCGTAGCGGACAAAACCGCGGCCACGCTTGCGCCGCCCCGACACTACTGCTACATTCAACGCCTAAACGCGTTTAGGTCAAAACTAAATGCGTTCAGTTCGCCTGAAACCCCTCGTCTACCCCGAGTCCAATGGAGGATCCCGTGAGAACCAAGACCCATCGAAAGCTGATGGCGGCCGGCGTCATCGTCGCCACCACAGCTCTGGCACTGACCGGTTGCGCAAAGGCCGGAGGCAGTGCAGGAACCTCCGGTGGCGAGCTGGTCATGTGGACGCACAACGCCGGCAACAAGGCTGAGCTCGGTGCGGTGCAGAAGATCGTGAGCGACTTCAACAAGAGCCAATCCACGTACAAGGTCAAAGTCCAGGCCTTCCCGCAGGACTCGTACAACCAGTCGGTGACCGCTGCTGCCGCATCCAAGAAGCTGCCGTGCATCATGGACATCGACGGGCCGAACGTTCCGAACTGGGCATGGGCGGGGTACCTCCAGCCGCTCACCGGGTTGGATTCCACCCTGTCGAAGTTCCTCCCGTCGACCGTCGGCAAGTACAACGGCAAGACCTATTCCTACGGTTACTACGACGTGGTTCTCGCGATGATCTCCCGCAAGAGCACTCTGGATGCTGCGGGCATCCGGATCCCGACCCTCGACAAGCCCTGGACCAAGACCGAGTTCGACGACGCCTTGGCCAAGCTGAAGGCCTCCGGCAAGTTCCAGTACCCGGCCGACTTCATGACCGGCTCCACGGGGGAGTGGTGGCCGTACGCGTACTCCCCGTTCCTGCAGAGCGCCGGCGGCGACCTGATCAACCGCTCGGACTACAAGAGCGCTGATGGTGCCCTCAACGGGCCGGCCGCGCTGGACTGGGCGCACTGGTTCCAAGGCCTGGTCAGCAACGGGTACATCGCCAAGAAGTCCGGTGCCGCCTCCGACCAGGACTTCATGAACGGCAAGACGGGCATCCTCTACGACGGCTCCTGGGCCGCTGACGAGATGAGCAAGAAGTTCGGCAGCGACGTCGTGCTCCTGCCGTCCGTCGACCTGGGTAAAGGGCCGAAGATCGGTGGCGCCTCCTGGCAGTGGGGCGTCTCCAAGACCTGCGGGAACACCGCCGGCGCGATGGCCTACATGAAGTTCGCCGCCGCTGACAAGTACGTCGCGCAGGTGGCGAAGGCCGCCGGCACGATTCCGGCCACGGCGGCGGCAGCCGCACAGGTCCCCGGCTACGGGCCCGGCGAGGTGAACGCCAAGCTCCGCGACTTCTCGCAGAAGCAAGCTGTTGTGCGCCCCGTGACCCCCGGCTACCCGTTCATCGCCACCACGTTCACGAAGGCCGCCCAGGACATCATCAACGGCGGCGACCCGAAGTCGATCCTCGACCAGGCGGTCAAGGACATCGACGCCAACCAGAAGTCGAACAACTACTTCAAGTGACACGCAGGGCCCGGTTCGGTCGCAGCAGCGGTCGAGCCGGGCCCCCGACGGACAAGGACGTCTCATGAGTATCGTCACCGAGCCGGTCGCGGCTTCCGAGCGCGCCGCTGAGCTCCCATCCCGTCTACCGCCGCGGAAGGCCGGCACCGCCCGCGGGCGCACCGACGCCGTCGTCGGGTGGATCATGCTGGCGCCGGCCGCCATCCTCATCCTCACCTTCCTCCTTGTCCCGATCGGGCTCACCTTCGGCCTGGCGTTCACCAATGCCCGGCTGATCTCTCCCGAACCGGCACACTTCGTCGGCCTCGACAACTTCGTCGCTGTCTTCACTGACGACACGTTCTGGGCGTCCCTGAGAAACACGATCGTGTTCACGGTCGTGATCGTGCCCCTGCAATCCGCCCTCGCCTTGGTACTGGCTGTGCTCGTGAACACGCGAACCCGAGGGACCACGTTCTTCCGGACGGTCTATTTCCTTCCGGTGGTCACCTCCATCGTCGTGGTCTCGATGCTCTGGCTGTTCTTGTACCAGAAGGACGGACTGATCAACGTGGTCCTCAGCAAGGTCGGAATCCAGGGACCCGATTGGCTCGGCGACCCGCACTGGGCGCTGCTGGCGATCATCCTGATGTCGGCCTGGCAGGCCATGGGCTTCCACATGATCATCTGGCTCTCCGGCCTCCAGACCATCCCTGCAGAACTCTACGAAGCAGCGTCGCTCGACGGCGCGAGCCGCTGGCAGCAGTTCACGAACGTCACCTGGCCCGGTCTGCGCGGCACCCGCACCTTCATCCTGATCACGATCACCATCGCCGCGTTCGGCCTGTTCGCGCAGGTGAACATCATGACCCAGGGTGGACCGCTCAACTCCACCTCCACCTTGGTGTTCCAGGCGGTGCGGAGCGGATTCCAGCAGCAGCAGACGGGTTATGCATCCGCGATCTCGCTGGTGTTCTTCGTCCTGGTGCTGATCGTGACACTCACCCAGCGGTTCCTCACCCGAGACAAGGAGGCCCGACGATGAGCGCCACCATTCGCGATATCGCGGACATCGAAACGGCACACGCTCCCAACCCCCGGAGGGGCCGGCTCCCCGGGTGGGGCGCTGCACTGACGCTCGCCGCGAAGATCCTGCTGGCCCTCGTGTTCGGGCTGCCGCTGGTCTTCATGATCGTCTCCAGCTTCAAGCCGGACACGCAGATCTTCGGAGACCTCGGCGGGATCCAAGCATTCCTGCCGGTGGGGAACATCAGCCTGAACAACTACGTCGGTGTCTTCGACCGCGTCCCGTTCGCGCAGTTTCTGTTCAACTCCGTGCTGATCTCCGTCCTCACCGTCGGGCTCGGCCTGATCGTGAACTCGCTCGCAGCGTTCGCGCTCTCGCGGATCCGCATCCCCGGCGGACGGATCGCGCTCGGAGTGATCCTCGCCACGCTGATCGTCCCGTTCGAGGTGATGGCGCTGCCGCTGCTGTGGGAGGTGAACCAGCTCCCGTACTTCGACGGCTCGCAGATCGTCCAGGGCTGGCTCGACACGTACACGGTCCAGATCGTGCCGTTCGTCGCGAGCGCGTTCTCGATCTTCCTCTTCTACCAATACTTCGACTCCATCCCGAGGGAGCTGGATGAGGCGGCCCGCGTCGACGGCGCCGGCTGGTTCCGCATCTACCGGTCGATCATCATGCCGCTCGCCGGCCCGGCGATCGCGACCGTGGCCATCCTGACCTTCCTGCCGGCCTGGAACCAGTACCTCTGGCCGCTCATGGTCACGCAGAGTGAGGCGGTACGGCCGGCGATGGTGGGGATCGACTACTTCAAGCAGCTGAACACCTCGTGGGGCCAGATCATGGCCTACGCGAGCATCATCACCATCCCCGTGCTGGCGCTCTTCGTCGCCTTCCAGCGCTCGTTCGTCAACTCCATCGCCTCCCAGGGCCTGAAAGGCTGATCCATGTTCTCTCTCCCCGACAGCTACGTCTGGGATTTCTGGCTCGCAGACGACGGCGACCAGTACCACCTCTTCTTCCTCTACGCCTCCAAGGCACTGAAGAACCCCGACGCGCGCCACTACCGTGCGTCGGTCGGCCACGCCGTCTCCGGCGACCTGACGAACTGGACCCGAGTGGTGGACGCACTGGTCCGCAGCGACCCGCCCGCGTTCGACGAGCTCGCCACCTGGACGGGAAGCGTCGTCCGCGGCGACGACGGGCTCTGGCACATGTTCTACACCGGAACGAGTCTGACCCCGGACGGCAACATCCAGAGCATCGGGGCGGCGACCTCGCCCGATCTCTACGACTGGACCAAGAATCCCGACAACCCGATCCTCACCGCGGATGCCCGCTGGTACGAACGGCTCTCGGACGGGCACTGGCACGATGAGGCGTTCCGCGACCCGTGGGTGTACCGGGATGAGCGGGCGGGACAGTGGCGGATGCTGATCACCGCGCGCGCCAACCACGGCAGCACGGACGACCGTGGCGTCATCGGGACCGCTCTCTCGCCGGACTTGAGCACGTGGACGCTGCAGCCGCCGCTCAGCGCGCCGGGGGCGGGCTTCGGGCAGCTGGAGGTGCTGAACACGGCCGAGATCGACGGCACGAGCGTCCTCTTCTTCTCGTGTCTCGCTCCGGATCTGGCCGCTTCCAAGCGCGCCTCCGGCACCACCGGCGGCATCTGGGCCACCGTTCCGGACGCAGACGGCCGGTGGGACCCGAACGACGCGCAACAGCTCACCGACGACGACCTGTACGTCGGGCGCGTGATCCGTGAGCGCGATACCGGCGAGTCGCTCTTCTTCGCCTTCGAGAACGTCGCGCCGGACGGCAGCTTCGTAGGCCGG
>Ga0209677_100622_pt1 | contig 19024 bp, 20 predicted proteins | sample AraplaCvi_mCL_r2_2_FD_184285 | JGI IMG/M metagenome (GOLD analysis project Ga0209677, IMG submission 184285) | Arabidopsis root microbial communities from North Carolina, USA - plate scrape CL_Cvi_mCL_r2 (SPAdes) (version 2) | ecosystem: Host-associated > Plants > Roots > Endosphere | place: USA... | reverse complement strand
CGACGCGTCGTCGCACTACCTGTTCAGCCCGCCGCCGGACGCCGCGTTCGATGCGCCGCCTCCGCTGATGGTGTGCGTCAGCAAGCAGGGCCGGCCGCGGCTGGACGGCGCGGGGGCGTGCGATTGAGCGCCGCTCGCGTGACGGGCGCCGCGCGTCGGGCGTCCATGGCCGTCCGTCGACACGGGGATCGGGGGCCGGAGACGGTACATTCAGAATTTGCCCGCCGCCTCCATGACCCTGCCCGAAGCAGCCCGCCCGTCCTCCTTGCGCCCGCAACCCGCGCGGATGCGCCGGCTCGCGGGCGCGCGGGGCGTCACGCTGATCGAGCTGCTGGTCACCGTGGCCGTGGCGGCGCTCATCATCACGCTGGGCGTGCCGTCGTTCGTGAGCGCCATCACGCGCCACGCGATCCAGTCGCAGGCCGAGGAGCTGCAGGACGCCGTGCGCATCGGCCGCAACGAGGCGATGAAGCGCAGCGGTCCCGTCGTACTGTGCCGCACCGAACCGGATGCGCCGCGGCGCTGCGCCGGCACGGGCGGCAACTGGCAGACGTGGCTGATGTTCGCCGACATCGGCCGGCGCGGCACCTATTCGGCAGGCGACCCGCTGGTGCGCGAGCGCGTCGACGTCTCCAAGCGCATGACCGTGTCCAGCGACACGCCCGGCATCCGCTTCGAGGCCACCGGCATCGCGGTGACCGAATCGGGCCGCAGCGCCTTCGTCTTTGCGCCGGCCGGCCAGGCCGCCGGCAACCATGCGATCGGAAAGCGGGTGTGCGTCAACCAGCGGGCGGAGGTCGCCATCGTCCAGGGCGACGCCGCGTGTCCATGAGACCGCGCCGCTCCGCCGGGCGCCTGCGCATGGGCGCGGGTCGTGGCGTCGTCGGCCGTGCCGCGGCCCTGGGCTTCTCGCTGGTGGAGGTGCTGGTGGCGATGTTCGTGGTCTCCATGGGCATCCTCGCCCTGGCGGGCCTGCTGCAGGCGTCCACGCGCTACGCCAAGATGAGCGAGCTGCGCTCCACCGCCACGCTGCTGGCCAACGACATCGGCGACCGCATCCGCGCCAACCCGGGCGGCGCGTCGCTGGGCGCCGCCGGCTACGACCTGGCCGACAAGGGCTTTCCCACGGCGCTGCCCGCCGCCCACGCCGCGTGCACCAGCGACGCGCCGTGCCTGCCGGGCGACCTCGCCAAGGCGGACATGGCCGCCTGGACCGCGCGGGTGCGCGCCACGCTGCCCAAGGGCTCGACGTGGGTGCAGTTCCACGCCGGCACGGCGCCGGCGCCCGACTGGCTGGACGTGTGGGTGGGCTGGGCCGATCCGCTCACGCTGGCACCGGGCACGTCCACCGACCGCTCGGGCACCGAATGTCCCGCCAGCTGGAAGGCCGCCGAGCCCTCGGTGCGCTGCGTCTACCTGCAGGTGGCGCCATGACGCGACGTCTTGCCCAGTCCGGCTTCACGCTCATCGAGATGATGGTGGCGCTGGCCATCGGCCTGGCCGTCATCGGCGCGCTGATCGGCGCGTACGTCGTGTCGTTCCAGGGCGGGCGCCATTCCGACGCCATGGTGCAGATGACCGAGGACGCCACGCTGGCGCTCAACGTCATGCGCCAGCAGGTGGCCCAGGCCGGCTTCAGCCAGCCCCATGGCGTGGCCGAAGGCGGGGGCCTGGTGCTCCATGCGTTCCCGGCGGTGGCCGGCTGCGAGGCCGCGCGCTTCGTCGACCTGCAGGCCGGCATCGCCGCACCCGACAACTGCGGCGCCGCCGAACCCGATCCGGCCGCGTCCGACGCCCTGGAGGTGGCCTACGAAGGCAGCGTGCTCCCCGGCAAGTCGTCCAATGGCGTCCTGGGCGGCAGCGGCGGCCAGCAGCCGCTCGACTGCCTGGGCAACACCTTCGCCAAAACCCACGACGCCGCCACCGGCGACGACTACTGGCTGAGCGACAGCAAGTTCTATGTCGCCAGCGGCAGCCTCTACTGCCATGGCCCGGGCAACGCGGCCGGCGCCATCGTGGCGCAGAACGTCGAGACGCTGCAGGTCACCTACGGCATGGCTGCCGCACCGGCCGGCACGCCGGGCGCGGGCCAGGTCATCTACTACGACGTCGCGCCGCCGCCGCACTCGCCGCTGTGGGCCAACGTGCTGTCGGTCAACCTGTGCGTGCAGGTGCGCAGCGCAGGCAAGGTGCTGGACAAGGCGCAGTCGCCCACGCTGGGCGGCTGGGTCGATTGCGCCAATGCGCGCCGCACGTCCACGGACGGCTACCTGCGCCGTACCTTCTCGACCACCATCGTGCTGCAGAACAAGCTGCTGTGATGCGCACCCGTCCCGCCCACCCCGCCTCGCGCCGTGCCCGCCCCCGCGCGCGGGCACGCGCCGGCCTGCGCGCGCCAACGCGAGGCTTCTCGCTGATCGTGGCCATGCTGATGCTGGCCGTCATCGGCCTCTTCTCCGCCGCCGTCATGCGCAACGCCACCAGCAGCGATCAGGTGGCCAACAACAACCGGCTGCAGACGCAGGCCAACCAGTACGCGCAGCTGGCCATGCGCTGGTGCCAGGCGCAGATGGCCCTCGACTCGCCTGCGCGCGCGGCCACGGTCTACGCCTCGCTGACGCCGCCGGCCTGGACCGACGCGAAGAACTGGGCCTCCGGCAGCGGCCCGCACCCGGCGCACACGCTGGTCGCCAAGGACATCGGCGGCGGCACGCTGCCGCGCGTCGCGCCGCAGTGCCTGGTCGAGGCCACGTCCCTGCCGGGCGTGTTCACCATCACCGCGCGCGGGTTCAGCGCCGACTTCAAGGCCGACGCCGGCACCGGCGCCACGCGCAACGGGTCGGTGGTCTGGCTGCAGGCGACCGTCTACGCCGAGGGCGTCGATCCGGCCGCCGCGCCCGGGGCTGCCGCCACCGGCCCGCTCAGCGTGCGCGAGCGCGTCTGGCAGCAGCTGCTCACGCCGCCGTTCTGAGCCGCTGTCCTGCCTCCCGCCCTGCATCGCCATGCGTTCGCCCGCCTCGTGCCCGCGCGGCTTCACGCTCATCGAGCTGATGGTGGCGATGGCGGCGCTGGCCATCCTCGCGGCCATCGCCCTGCCGGCGTTCTTCGAGCAAGTCGCGCGCGCCCGGCGAATGGACGTGCAGGCCGCGTTGATGGAGGACGCCGCGTACATGCACCAGTACTACGCGTCCCACGACGCGTTCATGGACACGCCGCCCCCGCAGCTGCCGTCCGCTCGCTCGCCGCGCGCCGGCGGCGCGAGCTACGTCATCACGGTGGACGTGCCGGCCGCCGACGCGGCGTCGTTCGTGCTGACGGCGCAGCGCGTGGGCAACATGGCCGCCGACCCGTGCGGCGACTTCACGCTCGATTCGCTGGGGCAGCGGGGCCTGGCGACGGGGACCTTCGCGGGCAACCGCAGCGCGGCCGATTGCTGGCGGTGAGGCGGGGGCCCATCAGCGTCACCCGTCAACGAAAAACCCGGCACGAGAGGCCGGGTTCGCGGGGTGTCAGATGTCCTTGATCAGTCGACTGAACTCGTCGACGTCCTCGAAGCTGCGGTACACCGACGCGAATCGCACGTAGGCCACCTTGTCCAGGCGCTTGAGCTCGCGCATGACCAGTTCGCCCACGCGCGTGGACGGCACCTCGCGCAGCCCGGTGCCGATCAGCTTGTCCTGGATGCGCTCGATCGCCGTGTCGATCTGTTCGATGCTCACCTGGCGCTTGCGCAGGGCGAGCGTCATCGAGCCGCGCAGCTTGGCGGGTTCGAAATCGACGCGCGCGCCGCTCTTCTTCACGATCGACGGGAACGCCATCTCGGCGCGCTCGTACGTGGTGAAGCGCTTGTCGCACTTCAGGCAGCGACGGCGTCGCCGGACGACGTCGCCCTCGTCCGATTCGCGGGTCTCGGCGACCTGCGTCTCATCGTGGCTGCAGTAGGGACAGCGCATGGAACGGCCAGGCCCGGGATCAGCGGTAGACCGGGAAGTCGCGCGTCAGCGCCTCGACCTTGGCGCGCACTTCGGCGAGGCGTGCCGGGTCGTTCGGGGCGTCGAGCACGTCGGCGATCAGGTGGGCGGTGGCGCGCACCTGGTCTTCCTTGAAGCCGCGCGTGGTCATCGCCGGGGTGCCCAGTCGGATGCCGCTGGTAACCATCGGCTTTTCCGGGTCGTTCGGGATCGCGTTCTTGTTGCAGGTCATGTGCGCCTCGCCCAGGATGCGCTCGGCGTCCTTGCCGGTGATGCCCTTGGCGCGCAGGTCGACCAGCATCACATGGCTCTCGGTGCGGCCCGAGACGATGCGCAGGCCGCGCTCGATCAGCGTTCGGGCCAGCACGTCGGCGTTCTTGACGACCTGCTGCTGGTACGCCTTGAACTCGGGCGTCAGCGCCTCCTGGAACGCGACGGCCTTGCCGGCGATCACGTGCATCAGCGGGCCGCCCTGCAGGCCCGGGAAGATGGCCGAGTTGATCTGCTTGGCGACGGCGTCCTTCATCAGGATGATGCCGCCGCGCGGGCCGCGCAGGCTCTTGTGGGTGGTGGAGGTGACGACGTCCGCGAACGGCACCGGGTTGGGGTAGACGCCCGCGGCGATCAGGCCGGCGTAGTGCGCCATGTCGACCATGAAGTAGGCACCGATCTCCCTGGCGATCTTGCCGAAACGCTCGAAGTCGATGCGCAGCGCGAACGCCGAGGCGCCGGCGATGATCAGCTTGGGCTTGTGCTCGCGCGCGAGGCGCTCCATCGCGTCGTAGTCGATGTCTTCCTGCGCGTTCAGGCCGTACGAGACGACCTTGAACCACTTGCCGCTCATGTTCAGCGCCATGCCGTGCGTGAGGTGGCCGCCCTCGGCCAGGCTCATGCCCATGATGGTGTCGCCCGGTTGCAGCAGGCCCAGGAACACGGCCTGGTTGGCCTGCGAGCCGGAGTTGGGCTGCACGTTGGCGTTCTCGGCGCCGAACAGCTTCTTGATGCGGTCGATGGCCAGTTGCTCGACCACGTCGACGTTCTCGCAGCCGCCGTAGTAGCGCTTGCCCGGGTAGCCTTCGGCGTACTTGTTGGTCAGCTGCGAACCCTGCGCGGCCATGACGGCCGGCGAGGTGTAGTTCTCCGAGGCGATCAGCTCGATGTGCTGTTCCTGGCGGAGGTTCTCGGCCTGGATGGCGGCCCAGATCTCGGGGTCAACTTTGGCGATCGTCGATTGTTGGCGGTCGAACATGAGAGGTTCCTTGGGGATGGAGGGCAAACGGGCGCGTCGGCGGGGCCTCGCCGGCGTCGGCCGGATGCGCACGCGCGCGTCGGTCGACGGTGGATCCAGCGGTGCGCGAGTGACGCGCTGCCCAGGCGAACGGCTGAAAAGGCGGTGCGGCCGCCTTTCGCGCTTCCCGGTGGTGGCCCACCTCGCAACGCGTCCATCCTGCGGACGCGTCCTGTCGCCAGTCGCGCGAGCAGCCAGTTTAACCGCGGCACTGCGACGGCGGCTAGGCACGAGCGTCGATTGACGCATTACGAAGCAAGACGGGCGCCGTGGCGCCCGCTGGAGGGGATCGGGCGTCCGAAAGCGCCCGAGGACTGAAAGCTCTACCTGGCCAGCGCGACGCGCTCGCGTTCCGGGCGCGCCTGGGCGTCCTGCTCGGGCGCGGCGGCGTGGGCGGTCGACTCGCTGGCCGCCGGGGCCGCCGGAGCGACCGCGGGTGCGGCCATCGTCGCGGGCGCCGGCGCCGGCGCGACATTGGCGACGATGGGCACCACGGTCGGCGGCACGTTCTGGCCCGCCGCCACGCGCTTGAGCAGTTCCTGCTCGGCGATGACCTTGGCCGCGTAGCCGCCGTCGTCGTCCGTGGCGCCCGCGCCCACGTAGAAGCGCAGGCCACCGGCCAGGCCGCCGGCCTTGGCGATGCATTCCTTGAGCACCAGCACGCCCACGCGCAGGTTGCTCACCGGGTCGAACGCCGCCAGGTGGCCGCCGTAGGACTCGTACTTGTCGCTGTGCACCTTGGTCATGACCTGCATCAGGCCCTGCGCGCCGACCGGGCTCTGCGCGAACGGGTTGAAGCTGGACTCGATGGCCATCACCGACAGGATCAGCGTGGGCTCGATGCCCGTGCGCTGGCCCACCGTCCACGACTCCTGCACCAGGCGCGCGACGGGCTCGGGTGCCACGTGGTAGCGACGCACGATCCAGCGGGCCACGTTGGCCTGCGCGCGGGTGAGGTCGGCCGGGTCGGCAGTGGACGAGGTGTTGACCGGGCCCGCGGACGGAGCCTCGGTCTCGGCCTGGGCGGCCAGGTCCTCGCCGCCGCTGCGGGCGAGGTGGCGGGCTTCCAGCCAGCCCCAGGCGCGCGCCTCGAGGCTGTCTCGCAGCTCGTCCTGGCTGCCCATGAACAGGGCGCCGGCCACGACGGCCAGTCCCACCATGGCCAGCATGCTGTGGCTCACGTCGAGCAGGCCGTGGCCCACGTCGGTCAGGAACACCGTCACTGACTCTCGCCCGGTGGTCAGTGCGTTGCGCACGACGGCTTGGGGTTGAAGCATCTTTCCTCCTTTGACAGCGCGGTGCCGGCGACGGGCCCGGGAGGGCGCTACGGTCGCGGCGCTCTCAGGCGCTGGCGATAATGGATCGCTGCGATTCATGGCCGGGGTTCTGCGTCTAGCAACCGGCGGCAGCCTTCAGGGTCTGCCTCTCGGGCAGGGATAACCCTGGTGTTACGTTCTGGCGGGATTGTAGTGCCGCGTAATAACCCGTCAACAATATAGACTTCTCAAGTCATAACCAAAACTTATGAAATACCGTGATTTGCGCGATTTCGCGGCCAATCTTGAGGGTTCTGGGGAGCTCAGGCGTGTAACAGCGCCAGTCTCTCCCCACCTTGAAATGACCGCCCTGGCCGATCGCGTGCTGCGCCAGGAAGGCCCCGCACTGCTGTTCGAGAACCCCACCGGGTATGGCGTGCCGGTGCTCGCCAACCTGTTCGGGACTCCTCACCGCGTCGCCCTGGGCATGGGCGCGACGGACATCTCGGAGCTGCGCGGGATCGGCCAGTTGCTGGCCAGCCTGCGCGAGCCCGAGCCGCCCAAGTCGATCAAGGACGCCGGCAAGTTGTGGACCATGGGCAAGGCGCTCTGGGACATGAAGCCGGCCGTGCTGCGCAGCGGTCCGTGCCAGGAGGTCATCCAGGCCGCCGACGAGATCGACCTCGCCAGGTGGCCGATCCAGACCTGCTGGCCGGGCGACGTCGCCCCGCTGGTCACCTGGGGCCTGGTGGTCACGCGCGGTCCGCGCAACGTGCCCAAGCCGCGGCTGCGGCAGAACCTGGGCATCTACCGCCAGCAGGTGATCGGCCGGCGCGAGCTGATCATGCGCTGGCTCACCCACCGCGGGGGCGCGCTCGACTTCCGCGACTTCGCGCGCGTGAACCCCGGCAAGCCGTTCCCGCTGGTGTGCGCGCTGGGCGCCGACCCGGCCACCACGCTGGGGGCGGTCACGCCGGTGCCCGACACCCTGGGCGAGTACCAGTTCGCCGGCCTGCTGCGCGGCGGCCGCACCGAGCTCGTGGACACCCAGACCGGCGAGGACGGCCTGATGCTGCAGGTGCCCGCGCGGGCCGAGGTCGTGCTCGAGGGCCACATCCCGGTCGCCGAAGCGGGCTACACGGGCTTCAGCGAGGCCGGCATCCCGCTCAAGGAGATCAACGGCTACCTGCACGCGCTCGAGGGCCCGTATGGCGACCACACCGGCTACTACAACGAGCGCGACTGGTTCCCCGTGTTCCGCCTCGACCGCCTCACGCACCGCCAGGATCCGATCTACCACTCCACCTACACCGGCAAGCCGCCCGACGAGCCCGCCGTGCTGGGCGTGGCGCTCAACGAGGTGTTCGTGCCGCTGCTGCAGAAGCAGTTCCCGGAGATCGTCGACTTCTACCTGCCGCCCGAGGGCTGCAGCTACCGCATGGCCGTCATCTCGATGAAGAAGGCCTACGCGGGCCACGCCAAGCGGCTGATGTTCGGCCTGTGGAGCGTGCTGCGCCAGTTCATGTACACGAAGTTCATCGTGGTGGTCGACGACGACATCGACATCCGCGACTGGAACGAGGTGATCTGGGCGATCACCACGCGCATGGATCCCGTGCGCGACACGACGCTGGTCGACCACACGCCGATCGACTACCTCGACTTCGCCTCGCCGGTGAGCGGGCTCGGCGGCAAGATGGGCCTGGACGCGACCTCGAAGTGGCCCGGCGAGACGAGCCGCGAATGGGGCCGGCCGATCACGATGGCGGGCGCGCTGACGAAGGAAGTCGAGGCGCGGCTGGACGGCCTTTTCTCGCAAGTGATGGCGTCCGTCAAGGGCCGATGAGGCTATCAGGACGACTCGATCGTTCGCGGATATTTCCTTGCCGCGGCGAGCGGCGAGGACTATCTTGGAACTGCCTCAACGAGGCACTCCCCTCTGCGCAGTCGATGCGCAATCGGAGCCCCGGGCGTTCTGCTCCGGAGCCCCATCGGGCGACGTTCAAGTCGCCCAGGAAGCCCCGATCATCCTCAAGTGATCGGGGCTTCGTCACGTCGGGGCCGGCGGCGCCCGGCGCGGTTCGACCAGTCGCGCGAGCAGCTCGCGCAGCGCCAGTTGCATGCGATCGAGTCCGGTGCCGGACGGCGTCCAGCGGGTGACGACGTTGTCGACCGGGAAGGCCTGTCCCATCGGCGCCGGCGTGATCGTGATCGGGCCGGAAGCCGACCGGGCGGCGGCGGCGGCACGGAACTCGCGCAGCGCGCGCGGCATGTGCGAGCCGTGCGTCACCAGCACGATCTCGCGCACGCCTGCGGGCTGCAGCAGCGCGAGCGTGGCGGCCGCGTTCTCGTGCGTGTCGCGCGACTCGGCCTCGACCCAGCGCAGCGGCGCGCCGAACTCGTCGCGCGCGACCTCGGCCATGCGCGTGGCCTCCGCGGGCACGGCGGCGCCGGCCGCCACCCAGCCCTTGCCGCCCGAAGCGGCCACCGGGATGCCCGTCTCCCGTCCGAGCCAGACCCCGTAGCGCAGTCGCATGAGCGACGCCTTGCCGAGATCGGGGCTGGCGTACTCGGCCGCCCGCTCGTCGATGCCGCCGCCCAGCACGACGATGGCCAGCGACTGGCCTGCCGCGGCGCGCGCCTTCAGGCTGGCGCGCTGCGCGGCGGCCAGCGGCGCAGGCTCGTCCAGGAAGGCCTGCTCGACCCGGCGCGCCGCGCCGCTGCAGCAGCTGAACCAGGCGCCGACGCAGCCGACGGCCACCAGCCAGCGGCTCGCGCGCGGAAGCCGGCGCGCGAGCGCGGCGCCCGCGCACGCGAGCACGAGGAAAGGGACGGGCGGCAGCACCAGTGCCGCGAGCGCGGGCTTGAGGGCACCCAGTCCCGCGGCGGTCATCCAGTCGGAAAGCATGCGCGATTGTCGCGGAGCGCCGTGACACGGGTGCGCAGGCCCGCGGCAGTGCTCGATGGTCGTTGCGCTCGACCTCGAACTAGGGGGTGACGCCGCGACCGAGGGGCGTCCGCAGATCGGCCGGGGGCGCGATCAGGGCGCCAGGCGCTCGCGCGTCCAGGACGCGCCGTCGAGGCGATAGCGCAGGCGGTCGTGCAGGCGCGACTTGCGGCCCTGCCAGAACTCCCAGCTGTCGGGCTTGAGGCGGAAGCCGCCCCAGTGCGGCGGGCGCGGTGGATGCATCAGGAACTTCGTGGCGTACTTCGCCGCGTTGGCCACCAGCACCGCGCGCGACTCGATCACCTGGCTCTGCGGCGAGGCCCAGGCACCGATGCGCGAATCGAGCGGCCGCGACGCGAAATACGCATCGGACTCCGCAGGGTCGACACGCTCGACCGCGCCTTCGATGCGCACCACGCGCTCGAGCTCGACCCAGTGGAACTGCAGCGCCGCGAACGGATGCACGGCGAGCTCGCGGCCCTTGCGGCTGTCATAGTTGGTGAACCAGACGATGCCGCGCGCGTCGCAGCCCTTGATGAGCACGATGCGCGTCGATGGCCGGCCGTCGGCCCCCACGGTCGCGAGCGTCATCGCGTTGGGCTCGGGTATCTTGGCCGCGAACGCCTCGTCCATCCACGCCTGGAACTGGCGCAGCGGATCGAGGGCCGCATCGCTTTCCTCGAGCGCGTCGCGCTCGTAGCTCTTGCGTTCGTCGGCGATGTTCTTGGGATGGTCCATGTCGACAAGTTTAGGGGAACGCCTTAGGTATACGTCCCACTGGAACAAAAGGGGCCCAACCCTGATTCTTGAGGCACATAACCATTCAATGCGCGGCCGCCTCAGGAAGACGCCGCGCGCCAGGCGCCCATGAAAAACGAACCGGCCGTCGTCGTGCTGGCTGCAGGCGCAGGGAGCCGATACCAGGGAACGCGCCACAAGCTCAGCGAGAAGCTGGGCCGTGACAGCGTGCTCGTGCGAACCCTGCGAAATGCCATCGCATCCGAGATGCCGGTCGTGCTCGTCATCTCCGATGCGCTGGTATCCGAAGCCCGGGGCCTGGTCGCGCCCGAGGACATGGTCGTCGTCGGTGCCCGTTCCTTCCAGTCACAAACGGGGTGGGGTATGGGCGACTCGATCGCCGCCGGGGTGTCGCAGCATGCGAGCGCGACCGGCTGGCTCGTGCTGCCCGCCGACATGCCGCTGGTCCGGCCCGGCAGCCTGCGCGCGGTCGCCGATGCGCTCGACCAGCAGCCCATCGCGTTCGCGCAGCACCGCGGACGCCGCGGGCATCCGGTGGGCTTCGCCGCCGAGCTGTTCTCCGAGCTCGTGATGCTCAAGGGCGACGAAGGCGCACGCCGCCTGCTCGCGCGCTATCCCACGGCGGCCGTCGAACTCGACGACCCCGGCGTGCTGTTCGACATCGACACCGTCGACGACCTCGCCGCCGCGCAGCGGCGCATCGACGGCTCGTCCGAGGTCGCCATCTAGCGGACACGGCCCGCGACGCCCGTCGTCGCGTCGCGCGTCTCGTCGCTCGGCGACGGCGTGCTCGTCGACGTTCGCGCCTCGCCCGCACGCTCGCGCTCGTGCCCGCGATGGCGCACACTGCACGGGCGGGCGCACCGGTTGCCGCCCGTGCGGGCGTCCGATGGCGGCCCGGCGCCGCCAATGCCGACGCGCCATTCCCTGCTGCCCGTGCTGGTTTGACCATGTAACGGAGTTACCGGATAATCAAACCATGAGTTACACCGCCACGCCTCCCCTGAACGCGACGGTCGCCGCCGTCACCGAACGCATCCGCCGCCGCAGCGCCGGCACGCGCGCCGACTACCTCGGCCACGTCGATGCCCTGCGCACGCGCGCGCGCGGCGCGGAGCGCCTGGGCTGCGCCAATGTCGCCCACGCGTTCGCCGGCATGCCGCCCAACGACAAGCTGCGCGTGGTGGCCGAGCGCGCGCCGCACATCGGCGTCGTCACGGCCTACAACGACATGCTGTCGGCGCACCAGCCCTACGAGGGCTATCCCGAGCAGATCCGTCGCGACGCCGCCGCGCTCGGCGCCACGGTGCAGGTGGCCGGTGGCGTGCCTGCCATGTGCGACGGCGTGACGCAGGGCGCGCCGGGCATGGAGCTGTCGCTGTTCTCGCGCGACACCATCGCCATGTCCACGGCCATCGCGCTGTCGCACGACGTGTTCGACGCGGTGCTGCTGCTGGGCATCTGCGACAAGATCGTGCCCGGCCTGCTGATCGGGGCACTGTCCTTCGGCCACCTGCCGTGCGTGTTCGTGCCGGCGGGGCCGATGTCCACGGGGCTGTCGAACAAGGCCAAGTCCAAGGTGCGCGAGCAGGCCGCGCAAGGCCTGGTCGGCCGCGCCGAGCTGCTGGCCGCCGAGAGCCAGGCCTACCACGGGCCGGGCACCTGCACGTTCTACGGCACCGCCAACTCCAACCAGATGCTGCTCGAGGCCATGGGCCTGCACGTGCCCGGCGCCGCGTTCGTGCACCCGCACAGCGAGCTGCGCACCGCACTCAACACCGAGGCCGTCAGGACCGTGCTGTCGCTCACGCGCGAGCACCGCGACGTGCCGATCGGCGTGCAGGTCGACGAGCGCTGCATCGTCAACGCGATGATCGCGCTGCTGGCCACCGGCGGCTCCACCAACCACCTGATCCACTGGGTGGCCGTCGCGCGCGCCGCGGGCATCCTCATCGACTGGTCGGACTTCGCCGAGCTGTCGAGCGTCATCCCGCTGCTGGCGCGCGTCTATCCCAACGGCAGCGCCGACGTGAACCAGTTCCAGGACGCAGGCGGCCCCGGCTTCGTGCTGCGCGAGCTGCTCAAGGCGGGCCTGCTGCACGGCGACGTCGACACCGTCGCCGAGGGCGGCATGGCCGCCTATGGCCACGTGCCTTCGCTGCAGGCGGGCAAGGTGCTCTGGGCGCCGCTGCCGGAGGTCCCGGGCGACGACACGGTCGTGCGCACCGCCGCCGAACCGTTCAGCGCCACCGGCGGCCTGAAGCTGCTGGAGGGCAACCTCGGCCGCTCCGTCATCAAGGTGTCCGCGGTGCCCGCCGACAAGCACGTCATCGAGGCCCCGGCCCAGGTGTTCGACGCCCAGGAAGACCTGCTCAAGGCCTTCCAGGCCGGCACGCTGGAGAAGGACTTCGTGGCCGTCGTGCGCTGGCAGGGCCCGCGCGCGAACGGCATGCCCGAGCTGCACAAGCTGACGCCGCCGCTGGCGGTGCTGCAGGGCCGCGGCTTCAAGGTGGCGCTCGTCACCGACGGCCGCATGAGCGGCGCGTCCGGCAACGTGCCCGCCGCGATCCACGTCAGCCCCGAGGCGCTCGGCGGCGGCCCGCTGGCCAAGGTGCGCGACGGCGACCTGATCCGCCTCGACGCCGTCGCCGGCACGCTGCAGGTGCTGGTGCCCGAGGCCGAGTGGGCCGCGCGCCCGCTGGCCGGGCGCAGCCAGGCGCTCGGCGAGGCGCACGGCGCGGGCTTCGGCCGCAACCTCTTCGCGGGCCTGCGGCGCAACGTGTCGACCGCCGAGGAGGGCGCGTGCACCTGGTTGCCGTGAGCCTGCGCTCGCTCCGCCCACCGCCCCCCGAGGGGCGCAGGCCGGCTCGCTCCGGGCGGCCGAGCGCTCGCCGGCCGGGGCGGCAGCGCGGCGAACCTGCCCGAGACATTTGAACTTTCGGAGATTTGATCCATGAACCCGCTCGAACTTGCTTCCTACGGCCCGGTCATCCCGGTCATCGTCATCGACCGCCTCGAGGACGCCGTCCCCATGGCCAAGGCGCTGGTGGCCGGCGGCGTGCGCGTGCTGGAAGTGACGCTGCGCACCGCGGCCGGCCTGCCGGCGATCAAGGCGATCGCGCGCGAGGTGCCGGGCGCCGTGGTCGGCGCGGGCACCGTGCGCGACGGCGAGGACGTGCACGCCGCGCACGCCGCCGGGGCGAAGTTCATCGTCAGCCCCGGCTACACCAAGGCCGTGGGCGACGCCTGCAAGTCGCTGGGCGTCGCGTTGCTGCCGGGCGTGTCCACCGGCAGCGAGATCATGATGGCGGCCGACGACGGCTTCACCTTCCTCAAGTTGTTCCCGGCCACCGCGGTCGGCGGCATCCCGCTGCTCAAGGCCTTCTCCGGCCCGTTCGCCGACATCGCGTTCTGCCCCACGGGCGGCGTGACGGTCGAGACCGCGCCGCAGTTCCTGGCCCTGCCCAACGTGAAGGTGGTGGGTGGCTCGTGGCTGACCCCGGTCGACGCGATGAAGAGCGGCGACTGGGCGCGCATCACCGAGCTGGCGAAGCAGGCGGCGGCGATTCCGCGGCCTTGATCGGACGCCGCGCTTCGGCGGCCTGCATCGCCTGCGCCGTCGCATCGGCCTGCGCCTGGCGACCGGCGGTGGCGTCGGCCTCGAGCCCCAGCACGACGCCGGTGCGGTCCGCCGCGTCGCGGTTCTGGCTCAGCTTGAACTTGCCCTCGACGCGCGTGACCTCGAGCTCGATGCCGACGATGGCCTTGAGCATCGCCTCGAGGTAGTCGGCCGGGGCGTCGGCCACGTGCCAGGGCACGGCGCGGCCCGACTCGTGGCGTTCGGTCAGGCGCGTGACGAACGCGCGCAGCCACTCCGGATCCTGGATCGCGCGCAGCGTGCCATGCACCTGCACCATCGAATAGTTCCAGGTCGGCACCGCCTTGCCGTGCTGGAACTTGCTGGGGTACCAGTTCGGCGACACGTAGGCCTGCGGCCCCTGGAACACCAGCAGCACGGGTTGGCCGTCGGCCTCGCGCCAGAGCGGGTTCGCGCGCGCGACGTGCGCCGTCACGCGCCAGCGCTCGCCGACGCGTTCCACCTCGACCGGCATCAGGTCGGCGGACAGCTCGCCGCCGCCCCGCACGAGCGTTGCCAGCGGATGGGCCTTCATCAACGCGAGCAGCGTCGCGGGATCCTGTTCGACGAAGTGCGCGGGCTGGTACATGGTCAGGCGGGGACGGTGTAGTTGAGGGCGAGGCGGCCGCCGTCGACGTAGACGATCTCGCCGGTGACGTAGCTGGAGGCGTCGCTGAGCAGGAAGCCGACGACGTCGGCGATCTCCTCCGGCTCGCCCAGGCGCTTCATCGGCGTGCGGCCCAGGATGCGCTGGCGCGCCGCGTCGCTGGTGAGCACCGCGTCGCGCGCGAGGTCGGTGGCGATGGTGCCGGGCGCGACGGCGTTGACGCGCACGCCGTGGTCGATCAGGCCCAGCGACATGGCGCGCGTGAGCTGGTTGATGCCGCCCTTGCTCGCGTTGTAGCTGGCGATGGTGGCGATCGCCATCAGGCCGTTGACGGACGACATGTTGACGATCGCGCCGCGCTTGCGGGCCACCATGTGCCGCGCGACGGCCTGGCCGACGAGGAACGCGCCCTTGAGGTTGACGGCGATGACGGCGTCCCAGTCCTCTTCGGTGACGTCGAGGAATTCGGCGGCGCGGAAGATCCCGGCGTTGTTGACGAGGCCGTCGATGCGGCCGAACTCGGCGACCGTGGCGGCGGTGGCGGCGTCGACGGCGGCCTTGGACGAGACGTCGCAGCGGAAGAATGCCGCGCGCTGGCCGGCGGCGGTCAATTCGGCGGCCAGCGCGTTGCCGGGGCCGTCGGCGACGTCCCACAGCGCCACGTGCGCGCCGTCGCGCGCGAGCCGGCGCGCGCACGCGGCGCCGATGCCGTTGGAGGCGCCGGTGATGACGACGACGCGGCCTTCGAGGCCGAAGGAAATGCTGCTGCTCATGGCGGGATCTCGGGAATCGGAGAGGGGTCGCGCGTCGCGCCGGGCGGGCGAGGCGACGGGGAGTGCCGCCACTATACGGCGCGTCGCGCGGGCTGCTGGGCGGCGGCGGCCGAGCTCTCAGGCCGGTGCGAGCGCGGGCGCGACGCGCGACGGCCGGTCCAGCCAGGCGATCAGGCCCGCGGCATTGAGCGCCACGTCGTCGTGCAGCAGTTCGGCGATGCGCGCGTCGGGCAGGCCCACGCCGAAGTCGCGGGCGCCGCCGGCGTACAGGCGCATCAGCGCCGCGCCGATGGCGGCATGGCGGTCCGGCGCGTCGCGGTGGGCGAGGGCGGCGGCGACGGTCGCGTCGACCATCCCCAGCAGCCGCTCGGCGCAGTCGGGCACGTGGCGGATGCGGCTGTAGTGGGTGAGGAACATCTGCCGCGGCGAAGCCGCCATCAGCCGCGCGATCGACGCGCGCATCGCGTCGGGATCGAACTGCACCGGGGTGGTGGTCGGGAAGATGAAGGCGCGGCCGTCGACGTTGAACTCGGGATAGGCCATGCCGAAGTTGTCGCCGGTGAACCAGCCTTCGCTGCGGGCGTCCCAGATGCAGTGGTGGTGCAGCGCGTGGCCCGGCGTGTGCGCGAACACGAGCGGCCGGCCGGCGAGGTGGATCGTCTCGCCGTCGGTGGTGGCGCGCACGCGCTCGCCGGGCACCGGCAGCAGCTCGCCGTAGGCCCGCGCCATCTGCTCGGCGCCGTAGACGGCCAGCGCCCCCTGCCACAGCGCGACCGGGTCCACCATGTGGCGCGCGCCGCGTGGGTGCACGACGAGCGTCGCGCCGGGCAGGGCCTGCATCAGCTGGCCGACGCCGCCGGCGTGGTCGAGGTGGACGTGCGTGGCGATCACGAGGTCCACGGCCGCGCGCCGGATGCCCAGCGCATCGAGCGCCGCGAGCAGCCGCGGCACGGCGAACGCGGTGCCGGTGTCGACGAAAGCGGCGCGACCGCCGTCGGCCACCAGGTAGGCGGCGTCGAAGCGGTCGCGATGGAAGCCGGTGTCGATGGCCCAGAGGCCGTCGCCCAGCGGTTCGAGGAAGCGCGGCAGCGCGGAGGACATGGCCGTCTCCCGGCGTGCCGGCGGACGCTCAGGAAGCGACGCCGAGCGCCAGGTACAGGCGGGCGATCTCGGGTCCGCCGTCCGTGCCCTGCACCGTGTGCAGCGTCTTGGCCGCGGCGGCCTTGCCCTTGCCCGACTGCAGCTGGGCCACGCCCAGGCGCAGCTTGGCGTCCTCGGGGTGCTTCAGCTTGTCCTTGGCGATGCCTTCCTGGATCAGCGCGATGCCGTCGTCGTACTTGCCCATCGACGCATACTCGCTGCCGATGGCCACGAGGTCGTCGCCGGTCTTGCTCGCCTTGGCGTCGGCGGTGCGCTTCGCCAGCGAGGCGGCAGACTCGGTGGCCGTCTTGTTGATCAGGTCGCGCAGGCGCTGCTGGCGCGCGGCTTCGGCGCCGGTGCCGAGCACGCCGGCGGCGTAGCCCTTGTCGACGACCATCTTGGCTTCCGCGGGCAGCTGGGCCTGCAGCAGCAGCTGGCCCATCTCCATGTAGTCGGCGGCGGCGGTCAGGTTGCCCGAGGCCAGGCGCAGGCGCAGCAGGTCCAGCGAGAAGCGCGACGAGAAGCCCGGCTTGCCCGGCAGGTCGGCCAGGTAGATGCTCGAGTACTGCTTGTTGCTCGGATAGTTGAGCACCAGCTTTTCCTTGACGCCGAGATCGCCCACCTTGTTGTTGGTGTGGCGGTAGGCGTCGGCCAGGCGCAGCAGGTCGTCCTCGTCCGGACGGCGGCCCGCGGCCTCGGCGGCCTGCACCTTGGCGGCGTTGTCGCGCGCGATCTGGCCGTAGTCGCCGCTGTTGCCCTGGACGTAGTCCTGGATCTGGCGGAGGTCCGAACCCGAGTACCCGGCGGCCTTGGCCTTCTCGACCCACTGCATCGCCTTGGCGTTGTTGTGCTGCTGGGCGTAGATGCCGGCGACGGTCGTCGCCAGCCGGCCCGCCTCGGCCGGCGGCACGTGCCCGGTGGCGAACGCGGCTTCGTACTGCTGGGCGGCCTCGCCGTCGGCATGCATGCTCTGGTAGGCGGCGCCACGGATGCGGGCCAGCATGTAGTTGTCCTCGGCGTTGGTGCCGGTGACGCCGTTGAGCTTGGCGAGGCCTTCCTTGGCCTTCCCGGCGCGCACCAGGTCGCTGGCTTCCTTGAGCGGCTTGGCGACGGCGGCGGACACGGCGTGGGCGACCTGGACTTGCACCAGGCCGGCGGCCAGCAGCAGGGCGGCCAGGAGACGGGTGGTCTTCATGGGTTGTTCGAACCTGTAAGGTGACACTCTGAATGGGAGAAGGCGCACTGCGAGCAGTGCGCCTTCCGAAGGGAGGTGCGTCGTTGGATCAGTGCGTGAACTGTTCGTTCCCGACGATGCCGATCTTCGTGACACCCAGGCGCTGCGCCTCGGCCATCACTTCGGCAACGTACTTGTACGGGGCCAGCTTGTTCGGGATCAGGTGCACTTCCGGCTGGTCGGGCATCTGCGTCAGGCGATACAGGTGCGTTTCCAGGTCCGCGCGATCCTTGATCATCTCGCCGCCGAAACCGATCTGGCCGTCGAAGTCGACGACGACCTCGATGACCGTCGGCGGGGTCGGCGGGTGGTTGTTCGGATCGTTGACCGGCATGTTCAGCTTCACCGCGTGCGTCTGGATCGGGATCGTGATGATCAGCATGATCAGCAGCACCAGCATCACGTCGATCAGCGGCGTGGTGTTGATGTCCACCATCACGTCGCCGTCGCCACCGCCGTCGCTCAGATTCATAGCCATGGGGTGGGTTCCTTATTGGTTCGGCGGCGGCTCGGTGATGAAGCCGACCTTCGCGATACCCGCGCGCTGGCAGGCGAACACCACGCGACCGATGGACTCGTAGCGAGCGCCCTGGTCGCCGCGGATGTGCACTTCCGGCTGCGGCTTGATCTTGGCCTTCTCGGTGAGCATCGAGACAAGCTCGTCGATGTCCTTGATCTGGTGGGTGTTCCAGTAGACATCGCCGTCCTTGCTGACCGCCAGCAGGATGTTCTCCGGCTTGGTCACCGTCACGACGTTGCGTTCCTTGGGCAGCTCCAGCGTGATCGACTGGGTCACGACCGGGATCGTGATCAGGAAGATGATCAGCAGGACCAGCATCACGTCCACGAGGGGCGTCGTGTTGATGGTCGAGTTGACTTCCTCTTCCCCGTCGCCGCTGTCGCTTCCGACATTCATTGCCATGGGAATTCCTTCGCGTTACTGGCGTTCAGTGGAACGCGAGTTCAGCGCTTGCCAGCCAGCAGGACGTTGTGCAGGTCGCCGGAGAAGGCGCGAACCTTTTCCATCACCGACTTGTTGCGGCGGACGAGCCAGTTGTAGCCCATGACGGCCGGAACCGCGACGGCCAGACCGATGGCGGTCATGATCAGCGCTTCACCGACGGGGCCGGCGACCTTGTCGATCGACGCCTGGCCGGCGATGCCGATCTGCGTCAGGGCGCCGTAGATGCCCCACACGGTACCGAACAGGCCGACGAACGGGGCGGTGGAGCCGACGGTGGCCAGGAAGGCGAGGCCGTCCGACAGGCGCGACTGGATGTTCTCGACGGCGCGCGAGACGCTCATCGAGATCCAGGTGTGGCGGTCGATCTGCTCGACCAGCGTGCCTTCGTGGTGGTCGCTGGACTTCAGGCCGGATTCGGCGATGTAGCGGAAGGCCGAGCCTTCTTCCA